>OJST01000310.1_pt1 | contig 11784 bp, 7 predicted proteins | sample 1599491 | NCBI WGS metagenome assembly OJST01 (sample SAMN04436635, study PRJEB24849) | human gut metagenome | biome: human gut; feature: NICU; material: stool | host: Homo sapiens | place: USA: Saint Louis, MO | collected 2010-02-10
CATCGGTAGTGCCGGCCGCTGGCCGGCAACCTCATGAACCCGTGAAGCATTACCTGGTTGCCGGCCAGCGGCCGGCACTACCCCATCAGCCCTGCCCGGCCAGCGCGCGCAGGGTGATGCCGACGATGTAGGCCAGGTATGTGCCGGTGGCATAGCCCATCGTGCCCAGCAGCACCCCCACCGGCGCCAGTGCCGGATGGAACGCCGCGGCCACCACCGGCGCCGAGGCCGGTCCACCGATGTTCGACTGCGAACCGATGGCGAAATAGAAGAACGGCACCTTCAGCAGCTTGCCCAGGCACCACAGCAGCACGATGTGCACGGCAATCCAGATCAGGCCGAGCAGGAACAGCCACGGGCGATCCAGCAGCGCCAGCAGATCCATCTGCATGCCGATGCAGGCAATCAGGAAGTACAGCAGCAGCGAGCCCAGGCGCGATGCGCCCGCGCCTTCCAGCGTGCGCGCACGGGTGAAGCTCAGGCTCAGGCCCAGCGTGGTCGACAGCACCACCACCCACACGAACGGCGCGTCCAGGCTGAACTGCGAGGCCCAGCTGACGTTGGCCTTGAACCAGGCTGCCAGCGGCGCGCCGATGGCGTGCGAGAGGCCCACGCCGCCGAAGGCCACCGCCACGATCAGCATCAGGTCGGTGAGGCTGGGAATGCGCTCATGTTCGGCCTGGAAGCGCGCGATGCGCTCCTTCAGTTCATCGATGGCCGAGGTATCGGCGCCACTGCGCGCGTCGATCTTCGCTGCCCGCCCCGCCAGGAAGATCAGTGCCGCCATCCACACGTAGCCGACACCGACATCGACCACCGCGAACTGGCCGAACGTGGTCGCATTGACGTCGAATACTTCGCGCATTGCCAGCATGTTGGCACCGCCACCGATCCAGCTGCCTGCCAATGCGGCCATGCCGGCCCAGGTGTCACCGGCCACGGTTTCCGGATGCAGCGCGCGCATCGCCAGGAACGCCACCACCGCACCGAGCATGATGCTGGCCGAGGCGCCCAGGTACATCAGCACCAGCTTCGGGCCCAGCCGCAGGATCCCCTTGATGTCCACCGCCAGGGTCAGCAGGATCAACGCTGCCGGCAGCAGGATGTCGCGTGCGATCGGGTTGTAGAGCTTGGTGTTCTGGCCATCGATCAGGCCGACAGTGTTGTAGATGCCGGGAATCAGGTAGCACAGCAGCAGCGCCGGCACGAACGTGTAGAAGCGCTTCCACAGGCCCTGCTCGCGCGAAGCGGTCCAGAACACGGCGCCAAGGGTGGCGGCGATCAAGCCGAAGACGACGATGTCGTTCTGGATCATGCAGGTGCTCTGGGTAGAGCCGGGCGCTGGCCGGCTGCTGTTGGCGGCGGATCATGAGGGTGTGCCGACCAACGGTCGGCCCCCACCGGTAAAGCAGATGGCGAAACAAAAGCGCCGCCCCGAAGGGCGGCGCTGCAGTCATCAGTTGCCGATGTGCTGCTTCAGCCAGGCATTGACGGTGTCGTGCCACAGGATGCTGTTGTTCGGCTTCAGCACCCAGTGGTTTTCATCCGGGAAGTACAGGAACTTCGATTCGATGCCCTGGCGCTGGGCAGCGGTGAACGCGGCCAGGCCCTGCTCGACCGGAATGCGGAAGTCCTGCTGGCCGTGGATGACCAGGATCGGCTTCTTCCAGTCCGCCACGTGGTTGACCGGGTTGAACTTTTCGTAGTTCGCGGCCTCCTGGTACGGCGTGCCGCCCTGCTCCCACTCGGTGAACCACAGTTCTTCGGTGGCGTAGCCCATCATGCGCTGGTCGAACACGCCATCGTGGTTGACCAGGCACTTGAACGGGCTGTTCCAGTTGCCGGCGATCCAGTTGACCATGAAGCCGCCGTAGCTGGCGCCCAGCGCACAGGCCTTGTCACCGTTGAGGAAGGAATACTTCTTCAGCGCCGCGTCCCAGCCCTTCTGCAGGTCTTCCAGCGGGCGGTCGCCCCAGTGCTGGCTGATCGCATCGGTGAAGGCCTGGCCGTAGCCGGTGGAACCGTGGAAGTCGATCATCACCACGGCGTAGCCCTGGCCCGCGTAGGTCTGCGGATTCCAACGGTAGCTCCAGCCATTGCCGAAGCTGCCCTGCGGGCCACCGTGGATCAGGAACGCGACCGGGTAGGACTTGCCTTCCTGGTAGTTGTGCGGCTTGACCACATAGCCATGCACGGTGTCGTTGTTCCAGCCCTTGAACTCGAACTGCTCGTAGTCGCCGAAACTGACGTCCTTGAGCACCTCACCGGCGGCCGGGGTCAGCGCGCGCAGTTCGCCGATCGGCTGGCCGGCAGCCGGCAGCAGGCCGACCAGCACCTGGTCGTTGCTCTTCAGGCTGTTGCGGGTGATCGCCACGCTGTTGCCGGCCACATCCACCGAGGTCACGCTGCCGTCGCCGATCAGCTTGGTGGCCTTGCCGCTGGCCACGTCGATCTGGAACAGCGGGTGTTCGCCAAGGTCATCGGCCGTGGTGTAGATGCTGGCACCATCGGCAGACAGGGTGATGCCGCCCGCCGAGCGATCCCACTGCGGCGCGATTTCGCGGGTCTTGCCGCTGGCCAGGTCCATCGCCATCAGGCCGAAGCGGTCGGCCTCGAAGCCCGGGCGCTTCATCGCACGGTAGAACAGCGTCTTGCCGTCCGCGCTGAACACCGGGCCGGCATCCCAGGCCGGGTTGGAGACGGTCAGGTTGACTGGCGCCTGCTTGCCGGCGGCGTCGAAGCGGTACAGGTCGAAGTTGGTCGACCACGGCTCCTGCTTGCCGGCTACGCGGATGCTGGCCACCACGCTGGCGCCGTCCGGCGACCACGCGAAGTCATCATTGCCGCCGAACGGCTTGGACGGCGCATCACCATCGATGGTCGCGCTCAGCGCCGACGCGCCCTTGACCGCACCGGCCTTGGCCGTCGGCAGCGGAGCGACGAACAGGGTGTTGCGGCGACCGTCGTTCCAGGTGTCCCAGTGGCGCACGAACAGCGAATCCCACACCTGGCCGCTGGCCTTGGCGTCCTTCTTTTCCTTCAGCTTCTTCTCGGTGCAGGCCAGGTCCGAGGCACAGTCCTGGAACACGCCGGCGCTGAACAGCACGCGGTCATCCTGGGGCGACACGTGGTAGCTGTCCACGTCGACCGGGAAGTCGGTCAGCTGGCGCGGAGCACCGCCGCTGATCGGCTGCGCGTACAGCTGCTGGCTGCCGTTCCTGGCACTGAGGAAATACACGGTCTGGCCATCGGCCGACAGCGAAGCGGAATTGACGTTCCAGCCGGCCGGGGTGATCTGCTTCGGCGGCGCCGCATCGCGGGTACGCAGGTTGCGCGCGAACAGCGCGGTGGAGGCCTTCAGGTTGGCATCGACGCTGCGCTTGGCGAACACCACGGTGCCACCGTCAGCGGTCAGCACCGGCGCGGAGACGCGGTCCATGGCCACCATGTCGCGGACTTCCAGGCCACGGGCAGCGGCGACGCTGGGCAGGGCGGCCAGCAGGCTCAGTGGCAGCAGGGCATGACGCAGTTTCATCGGGGTCTCCGCAGGACGGCAAAAAACCGATGGTAGGCCCGTGCGGCCGGGGCTGCCAAGGCCATCGGTCATGGCTGCAGGCAGGCAATCGCCAGAAACAGCAAACCGCGCCGTAGCGCGGTCTGCGGTAGTGCCGGCCGCTGGCCGGCAACCAGGGGTATCACGGGATTCCGGGATTGCCGGCCAGCGGCCGGCACTACCCGTTGAACCCAGGGGCAGAGCCCCCTTACGCCTTGGCGTACTTGCCGGTGCGGTAGATCAGCCAGCCCACCAGGAACAGCACGGCCAGGCCGATCCACTGCGCGCCCGGCAGGTGGAACGGCACGGCCAGCACGTCGGCGCGGCTGCTGACCACGATCGGAATCGCGATGGCGATGCCCATCAGCGCTTCGCCGGTGATCAGGCCCGCGGCGAACAGCACGCCCGGCTTGTGCACGCGGTCGCGGCCTTCTTCGTCATCGGCACGCACCTTGTGGAAGCGCTCGACCAGGTGGGCGATCAGGCCGCCGAGGAAGATCGGCACCATCAGCTCCAGCGGCAGGTAGATGCCGATGGCGGCGGCCAGCACCGGCACGCGGAAGCGGGCGTTGCGCGCCTTCAGCCAGCTGTCGAAGGCGATGATGGCGGCACCGACCACGGCACCGATGCCGATGAAGGTCCACGGCAGTTCACCACCGAACAGGCCCTTGGCCACCGAGGCCATCAGGTTGGCCTGCGGTGCGGCCAGCGCGTTCGGGTGCAGCTCGGACTTCACGCCGATGCCGTAGGCGGTGGCCAGCAGGTTCAGCACCGGGGCCATGATCAGCGCACACGAGAAGGCACCGATGCCCAGCATCAGCTGCTGCTTCCACGGGGTGGCGCCGACGATGTAGCCGGCCTTGAGGTCCTGCAGGTTGTCACCACCAACCGCAGCGGCGCAGCACACCACCGCGCCGATCATGATGGCGGCCACGGCGCCCAGCGGCGCGCCGCCGGCACCGACCGGCTTCAGGCCGTCGGCGCCCAGCAGCACGACCAGCACGGCCGAGGCGAACAGGATGGTGGAGATGGTGATGCCCGACACCGGGTTGTTGGACGAACCGATCAGGCCGGCCAGGTAGGCCGAGACCGAAACGAACAGGAAGCCGGCGACGATCATGATGAGGGTCATCGGGATCGACACGTGCCACTGGCCGACGATGGCCTGGTACAGGGCCAGCAGCGGCAGCACGAAGACCACCAGGGCCACCAGCATCCACTTCATCGGCAGGTCGCGCTCGGTGTGCGCCAGCACCGGGCCACCGCTCTTGCGGGCGGCGGCAAAGCCGCTCTTGACGCCGTTGAGCAGCGACTTGCGCAGCGAGATCAGGGTCCAGATGCCACCGATCAGCATCGCGCCGACACCCAGGTAGCGCATCTTCGCGCCCCAGATGGCGAACGCCGCCTCGGTGGACGAAGCCGCGGCAACCGACGCGGCCAGTGCCGGATCGGTGTTCATGAAGAACGCCTGGTAGATCGGAATGGCGATGTGCCAGGTCAGGATCGAACCGGACACCACAACGATGCCGACGTTGAGGCCGACGATGTAGCCCACGCCCAGCAGTGCCGGCGACAGGTTGGTACCGATGAAGGCGGTGACCTTGGAGCTGCCGACGTAGGCCGAAGTGGCCCAGGCATCCGGGATCAGGCGCATGCCGCTTTCCGCGGCCAGCTTGACGAAGGCACCGATCACCGCCGACAGGCCGAGGATCTTCAGGCCCGGGCCCGGATTCTCACCGGCCTTGAGCACTTCGGCCGCAGCCTTGCCTTCCGGGAACGGAAGCGGGTCTTCGACGATCATCGAACGACGCAGCGGCACCGAGAACAACACGCCCAGCAGGCCGCCGAGGCCGGCGATGCCCAGCACCCACCAGTACTTGAAGTCCGGCCAGTAGCCCATGATCACCAGCGCCGGGATGGTGAAGATCACACCGGCGGCGATCGACGAACCGGCCGAAGCGCCGGTCTGCACGATGTTGTTTTCAAGGATGGAGCCACCGCCCAGCAGGCGCAGCACGCCCATGGAAATCACCGCGGCGGGAATGGCGGTGGCGATGGTCAGGCCTGCGAACAGACCGAGGTAGGCGTTTGCGGCCGACAGCACCACCGCCAGCACGATGGCCAGGGCCACAGCGCGGAAGGTGAGCTGCTTGGGCGCAGCGTCGTGGTTCATGGAAGCCCCTGCTGGCAAAAAATCCCTTGCACGCTAGCGTTCAGGAGGCAGCAAGTCCAGTGCGGTTCGGGAGGGTTGCGGCCAGGTCGGCAGTGAGATAGTCGCTTCTGGCCAAACTCGGCCAACGCATCAAGCGCATGGGGCACATGCCGGAGGGCTGCCGGGCCTCGCGGTCTCTTGTCCTGCAGGGCCAACCAGTACTGCAGCATTCCAGCCATCATCGTTTGAAGTGCCTCAACGCCCCGTGCATCGTGTTCATGATCTGAACCGATGACGCTGAGCCGCCCGATGAACAACCCACTGCGGATCCGCCCGATCAAATCGCCGGTCGTGGCTGTCGTGACCCTGACCTGCCTGATGCCGCTTTGCGATTACGCATCTGCCTGGAGCCGCATTGGCGCAGTCGAGATCACCGACCACGCCGGCAAACCTTGTTTCGGACTACCCAGGAAGGAGCGCAAGCGTATCGGTAAAACTCCGGAGGTGTTTGGTCTGGAGGTGCATGACGCGATTACTCCACCGCTGCGGCGGCAATGGTCGTTCTACTTTGCCCATCCCGCATCAATCCCACTTCCACCCGGAGCCTGCGTGGTCTACGGAGAAGTGCGAGCCAACGCCATTTCAAGGCAGACGGCGATGCCGCTGCAGCCCGGACGCCTGTACGACGTTTCGCTGTCGGCCTCCAGGACCGGCGCCACGCAACACCACAGCGCCCGATTCTGCTTGAAGGCCAACCCCGACGGGAGCCTGCGAGCGATCCAGGTCCACTACGACGAGGCGCTGGGCTGGAGCCCCTCGGTTTGCCTGCCCTGAGCCGACGCGCGTGCTCGTCTGAACCGCCCAGCACGCGCTGGAAAGACGCAATTGTTATGTTATATCCTGTCACGCCGACCGAACCTCGTACGTGGCCCCTTCCCCCACTACCCGCCTGGCCTCCATCGACCAGCTGCGCGGCACCGTGATGCTGTTGATGTTGCTCGACCACGTGCGCGAGACCTTCTTCCTGCAGCACCAGGTGAGCGACCCGATGGACGCGGCGACCGTCTCCCCCGCGCTGTTCGCCTGCCGTCTGCTGGCCCACCTGTGCGCACCCGTGTTCGTCCTGTTGACCGGCCTGTCGGCCTGGCTGTACGGCCAGCGCCAGGCGGATCCGCGCCGGGCCACGGCCGCGTTCCTGCTCAAGCGCGGGCTGTTCCTGGTCGTGCTGGAACTGACCCTGGTGAATTTCGCCTGGACGTTCCAGCTGCCGCCGGAAACCCTGTACCTGCAGGTGATCTGGGCCATCGGGCTGAGCATGATCGCGCTGGCCGGGCTGCTTTGGCTGCCACGCCCGGCCCTGCTGGTGCTGGCAATCGCGGTGGTGGCCGGGCACAACCTGTTCGACGGCTTACGGGTGCAAGGCAATGGCCTGCTGGCGGTGCTGTGGAAAGTGCTGCACCAGCGCGACTGGATCGAGGCCGGCGCGCTGCGCCTGCGCACCTCCTACCCGGTGCTGCCGTGGATCGGGGTGATCGCCCTGGGTTATCTGATGGGGCCCTGGTTCGCCCGCGAGCGCGCGCCGGCACAGCGTCATCACTGGCTGCTGTGGGCAGGCGTCGGCGCGCTGGCCCTGTTCGCCTTACTGCGGTTCGCCAACGAGTACGGGGATGCCCCTTGGCAGTACCAGACCACAGCACTGCGCACCTGGCTGAGCATCCTCAACATCACCAAGTACCCGCCGTCATTGCAGTTCCTGCTGCTGACCCTGGGCGTGGGGTTGTTGCTGCTGCGCCTGTACGAATGGCCGCCACTGGCGCGTGCGCTGCGCCCGCTGGCCGATATCGGCGCCGCGCCGATGTTCTTCTACCTGCTGCACCTGTATGTGCTGAAGGCGCTGTACCTGGGCGCGCTGGCGGCCTGGGGGCCGACCCATGGCGAGTTGTATGCCCTGGATTCGGTCAGCGGCCTGCTGCTGGTGGCCTGTGCGCTGGCGGTGGTGCTGTACCCGCCGACCCGGGCATTCGCGCGGTTCAAGGTGCGAAGGCGTGACCTGGCGTGGTTGCGGTATCTGTGATCGCCCAGGCCAGTCCGGCAATCCACGCATGGCGTGGATCTACTGAAAGCGGATCGGGCCACAGGCCTATAATTCCGCGATGAATTCCACCGCTATCGCTTCCGACGACTTCCTGGGCCACCCCAAAGGCGTCTACGTCTGCTTCTTCACCGAAATGTGGGAGCGCTTCTCCTTCTACGGCATGAAGGCGCTGTTGCTGCTGTACCTGACCAAGTACCACCTGTTCGGCGACAAGGCCGGCCTGGACCTGCTCGGCGCCTACGGTGGCCTGGTGTACTGCATCCCTGTATTCGGCGGCATGCTGGCCGACCGCTGGCTGGGCATGCGCCGGGCCGTGCTGTTCGGCGGCATCCTGCTGGTACTCGGCCACCTCGGCATGGCCGTCGAAGGCCACGCTGCGTACCGGGTGAACGGCGAAGTGGTGCGCGACACCTCGGCACTGGCGGTGACCTACCTGTCGCTGGCGCTGATCATCATGGGCGTCGGTTTCCTGAAACCGAACATCTCCACCATTGTCGGCAAGCTGTACGCCAAGGACGATCCGCGCCGCGATTCGGGTTTCTCGCTGTTCTACGCCGGCATCAACCTGGGCGCGCTGTTCTCATCGCTGGTGTGCGGCTTCCTCGGCGAGGCCTACGGCTGGAAGTACGGTTTCGGTGCGGCCGGCATCGGCATGCTGGCCGGCCTGGCGATGTTCCTGTGGGGCCAGAAGTACCTGCAGGGCCACGCCGAGCCGCCGCAACCGGCGGCGTTGAAGCAGAAGGTGCTGGGCCTGCCGCGCGAATGGCTCATCTATCTGTGCGCGGTGCTCGGTGTGTTGCCGGTGGCGTGGCTGATGTGGGCGGCCGGCAACGGCGCGTTCGCGCTGGGCGGTGAAATCAGCCTGGCACTGATGTTGATGGTGGTGGTGCTGGGCGGCGTGCTGGTCTGGTTCGCCTGGTTCACCGGCAGCAAGTGCACGCCGGTACAGCGCCAGCAGATGATCGCGCTGATGGTGCTGATCTTCATGGCGCTGGTGTTCTTCACCATGTACGAGCAGTCCTACGGCTCGTGGGTGACCTTCACCGACCGGCTGCTGACCAAGGACATCGTGCCCTCGCTGGTGATCACCGGCGGTACGCCGCTGCCGTGGTCGATCCTCTCACTGCTGCTGGCACCGCTGGGCTTCGTGGTCAGCGCGCGGTTGTCCGAGCGTCGTCCGGGTTCGGCTGCGCCGCGCACGTTCTTCGCCGCCATCGTCGTGCTGATGCTGGTGCTGCTGGTGCGCGACTGCCTGGTGATTCCGCAGACCGCCGGCTCGCTCACCTATCTCGGCGGCCTGTTCCTGGTGCTGCTGGCACCGGCCTTCGCCGCGCTGTGGACGTGGATGGACCGCCGCGGTTGGGAACCAGGCAAGCCGGTCAAATCAGCCTGGGGCCTGGTGATCGGCGCACTGTCGTTCGTGCCGCTGGCGCTGGCTGCTCAGCAGGTTGGCGCCACCGGCGAGATGGCCAGCGTGTGGTGGCTGGTGTTGGCTTACTTCCTGCTGGCCAGTGGCGAGATGTGCCTGTCGCCGGTCGGCCTGTCGGCGGTGACCCAGCTGGCGGTGCCGCGGGTGATGAGCCTGATGATGGGCACCTGGTTCCTGGCCACCGCCTTCTCGGAAACGCTGGCCGCGCTGTTCGGCAAGCTGGCCGCGATCGAGGTGCCGGAAGGCGAATCGCTGGACATGGTGGCCGCCGCCGGTGCCTATGCGCACCTGTTCTGGCTGCTGATGTGGATCGGCCTGGGCTGTGCGCTGGCCGCTTTCATTGCCGCGCCACTGTTGAAGAAGATGATGCACGGGGTGAAGTAAGCCCACGCGCAGGCAGGAACCGGGGCGGCGGTTGGATCATCCGCCGCCCTTCGCGTTACGGCGCCCTGCCCTTGCCGTCCGCAGCCGCAGTCGTGGCGGTCTTGCCACCCAGGCTGCGCGACAGGAACGCCAGCAGCTTGCCGTAGTACTCGCTGCGATGGGCCTGGGTATAGAAGCCGTGCCCTTCGGTCTTGTAGTACAGGCTTTCCACCGGCGTACCGGCACGCTTGAGCGCCGCTTCCATGCGCTCGGTGTGCTGGATCGGGGCACGCTTGTCCTGACCCCCGGCCGCCAGGAACACAGGCACCTTGATCCGCTCGGCCAGGTTGACCGGCGAGACCGCGCCCAGCGTGGCCGGATCACCCAGCCACTCGCGCAGGTAGCTCATTCCGGAATCGCGGTCCTGGATATCGCCGCCAGTAAACATCAGCGGCAGGTCGTAGACGCCCACATAGCCGGCCGCGCACTGGTACAGCCCCGGTTCGCGCGCGGCGCCCATCATCGCCGAGTAGGCGCCGTAGCTGGCACCGTAGATGCAGATGCGCCGGGCATCGGCGATGCCTTCGCTGATCGCCCAGCGCGTGGCGTCGGTCACGTCGTCCTGCATCGCACGCCCCCACTGTTTCAGTGCTGCCCGGCTGTGCGCACGGCCGTAGTTGCCCGAGCCGCGGAAATTGATCTGCAGCACGGCGTAGCCGGCAGCGGCCAGCAACTGGTTCTCGTGATCGAAACTGCCGTTGTCGAATATCCCGATCGGCCCACCATGCGGCACCACCACCATCGGCAGGTCACGGCCAGTGCTGCCATGCGGGACTGTCAGGAATCCATGGAGCTCCAGCCCGTCACGCGCCTTCAGCAGGACCGGCCGCACCGACGCAGTGCTCTCCGGATCAATCCATTCGCTGCGCGCCATCAGGAAGCGCGCCTGGTTGCGGTCGCGGTCGTAGAGGTAGAACTCGCCCGGATTGGAACCGGACCCGGTTTCCACCAGCAGCCGGCGACCGTCGCGGGTACTGGAGGTGATGAATACTGCACGCCCGGGGAAGGCCGCCTCCAGGCTGCGGTACAACCGTGCCTCGTCCGAGCTTTCGTCGAAGAACCGGGTATGCGGCGTGTTTCCCAGGAACAGCGCGCCGACCGGCACGGTGCTGCCCGGGCTGCGGATCAGTCGCGCCGGATCGACAACCTCATCGCGCAGCACGACCCTGCGCTCCTGCGTGGCCGGGTTCCAGCTGACGATGGCATCGGGGCCGCTGGGCTGCTCGCTGAGCAGGTAGGCCAGCTGGCCGTCGGCGGAAAAGCCCAGCGCCGCCTCGCTGCGACCACTCCGTTTCTCATCGTTGACCAGCGCCCAGTCGCCACCGTTGCGGTGGTAGAGCCGATGGACGTTGTCAGTACCGGCGCCCTGTACGAAACGTACGTCGCCGCGGGCATCCACCACATAGGAGGCACCCGGCATCGGCGCGCGGGCCAGCAGCCGCTGCTTGCCGCTTGCCAGTTCCAGCTGGGCCGCATAACCGTTGGCATCCAGCCGCGATCCGCCTACCGCGATGACCACGTGCGCATCATCGCCAGGCAGGGCGTCACTGAGGAACGCCGCGGCCGACGTCCGGTACTTGGGCCGCACGCGCAGGCCGAGGTCGCGGTAGCCCACCAGTAGTTCCGGTCGTCCGGTGCGTGCATCCAGTGTCAGCAGCTCGCCGGTGGCCCACGGCGCGTCGCGGGTACCGAACTTCTGCGCCAGACCGAACATCACCTGATCGTTGTTGACCCAGTGCAGGCCGAAGACATGCGAATTGAGTGGTGGGCGCAGGTTGCCCACCGGCGTGTTGTCGTCCGTACGAAGGATGATCACAGCGGTGAAGCCGTCCGCGGGCACGGTCGCGGCCAGATAATCGCCCCCGGGAGACAGCATGACATCGCCGAACTTGTCCGCTCGCACATAGGCGCCCAGATCGATCGCAGCAGCGGTTCCACACCAAAGTCCCGCCACGATGATGGCGGCCAGCCAGCGCTTGTGCATCCTTCTCTCCCCCTGCCTGGACCCCTTGTCCCGGCTGGCCGATTCTAGGCAGGCCAGTGCCCGGCCCGCCAGTGGCGTACAAAAACGACGGCACCGTTGCCGGTGCCGTCGTTACCACTACCTTGGAGAGAGAGTCAGGACGTGGGTT
>OJST01000311.1_pt1 | contig 11755 bp, 10 predicted proteins | sample 1599491 | NCBI WGS metagenome assembly OJST01 (sample SAMN04436635, study PRJEB24849) | human gut metagenome | biome: human gut; feature: NICU; material: stool | host: Homo sapiens | place: USA: Saint Louis, MO | collected 2010-02-10
AGGTGGGCGGCGCGTGCGCAAGCCTCTGCTCCCCGCGGTGCTTACTTCTTGTCGACCGGCTTGGTCTCAGCCGGTGCTTCGGCCGGGGCCGGAGTGGCGGCCGGAGCCGGACGCGCCTTGACCACACGTACGCCACGCGCCTTCATCCAGGCGTCGAACTCTTCGGCGGTCATGCGCTTGCCGTTCTGGCTCATGTCGAAGCGCCAGGGCGTGTTGTCGAATTCGGTCTGCGGCTTGTAGGCCGCAGGATCGTTCGGCTTCACCGCCGGTGCGCTCGGAATGGCCTTGGCGATGTTCTGGCAGCCATCGATGCGCAGGCGCTGCAGCACCTGGTCCAGCGACTGCGACGGATCGTAGTTGCTGCTCAGCACGCCGGCCGGCATGCCCAGCTGGTTGCCACGGATGTAGAGCTCGTCGGCCACCGGCGCGATGGTCGTGGCCGGCAACGGCAGCGGCGAGGCGCTGGTGTTGACCGAGCAATCGACCGCAGCGTGGGCGGCGGGAACCAGGGCCAGCGCCAGGACGGCGGCCGATGCAGAGCGCAGCATGAAGGGCATCCAGGAAAGGAAGTGACGCGGCGAGTTTAGCAATGCCGCGACAGCTTTCAAGCGCCACTTTCAATGAATACGGCAACCCATTGGTTTTACGGACAAAAACCCGACGAACGGTTACCCCCGGACCGGCAGGCGCCGGATTCCGGGCCGCAGAAACAACAAGACCCGGCCGAAGCCGGGTCCTGCTGTGTCCTACTGGCAGAGCGTCAGAACTTAGTTCTGGACGTTCAGCTCGGTACGACGGTTCTTGGCGCGACCTTCCGGGTTGTCCGAACCATCCGGGTTGGTGTTCGGAGCAATCGGACGGCTCTCGCCGTAGCCGATCGGGCCGACCAGGCGACCGGCGTCAACGCCGTTCTTGGTCAGGTAGTTGTACACGGCGGTAGCACGACGCTCCGACAGCTTCTGGTTGTAAGCGTCGGTACCCTTCGAGTCGGTGTGACCGGCGACTTCAACGCGCAGATCCGGGTAACGCTTCAGGATCTCGGTGGCTTCGCTCAGGATCGCCACGGCGTCCGGACGCAGGTTCGACTTGTCGAAGTCGAAGTTGACGCCCTTCAGGTCGATGGAGACCGGCACCGGGCAACCGTCCGGACCGATGGTCTGACCCGGCTGCGAGTTCGGGCACTTGTCGTCGCAGTTGTTGACGCCGTCACCGTCGTCATCCAGGTCGGCGCAGCTCGGGGCAACCGGAGCCGGAGCCGGAGCAGCCGCGACCGGAGCCGGGCCCAGCGGGATCACGACGCCGACCGAAGCCAGCACGTCGCCGAACCAGCTTTCATCGTTGCCGGCACGCTTCGGGTTCACGCTCTGGTCGTCGAAATCAGCGCGGTAGGCGACTTCGGCACGGACAGCGACGCGCTTCTCGAAGGTGGTCTGCAGACCGACGCCGACCTTGGCGGCAAAGTTGCCGTCCTTGCGGTCAGCCAGGCCACCGCTGATCGGGTTGTACTCTTCTTCCGACTTCTGGTAGCCCAGGCCGGCCAGCAGGTACGGGTTCCAGCCGCGGCCTTCCTTGATGAAGTGGCGACGCAGGTCCAGCGAGACGCCGTACTGCGACCAGTTCATGTCCTTGTTGGCGTCGAAGTTCGGGTTCTGGTAGTTCAGCTCACCGTCCAGCGACCAGTTCGGGCTGATGAACTTGCCCAGGCCCAGGGTGACGAACGGAGCGTCATTGGTCAGGCGGTCGCTGTCCTGGAAGTTGAAGCCGGCCGAACCGGTCAGGTACCAGCGGTCATCGAACTCCTGCGCGGACGCAGCCTGGGCGAAAGCCAGACCACCCAGCAGCGCGGCAGTAAGGATCTTCTTGTTCATTGAGTACAGCTCCTATTTCGGGGGTATGAAACCGGTAGAGGCATGGGCCAGCATTAGTGCGTCGATGTTCGACAGCCGATTCAGCACGCCACCGCCGCGAACATTATGCTCAGGCGGGTGAAGGTCATGTTAACAGTCCCGTAACATGTGAAGTATCGCGCCCGACCCTCCACCGGTCCGACGTTGAAACCCTATACAGGATGATGAAAATCCGCAAGACCCTCACGCTGCAAGGGTTTGACGGGGTTTAAGTGCGGAATACGACATATTGCGCAACAGCTTGCTCCACCCGATTCAGCGTATCTGCTGAAACGTGAGGAACTCTATGATGGAGCCACGTACCCAGCCGGAGCCGAGATGAAAGCCGTCGCCCTGAGTCGTGAATCCGCCCCCGCCCTCTGCGATATCCGCCTGCCCCCGCCGCTGCCTCCGGGTGGCCGCGACCTGCTGATCCGGGTCGAGGCCGTCTCGGTGAACCCGGTCGACGGCAAGCAGCGGGCGGCCACCGATCCGGCCACGCTCGAAGCACCCCGCGTACTCGGCTGGGACGCCGCCGGTGTGGTCGAAGCGATCGGCGAGGACGCCAGCCTGTTCGCGTCCGGCGACGAGGTCTACTACGCCGGTGATGTCACCCGGCCGGGCTGCAATGCGCAGTTCCATCTTGTGGACGAACGGCTGGTAGCGCGCAAGCCGACCACGCTCGACTTCGCCGAAGCGGCCGCACTGCCACTGACCACGCTCACCGCATGGGAACTGCTGTTCCAGCGCATGCCATTGCAGCTGGATGATCGCCGCCATGCCGGCCAGCACCTGCTGGTGATCGGCGGAGCAGGCGGTGTTGGATCGATGGCGATCCAGCTGGGCCGGCATGCCGGATTCGAGGTGATCGCCACCGCCTCGCGTGAATCATCGATCCACTGGTGCCGGCAGATGGGTGCCCAGCATGTAATCGACCACCGGCAGCCGCTGCTGCCCCAGCTGCAGGCATTGGGCATCGACGCAGTACAGGTCGCGCTCAACCTGGCCGACACCGACCATTACTGGGATGCGTTGGGTCAGCTGCTGGCGCCACAGGGCCATGTCGGCCTCATCGTCGAACCGCGCGGCGCGCTGCGCATCGGTGATCCCTACAAGGCCAAGTGCATCGGCATCCACTGGGAGTTCATGTTCGCGCGTTCGCGCTTCGCCACGGCGGACCGCATCGAACAGCACCGCATCCTCAGCCGCGCGGCCAGCATGATCGACGCTGGCCAGCTGCGCGGCACCCTCAGCGAGACGCTGGGCGCGATCAATGCGGCGAATCTGGACATCGCGCATCAGCGCTTGGCCAGCGGGCGCACGGTGGGCAAGCTGGCGCTGGCCGGCTGGGGCGACTGAGTCAGGCTGGAACGCCAGTGCAGTGCCGAGCCATGTTCGGCTGGCGGTGCCAGGCAAAGCAGCCGGAGCATGGCCCAGCTCCACAGAACGGCCCATACGCAGGATCGACGACTCCTGTAGCGGTGGATCGGCCGGCATCTGTATCTATGGGAGTAACTGAATCGGGATTACGGTGGAAACAGCCCCCCCCCCTCTCCCCGAGCGCCACCATGCCCACCGCCCTGCCCCTGCGTCTGCTGCAACTGATCATCGGCCTGTTCCTGTACGGCTTCGGCGCCTCGCTGATGATCCGTGCAGCGATCGGCGTGGCCCCCTGGGACGTGTTGTCGCAGGGCATCGCCGCACAGACGCCGCTATCGTTCGGCCTGGCCACCAATGTGATCGGTGCACTGGTGCTGCTGCTGTGGTGGCCATTGCGACAGAAGCCGGGCGTCGGCACCGTGCTCAACGTGATGTTGATCGGTCCATCCGCGCAGTTCGGGCTGTGGTTGCTTCCCCCGGCGGTCGGCCTTGGCTGGCAGCTGGCGATGTTCTGCGCCGGCATGCTGCTGGTCGCCCTGGCCACCGGCCTGTACATCGGCGCCAAGCTCGGGCCCGGCCCACGCGACGGCCTGATGACCGGCCTGCATGCCCGCACCGGCTGGCCGATCTGGAAGGTGCGCAGCCTGATCGAGGGCAGCGTGCTGCTGCTGGGCTGGTGGCTCGGCGGCAATGTCGGTGTCGGCACCCTCGCCTTCGCCCTGCTGATCGGCCCCCTGTGCGGGGTAACGCTGGGCTGGTTCGGAATTGGGCGTCCCCCGGTAGTACCGGCCGCTGGCCGGCAACCGCAATCACCCTGAGCTGATCGGGATGCCGGCCAGCGGCCGGCACTACCGCCCCCGAAGTTCGGGGGCAGCGCCGCAGGCGCGGGGGGTGGAGGCCGGTAAGTGGGGCCCGCGGTTCGCGCAGCGAAATGCGGGAGCGACAGCACGCATGTGCCGAGCGTACCCGGCCAGCGGCCGGCACTACCGCCCGCGCCCCTTGCCCCAGCCGCCGTTTCCCGGCACGCTTCGCGCTTCCGTACGCAAGCGTATCGATCATGTCGCCAGCCAACGAAAGCGCCTATCCCCACCTGTTCGCCCCGCTGGACCTGGGCTTCACCCAGCTGCGCAACCGCGTGCTGATGGGTTCGATGCACACCGGCCTAGAAGATCGCGCCCGCGACTTCCCGCGCCTGGCCGCCTACTTCGCCGAACGCGCCGAAGGTGGCGTCGGCCTGATCGTCACCGGTGGCTTCGCGCCGAACGTGGTCGGCTGGCTGAAGCCCTTTGGCGGAAAGCTGTCTTGGCCCTGGGAAGTGCGCCCGCACCGGCAGCTCACCGCGGCCGCGCACCAGCACGGCGCGAAGATCTGCCTGCAGCTGCTGCATGCCGGCCGCTATGCCTACCATCCCCTGTCGGTGGCACCGTCGAAGCTGAAGGCGCCGATCAACCCGTTCACCCCCCGTGCGCTGTCGGCCAGCGGCGTCGAGCGGCATATCGCCGACTACGCACGCAGCGCAAAGCTGGCCCGCGAAGCCGGCTACGATGGCGTCGAAGTGATGGGCTCGGAGGGCTACCTCATCAACGAGTTCATCGCCCCGCGCACCAACAAGCGCTCCGACCGCTGGGGTGGCGACGCCAACCAACGCATGCGTTTTGCAGTGGAGATCGTGCGCCGCATCCGCGAGGCCTGCGGCCCGGACTTCATCATCATCTACCGCCTGTCGCTGGTGGATCTGGTTGACGACGGCAGCAACTGGGAAGAGATCGTGCAGCAGGCCCAGGCCATCGAGGCGGCTGGCGCGACGATCATCAATTCCGGCATCGGCTGGCACGAAGCGCGCATCCCGACCATTGCCACCTCGGTGCCGCGCGCCGCCTTCGCCGGTGTCACCGCCAAGCTCAAGCCGCATGTAACGGTGCCGCTGGTGGCGACCAACCGCATCAACATGCCCGACGTCGCCGAGCGCATCCTTGCCAGCGGCGGCGCCGACATGGTGTCGCTGGCGCGCCCGCTGCTGGCCGACCCGCAATGGCCCAACAAGGCCCGCGCCGGCCGCGCCGAGGCGATCAACACCTGCATCGCCTGCAACCAGGCCTGCCTGGACCACGTGTTCGAGAACAAGCTGGCCAGCTGCCTGGTCAATCCGCGTGCCGCACACGAGACCGAGCTGGTCTACCGCCCGGCTGCCACGCCGAAAAAGGTGGCGGTGGTCGGCGCCGGTCCGGCCGGCCTGGCTTGCGCCACGGTGGCCGCCGAGCGCGGCCACCAGGTCACCCTGTTCGATGCCAACGACGAGATCGGTGGCCAGTTCAACGTGGCCAAGCGCATCCCCGGCAAGGAAGAGTTCCACGAGACCCTGCGCTATTTCCGCCACAAGCTGGCTGAAACCGGCGTGCAGCTACGCCTGGACACGCGAGCAGACGCGGCCAGCCTGGCCGGCTTCGACGAGGTGGTGCTGGCCACCGGCATCACGCCGCGCAAGGTCGACTTCCCCGGCGCCAACCACGCCAAGGTGGTCAGCTACCTGGACGTGCTGCTGGGCCGGGTCGAAGTGGGCGCCAGTGCGGCGATCATCGGCGCCGGCGGCATCGGCTTCGATGTCGGCGAGTTCCTCAGCCACGCTGGTGAGTCCCCCTCGCTGGACCCACAGCGCTGGATGGCCGAATGGGGCGTGGACAGCACGTTCGAGGCCCGCGGCTCGCTGGCCAGGCCGCAGCCCGAGGCATCGCCGCGGCGGCTGTGGCTGCTGCAGCGCAGCCCGGGCAAGCCCGGCGCGCGGCTGGGCAAGACCACCGGCTGGATCCACCGCGCCACGCTGAAGGCCAAGGGCGTGCGCATGCTCGGCGACGTCGAGTACCTGGGCGTGGACGACGAAGGCCTGCGCATCCGCGTGGAAGGCAGCGAACAGCTGCTGCCGGTCGATCATGTGGTGATCTGCGCCGGGCAGGAACCGAACCGCGCATTGCAGGCCGAGCTGCAGGCCGCCGGCATCAACGCGCAGCTGATCGGCGGTGCCGATGTAGCGGCCGAACTGGACGCCAAGCGGGCCATCGACCAAGGCAGCCGGGTGGCCGCCGCGCTCTGATGAGCGCATGAATGGGGGACGGAATGTGATTTCCGTCACCCCTCCCGAACCTGAATGTCAAGCCGGACGGTTCACGATGCGTTCGGCTACGCCCCCCTACCTTGCGCCATCTTTCCGCTCACCAGCCAGTTTCCGGTGAGCCGGCGCAGCCCCCACGATCGGTACTGGTCGTTTCTTTTGGGGCTGCCCACGGGGCGGCCCCGATGGCCGCCTCCCCATGACGCCAAGTCGTCCCCCGCATCCTGTCGCCCCCGCGACTGGAAGCGGAGAGTGCGGCCCATACGGAGCAAGGAGTTATATGAAACTGGCCTGGATTCTCTGGCTGTCGCAGTTGTTGCCGCAGCCGGCCGCTGATTCACTGTGTCTGAGCACCACCGTTTACCTGGAAGCCCGCGACCAGACCCTGCGCGGCCAGCAAGCCGTTGCCGAGGTCGCCCTGCGCCGCCTCGACAGTGGCCTGTGGGGCGACTCGATGTGCCAGGTGGTCACCGCGCGCAAGCAGTTCGCGCCGACCATCGTCTCCCCCGGCACCCAGCTGGGCAATGACGCGGCCTGGAGCGAGGCAATGAACGTGGCCTTCGACGCCGAGCGCAACTGGGCGCTGCCGGCCGGCGAGCGCCGCGAGATCGTGCCCGGAGCCAGCCACTTCGCCGCGTTGTCCATCGCCAGCCCGAACTGGCGCAACGCCTACCAGGTGGCCACCATCGGCGATCACACCTTCTATAAGGTGCAGAACCTCAAGCCGCGGCAGTCGTAACGATCCGTGCTGGCGGCAGCGTTGCCGCCCGCTGGCAGGCTCTGGGATAGTGGGCGTTTCCCGCCCGCATCACCTGGAGTTCCCATGAAGCTGTACAGCAAGCCCGGTGCCTGTTCCACCGCCGACCACATCGCCCTGCAGTGGACCGGCCAGCCGTTCGAGGTCGAACTGCTGAACAAGGACACCCTGAAGGGTCCGGAATTCCTCAAGATCAATCCGGCCGGCGCCGTTCCCGCGCTGGTCGATGGCGACTTCGTGCTGCTGCAGAACGCCGCGATCATGGGCTATATCGCCGACACCTACCCGCAGGCCGGCCTCGGCGGCGATGGCAGTGCGCGCCAGCGTGCCGAAGCCACCCGCTGGCTGGCCTTCGTCAATTCCGACGTGCATCCGGCCTTCTCGCCGCTGTTCGCACCGGGCAAGTTCATCGCCGACGAAAGCCAGTTCGACGCGATCCGCGCCGCCGCACACAAGCGCCTGCGTGGCCTGTTCGAGACCGCTGACAGGCAGCTGGCCGACAAGCCCTGGCTGGCCGGCTTCCGCAGTTTCGCCGATCCGTACTTCTACATCACCCTGCGTTGGGCCGCCGGCACCAAGGTCGACCTGTCGGGCCTGGACAACCTGGCCGCCTACAAGGCACGCATGGACGCCGATGCCGGCGTGCAGGCCGCACTGAAGGCCGAAGGCCTGGCCTGAGCCTGACCCGGGGTCGGATCCGTCTGCACAGCAGGCGGCTCTGACCCCACCGGCGCCATCACCACACTCAGCCGATCTGGCGGATCACTTCACCGTTGGCATCGCGCAGGTAGGTCGGCACCACTTCGATGCGCAGCGCTCCCGCCACCGGGTAGATGCCACGTTCGGCACGCACGCCCGCCAGGGCCTGCAGCCCCGTCTCGTCCAGCGCCCAGCGCGCGCTGTCGGCCGATACCTCGCCGGTTTCACCGCGCGCTGCCGGAATGAATTCCCACTGCCGCTCGCGGCTGGCCAGTTCCAGCGATCTGCCGTGGCGCAGGCGCAATGGCAGCAGCTCGCACACACTGGCCACCTGGCCGGCGCCGAGCACCAGGGTGGTGACGCCCGCCTCCTGCCGCCAATCCAGTGTCTCGATGAACAACATGCCGGTGCTGGAGCCCTCGCGCTCGCTGCCGGCCCGCACCTGTGCGGCGAGTGCCGGATCCTCCAACAGGTTGCCGCGATGCAGGTCGCTGATCCACAGCGGCATCGCCGGTTGCAGCGCCTGCAGCACGCCGCGCGTCGACCAACGCTTGACCGCTTCCATCTCCTCATCGGTCAGCCCGACCAGCTGCAGGAACTGCAGGTGGCCATTGGCGGTGTCGCGCGCAGGCAACTGCGGATCGGCGATGAAGGCCAGGTGGCACAGACGCGTGCCGGTCTCCAGCGCGATCGGGCCGTTGGCGTTCAGATGGTGACCATCCTCGAACACGTTGCCGCTGCCAAACACGTAGCGCGCCAGGTTCTGCAGCAGGTTCATCGGCCACACCGGCGGGGTGCTGCCGGCGTGCTCACCGGCTCCAGCAGCCAGGCGGAAGGTCAGCTCGAATCCATAGCCGCTGGCATCTGCATCACTGCTCTCCTTGGCGTACAGCTCGGAGAAGCCGTAGGTGATGTAATGCCAGTGCGGTACCGGCGCATCCGCCCAGTACACGCTGATGCCATCCAGCGGATCCTGGCCACCCAGCGTGTACGGCAACGCCGTACCGTAGTGACGGGGTTCCTGGCCAGCATACAGCGGCGCCAGCGCCGCATTGATCGCGTCCCAGCCTGGGGTGTCGGTGTCGTCGTGGTCGTCCTGCACGCGGGACTCCTTGTGGGGAAGTGAACCGATCACTTTACGCGGTGGCTCAGGCCTGCACGACCTCGCCGCCACCATTGACCACGGCGGCCTGGGTTTCCTGCCACCAGCGCTGCGCCAGCGCCGGGCTGCGCGCCTTGCCCACCGCCGCCAGCAGTTCCGGGCACAGGCGTTCCAACGCAAGTGCATCGGTGCAGCGTTCAATCTTCAACTGCATGAAGTAGCCCTTCAGGCCCAGGTGGCGCCGCACCGCCTCGCTCATCGCGTCGTACAGCTGCTGGTACAACGCCGGATCCTGTTCGCGGCCGGTGCTGATGCCACGTACCGGTGCCAGCTCGGCATTGCCACCGATCACTTCGATCAGGCCCTGCGCTTCCAGCTGCTCCAGTGCATCGGCCGGCGCGCGCAGGCCTTCGAACAGGCCACGCAGTTCGGTGTCATCGCGATGGCCGTCGACCATCAGCAGGATCGAACGCAGTGCCGCCGGCAGGCGCCGGCCACGGTCTTCGATTTCCTGACGGCCAGCAGCCGTCTTGGCGTGCAGCAATGCCATTGCCTCCCCCTCCCTCGATGCACAATGCCGGCGCGCCCTGACGGGCACGCCCCCCCTGTGTGCCATCCCCGGACGGCACGCGCCTTCCCCGGCGCGCGCCGCGTATTGCAGGTCGATGACAGGCCGAGCTTAGCGCAAGTGCCGCGGGTAGTGCCGGCCGCTGGCCGGCAACCTCGTGATTGAGGGGGGTGCCGGCCAGTAGCCGGCACTACCGGATCAACGGCCCAGCGCGCGGCGGATCTCCTCCAGCGCGCTGGGGTCGTCCAGCGTCGACAGGTCGCCCGGATCACGCTGTTCGGCCAGCGCCTGCAGCGAGCGCCGCAGCAGCTTGCCGGAGCGGGTCTTGGGCAGTGCATTGACCACGTGTACGTGCGCCGGGCGTGCGACCGCGCCGAGCGAGGTGGTCACCGTCGCCATCATCTCGGCCACCACCGGCGCCGGATCCTCGCCATCCAGGCCCTGCTTGAGGGTGACGAACACCAGCGGCACCTGCCCCTTCAGTTCATCCTTGACCCCGATCACGGCGGCCTCGGCCACCCGCGGATGGCTGGAAATGGCCTCCTCGATCTCGCGCGTGCCCAGACGGTGCCCGGCTACATTGATGACATCATCGGTGCGACCGAGGATGAAGGTGTAGCCATCGTCGTCGCGGATCGCCCAGTCCAGCGAGCTGTACAGCAGTTCCTTGAAGTGGCTGAAGTAGCTCTGCAGGAAGCGGCTGTCATCATTCCACACGGTGCTCATGCAACCCGGCGGCAGCGGTGGCGACACCACCAGCACGCCCTTCTGCCCCGGTGCGACTTCCTCGCCGGTGTTCTCGTCGATCACCTTCATCCGGTAACCGAGATTGGGGAACCCGGGCGAGCCGAAACGCACCGGCTTCATTTCCAGGCCCGGCAACAGGGTCAGTGCCGGCCAGCCGGTTTCGGTCTGCCAGTAGTTGTCGATGATCGGCTTGCCGAGCGCTTCGCTGATCCAGTGCGCGGTCGGCTCGTCGAGCGGCTCGCCGGCCAGGAACAGGTACTTCAGCGCACGCAGGTCGTGGCGATGGATGAAGTCCGCGTCGTGCTTCTTCAGCACGCGGATCGCGGTGGGCGAGGAGAACATCGTGCGCACGTTGTACTGCTCGCACAGCGCCCACCAGATGCCGGGATCCGGATTGGTCGGCAGCCCTTCGTACAGCAGCGAGGTGCAGCCACCGATCAGCGGGCCGTACACATTGTAGGAGTGGCCCACCGCCCAGCCGACATCGGAGGTGGAGAACATCACCTGGCCCGGCTTGCAGTCGAACACGGTCTCCATCGACTGCGCCATCGCCACCGCATAGCCGCCCACATCGCGCTGCACGCCCTTCGGCTTGCCGGTGGTGCCGGAGGTATACAGCAGATAGCTCGGCTCGCTCGCTTCCAGCCACTGCACCGGCACATCCACTTCCCCGATCTGTGCATGCAGCGTGGCGTAGTCCACATCACGGCCCGGCACGCGCGGTTCGGCGGCATCCAGCCCACGCGACACGATCAGCACATGCGGTGGCGGCGACGCCGCTTCGGCGCAGGCGGCGTCGACCATCGGCTTGTACGGAATCAGCTTGCCACCGCGCATGCCGGCGTCGGCGGCGATGAGCAGCTTGGGCTTGGCATCGTCGATGCGCAGCGCCAGGTTGTGCGCGGCGAAGCCCCCGAACACCACCGAGTGCACCGCACCGATGCGCGCGCAGGCCAGCATCGCGAACACCGCCTCGGCCATGTTCGGCATGTAGATCACCACACGGTCACCGTGGCCGACACCGAGGTGCTTGAGTACCGCGGCGAAGTCGTTCACTTCGCGGTACAGCTGGCGATAGGTGATCTCGCGTGTGCTGTTGGTTTCGGTGGAGATGGCGACCAGTGCGAGCTGGTCGGCGCGCTCGGCCAGGTGGCGGTCGACGGCGTTGTAGCAGAGATTGGTTTCGCCGCCGACGAACCAGCGCCGGAACGGCGGGTTGCTGTAGTCGAGCACCTGCTGCGGCGGTTTATGCCAATGGATGCGCTTGGCTTCCTCGCCCCAGAAGGCCTCCGGCTCGTCGATCGAGCGACGGTAGGTTTCCTCGTAGTTCATGACGCAGCCCTCCCAGACAAAGTCATGGGTTCGAGGATAGTCCGGTGCTGCCGCGCGGGCCGCCCTACCTTGGTAGGGGGTGGGGTTTGTTATGCAGGGCTTGCAGCCCTGCACCCGCGGTAGTGCCGGCCGCTGGCCGGTAACCTCAGAAGCAACAGCCGAAGCAACAGCAGAAGCT
>OJST01000312.1_pt1 | contig 11751 bp, 10 predicted proteins | sample 1599491 | NCBI WGS metagenome assembly OJST01 (sample SAMN04436635, study PRJEB24849) | human gut metagenome | biome: human gut; feature: NICU; material: stool | host: Homo sapiens | place: USA: Saint Louis, MO | collected 2010-02-10
ATGCGGCGACGGGGCGGCTAGGGTAGCGCGTTGCCGCGACGCCTGCCTGTGCCCCGCCTCAGGCTGCGTGCGCGCAACCGCAGCCGGGCGCATCGGCGCTGATATCGGCATGCACGGTACCGCCGTGGTCATGGCCCTCGGCGTCCACCTGCACCGCCATCGGCTGCAGCCCGAGCCGGGCGAACAGCGCCAGGTCGCGTTCGCTCTCCGGATTGCCGGTGGTCAACAGCTTGTCGCCGTAGAAGATCGAATTGGCACCGGCCAGGAAGCACAGCGCCTGCAGCTCGTCGCTCATCGCTTCGCGACCGGCCGACAGCCGCACCATCGAGCGCGGCATGGCAATGCGTGCCACCGCGATCATGCGCACGAACTCGAACGGGTCCAGTTCGGCACTGCCATGCAGCGGCGTGCCCGCCACCTGTACCAGCTTGTTGATCGGCACCGAATCGGGATGTGCCGGCAGCGAGGCCAGCGCCAGCAGCAGGCCGACGCGCTGCGCGCGCGTCTCGCCCATGCCGACGATACCACCGCAGCAGGTCTTCAAGCCGGCATCGCGCACGTGCTCCAGCGTGTCCAGGCGGTCCTGGTACTGGCGCGTGTGGATGATCGAATCGTAGTAATCCGGCGCGGTGTCGAGGTTGTGGTTGTAGTAGTCCAGGCCCGCATCCTTCAGCGCACGCGCCTGCTCGCCACTGAGCATGCCCAGCGTGGCGCAGGTCTCCAGGCCCAGCGCCTTCACCCCGGCGATCATCGCCGCCACCTTCGGAATGTCGCGGTCCTTCGGCGATCGCCACGCGGCGCCCATGCAGAAGCGCGATGCACCGGCGGACTTGGCCTGGCGCGCCTTGGCCAGCACCGCGTCGGTCTCCATCAGCTTCTGCGCGTTCACCCCGGTGCTGTAGCGCTGCGCCTGCGGGCAGTACGCGCAGTCTTCCGGGCAGCCTCCGGTCTTCACCGACAACAGCGTGGACACCTGCACCTGCGCCGGATCGAAGTGCTCGCGGTGCACCGCGGCGGCGCGGAACAGCAACTCGGGAAACGGCAGATCGAACAGCGCCTGCAGTTCGTCGTGTTGCCAGTCGTGGCGGATGGCAGCAGCCATGGCGGGACCTTGGATACGAGTGGAGCGAGGGCGGCAGTGTGGGTGGGCGCGGGGAGGCTGTCAACCATTTCAATTTTAATTTGGTTTACGGATCGTCGGCGCAATAGAGCATCGAGCGAAGCGCCGCATTTCACCGCATGCTGCAAGGCGTCCAGCCACAGTGCCTGCTGCACAACGCAAGTGCTGGCGCGCAGACTCTTTCCCATGTTTGATCTTTACCGCCTTCGTGGCCGCATCACCGCGCTGGTCCTCAGCGAGGCCTGGCGCCGCCGCGCCGCGCTGTGGGGCGGCGCGGTGGCCGTGGCACTGGTGGCGATCCTGTTTGCCAAGGCCAGCGATGCGGCCTTCCATCTGTTCCAGCGCATCACCTCGCACTCGCCGTGGTGGGCCCTGCTGCTCACGCCGGGCATCTTCGCGCTGCTGGCCTGGCTCACTTCCGGCGTGCTGAAGCCCACGCGGGGCAGCGGCATTCCGCAGGTCATCGCTGCGCTGGACAAGGCCGATGAGCCGTTCCGGAAAACCAACCTTTCCCCAGCGGTTTCGGCCGGCAAGCTGCTGCTGACCTCGCTGTCGCTGCTGGGGGGCGCATCGGTCGGGCGCGAGGGGCCCACCGTGCACGTAGGCGCAAGCCTGATGTATCTGTTCGGCCGCTGGTTCGGCTTCAAGGATCCCCGCGAGCTCTCGCACTTTCTGTTGGCCGGGGGCGCTGCTGGTATTGCGGCGGCGTTCAACACGCCGCTGGCCGGCATCGTCTTCGCCATCGAGGAGCTCAGCGGCCGTTTTGAACATCGCTTCTCCGGCACCCTGTTGACCGCGGTGATCGTCGGCGGCGTGGTATCGCTCGGCCTGTTGGGCAACTACACCTATTTCGGCCATGTGAGCGCGCGTCTGCCGCTCGGCCAGGGCTGGCTGGCGATCCTGCTGTGCGGCGTGGTGGCGGGCCTGCTGGGCGGGCTGTTCGCACGTGCGGTACTGTCCAGCGCGGCGGGCCGTCCGCGTTGGCTGGGGCAGCTGCGGCAGCGGCATCCGGTCTTGCTGGCCGCGGGCTGCGGCCTGGTGGTGGTCGTGCTGGCCCTGGTGTTCGGCGAAGGCGCGTTCGGCACCGGTTACGAACAAGCGCGCAGCCTGGTGCAGGGCCAGGCGCTGGTCGGCCACGAGTTCGGGTTGATGAAGCTGCTGGCCAACCTGGCCTCGTACGTGGCGGGCATTCCCGGTGGCCTGTTCTCACCTGCGTTGGCGGTCGGCGCGGGACTCGGCCACAACCTGTCAGTGCTGATGCCGGGCGTTGACCCGCGCGCGTTCGTGTTGCTGGGCATGTGCGCCTACCTGACCGGTGTGACCCAGGCACCACTGACCTCGGCGGTGATCTCGCTGGAGCTGACCGACAGCGGTGATCTGCTGCTGCCGATCCTGGCCACGGTGCTGATCGCGCGTGGCGTGTCCGGGCTGGTGTGCCGCGTGCCGATCTACCGCGGGTTGGCGGAGTTGTTGATGGTGCCGCAAGCAGAGTCAGCGGATAGGCATCGCTGATTGCCTTGATCGACAGGATAAATCAGGCCGCAATCTTCACTTTTGCAGTGAAGCTGATTCCCCGTTGCACCGTCTACCCGATGCCAGGTGCGCCGCTGAAGATGCACCCACGCCGGGGCTGCACCCGGACCTGCATCGAGAGCGACCATGATCAACTGCCGTATCCGCCGTCTGGCGGCTGCCGTCCTGGCCCTGGCCAGTTCCCCCATGCTGGCGATCGCCGGTACCCCATTGCTGCCCAGCGAGCGCAGCATCGGCACCCTCGAACCGGTGGCGCGTTTCGAGGGCGCCATGCCCACCAGTGTGGCGGTCTCCGAAACCGGGAGGATCTTCGTCAACTTCCCGCGCTGGGGCGATGAGGTGCCCTACAGCGTGGCCGAGTGGCGCGACGGCCGCGCCGTGCCCTATCCGGATGCGCGCATCAACCGCAAGGACGGTCCCGATCCGGCGGCCCACTTCATCAGCGTGCAGAGTGTGGTGGCCGATGGCCAGGGTCGGTTGTGGGTGCTGGACACCGCCGCGCCCGGGTTCTCTGCACCACAGGCCGGCGGCGCCAAGCTGGTGGCGATCGATCTGGCCACCAATACCGTGGCCAGAACGCTGGTGTTCCCGGCCAACGTCATCGACGCGCGCACCTACGTCAACGATGTGCGCTTCGATTTCCGTGTCGGTCGCGAGGGCGTCGCCTACGTGACCGACTCGTCGCTGAGCGGCATCGGCGGCATCATCGTGATTGACCTCGCTACCGGCGCCGCGTCCAAGCGCCTGATCGGTCATGTGTCAACATCGGCGGATCCGGCATTCGTACCGATCGTGGAAGGACAGCAGATGCGGCTGCGTAACGCCGATGGTTCGTCGGCGCCGTTCACCGTGGCCGCCGATGGCATCGCCCTGTCGCCCGATGGTGGCACCCTGTTCTACACACCCTTGTCCAGCCGTCATCTGTACAGCGTGCCGACCGCGCTGCTGCGCGACCCGAAGCTGAGTGAAGCGGAACTGGCGGCGGCGGTGGTCGACCTGGGCGACAAGGGCGCCTCCGATGGCATGGAGATGGATGCCAACGGGCGGTTGTATGCCAGCGACTACGAGCACAACGCCATCCATGCCCGCGACGCGCAGGGGCGCTGGACGACCGTGGTGCACGATCCACGCATCCTGTGGCCCGATACCTTGTCGATGGGGCCCGATGGCTATCTGTACTTCACCGCCAACCAGCTGCACCGGCAGGCCGGATTCAATGGTGGCGTGGATCGCCGGCAGACGCCGTACATGGTGTATCGCACCCGGGTGGATGCGAAGCCTGCGCCAACGCGGTGAAGTGATCGGGGCAGGAGGCGGGCGATGAAAATGCCTACGGGTCGTTGAGGGCGCCCCCGATAGCAACCCGCTGAGGGCGGCGACATGCTGAAGTGCATGTCTGCCTTCTTCGACCCGGTCCGCCACGTGCAGGCCGCACTTCGCGTGCTGCTACCGCTGCGCTGCCTGGTCTGCGGTGACCCGGGCCACGATGGACTCGATCTCTGTGATGCCTGCCTGGCCGGACTGCCCTGGGCCGGCCGGGCCTGCCTGCGCTGCGCGTTGCCGTTGCCCGAGACCGCGTTGATCGTCTGCGGCACCTGCCGCGAGGAGGTACCGCCGCAGGCCGCCACGCATGCCAGCCTGCTGTACCTGCCGCCTGTGGATCAGCTGCTTGTGCGCTACAAGTTCCATCAGGATCTGTCGGTCGGGCGCCTGCTTGCGCAGCTGATGCAGCGCGCACCACCACCCTGGTCGTGCGCGTCGCTGGTGCCGGTGCCGCTGCATGGGCGGCGCCTGCGCCAGCGCGGCTACAACCAGGCCGCCGAACTGTGCCGGTTGCTGCCGATGCCGGTCTGGCAGGGGCTGTACCGGCGGCGGCATACCGCACCACAGTCCGAGCGTACGGCCGAACAGCGCCGGGAAAATCTGTTCGACGCGTTTGCGGTTCGTGGTCCGGTGCCCACGCGGCTGACCGTGGTCGATGACGTGATGACCACCGGCAGCACGGTGATGGAGGTTGCCGAGACGCTGCGCCTGGTCGGTGCTGCGGAGGTGCGCGTCTGGGTCTGTGCGCGGGCGCCGTGATCCCCCTCTTCATCACAACGGGCTAGGATAAACCCGATTCCGGATCGAAGGAGTGGCCATGAATTCCCCCTTGTCTCCCCTGTTGTCGGCAATCGGCCGTAGCTGGTGGATCCTCCTGCTGTATGGCCTGGTCGCTCTCGGCTTCGGCATCATCGCCATCGGCTGGCCCTTGTCGGCGGCCATGGCACTGGCCTGGACGCTGGGCGTGATGGCCATCATCGAGGGCGTCATCAGCCTGTTCGCATTGATCAATGGCGGCAGCGGCGCGTCCCGCGGCTGGCTGGCGCTGTACGCCCTCGCCTCGCTGGGCTTCGGTATCCTGGCGGTGATCAATCCGCTGGCCACCGCCAGCGTGCTGGTGCTGTTCTTGGCGGCGTGGCTGCTGGTGGCCGGCATCTATCGCATCGTATTCGCGATCCGCGTGCGCAAGCAGATCCAGGGCGAATGGTTGCTGATCCTCAGCGGCGTGCTGGCCGTGGTGCTGGGCCTGTTGTTTGCGGCCAACCCGTATGCCGGCGTGGCGGTCACCACGCTGTGGATCGGTATCGGCAGCCTGCTGTACGGCCTGCTGCAGGTGCTGGTGGCATTCAAGCTGCGGAAGCTGAAGTGAGAACGGCGCTTCCGCTGTTGCTGGGCGTGGCCTTGACCCTGGCCGGCTGCATGCCGGGCGCCACGCCCGCAGTGCAGACAGTCGAGCGCCATGCACCGCGCCCCGGTGTGGATGTGCGCCTGAGCGCGGTCGATGCGGATGGCAAGGGCACGCAAGCGCAGTGGCAGGGCGAGACCCTGGCGCTGCGCGAGCCGCCGATTGCCGACAGTGCAGATATCGCCGATGTGCGCTATGTGCTGGACGCGGGCCAGGAGCCCGGCCTGCAGATCCGGTATCGGCCAGAAGCACGCCAACGCATCCACGATGGCACGGCGGCGCTGGTGGGGCAACGAGCGGCGATCAGCGTGGATGGTCGCGTGCTGATGGTGGCGACGGTGAAAGGCCCGTTCGGTGAATCGATGATGCTGAGCGGGCTGCCGAGCGTTGCCGAGGCGCAGGCGTTGGCCAGGCATATCACCGGGAAGTGATGGCAGCGGTAGAGTCGACTGTTAGTCGACTCACGCGCGTAGCGCGGCGTTCCTGGTGTTGGAGCGAAGAGCAGTCGACCAACAGTCGACTCTACCCGGTCTGCGTGCCGCACCCATCGGCGTGCCATACCGTCATCGGCGGGCCATACCCCGTTGGCATGTCATGGGGTATGGCCGACGCCAGGTGCAGGCGCTGTCAGCCCCGCTTTCCCGCGAACCGTGCCTCGATCTCCTCCAGTGACTTGCCCTTGGTCTCCGGCAGCCAGAACGCGGCTACCAGGAAGAACACGAAGGTGCAGGCCGCCCAGAACACGAACATGCTGGCGTAGCCGTAGTGGCCCACCGTCGGCAGGAAGATGGCGGCGATGGTGGTCGACACGAACTGGTTGATCAGCAGTGCGATGCTCATGCCGTTGGAGCGGATGCGGTTCGGCATCAGCTCCGACAGTGCCAGCCACACGCACACGCCGGGGCCGACCGCGAAGAACGCGACGAACACCAGGATGCAGGCGGCCACGGCCCAGCCGTGTGCCGGTGGCGGCACCGGGCCGATGCGCGCCTGTTCGATGCGCAGCGGCGCCTGCGCGGCACTGGCCGGGTCGGCGAACGGGTTCAGATGCAGCTTGCGGAAGAACGCACCAATCACACTGTCGGGCTGCACGGTGCCGGCGCGCTCGATGCGCAGCTCGCGATCGGTCAGGTTGTCGCTGCGCAGGGCGCGCACGTTGGTAAAGTCACCATAAGCGTAAGACACAGTCAGCTGCATCGGTCGGCCCTGGCTGTCGATCCCCACGCCCAGGCGCTGCCACTGTGCGTCATCAAGCACCAGCTGCAGGCCGTCGCCGCTGACCGCGGCCTGCAGCTGCGGCTGCACATCGGCACGGCCGCGCTCGGCCTGGAAGAACAGCGTGGCCGCGGCCAGCAGCGCCACGCAGATGCCACCACTGCCGAGCATCAGCAGGAACTTGCGGCCCTTGCGGTCGACCAGCAGCAACGCGACCACGGTCATCACCGCATTGAGCAGCTTGATCGCCACGTCGGCGCCGTTGGCCACTGAACCGGACAGGCCGGCCTGGTTGAGGATGTTCACCGCGTAGGCCAGCACCGAGTTGATGCCGGTGGCCTGGGTGCAGGCCAGCACCACGCAGGCGAGCAGGAACGGCACCACGTAGCGGCGGCTGAGCAGCGGATCGCGCTTGCCGTCGCTGCTGCTCGACTCCGGCGCCTGGATCTGGGCCAGGGTGGGCTCGACATCTGCGGCGGGCAGGACGCGCTGGAGGCTGCGGCGGGCTTCATCGATGCGACCGCGGCGCACCAGCCAGCGTGGTGATTCGGACAGCCAGAAGATGCCGGCGCAGAACAGCAGGCCCGGCGCCAGGCAGGTCCAGAAGATGGTGCGCCAGGCGTGGTCCTTCACCGTGAACAGTTCCTGCGCCTGCTGCGCGACCGGCAGCGAACGCACGGCTTCGGCGGCGGCATCGACGGCGTGGGCGTGGTACAGGCCGATCAGGGCTGCCAGCACCAGGCCAACGGTCAGCAGCAGCTGGAACATCGCCGCGCCGCGCCCACGTCGCTCGGGGCTGAGCACTTCGGCCAGGTACAGTGGAATCACTACGCCGATCAAACCGCCACTGATGCCCTGCAGCAGGCGCCCCAGCAGCAGCGGCGTGTAGCCGGAGGCCAGTGCCATGATCGGAATCGAGGCGGTGAACAGCAGGCCGGCCAGCAGCATCGCGCCGCGGCGGCCGATCAGGTCGGCAACGATGCCGGCGAACAGCGAGGACAGCACGCTGCCCAGCAGTACCGCTGCCACCACGAAGCCGAGCTGCTGGCTGCTGAGCTGCCAGGCGTGGCTGGCAGTTGCTTCAAGATAGGGCAGGGCGCCGGCGATGATGCCGATGTCGATGCCGTACAGCAGGCCACCCAGGCCGCCGATGAAGAGCAGGTAGCGTACGGGCCAGCGCGGAGCGGTGCGTGCAGTCATCGGCATATCCCAGAAGGTGTTTCGGTGCGGATTGCTTTCTGTAGAGTCGAGCCATGCTTGACTGACCGCGCATGGCGCGGCAGAGCAGTCGAGCATGGCTCGACTCTACAAAGGCGCGGTGCGTCAGGCTGGTGTTGCGTTCAGATCGACCACGCGCCCACCCACCACCACCTGCTGCAGGCGCAGTTCGGCGTCCAGCACCACCAGGTCGGCGCGGGCGTCGGGCGCGATGCAGCCGCGATCGCCCAGGCCCAGGTAGTCGGCCGGGAAGGTGGAAACACGCTGCGAGGCATCGGCCAGCTCCAGGCCCACACGCACCAGGTTGCGCAGCGCCTGGTCCATGGTCAGCGCGCTGCCGGCCAGCGAACCCGTGGCCAGGCGCACGCAGCCGCCGCACTTGTGCACGCGCTGCTCGCCCAGTGCGTACTCGCCATCGGGCATGCCGGTGGCGGCGGTGGCGTCGGTCACCGCGTACAGGCGTGGGATCGCGCGCGCGGCCAGGCGGATCACGCCGGGATGGATGTGCTGCAGGTCGGGAATGATCTCGGCGTACTGTGCATGCGCGAGTGCCGCCGCCGCGATGCCCGGGCGATAGTGATCGACGCCGGTCATGCCGTTGAACAGATGGGTGAAGCCAGAGGCACCGGCCTGCAGCGCAGCAACACCTTCTTCGTAGGTACCGGCGCTGTGGCCGAGCTGCACGCGGATGCCCATTGCCGAAAGCGCGGGAATCAGCGCGGTGTGCTCGCCGATCTCCGGCGCCAGCGTCATCACCCGGATCGGCGCCAGCGCGTGCAGTTGCTGCACCAGTGCCAGCGTCGCCTCGATCGTCCGATTGGGCTGTGCACCCAGGCGCTGCGGGCTGATGAACGGCCCTTCCAGGTGCACGCCGACGATGCTGGCGGCGTCGGCATCGGGCGCCGCCATCGCCGCAGCCACGCCGTGCAGCGCGTGCTCGATCTCATCCAGGCCGGCGGTCATGGTGGTCGCCAGCAGCGTGGTGGTACCGAAGCGCAGATGGGTGCGGGCGATGGTGCGCGCCACGTCGCCGCCCTGCATCAGGTCCACCCCTGCAGCGCCGTGCACATGCAGGTCGATGAAGCCGGGCAGGATCACCGGCAGCTGCAGGTCATCAGCGCCGCTGTGGTCGTCCACCTGCAGCTGGCGCACGTGGGAATCGAAGTGGACGTGGCCACGCCGCCAACCCAGCGGGGTGAGGATGCGGCCATGCAGGGAACGGGTGTCGCTCATGCGGTGGGCTCGGCGATGATCACCTCTATGCCCAATCGCTGCAGTCCCTCGCGGGACGCGTCGTCGATGCCGGCATCGGTGATGATGGTGTGGATCTGATCCAGCAGGGCGATGCGGTGCAGGCTGACGCGCCCGAACTTGGAGGCGTCGGTCAGCACCACGATGCGGCGTGCACGCTCGACCATGCGATGGTTGAGGCGGGCTTCGGCTTCGTCATGGGTGGTCAACCCGAACTGCAGGTCCAGGCCATCCACGCCCAGGAACAGCGTGTCGAAGCTGTAGGAGTTGAGGCTGGCTTCGGCCTGGCTGCCCTGCAGCGACAGCGACTGCTGGCGCAGCAGGCCGCCGGTCAGCAGCACGTTGATGCCGGCCGCGTTGGCCAGTTCCCAGGCGATGTTCAGCCCGTTGGTCATCACCGTCACGTCGCGCTGCGTGCGCAGGTGGCGGGCCAGGGTCATCGTGGTCGAGCCGGAGTCGATGATGATGTTGTCACCAGGCCGTACCAGGCGCGCGGCACACGCGCCGATCGATTCCTTCAGCGGCAGGTTCAGTGCGTCCTTTTCGTGGATGTCCTGTTCCTGCGGCGGCGTGCGCACCAGCGTGGCGCCACCGTGGGTACGGTTGGCCAGGCCCTGCGATTCGAAATGGGTCAGGTCGGCACGGATGGTCACCGCCGACACGCCGAAGCGCTCGACCAGATCGGCCACCTGCACCGAGCCGTGCTCGATCAGCAGCTGCAGGATCTGTTGCCGGCGGGAGCGGGTGTTGCGCATGGCCATTCTCGGTTTCGCGGGGAAAGGTAGAGATTAGCCGTTCGCAGCAACTGCGGCAGCCGAACGTGCGTTCTGCGTGCGGGTTCCGGCCTGGTTGGCGCTGCAGGCACGGGCGTACTCACCCAGGCACAGGCCGATACGGTGCTGCACCAGTGCGGTGGGGGTGTTGGCCAGGGTGCCTTCGCGCACGGCGCGGTACTGTTCCGGCAGGTACTGGCTGAGCAGCACCAGCGGCGGCGCGTGCTGTTCCAGGTTGGCGAACAGGGTCTCCACCGCCTGTACCAGCGCCGGCTCGCCCCAGTAGTAGCGGCAGCGGTCGCTGAAGGAGTAACTGCGCAGCAGGCGCAGCGCTGCCTCATCGCCCTGGTAGTAGGACTGCCAGTACTTCGGCTGCGCCACCATCACCTCGTCCAGCACCTGCGGCAGGCGCGAGCATTGTGCGGCCGGCAGCAGTTCTGCCTCGATCGCGGCCAGCGCGAACAGCGCTTCGCGGTAGGCGAAGGTCGCCGCCGGGCCGACCTTGAGGATGGCGAAGTGGTCGCGCACCAGCGCGTGCAGGCCGCTTTCGCGCTGGTAGTCGGTGGAGTGCGCCTCGAACACGATGCGTGGCTGCTGTTCCAGGAAGTCGGCCAGCGTGCTGGCGGCGGCCGGGTCGTATTCGTGCACGCTGCTGTGGTCGAAGTCGACGCCCGGCTGCACCACCATCGCGATCACGCGCTGCCACGCATCACGCAGCTGCGGCGTGTCGAACGCCTGCTGGTGGATGGCCAGGGTCTGCGCGGCGGCGGCCGGCGTGGTCACCTGCAGTCCCTCGGCAAGCGAGGCTTCTCCACCGGGAATCGGCACCTCGGTACCGATCACGTAGACCGGCGGCGGCAGGCCGTGTTCGGCGGCGGTGCGTTCGGCGATCTCGGCCAGCTCGGCCGAGCGTGCGGCAACGATGGCATCGGGCAGCGGCACCGGGTCATCGGCGCAGGACATGCTGCAGTCGAGATGGATCTTGTGGAAACCGGCGGCGACGTAGGCTTCGATCAGCACGCGCGCGTGGGTCATCGCTTCGGCGGCCGGGCGCTTCTGCCAGGCATTCGGGCCAAGGTGGTCACCGCCGAGGATCAGCCGTTCGCGCGGGAAGCCTTCCTCATCGGCCAGGGCGCCGACGTAATCGCGGTACTGCGGCGGGGTCATGCCGGTATAGCCGCCGAACTGATCGACCTGGTTGGAGGTGGCCTCGACCAGCAGCACGGTGCCGTGTGCCAGCGCCACGTGCATGGCCGCGCGCAGCACCTGCTCGTTGCTGCAGCAGACGCTGTACAGGCCGACGTTGGCACCGGCGCGGTGGGAGGCAAGCAGGGTCTGCAACGGGGACATGGTCAGGCTCCGGACATCAGGAAAACGAGGGTTGGCAGGCGAGCAGGGCGGCACCACGTGCGCCACCGGCATCGCCGAAGCGCGGCGGCACGATCGGGGGTACCTGCACGCCGTTGAACAGATGGGCAGCGATGGCCGACGGCAGCTGCTGGTACAGCGGCGCGTACTGCGAGAGACCTCCGCCGAGCACGATCACGTGCGGGTCCAGCGCCAGCACCAGCGCGGCCAGGCTGTGGCCAAGCAGATCGCGGTGGATGTCCAGCGCCTTGCGCGCACGTGCATCGCCGGCTTCGGCCAGGGCGATCACGGCGCTGGCGTCGGCGGCGCTGCCACCGAGGTGCCGCTCGATCATCGCCACACCGCTGCCGGACACATAGCGCTCCACGCAGCCCTGCAGGCCGCAGCCGCAGTCCAGCAGCGGCAGGCCATGGCGCTGCAGCAGATGGCCGGGCACGCTCCAGTGGCCCCATTCGCCGGCCAGGCCGTTGAAGCCGGACAGCAGCCGGCCGTGCAGGCAGAAGCCGCCGCCGGCACCAGTGCCGAGGATGGCGCCGAACATGCTG
>OJST01000313.1_pt1 | contig 11718 bp, 8 predicted proteins | sample 1599491 | NCBI WGS metagenome assembly OJST01 (sample SAMN04436635, study PRJEB24849) | human gut metagenome | biome: human gut; feature: NICU; material: stool | host: Homo sapiens | place: USA: Saint Louis, MO | collected 2010-02-10
CCACGGTAACCTGCTGCCCCATCATGTGATAGGTGGGGTTCATGGATCGCACTCATGATTTCCACCATGCCCGGCAAGTCATTCAGCAGTTGCGCCAATCGGACCAAGAACATGCCTGCAGGCCACTGGCCTGGGTACTCATGCCCGACCATCTGCCGTGGCTGATCGAGCTGAAAGGCACCACGCTGGGCACTTGATGCGCAGGTTCAAGTCCTGGTCCAGTCTGGTGTCGCATCGGGCAGGGGTTAAGCATGATCCGGTTTGGCAACCTGGGTATCAGGACAGGGCATTAAGAAGGGAGGAAAGCATGGTGCATGTTGTCAGATACATCGCTGCCAACCCGTTGCGGGCAGGCTTGGTCAGAAGTGCCGCGGACTATCCACACGGGGATGCAGTCCAGCTTTGAATGTGGGCTAGGACATTGGTCGGCGAAAGGACAGCCGGGGTATCCAGCTATCAAAATTGTCAGTTTCAGAATAGCTATTTCTGTTGCATGCTCAAAAGCCCTCGTTCGATCCACTACGGCGGCACCTATGAACAATCACGACCATCAACCTGAAAAACTGACCCACCTTAAACTAAATATGCATGCTCTACTGACCAACACTGCTTGGAAAGCAATGCTAACATACGCCAACGAAAGCCAAGCCAGGACGAGTGCTTCAAAAAAAGCCGTAATGCTAGCGACTGACAATAACAATTCAGTCTTAATTTTGCAAAATAAATCCCAACATTCCTTCGACAGCTACTCGCCCTATGGTCATTCGCCGACCCTAGGCGAAACATCAGCTCTAACGAAATTTAATGGAGAGCGAAAAGACCCGGTCAGCAGCTTATACTTACTCGGCAACGGCAAAAGACCCTTTAGTAACGCATTAATGCGTTTCCTTTCTCCAGACGGACTTAGCCCATTTGGGAAAGGCGGTATAAATGCTTATGTGTACTGCTCAGGGGACCCTGTAAATTTCACAGACCCTAGCGGTCAAGCCGGTGTCCGAAGGACGATAGCCAAGGTTGGTACTCAACCGAAGGGGTCTAAAACCGTACACACCACCACTCAAGGATTGAAAACATCTGGGATGATTGATATCCCACAAAGAGATCGAAACTTCCTGTGGGAGTTGAAAGCCATGTCAGATGAAAAGCTAGCACAACTCAAATCAGCCACATCCCTTCCACGCGTGGGCAGCTCAGAATTTTCAGAAATAATGTTCAAGAAATTTGGGGGTGATGAGTACTCTCGCCTATACCTTGAAAGCGAAAAAAAAATATCATATGTGGTCGAAATGCACTCCCGGGGCCTCGATAACTTCTTCGCATCGTCAGACGTGGCAGAATCTCAACAACGCATACTTAGCATGGATGCTTGGGACTACAGGATGCTAGATGCTGGACTCGAAAAAAAAGCTAAATGGTCGAGACCCTCCGCACTCGAGCTTTTTGGAATTTCAAACTTCCGCAAAGCATAGATAAATGCGTATCTCATTCCGCAAACATCCCCAAGCCCCAGAATGAATATGATAAGACCTTGAATGAATCACTCTCCGACAAGAGTCTTGGAGTCCTTGCCGGAGAGCACAATCCGGCTACCTCAACCCGACGCAGCCACTTGCGTCGGGCGCTTGACCTGCGGCTGTGAAGCGTTCGCTGCTGCACCCTCTTCGATCGCCTGCTGAATCGCCCGGCGGCGGTTCTCTTCGGCACGGCGGCTGAAGGACCAGACAAAGAAGGTCACCGGCGACACCGGCAGCAGAATCAGGCTGGCAACGGCGTTGATCTCGGGCTTCACACCCAGGCGCACCGCCGAGAACACTTCCATCGGCAAGGTGGTCGAGCCAGGCCCGGAAACGAAGCTGGCCAATACCAGGTCGTCCAGCGACAGCGCGAACGACATCATGCCGCCCGCCGCCAGCGATGGCGCGATCATCGGGATGGTGATCAGGAAGAACACCTTCCAAGGCTTGGCACCCAGGTCCATCGCCGCTTCCTCGATCGACAAGTCCAGCTCACGCAGGCGCGCCGACACCACCACCGCCACATACGCGGCGCAGAACGTGGTATGGGCGATCCAGATGGTGACGATGCCACGCTCCTGCGGCCAGCCGATCATTTGCGCCATGGCCACGAACAGCAGCAACAGCGACAGGCCGGTGATCACCTCGGGCATTACCAACGGTGCGGTGACCAGGCCGCCGAACAGCGTGCGGCCCTTGAAGCGGGTGACGCGGGTCAGCACGAACGCGGCCAGGGTACCCAGCGCCACCGCTGCCACCGCCGTGTAGCAGGCAATTTCCAGCGAGCGCATCACCGAACCCATCAGTTGGGTGTTGTCGAGCAGGCCGACATACCACTTCACCGACCAGCCGCCCCACACCGTCACCAGCTTGGAGGCGTTGAACGAGTAGATCACCAGGATCAGCATCGGCAGGTAGATGAACAGCAAGCCCAGCACCAGCATCAGCTTGGAGAAACTGAAGCGTTTCATGCGCGGCCCTCCATCTCTTTGGCCTGGCTACGGTTGAACAGCAGGATGGGCACGATCAGGATCGCCAGCATCACTACCGCCAGGGCAGAGGCCACCGGCCAGTCACGGTTGTTGAAGAACTCTTGCCACAGCACCTTGCCGATCATCAGGGTTTCCGGACCGCCGAGCAGCTCGGGGATGACGAACTCGCCCACCACCGGGATGAACACCAGCATGCAGCCGGCGATGATGCCGTTCTTCGACAGCGGCACGGTGATCTTCCAGAAGCTGTTGAAGGTACTCGAACCCAGGTCCGAAGCGGCCTCCAGCAGCGACGGGTCGTGCTTTACCAGGTTGGCGAACAGCGGCAGGATCATGAACGGCAGGTACGAATAGACCACGCCGATGTACACCGCCAGGTTGGTGTTGAGGATCTGCAACGGCTGGTCGATCAGCCCCGTCCACATCAGGAAGCCATTGAGCAGCCCGTTGTTGCTGAGAATGCCCATCCAGGCGTAGACGCGGATCAGGATCGCCGTCCAGGTCGGCATCATGATCAGCAACAGCAGGACCGTCTGCGTTTCCTTCTTGGCGTTGGCAATGGCGTAGGCCATCGGGTAGCCGATCAGCAGGCACAGCAGGGTGCTGAAGAACGCCATTTTCAGCGAACCCAGGTAGGCGGAAATATACAGCTCATCCTCGGTGAGCACGCCGTAGTTGGCCAGGTTCAGGACCAGCTGGATCTTGTCTTCGACGTATGTGTAGATCTCGGTGTAGGGCGGGATCGCCACGTCGGCTTCGGCGAAGCTGATCTTCAGCACGATGAAGAACGGCAGCATGAAGAACAGGAACAGCCAGATGAACGGCACGCCGATCACCAGGTGCCGCCCCTCCGGGGTTATGCGCTGGAAGGCTCGCTTGAGCTTGCGCAGTTTCATGACCGCAGTACCACGCCGCTGTCGTCTTCCCACCACACATACACTTCATCGCCCCAGGTCGGCCGCGCGCCTTGGCGCTCGGCGTTGGCGACGAACGACTGGACCACCTTGCCGCTGGGCAGCTCGACGTAGAACACCGAGTGGCCACCCAGGTAGGCGATATCGTGCACCTTGCCACGCGACCAGTTGTGCTCGAACTCCGGCTGCTTGGTGGTCACCAGCAGTTTCTCCGGGCGCAGGGCATAGGTGATGTGCTTGTCTTCCACCGAGGTGGTGATGCCGTGGCCAACGTAGATCTTGCGCTCCAGTTCCGGGCTGGCAATGATCGCGTAGCCCTCGGCGTCATCGACCACATCGCCTTCGAACAGGTTGACGTTGCCGATGAACTCGCACACCAGGCGGCTGGTAGGCGTTTCGTAGATATCGACCGGCGAACCGATCTGGGCAATCCAGCCCAGGTGCATGATGGCGATGCGCTGGGCCATGGTCATGGCCTCTTCCTGGTCGTGGGTCACCATCACGCAGGTCACCCCCACGCGCTCGATGATCTCGACCAGTTCCAGCTGCATCTGCGAGCGCAGTTTCTTGTCCAGCGCGCCCATTGGCTCGTCAAGCAGCAGCAGCTTCGGGCGCTTGGCCAGCGAGCGGGCCAGGGCCACGCGCTGGCGCTGGCCGCCAGACAGCTGGTGCGGCTTGCGCTTGGCGTACTGGGTCATGTGCACCAGCTTGAGCATCTCGGCCACGCGGGCGTCGATCTCGGCCTTGGGCATTTTGTCCTGCTGCAGGCCGAAGGCGATGTTCTGCGCCACGCTCATGTGCGGGAACAAGGCGTACGACTGGAACATCATGTTGATCGGCCGCTCGTACGGCGGCATGTCGGTGATGTCGACGCCATCGAGGTAGATCCGCCCTTCGGTCGGGCGTTCGAAGCCTGCCAGCATGCGCAGCAAGGTGGACTTGCCGGAACCGGAGCCACCGAGCAGGGCGAAGATCTCGCCCTTGCGGATTTCCAGGGACACATCGTCCACAGCTACGGTTTCGTCGAATTTTTTCGTGACCCGGTCGATCTTGACCAGCACCTGCTTGGGTTGCTGGCCACCCTCGAGGGCTTTTTTATAGGCACCGGAGGCAACTGCCATGAGTGAAACTCCCAACAAGATTTTTGTGCCCGCGCGGCCTGCCTGGCAGGCGCCGGCGCGGGTCTGGATTGTTACTTGCCCGACTTGACCTTGGTCCAGCTGCGGGTCATCAGCCGTTGCACCTTGGGCGGCAACTCTGAATTGACGAACATCTTGTCCAGCACTTCCTGCGGTGGGTAAACCGCGGCGTCAGTCCTCACGGCCTGGTCCATCAGGTCGCCAGCCTTGGGGTTCGGGTTGGCGTAACCGACGTAATCACTGACCTGGGCGATAACCTCAGGTTTCAGCAAATAGTTGATGAAGGCATGCGCCTCTTTGACGTTCTTGGCGTCCTTGGGAATCGCCAGTACATCGAACCAGAGGTTGCCGCCTTCCTTGGGAATGGCGTAAGCCAGGTTCACGCCCTTCTTCGCTTCTTCAGCGCGGGCCTTGGCCTGGAACACATCACCCGAGAAACCCGCCGCGACGCAGATGTCGCCATTGGCCAGGTCGGTGATGTACTTGGACGAATGGAAGTAGGTCACGTAAGGGCGCACGGCCAGCAGCTTCTGTTCGGCCTTGGCGTAATCCTTGGGGTTGGTACTGTTGGGGTTCAGGCCCATGTAGTTGAGCACCGCCGGGAGCATTTCGTCCGCCGAGTCGAGGAAGGCTACCCCGCACTTGGACAGCTTCTTCATGTTCTCGGGCTCGAACAGCACGGCCCACGAGTCGATGGTGTCCACGCCTAGCGCGGCTTTCACTTTGTCGACGTTGTAGCCGATGCCGTTGGTGCCCCACAGGTAGGGCACCGCGTACTGGTTGCCCGGGTCGTTCTTTTCCAGGCGCTTCATCAGCGCCGGGTCCAGGTTCGAATAGTTGGGCAGCAGGCTCTTGTCGAGCTTCTGGAACGCGCCCGCCTTGATCTGCTTGCCGAGGAAATGGTTGGACGGCACGACCACGTCGTAGCCGGTATTACCGGCCAGCAGCTTGCCTTCCAGAGTTTCGTTGGAGTCGAACACATCCTGCACGGGCTTGATGCCCGTGGCTTTCTCGAAGTCCGCGAGTGTGGTCGGGCCGATGTAGTCGGACCAGTTATAGAAGTGCACCGCTGCATGCCAGCGTCAGGCCCGCGCCGGCCAGCAAGGCCTTGCGGAATACAGAAATAGACAAGTGGGTGGTCCTCACAATCAGTGCCTGGGTAGCGACAATGCTGCCGCACACGCAAAACCGGCGCGCAACTTACCTTCGCAGCTTCGATGCCGCAATGAACAATTGCCTTCCAAAGCCTCTGGGCCGGCATTTACCGGCCCGGAGGTACTGCCACCGGGCTTATTTGCCCGATTTGATCTTGGTCCAGCTGCGGGTGATCACACGCTGTACCGAAGCATCAGGCGCGGCGATCGCGTACAGCTTTTTCTTCACGTCGGCAGGCGGGTAGATGCTCGGGTCGCTGGTGATGTCTTTGTCGACCAACGGGGTCGCGGCCTGGTTACCGTTCGGGAAGCGCACGGCGTTGGTGATTTCAGCCATGATTTCCGGCTGCATCAGGAAGTTCATGAACTGGTAGGCAGCGTCTTTATGCTCGGCATCCTTGGGGATGGCGACCATGTCGTAGAAGGTACCGGCGCCTTCTTTCGGAATCACGTAGTCCACTTTGACCTTGTCGCCGGCTTCATGGGCACGGGCCTTGGACTGCTCCAGGTCACCCGAGTAGCCAACGGCCACGCAGATGTTGCCGTTGGCCATGTCGCCAATGTACTTGGACGAGTGGAAGTAGGTGATCGAAGGGCGGATCTTGAGGAACAGGTCCTCGGCAGCCTTCAGGTCATCCTTCTTGGTGCTGTCGGTCGGCAGGCCCAGGTAGTGCAGAGCGGCCGGCAGCATTTCGGTCGGCGCGTCGAGGAAGCTCACGCCGCAGCTTTTGAGCTTGGCGATGTTCTCTGGCTTGAACACCACGTCCCACGAGTCGATTTTGTCCACACCCAGCGCGGCCTTGACCTTCTCCGGGTTGTAGCCGATGCCGATCGAGCCCCACATGTACGGGAAGGCGTGCTTGTTGCCCTTGTCACTGGCATCGCCCACGGCCTTGAGCAGGTCGGGGTCGAGGTTTTTCCAGTTCGGCAGCTTGGAGCGGTCCAGCTCTTCGTACACACCAGCCTTGATCTGCTTGGCCAGGAAGTTGTTGGACGGCACCACGATGTCGTAGCCCGACTTGCCGGCCAGCAGCTTGGCCTCGAGGGTTTCGTTGCTGTCGAAGACGTCGTACTTGACCTTGATGCCTGTCTGTTTCTCGAACTTGGCGATGGTGTCCGGAGCGATGTAGTCCGACCAGTTGTAGACGTTCAACACCTTGTCTTCAGCCTGAACAGCGGAGGCCATGGCGCCCATCAGGGCGGCGGCCAGCAACGTCTTGCCCATTTTCTTCATGCGTAATGCTCCAGAATTTTTGTTTAGCCTTCCGTTCAGCTGCCAGAACCCACGGTGCAGAGCGTGCGGCGACTGAAACAGTCGCTAGTCTGGCAAGTTACCGGGCCCTGTATCAAGGAAAGCAGGGCCTGGTAACGACTTAATGTCACTTCGCTAGCCTAGCAAACGCTCACCGAATCGCTTCGAGTGTCAGGTCCAGGCATTTGCGCGCCTTTTCTACCAGCTCATCAATCTCTGCATGGCTGATCACCAGCGGCGGCGCGATGATCATGGTGTCACCCACAGCGCGCATGATCAGGCCGTTTTCGAAACAGAAGTTGCGGCAGATCATGCCCACACCCTTGCCTTCGTAACGGCTGCGGGTGGCCTTGTCCTTGACCAGCTCGATCGCGCCGAGCAGGCCCAGGCCGCGTACCTCGCCCACCAGCGGGTGGTCCTGCAGCTCACGCAAACGCTTTTGCAAATACGGTGCCGCTTCCGTGCGCGCCTTCTCGACGATGTGCTCGTCGCGCAGGATGCGCAGGTTTTCCAGGCCTACGGCGGCGGCCACCGGGTGGCCCGAATAGGTGAAACCGTGGTTGAACTCACCCCCTTCGCTGATGACCTTGGCCACGGTGTCCCGCACGATCACCCCGCCCATGGGGATGTACCCGGAGGTCAGGCCCTTGGCGATGGTCATCAGGTCGGGCTGCAGCCCGTAGTAGTCGGAACCGAACCACTCGCCGGTCCGGCCAAAACCGCAGATCACTTCGTCGGCGACGAACAGGATGTCGTAACGGGCCAGAATCTCCTTCACCTTCGGCCAGTAGGTCTCAGGCGGGATGATCACGCCGCCGGCCCCCTGGATGGGCTCGGCGATGAACGCAGCAACGTTGTCCTCGCCGACCTCCAGAATTTTCTGCTCCAGCTGTTCGGCAGCCCACGCCCCGAATTCGTCCGCCGTCATGTCGCCGCCTTCGCCGAACCAGTACGGCTGCGGGATGTGCACGATGCCCGGAATCGGCAGGCCACCCTGCTCGTGCATGCCGCTCATGCCACCCAGGCTCGCGCCGGCGACGGTCGAACCGTGGTAACCGTTGATGCGGCTGATGATGGTCTGCTTCTGCGGCTTGCCCTGCAGCGCCCAGTAATGGCGGACCATACGCAGCACCGTGTCGTTGCCTTCGGAGCCGGAGCCGGTGAAGAACACATGGGTCATGCCTTGCGGCGCCACCTCGGTGATCGCCTTGGCCAGCTCCAGCGCCGGCGGGTGGGCGGTCTGGAAGAACAGGTTGTAGTACGGCAGTTCACGCATCTGCTTCTCTGTCGCCTGCACCAGCTCTTCGCGGCCATAGCCAACGGCCACGCACCACAGGCCGGCCATGCCATCGAGAATCTTGTGCCCCTCGCTGTCCCACAAATGCACACCCTGGGCCTTGGTGATGATGCGTGGCCCCTTCTCTTTCAGCTGCTTGTAGTCACTGAAAGGTGCCAGGTGATGCTCCCCGCTCAGGGCTTGCCATTCACGGGTTTGCGGGTTGTTGACGCTCATGGGCTTCTCCGTAGTTCGGCCGCCGCGCACCTGCGGCGCCAGGGTTGATCAGACAGCAAACAGCAGGAACTCACGCTCCCAGGAGCTGATTACACGTTTGAAGTTCTCGTGCTCGGCGCGCTTGGTGGCGACATAGCCGGTAATGAATTTCTTGCCCAGGTACTGCACCAGCGCACGGCTGTTCTCCATGCGCTCCAGGGCATCTTCGATGGTCAGCGGCAGGCGCAGGTTGCGCCGTTCGTAACCACGGCCCTGCACCGGCGCACTGGCTTCGATACCTTCGACCATGCCGATGTAGCCACACAGCAGGCTGGCGGCGATGGCCAGGTAGGGGTTGGCGTCAGCGCCCGGCAGGCGGTTCTCGACCCGGCGGCTCTGCGGGCCGGCATCCGGTACACGCAAACCGACGGTGCGGTTTTCTTCGCCCCACTCCACGTTGACCGGCGCCGATGTGTCGGGCAGGAAGCGGCGGAAGGAATTGACGTTGGGGGCGAACAGCGGCAGCGCCTCGGGGATGAACTTCTGCAAGCCGCCAATGTGGTGCAGGAACAGTTCGCTCATGCTGCCATCTGCATTGCTGAAGATGTTCTTGCCCGTGGCCACGTCGACCACGCTCTGGTGCAGGTGCATGGCACTGCCCGGCTCGCCGGTCATCGGCTTGGCCATGAAGGTGGCCGCCACGTTGTGCTTGAGCGCTGCTTCGCGCATGGTGCGCTTGAACACCAGGATCTGGTCAGCCAGGTGCAGGGCGTCGCCATGACGGAAGTTGATTTCCATCTGCGCCGTGCCGTCTTCGTGGATCAGCGTGTCGAGGTCCAGTTGCTGCAGCTCGCACCAGTCGTACACGTCTTCGAACAACGGGTCGAATTCGTTCGCCGCTTCGATCGAGAACGACTGTCGGCCGGTTTCCGGGCGACCGGAACGGCCTACCGGCGGCTGCAGCGGGAAGTCCGGGTCTTCACTGCGCTTGGTGAGGTAAAACTCCATTTCCGGCGCGACGATCGGCTGCCAGCCTTTGTCGGCGTAGAGCTTGAGCACTTTTTTCAGCACGTTGCGCGGCGACAGTTCGACCGGGTTGCCCTTCTTGTCGTAGGTGTCGTGGATCACCTGCGCGGTGGGCTCGATGGCCCACGGCACGAGGAACACGGCGTTTTCGTCAGGGCGGCAGATCATGTCGATGTCGGCCGGGTCGAGCAATTCGTAATAGATGTCGTCGTCGACGTAGTCGCCGGTCACGGTCTGCAGCAGCACGCTCTCGGGCAGGCGCATGCCCTTTTCGGCAATGAATTTGTTGGTAGGCGAAATCTTGCCGCGCGTGATGCCGGTCAGGTCACTGATCATGCATTCGACTTCGGTGATCTTGTGCTCTTTCAACCAATCGGTGAGCTGGTCGAGGTTGTTACTCATAAATACCTCAGGAGGTAAGGTGGTCCGCGACTTGATTCTGGATGGAGAAGATTGCTAAAGCAAAAACCCCCGCGCAGAGCCACAGTGGATACACTGAAATCAGCTGTGTCCGAAATGAGTTCAAAAGGCAGGAAGATGAAACGAAGGGCGGCAAGCCGCTGCGAGGGCAGGTCCGGGAACGCCAAACGTCAATTATTGCGGCCAGGGCGGCAGCAACAGCGACGCAGCTTGCATGAACGGCGGAGGTACCCGATGGCACTGCGCACGCAGTGCTTTCAGGTCGCGGCAAGCGGACCATGTGACCCTCGTATTATTGTGTTCTGGGTTGAGACCGAGCTTAGCCTTGTTCATTTTTTTACACAACACCCGCGTAAAAAATAAAACACGGCACGCTTGAGATAGCTCTTTACCGGGGAAATAGCGGATAATGCCATGCCCCGATTTGCAGCAAATCTGCCGTAGATGGGCCATTTCAGGGCATCATGGGGTTGGCTTGACATCAGTATGGCTTTTCGGTTGACTGGTCTTGCAAGCCCCCCTTGATTGATATTTTTAACAACAAAGGTGTTGCATCATGTCGGTACCCCCGCGTGCCGTTCAGCTTAACGAAGCGAACGCGTTCCTTAAGGAACATCCTGAGGTTCTCTACGTTGACCTTCTGATTGCAGATATGAATGGTGTGGTGCGCGGCAAGCGCATAGAGCGCACCAGCCTCCACAAGGTTTACGAGAAAGGCATCAACTTGCCGGCCTCCCTCTTCGCCCTCGACATCAACGGTTCCACCGTCGAAAGCACTGGCCTGGGCCTGGATATCGGCGATGCCGACCGCATCTGCTATCCGATCCCAGACACACTCTGTAACGAACCGTGGCAAAAGCGCCCCACTGCCCAGCTGCTGATGACCATGCACGAGCTGGAAGGCGAGCCGTTCTTCGCCGACCCGCGCGAAGTGCTGCGCCAGGTGGTGAGCAAGTTCACTGACATGGGCCTGACCATCTGCGCCGCGTTCGAGCTGGAGTTCTACCTGATCGACCAGGAGAACGTGAACGGCCGCCCACAGCCACCGCGCTCGCCAATCTCGGGCAAACGCCCGCAGTCGACCCAGGTGTACCTGATCGACGACCTCGACGAATATGCCGACTGCCTGCAGGACATCCTCGAAGGCGCAAAGGAACAAGGCATCCCGGCCGACGCCATCGTCAAGGAAAGCGCCCCTGCGCAGTTCGAAGTCAACCTGCACCACGTGCCAGACCCGCTCAAGGCCTGCGACTACGCGGTACTGCTCAAGCGCTTGATCAAGAACATTGCGTACGACCATGAAATGGACACCACCTTCATGGCCAAGCCCTACCCGGGCCAGGCAGGCAACGGCCTACATGTACACATTTCCGTGCTGGACAAAGATGGCAACAACATCTTCACCAGCGAGGATCCCGAGCAGAACGCCGCGCTACGTCACGCTGTCGGCGGTGTGCTCGAGACCCTGCCAGCGTCCATGGCGTTCCTCTGCCCGAACGTCAACTCCTACCGCCGCTTCGGTGCGCAGTTCTACGTACCGAACGCGCCAAGCTGGGGCCTGGACAACCGTACCGTGGCGTTGCGCGTACCGACCGGCTCGGCCGATGCTGTGCGCATCGAGCACCGCGTAGCCGGTGCCGACGCCAACCCGTACCTGATGATGGCTGCCGTGCTGGCGGGCGTGCACCATGGCCTGACCAACCAGATCGAGCCAGGCGCGCCGATCGAAGGCAACTCGTACGAGCAACTTGAGCAGAGCTTGCCGAACAACCTGCGCGATGCCTTGCGTGCGTTGGACGACAGTGAGGTGCTCAA
>OJST01000314.1_pt1 | contig 11701 bp, 5 predicted proteins | sample 1599491 | NCBI WGS metagenome assembly OJST01 (sample SAMN04436635, study PRJEB24849) | human gut metagenome | biome: human gut; feature: NICU; material: stool | host: Homo sapiens | place: USA: Saint Louis, MO | collected 2010-02-10
CGATGGCCGGTACCAGGCCTGCGTAGTACTCCAGCACATCGGCGCCGGTGACGATGTCGACGTAGCGGGTTTCCGAGTACGACTTGCCGGTGTCCAAGGTTTCCAGCATGGCCAGCTCGTCGTTGCGCTCGCGCAGGATGTCGACGGCGCGGCGCAGGATGCGCGAGCGCTGCATGGCGGTCATCGCAGCCCAGACTTTCTGGCCACGCTCGGCGCTTTCGACGGCTTTCTCGACGTCAGCCTCGGTCGCACGCTGCACGTGGGCAAGGACTTCGCCGGTAGCCGGGTTGATGGCTTCGAAAGTGGCATCGCTGCCAGCGTCGACGTAAGCGCCATCAATGTAGAGTTTTTGCGTTCCGAAACGGGCCATAGTGTCCTCGCAAGTGCAGTGTGTGGTTTGGCTTTGCGTCACGCTCCTGCCGGGTGGGCAAGGGCCGTGCGCGCTTGTTCAGCAGCCGGGTCGTTGGTGCCCAGGGTGTGCTGCTTAGCCAGTTGTAGATCCATGTATTCGTAAGCAATCCGTACTGCCTGGCCAGTGTCGAATGCATCGCCCGACAAGGCACCGCGCAGCCACAGACCGTCGATCAGGGCTGCCAGGCCACGGGCGGCCTTGCGCGCATGGTAAAGCGGCAAGGCACGGCGAAACTGGCAACACAGGTTGGAGTACAAACGGTGGTCGTTGATCCGTTGCAACCTGTGCAAATCGGGCTGGTGCATGCTGGAAGCCCAAAAGGCCAACCAGGTTTTCATCGCCGGGCCGTTCACCTGGCTGGCATCGAAGTTGCCCTCGATGATCACTTTCAGGTGAGCGCGCGGGCTGTCGTCCGTCAGGGCCTGGCGACGTGCTCGAACGCCTTCGTTGAGCATATTCATGATGTAACCCATCGTCGCTGCTATCAGGCCGTTCTTGTCCCGAAAGTAGTGACTGATGATGCCGTTCGACACCCCGGCCAAACGGGCAATCAGCGCAATGCTGGCGTCCCCCAGGCCGACCTGGTCGACAGCCTGCAACGTGGCTTCGATCAACTGCTGGCGGCGGATGGGTTGCATACCGACCTTGGGCATCTTGCTATCTCCTCAGGCCTGCGAGCAGGCGACAGGCGGCTGACTCGGCGAAGACCAGTCTATTTTGTTTTGATTGAACGTTCAATCAATAAAGAATAAGCTCTGCGACAATTTGTGCCATTGACAGTCTTTCAGGTCGTCGAGCAGGCACGAATTGACACCCCAGGAAATCGCGTAACCCCCGTAATACAAGGCGTTGACGGGCATCAGCGATGCGAAATGCAGATTCTGCCATGTGGCCCCGGCCAGCGGGTAAAGCGTGGCATTTGCAGCAGACCACCTGTCTGTTTTTTGCAACGTATCGATTCGGGATCACGGTTTCCAGGGTGCTTTTATAACACCTGATGCAGTGGGGATATTCCACCAATTGCTCGGGAAAGAATGATTAGCCTCCACAGCCGCACTGCCCGGAGCATTCGTGCAATGAGTTCTGCCTCACTTACCAAGCCCCCCGCCGAGAGGGTACGGGTCAACCGCGTGGTGTTCTTCACCTCGGCGCTGATGATCCTTGTTCTGACTGCCTTGCTGATCGCTGTACCCGAAACTGCCGGCCAGGTGCTGGGCGTGGCCCAGAAGTGGCTGACGCGCACCTTTGGCTGGTACTACATGCTGGTGATCTGCGGTTACCTGCTGTTCGTCGTCTACCTGGCCTTCTCCGATTACGGCAGCCTCAAGCTCGGCGGCAAGGATGACCAGCCCGACTTCAGCTATGGCGCCTGGGCCGGCATGCTGTTCTCCTCGGGCATCGGTATTTCGCTGCTGTACTTTGGCGCCTCCGAACCGCTGGACCACTACTTCAACCCACCGGAGGGCACCCCGGCAAGCCTGGAAGCCGCGCGCCAGGGCCTGCAGCTGACCTTCCTGCACTGGGGCCTGCATGGCTGGGCGATCTATGCGCTGGTCGGCCTGGCCGTGGGCTACTTCGCCTACCGGCATAACCAGCCGCTGGCGCTGCGCTCGGCGTTGTACCCCCTGGTCGGCGAACGTTGGGTCAAGGGTGCCGCCGGCAATGCCGTGGACATCTTCGGCATGTTCGTCACCCTGTTGGGCCTGGTCACCAACCTGGGCATCGGTGCCATGCAGGTGTCGTCCGGGCTGGAGTACCTGTTCGGCATGGACCACAGCAAGACCAACCTGCTGGTGGTGATCCTGGTGATGGCTGGCGTGGCTACCGTGGCGGCGGTTTCGGGTGTGGAAAACGGCATTCGCCGCCTGTCCAACCTGAACATCATGCTGTTCAGCGGCTTGCTGATCTTCGTCCTGCTGGGCGGCGAAACCCTGCACCTGCTGAACGGCTTCGTGCAGAACGTAGGCGATTACCTCAACGGGATCGTGCTGAAAACCTTCGACCTGTACGTGTATGAGGGCGAGGCTGGCAAGTCCGAACGCTGGTTGGGCCTCTGGACCGTGTTCTACTGGGCCTGGTGGATCTCCTGGGGCCCGTTCGTAGGCATGTTCATCGCCCGTATTTCCAAAGGCCGCACCGTGCGCCAGCTGGTCATGGGTGTGCTGCTGATCCCGCTGGGCTTCACCTTGGCCTGGTTGTCGATTTTCGGTAACACGGCGCTGGACCTGGTGATCAACCAGGGCGCGGTCGAGCTGGGCAAGACTGCGCTGGAACAACCTTCGATGTCGATCTACCAACTGCTGGAATACTTCCCGGCAGCCAAGCTCGTGATCGGGGTGGCGGTGTTCGTCGGCTTCGTGCTGTTCCTGACCCCGGCCGATTCCGGTGCGGTGATGATGGCCAACCTGTCCTGCAAAGGCGGCAAGGTCGACGAGGATGCCCCGCACTGGATGGTGGTGTTCTGGTCGGTGGTGATCACCCTGGTGACCATCGGTTTGCTGTTCGCCGGTAATTTCGAGGCCATGCAAACCATGGTCGTGCTGGCGGGCTTGCCGTTCTCGGTGGTGCTGGTGCTGTTCATGTTCGGCCTGTACAAGGCCATGAAACAGGACGTGGCGGTAGAGCAGGAGCGCGCCGAACTGGCTGCCCGTGGCCGACGTGGGTTCAGTGAGCGGCTGACCCAGCTGGAGCTGCAGCCGACCCAGGCCGTGGTGCAGCGCTTCATGGACAAGCAGGTCAGCCCGGCCCTGAAAGAGGCTGCTGCGCAGTTGCAGACCCTGGGCTTCGACGTGGAGTCCCGTGTTGGCCAGGCGCGCGACATGATGGGCTTGCGGGTGATGATGGAAGAAGGTAACCCGTTCGTCTACGAAGTGAGCCTGGACGGCTACCTGGCGGCACCGAGCGAGGCGCCGGTGGAAGGCGAGCCGGAAGTCCGTCAACGCTTCTACCGTGCCGAGGTTTACCTGCACGACGGCAGCCAGGAGTACGACCTGATGGGCTTTGCGCCCGAGCAGATCGTGCGTGACGTGCTGGACCAGTTCGAAAGCCATCGCCAGTTGCTGGGGCGAGTGTACAGCTGACGCTGCTGCGATGAAGAAAAGGCCTTGCCCACCGTGCAAGGCCTTTTTTTTGAGCAATATGTAGCGCGGGTATCGCACCTGAATACCGCAGCCTGCGTTTTTTTCAGCGGAGGCACCCAGCATGACGAGTTACAAGATACCCCCCTTCGATTTCCGCCAGGCCGTGGCCGGGCAGTTCGACGGCCGGCCGACCCTGCGCCAGGTCGCCAGTGCGCAGCTGCTGCGCGTGCTGCTGTCGAACCTGCCGTGGTTGGCCTACGCCAAGCCTGCACTCACCAATGCTGACCCCTTGATGCTGGACAGCCCGGATCCCTCTACCACGTACTGGACCACGGCACCCTTTGTGGACCGAGTTCTGGAAGCCTTGCTCGACCCTCAGGCGTTGAGCCTGGAGCCACTGGCGGATGGGCGCCATTACAACCTCGGGCTGACGGGCATCCATCGTTTCTCCGGCTCGTCGAGCGAGTTCGACACCCGGCAGTTGCCAGACTTGTCAGCTGCCCTGAACCAGCTGGTTGAGGACTTGCCACGACACTTCTGCGAGGCCCAGCTCGAGTTCTGGCGAGGCAAGGGCAGCGCCGGGGTGAGTCGCGACGAATGGTTGCAGTTGCTGCTCAAGCTCGCGCTACTGCGCAGCTTGCCCTGGCAGGGACTGGGCCCGCAGGAGCAGGCCTGTATCCGCGGCCTGCTGCACGGCGGTGATGAGCAGCCCGCGGTGTACTTCGTGCAGACCCGGCTGACCAGTGCCTCCATGCAATACGATCAACTGCAATGCCAGATGCTGATAGCCGCCGAGTGGGATGAGCGTCAGGTCATCCTGTGGTGCGCACCTTCGGGGATAGTACGCAGTTTCGAGTCGTTGCACGCGTTCGGCCTGGCCTTGCGTGACGAACTGGCGCAACGCTACGCCTTCGAACGGATGAGTTGGCAACGCTATCCCGCCACCGGCAATGTGTTTGCCCAGCAGGTCTCGCTGCTGCTCGATACGGTGCTCGCCAGGGTCGAGCTTGCGCGTTATGCCGATATCCAGGATGTTCCGGCCCTTGAACAGCGTTTTGACCAGCTTGGCGACCCTTCTTCCTGGTTCGTGGGGTACCCGGATGAAACCCCGGCAGTGCAACCTCCCCCTGGGTTGATGGCCAGTGCGCAGGACAGTTTTGCCTGCAGCGCTGCCTTGCTGCAGCTCGCGCTTTACCAGCTCGACTCGGGTGGGGTCTCAGCACTGGATGGCGTTCAGTCGCTGACCGATTACGCCCGTCAACGGCTGACCAGGCAGATCCGCGAGGATCACGGGGCAGACAGCTCGCCGGACGATCTTGTATTCGACCTTTACCTGGCCCGTGGGATCCCTGGTGGGGCGGGCACAGGCACCGGCGGCGGCGAGCCATTGGCCTTCGTCGGGAGCAAGACGCTCACCGAATTTGCCATTGGCAACCTCGCGTCGCTCAAGGGGGCGGCAATCGAGCGCATTTACCTGCGTGGCGGGGGCGAGGCACCGGCATGGCTCGATGCCGACGCCGCCAGAGCCCTCGTAACCAAAGTGGATATCGGTAGCCATTATCCTGCCTATGTCGCGGCGCAACTGGACGATCCGGCCAAGCGCGCGGACCGTGTCACGCGCCTGGGGCGGGAATGGCGTGCAGCACTGCTGGCCGCTGCACTCACTGCCAAGATGGACGGCAAGATCAAAGAGCCAGGCCTGCAATGCGTGGTCGACTATTGTGCGGGGCACGTCGACCCCGACGCGCCGCGCATGATCCTGTTTCCGCTGGCGTTCAGGCGTAGCGCAGCGTCCAGGGTCACGGACCCGGTACGCTGCATGTACATCCTGTTTTGTGCGGAACCCTCGCTGGTGTTGCTGTACCGGCCCTTGTTCGCCAAAGACACGCTGCGTGAATATGCCAGCCTCTCGGCTTTGCTCGAACACGTGCGTGAATCGGAGATTTTGCAGGAGAGTATTCTCGACTGGATGCAGCCCAGCGTCAGGCCTGTCTACGACCATGGTGGTTTCCGCGAACCGCACATCAGCGTCATCGGCATCGACCCCTATGCGCTGCCTGAGCGTCCGGAACCTGCCAGGCTGGCGATCGAATTCTGGCGTAGCAACATTGACGAGAAACTATATACAGCCAATCGGGACCTGCTGCTGACGCTCGCTGATGAACAGTCTGTGTCCAACGCCGAGAGCCGCTGGCAGACCTTGTGCGAGGGGGCATGGCTGCTGTTCGATGTCGTGACCTTGGCGCTTCGGGGGCCTGTGGCCTCGGTGGCCTGGTTGGTGCAATTGCTGAACGCGTTGCAGCAAGACATTGAGGCCTTGGAACGTGGCAATGAGTTTGATCGGTCGGCGGCAACGGTTGACCTGATATTGAACCTGGGCATGGTGTTGCTGCATGCCAGGCAACCCGCCAAAGCCTTTCCCTCCTATGCATTGCCCGGTGCGGCGGAGGTCGAGGGGCCTGAGGCGCAGCGCGGCGCATTTGCCGAAATTGCAATCGCGCCTATCGAGGAAACGCCTGCGCCTGGCCAAGCGCTGCCGAGCCGCTGGCTCGATTTTTCATGGCGAGGTCAGAGTGGCTTCAACTGGTTGCCGCGCGAACAGCGCGAAGCACTCAGGGCCATGCGTGCACCGGTCTCGCTTGCGGGCGTGCAGCCCTTGAACCAAGGTACGGCGACGGGCTTGTACCTGATCGACGGCGATCATTATGTAGCCCTGGCCAGTGATACCTACCGCGTGGAGCGGTTGCCAGAGGGTGTACGGGTGGTCGATGGTGGCGGAGCCGCGGGGCCCTGGCTGCGTTTCGTCGACGGCGTGTGGCGTGTGGACACGGCGCTTGGTCTGCGGGGTGGCATGGGGCGAGAGCGTACACAAAAGTGGCTGAGGGATCGGTTTCGCGACATGCACCAAAAGATAGAGGGCCTTGACAGTCGCGCCCGGGAGGCCAGAAAGCAAGCCGGGCCTTTTGCCAAGGCTGTGGACGAATTGCGCGAAAAACTGCTGAAACTCAGGGAGCTTCGGGCCACCGCATCCGAAAGGCTGGCCGCGTTGCCCGCCGAAGACGAAGCGGGTAAGTCGCAGTTGCGCACAACGCTCGCGCTTTACGATAAGCGCAAGATTACGTTCGAGCAGGACCACTTCACACAGATGAACCGGATGCTGAAGGAGCTGGAAGCTGCGGTCGGCGCCGATATTGAAATACTGGCGCTGCACGCGACCATGCGAGAAGACAAATTTGCCCGTGAGCGGGAAAAGGGGGGCTGGGACGGGGTGCTTGCCGAGCACGATAAAGTTGTTCGCAACAGCGCTATCAACGATGCCGAGATTACTTTCACCGAGCTCTGGAGCCTTGCGAATTACCCCGAGCTTGTGGAGATGCAAAACGCGCTGGATGGGCGGCCAGTCCGTGAATTCGCGGATTTGTATGAGAAGTTGCGCGTCAAACAGCAAGTCGTGATCGACGTGCAGGATCGCATGTTGGTCGGGAGTGAGCAGCTGGATCAATTGTTGACCGAAACGCCGGAAGATTTCGAGGTAAAGGATTGGGGGGGCAACGCCAAAGGCACCGTCGCAGACATAATTGCCAAGCGCAGCGTCAGTACAGTTCAACTGCGTTTCCACCAGGTGGTGAATCTGGCCGAGCTGGCGCTGCACCTGGAAAGCGACCGGCCAGACGTCATTGCAGGCTACAGAGCTGCCCTGGTCAGCTCAAGCCTGCGCAACGCGGCCGAAGCCCACGGCGAGCTGGCCTTCTCCAACCTGCCGGCGCAGGACAGGATCGTCATCCTGCACGAAGCCTGGGACGAATACAGTGCTGCGCTGGTCAACAGCGATCGCGTTCGCCGAGAGGGTGGGGCGTTGATCGAACCGGCCATGATCGAGCGCTATCGGGAGCACATCAGCAAACTCAAGCTCGATGTGAACGTACGTCTGGGCATAGCGTATGATGAGCAGGATCACCCCCTTCTACCGGCCGGGCGTAGGCCTTATCCGGCGTCCCGCGTGCCGCAGCGGTTGGTGCGTAATGGCCAGGGGCAACTGATGATCGGCAACCTTATCGAAGGGCAATCCTTGCTCGAGGTGCGTGAGAAGATCAGCGATAAGGTATTGGCCACCTTTGAACAAGTAGATGGCGAGTGGCGCGAGGTCCAGCAGCCATCGTTATCCGACGAAGCCCCCCTAGCCGATCTCGCTAGTTGGGTGCAGTCTCTACTGAATAAGAGCAATGCCCATCGAGCCTCAGCCAAGGCCTATGTCGAGATCGATATCAGCGGGTCGCTGGTGGCCAGGATATACGATCTTCAGCTGAACAAACTGACCGAGGCAGTGAGCGTAGTGCGCGATGCCGGTGGCGACGATGCGCTGATCAAGACCTTGGAACAGGAAGTGAATGCGCTGCGTGCAGAGAAGGAGGTGCAACTTACCACCCTGTACACCCACACCAGCCGCCCCACTGCCGAAGCCCTGCGCTTTCTTTACGATTTGAAGGCGATCAAGGTCGTATACCTCAAGCGGCATGTCATGGCGGACGGTAGCGCTTTCGATGAGTACCTGGTCCAGCTCTTGTCAAACAACCGTAAACTCTGGGCTGTGCATTTCCATTTGCGGTCGCAGGCTGCCTACGCCCGGGATTTTACTTCGGGGCACCTGAAGGTGTGGGCCCAGCGTTACCTGAGCAGCCAGGTTGCCAGGGATACAGGGCAGCAGCTTTACCGCGGCAAGCTGACACTACAGCAAGCCACGGGGATCATTCCTTTCGATCGTCCAGCAGCACAGTAGGTTCGGGTCATCGGTTGCTGTAGCGGCCCTGCCGGCCATGTGCCGGCATGGCCTGGTTGCTGCGCTCGGCAATCATCTGTGGCAGGCCCAGCAGCGTGATGCCCTGGCTTTTCAGGCGGGGCAGTTCGCGGGCCAGCACCTCCAGCGTTTGCGGGTAAGGGTGGCCGATCAGCACTGCCGAGCCTTGCTTGTGCGCCAGGGCCACGCCTTGTTGCAACTGCCCGGCAATGGCTTCGGTGGTGCGCACGTCATCGAGAAACACATCCCGCGAGACATGCGCCAGGCCTTGCGCCTGTGCTTCTGCAGCCGCGACGGTGGCGGCACTGGTGCGGCTGTCGACGAAGAACAGATGGCGACGTTGCAATTCGCCCATCAGCCAGGCCATGGGTTCGCGCTGGGCCGTCATGCGGCTGCCCATATGGTTGTTGATGCCGGCCGCGTAAGGCACCTTGAGCAGCGCGCTGTCCAGGCGCCGGGCCAGCTCTTCGCCGGCGATGCCGGGGTGCCAGGCATAGGGCCCGGTGGCCGGGTCCATTGGCATGTGCAGGATCACCGTTTTGCCAGCCTTGTGCGCTTGGCGGGCGAAGTCGGTTGCATGCGGGGTGTCGGGCATGATGGCCATGGTCACCGGGCCGGGTAGGGCCAAGGTGCGGCTGTCCCGGTTGGGGCTCTGGCCAAGGTCGTCGATGATGATGCTCATGTAGGCCTTGCCGGCCGGCGCCGCTTGCGCGACCCCGGCCAACAGGCAGAACACCAGGCACAGCAGGTACCGCACGGGCTGGATCATTTGCCCGAGGTGATGTTGAGGCCTTTGAGCAGGCTCAGTGCCTGGCTCAGTTGGAAGTCGTCGTCCTGTGGGCGCTCCTTGCGCTTGCTGCTGCCGGTCGGGCGGTCGGCGCCGCCGTTACCGTTGCCCAGGTGGCCCTGCAGGTCGGCTTCCTTGAAGTTGTCGGTGTCGACCTCGGCAGTGAGCTTGGCCTGACGTACTTCGATGTCGGGGACGATACCCTGGGCCTGGATCGAACGGCCATTGGGGGTGAAGTACAGTGCGGTGGTCAGCTTCAGGGCGCGGTCATTGGCCAATGGCAGCACGGTTTGTACCGAGCCTTTGCCGAAGCTGTCGGTGCCCATCAGCACGGCGCGCTTCTGGTCTTGCAGTGCGCCCGCTACAATTTCCGAAGCCGAGGCGCTGCCGCCGTTGATCAGCACCACCAGTGGCACCCCTTCGCTGGCGTCGGCCGGGTCGGCCGAGAAGCGCAGTTCGGAATTGGCGATGCGGCCCTTGGTGTAGACGATCAGGCCCTTGGTGAGGAAGTGGTCGGCCACTTCCACGGCCGATTGCAGCACGCCACCCGGGTTGTTGCGCAGGTCGAGCACCACCCCGCGCAGTTTCTTGCCGTTGTCCTTGCGCAGCTTGGCCAGGGCTTTGCCCACCTCGTCGCCGGTCTTGACCTGGAACTGGGTGATGCGGATATAGCCGTAGTCGTTTTCCAGCAGTTGGCTCTTCACGCTCTTGACCTGGATCACCGCGCGGGCCAGGGTCACGTCGAAGGGGTTACCGCCGTCGCGGACCAGGGTCAGGGTGATTTTGTCGCCAACCTTGCCGCGCATCTTGTCCACCGCTTCGGTCATGGTCTGGCCGCGGGTCGGGGCGCCGTTGATCTTGACGATCAGGTCGCCGGCCTGGACGCCTGCACGCGAGGCCGGGGTGTCATCGATCGGCGAGACCACCTTGATGAAGCCGTCTTCCTGGCCCACTTCGATACCCAGCCCGCCGAACTCGCCGCTGGTGCTTTCCTGCAGTTCCTGGAAGTCCTCGGGGCCCAGGTAGGCCGAGTGTGGGTCGAGGTTGCTGAGCATGCCCTTGATGGCATTCTCCAGCAGGGTCTTGTCGTCCACCGGCTCGACATAGGCCGCTTTGATGCGGTCCATGACTTCGGCGAAGGTGCGCAGCTCTTCCAGTGGCAGTGGCGCCTTGGCAGTGACCTCGGTGGCCGGCACAGCTGCCGCCTTGGCCGGCTCCGCGGCAGTGGCCAGGGGCGCGCCGACCGCCAGGGCGATGGACAGGGCCAACTGGGTGAGACGAGGCGAGTGCAGCATGTCGAACGGACTCCTGATCCTGTAAGCGCTCCCTGCGGAGCATCGGTGCAGCGTTTGGGCCGCGCCGTAGAAAGTTGACTAACCCCGGCACCACTGCGAAGGGTCGGTAGGCCGGCCCTGCTGGCGGATGGCGAAGTACAAGCCTGCCGCGTCCTGGCCACCGCTGTCGCCGACGGTGGATATGGCTTCACCGGCCTTGACGATGTCACCGGCACTTTTCAGCAGGCTCTGGTTATGGCCGTACAGGCTCAGGTAACCGTTGCCATGATCGAGAATGACCAGAAGCCCGGCGCCGCGCAACCAGTCGGCGAACACCACACGCCCGCCGTGCACGGCGCGCACTTGTGTGCCGGGGTTGGCGCTGATCATCACACCGTCCCATTTGGCCCGGGCATCGTTGCCGCGTGCATCGCCGAAGCGTGCCAGCAATCGACCATTGACTGGCCAAGGAAGTTTGCCCCGTGCTGCAGAAAATGCTCCGCCGTAGTTGGCTCCGTCGCTGGAAACCATCGGCCCGAGGGTGGTACGAGCCTTTTTCGGCGGCTCTACCGGCGCTTCAGGCTCGCGCGCCTGGTTGCGCGCAGCGGCGGCCAGGGCCTCTTGCTGCCGGCGTTTTTCCGCTTCCTGCTGCGCCAGCAAGGCTTTCTTGCGTGCCTCTTCAGCCTCGCGGGCCTGGCGTGCCAGGGTTTCCTCGATGGTCTTGAGGACTTTGGCCAGGTCGGCCTGGTCCTGCTGACGGGCCTGGAGCTTCTGGTCGCGGTCTTTCATGTCGCTGTTGAGCTTGGCCAATACCTGCTGGCGCTTGCCGCGTTCGCTCTCCAGGGCCTGGCGGCGGCTGTCAAGGTCGGCGCGCTGGGCCAGCAACTGTTGCTGCTGGGCAGACATCTGCTGCTCGACACTGGCCAGCTGGCGGAGGGTTTCGTTGAAGGTGCGCAGCTGCTCCAGGCGCGCCTTGCTCATGTAGTCGTAGTAGGTCAGGGTGCGGGCGAATTTCTCTGGGTTCTGCTGGTTGAGCAGCAGCTTGAGGTATTCCTCGCGACCGTTGTTCTGGTAGGCCGAGCGGGCCTGAATGGCGATCAGCCGTTGCTGTTCAACGCGGGCGGTCTGGAGTTTTTTTTTCTCGGTTTCAAGGCGCTCCAGCTCGCCCTCGGTCTTTTTTAGCGCTTGCTGCAGTGCCTCCACCTGCTTTTCGAGGTTGCCGATGTCGGTCTCGGTGGCTTTCAGGTCCTTTTGCACACCGGCTTTTTCTTCCTGGAGCTTGCCCAGTGTTTTCTTGAGCTCGGCAATGTCCTGGCGGGTGGCGTCCAGTTGCTGCTGGGGCTGTGCGCGCTC
>OJST01000315.1_pt1 | contig 11676 bp, 9 predicted proteins | sample 1599491 | NCBI WGS metagenome assembly OJST01 (sample SAMN04436635, study PRJEB24849) | human gut metagenome | biome: human gut; feature: NICU; material: stool | host: Homo sapiens | place: USA: Saint Louis, MO | collected 2010-02-10
TGTGCCTCGACCCGTGACGTCGCCGACGTGATCCTGCCGATCGGTGCGCTGCCGGAAATCGACGCCACCCTGACCAATCTCGATGGTCGCGAGCAGTCGGCCCGTGCCGGCGGCAAGCTGCCGGGCGAGGCCCGTGAAGGCTGGCGTGTGCTGCGCGCACTGGGCGGCGACATGGCGCTGGCCGGTTTCGACTTCACCGACCTGGCCGGCCTGCGTGCCAGCCTGGCCCCGGTGTCGGTCACCGTTGCCGCTTCGGCGCAGCCGGTGATTGCCGGCGAAGGCCTGGAAGTGGCTTCGACCGCCGCGATCTACCGCACCGATGCGGTGGTCCGTCGCGCCCCGGCGCTGCAGTCGCATCCGCTCAACAACGCCCCGCGCATCGTGCTGAACGCTGAAGATGCCGCTCGCCTGCAGCTGCAGGAAGGGCAGATGGCCAAGGTCGGCACCGATGCCGGCAAGGCCACCCTGCCGGTGGTGGTCGACGCCCGCGTCGCTGCGGGTTCGGTCTGGATTGAATCGGGCCACGGCGCGACCGCGCCGCTGGGTGCCGCTCGCGTAACGGTGGTGGCTGCATGAACGAATTGCTGTTGAACGCGGTCGACCCGCTGCACCAGTGGCTGCTTGGCCTCGGTGACATCGGCGCGCTGATCTGGATCATCCTGAAGATCCTGGTGATCACCGTTCCGGTGATCATCTCGGTGGCCTTCTACGTGGTCTGGGAACGCAAGCTGATCGGCTGGATGCACGTCCGCCACGGCCCGATGTACGTGGGCATGGGCATCTTCCAGGCCTTCGCCGACGTCTTCAAGCTGCTGTTCAAGGAAGTGGTCCAGCCGAGCAGCGCCAACAAGGCGATCTATCTGCTGGCACCGCTGATCACCCTGGCCCCGGCCTTCGCGGCCTGGTCGGTGGTCCCCTTCGATTCGCAGATCGTGCTGTCCAATGCCAACGCCGGCCTGCTTTACCTGCTGGCGATGACCTCGCTGGGCATCTACGGCATCATCCTGGCCGGTTGGGCGTCCAACTCGAAGTACGCGTTCCTGGGTGCCATGCGCGCCTCGGCGCAGATGATCAGCTACGAAGTCGCCATGGGCTTCGCCCTGGTCGGCGTGATGATCGCCGCTGGCAGCCTGAACCTGAGCAATATCGTGATGGCGCAGGCCGGCAGCTCCGGCTTCTTCGACTGGTTCCTGCTGCCGCTGTTCCCGCTGTTCGTCATCTACTGGGTGTCGGGCGTGGCTGAAACCAACCGCGCGCCGTTCGACGTGGTGGAAGGCGAATCGGAAATCGTCGCCGGCCACATGGTCGAATACTCCGGCGGTGCCTTCGCGCTGTTCTTCCTGGCCGAATACGCGAACATGATCCTGATCAGCTTCCTGATCTCGATCTTCTTCCTCGGCGGCTGGCTGAGCCCGGTCCAGGGCTGGGTCAACTTCGGCGATGTCTCGCCGCTGGTCGACTGGATCTGGAAGGGCGGTGCACCGTGGCTGTTCGTCAAGGTGTTCTTCTTCGCCAGTGCCTACATCTGGTTCCGTGCCAGCTTCCCGCGCTTCCGCTACGACCAGATCATGCGCCTGGGCTGGAAGGTCTTCATCCCGCTGGCCATTCTGTGGATCGCGGTTACCGCCGTCATGGTGTTCTTCGGCGTGATTCAAAAGGGCGTCTAAAGTGATGAACAGGATTACCCATTACTTCAAGAGCCTGCTGCTGCTCGAACTGCTGGCGGGCCTCTGGCTGACGCTGAAGTACAGCTTCAAGCCGAAGTACACGATGATGTACCCGATGGAGAAGTTCCCGCAGTCGCCGCGCTTCCGTGGCCTGCACGCGCTGCGCCGTTACCCCAACGGCGAAGAGCGCTGCATTGCCTGCAAGCTGTGCGAAGCGGTGTGCCCGGCCCTGGCCATCACCATCGACTCGGCCAAGCGCGAGGACGGCACCCGCCGCACCACCCGCTACGACATCGACCTGTTCAAGTGCATCTTCTGCGGCTTCTGCGAAGAAAGCTGCCCGGTGGACTCGATCGTCGAAACCCACATCCTCGAGTACCACTTCGAGAACCGTGGCGAAAACATCGTTACCAAGCCGCAGCTGCTGGCCCTTGGCGATCGTCTCGAAAACGAGATCGCCGAGCGTCGTGCCGCCGATGCCGCTTACCGCTGAGGTCGAGAGATGGATTGGGTAAATATCGCTTTCTGGGTGTTCGCCATCGCGGCAACGGTTTCGGCCGGTGCGGTGATCAGCGTGCGCAACCCGGTGCATGCAGTGCTGTGCCTGGTGCTGACCTTCTTCTCCATTGCCTGCGTGTGGCTGCTGGTGGGCGCCGAGTTCCTCGGCGTGGCGCTGGTGCTGGTCTACGTCGGCGCGGTGATGGTGCTGTTCCTGTTCGTGGTGATGATGCTGGACATCGATCCCACCAAGATGCGTGAGGGCTGGGTGCGCTACCTGCCGGTCGGCCTGATCGTGGCAGTGGCGATGCTGGTGCAGATGCTGATCCTGATCGGCGTGAAGGGCAGGGCGGTCACTCCGTTCCCGGCCGACAACGCCGCTGCGGTCGCCGCCGACAGCTCCAACATCACCTGGCTGGCACGCACGCTGTTCACCGAGTACCTGCTGCCGTTCGAGTTCGCCGCCGTCATCCTGACCGTGGCCGTGGTTGCCGCCGTGATGCTGACCCTGCGTCGCCGTACCGGCGTGAAGAGCCAGAACCCGGGCGAGCAGACCATGGTCAAGGCCGGCCAGCGCCTGCGCATGGTCAAGATGGGTGCCGAAGCACCGGTCGTGCACAGCAACAGCAAGCCGGTCGCCGGCGAGGAGACCCAGCCGTGATCACCCTTGGCCATATCCTCGCGCTGGGCGCGGTGCTGTTCGCCATCAGCCTGGCCGGCATCTTCCTCAACCGGAAGAACGTCATCGTCCTGCTGATGTCGATCGAACTGATGCTGCTGTCGGTGAACATCAATTTCGTCGGCTTCTCGCGTCAGCTGGGCGATCCGTCCGGCCAGCTGTTCGTGTTCTTCATCCTGACCGTCGCCGCCGCGGAAGCCGCCATCGGCCTGGCGATCCTGGTGACCCTGTTCCGTACACGCCGCACGATCAATGTCGGCGAAGTCGATTCGTTGAAGGGCTGATCCACAGATGGAAATCACTCTCTCCAAGAGTCTGTTGATCGCAGTGGTGCTTGCACCGCTGTTCGGCAGCATCATCGCCGGCCTGTTCGGTCGCCAGGTCAAGCGCTTCGGCGCGCAGACCATCACCATCCTCGGCGTCGCGGTAGCCTGCGGCCTGTCGATGTACACGTTCTACCAGCTGATGTGGGGCGGCGCGCAGCCGTTCAACCAGAACATCTACACGTTCTTCGAAGTCGGCCAGTATTCGGCGCACGTCGGCTTCATGGTCGACAAGCTGACCGCGATGATGATGGTGGTGGTGACCTTCGTGTCACTGCTGGTCCACATCTACACGATCGGCTACATGCAGGACGACCCGGGCTACCAGCGGTTCTTCAGCTACATCTCGCTGTTCACCTTCTCGATGCTCACCCTGGTGATGAGCAACAACTTCCTGCAGCTGTTCTTCGGCTGGGAAGCGGTGGGCCTGGTGTCGTACCTGCTGATCGGCTTCTGGTTCAAGCGCCCGACCGCGATCTTCGCCAACATGAAGGCGTTCCTGGTCAACCGTGTCGGTGACTTCGGCTTCCTGCTGGGTATCGCCGGCGTGCTGTGGGTGTTCGGCACCCTGGACTACTCGCAGGTGTTCTCGCAGGCCGGCATGCTGGCTGACCCGCGCGCCCAGCTGCAGATCTGGGACGGCACGATCCTGGGCATGCAGCTGCTGAACGAGCCGGTGATCTGGTCGATCGCCACCGTCATCTGCATCTGCCTGTTCATCGGCGCCATGGGCAAGTCGGCCCAGGTCCCGCTGCACGTGTGGCTGCCGGACTCGATGGAAGGCCCGACCCCGATCTCGGCACTGATCCACGCCGCGACGATGGTTACCGCCGGTATCTTCATGGTCACCCGCATGTCGCCGCTGTTCGAGCTGTCGCAGACGGCGCTGAACTTCGTGCTGTTCATCGGTGCCACCACCGCGTTCTTCACCGGCCTGATCGGCATCGTGCAGAACGACATCAAGCGCGTCGTCGCGTACTCCACGCTGTCGCAGCTGGGCTACATGACCGTCGCCCTGGGCGTGTCGGCCTACTCGGCCGCCGTGTTCCACCTGATGACCCACGCCTTCTTCAAGGCCCTGCTGTTCCTGGGCGCCGGCTCGGTCATCATCGCGATGCACCACGAGCAGGACATGCGCAAGATGGGCGGCCTGCGCAAGTACATGCCGATCACCTTCATCACCATGTGGATCGGTACGCTGGCCCTGGTTGGTACGCCGTTCTTCTCCGGCTTCTACTCGAAGGACACGATCATCGAGGCGGCCGAGATCCACGCCCACATGCAGAACAGCTGGGTGGCCACCTATGGCTACTGGGCGGTGCTGGGTGGCGTGCTGGTGACCAGCTTCTACAGCTTCCGCCTGCTGTTCATGACCTTCCACGGCAAGGAGCGTTTCCGCGACGTGCACGACGATCATGGCCACGGCCATGACGATCACCACGCCGCCGATGCCCACCATGGCGATGCCCATGACGACCACGGCCATGGCCACGGTCCGCATGAACCGCATGAAACCCCGTGGGTGGTGACCCTGCCGCTGATCCTGCTGGCCATCCCGTCGATCGCCATCGGTTTCTTCAGCATCGGTCCGATGCTGCACGGCACCGACTGGGCCGGCAACCATGCGCACGAGGCGATCAAGGGCCAGGCGCAGACGTTCTTCACCGGCATCGTCGACTTCTACGATCCGGCCAAGAACACCGTCGCGTTCCTGGGTGAAGAGTTCCATGGCCCGGTCGCGTTCGCGCTGCACGGCATGATGCTGCCGCCGTTCTGGCTGACCCTGGCGGGCTTCCTGCTGGCTGCGCTGTTCTACCTGTGGAAGCCGGACCTCTCGGGCAAGGCACGCAAGACCTTCGCCCCGATCGTTTCGGTGCTGGAAAACAAGTACGGCTTCGACAAGCTGTGGATCGATGGCTTTGCCGGTGGCAGCGTCAAGCTGGGCAAGGTCTCGCGCTGGATCGACAGCAACATCGTCGACGGCGTGGTCAATCTCTCGGCACGTGTTGTGGACGTTGCAGCCGGCGTGCTGCGTCGTACCCAATCCGGTTTCCTCTATCACTACGCCTTCGCGATGATCATCGGCCTGATTGCCCTGCTGGGCGTGCTGATGCATTACCTGCGTTGATGACCTGTACGGAATAAGAAGACGTGTCGAACTGGCCTCTACTCAGTGTCCTCATCTGGCTGCCGATCATCGGTGGCGCCCTGATCCTTGCGATCCGTGATGCACAGACTGCCCGCTGGGCGTCGCTGGGCGTCGCGGTGCTCACCTTCGTTGCAAGCCTCTCGCTGCTGAGCGGCTACAACGCGGGCATCGACGGCCTGCAGTTCGTCGAGACCCATGCCTGGATCCCGGCGTACAAGATCGGCTACAACCTGGGCGTGGACGGCATTGCCGTGGCGCTGATCCTGCTGACCACCCTGGTCAGCGTGCTTGCCCTGATCGGCGCCTGGAGCGCCATCGACAAGCGCGTCAACCAGTACGTGGCGGCCTTCCTGATCCTGGAAGGCGTCACCGTCGGCATCTTCGCCGCGACGGACGCGATGCTGTTCTACGTGTTCTTCGAAGCCATGCTGATCCCGATGTTCCTGATCATCGGTGTCTGGGGTGGCCCGCGCCGCATCTACGCAGCACTGAAGTTCTTCCTGTACACCTTCCTCGGCTCGGTGCTGATGCTGGTGGCGCTGATCTACCTGTACATGAAGGGCGGCAGCTTCCAGCTGGCCGACCTGTACGCGCTGCCGCTGTCGGCCAAGGAACAGACCTGGATCTTCTTTGCCTTCCTGATCGCCTTCGCGGTCAAGGTGCCGATGTTCCCGGTCCACACCTGGCTGCCGGACGCCCACGTGGAAGCGCCGACCGCCGGTTCGGTGATCCTGGCCGCCATCGCCCTGAAGATCGGTGGCTACGGCTTCCTGCGCTTCAACCTGCCGATCGTCCCGGACGCGTCGCAGGAATGGGCCTGGCTGGTGATCGCGCTGTCGCTGATCGCGGTGATCTACGTCGGCCTGGTCGCCCTGGTGCAGGACGACATGAAGAAGCTGATCGCCTATTCGTCGATCGCGCACATGGGCTTCGTCACCCTGGGTACCTTCATCGCCCTGTGGCTGGTGCGTGAAGCAGGCAACGCCGATGCTGCCCGCCTGGGCCTGCAGGGCGCCATGGTGCAGATGATCTCGCATGGCTTCGTGTCCGGTGCGATGTTCTCCTGTGTCGGCGTGCTGTACGACCGCATGCACAGCCGCCGCATCGCCGATTACGGCGGCGTGGTCAACGTGATGCCGTGGTTCGCCACCTTCGCCATGCTGTTCTTCATGGCCAATGCGGGCCTGCCGGGCACCAGCGGTTTCGTCGGCGAGTTCATGGTCATCCTGTCGGCCTTCCAGCGTAATCCGTGGATCGCACTGGGCGCGGCCACCACCCTGATCATCGGCGCCGCCTACACCCTGTGGCTGTACAAGCGCATCTTCTTCGGCGAAGTGGCCAACAGCCACGTGGCCGAACTGAAGGACATCAACGGCCGCGAATGGCTGGTGCTGGGCGTGTTCGCCATCGGCGTGCTGGCCCTGGGCATCTACCCCAAGCCGCTGACCGACCTGATGGAGCCCTCGATCGCGAAGCTGGCGATGCAGATCGCATCCAGCAAGCTGCTGTAATTCCAGGATTTGATGATGACCACCTCGCCGCTGCTGCCATTGACCGCCGCTGACCTGCCACCGCTCGCTCCCGAGCTGGTGCTGATCGGCAGCGCCTTCGCCCTGATGATCCTCGACCTGTTCGTCAGCAACCGGAACAAGATCGTCACCCACCTGTTCTCGCTCGCTGCGCTGGCCGTGGTGCTGTTCATGCTGGCCACGGGCGTGGGCGGGCAGGGCGAGGTCTTCCATGGCATGTTCGTGCGCGATACCGCCGCGGACGTGATGAAGACCGGGATCGTGCTGCTCAGCGGCCTGACCCTGGTCTACGGCTGGCGTTACCTGCGTGACCGCAACCTGTTCCAGGGCGAGATCCCGGTGCTTATCCTGTTCGGCACCGCCGGCATGATGATCCTGGTCTCGGCCGGCAGCCTTCTGATGGTCTATCTGGGCCTGGAACTGCTAGCGCTGTGCTCCTACGCACTGGTTGCCAGCAACCGTGAGAACGGTCTGGCCTCGGAAGCGGCGATGAAGTACATCGTGCTGGGTTCGCTGGCCTCGGGCCTGCTGCTGTACGGCATGTCGCTGATCTACGGCGCCACCGGCAGCCTGCACCTGGACGTCATCCGTGACGCCATTCCGCACTCGGAAGAGCGCGTGCTGCTGATCACCGGTGCGGTGTTCATGATCGCCGGCGTCGCCTTCAAGCTGGGTGCCGCACCGTTCCACATGTGGCTGCCGGACGTGTACCAGGGTGCTCCGGCACCGATCGCACTGTTCATCAGCTCGGCGCCGAAGCTGGCCGCCTTCGGCATGGCCTACCGCCTGCTGGAAATGGGCGTGGGTCCGCTGTCGACTGAACTGCAGCTGCTGATCGCCGGCCTGGCCGCGGTCTCGCTGGTCATCGGCAACCTGATGGCCATCGCGCAGAGCAACCTCAAGCGCATGCTGGCGTTCTCCACCGTCTCGCACATCGGCTTCCTGCTGATGGGCATCGCCGGTGGTGGCGCGCAGGGCTATGCCGCCGCGCTGTTCTACGCACTGGCCTACGCCATCATGTCCACCGCCGCCTTCGGCGCGATCATCGCGCTGTCGCGTGCCGGTTTCGAAGCCGAGAACATCGAGGACTTCAAGGGCCTCAATGCCCGCAACCCGTGGATGGCCGGCCTGGTGCTGTGCATCATGGCGTCGCTGGCCGGCATTCCGCCGTTCCTGGGCTTCTGGACCAAGCTGGCGGTGCTGGGCGCGGCCGTCAACGGTGGCCTGCTGTGGCTGGCCATCCTCGGCGTGCTGTGTGCCGTGGTCGGCTGCTTCTACTACCTGCGCGTCATCAAGGTCATGTACTTCGATGAGCCGGTGGGCGAGGCCATGCCGCGCAGCAACGACCGCGTGCTGGGCCTGGTGCTGGGCGTGAACGCGCTGGCGCTGCTCGCGCTGGGCCTGGCCTGGAACCCGATCATGGTCTGGTGCCAGCAGGCATTTGCGCATCTTGCATAAAAGTTGACACAAAGCTGCGCGATTCGTGTAATATGCGCAGCCTGAGTTGTCACTGCAGCGGTTCAGCCAGAACATCGTTGCGGTAGCCCTCCTCAAAAGAGAGCGGGGCAGCAGTTCAAACACTTCCGGTGCGGGGTGGAGCAGTCTGGCAGCTCGTCGGGCTCATAACCCGAAGGTCGCAGGTTCAAATCCTGCCCCCGCTACCAAGTAAAGAGATCGCCTTCGAAGTCCTGCTTCGAAGGCGTTTTTCTTTGGGTGGCTGCGTCGTTTCTGCGTGATCGGGGTCAGATCCCTTTTCCGCGGGGAAGGGATCTGACCCCAGGTCCGCACCTTGCACCAGCGCGGTGCAGCCGCTATCATCAGCGGCCTAGCAGTACCCCTGAAGGCGGCCTCCCGGCGGGAGTCCGGACCCGGAAGGAGGGCCGCAACCGGCAGGCACTGCAGGTTGCAACCGGAATCCAGTCACCGGAGTCTTTCCGGAAAAGGGGCCCAGCGGGCCCTTTGTCGTTTCCGGGGCGTCATGTTTTCACGCCGGCCAAGGCCGGCACCCAACCAAGAGATCAAGGCAGGCTGTGAGCGACAAGGCAACCGACATCGCGAATATGCTCGCCCCGACCGTTGTGTCGCTGGGCCTGGAGCTGCTGGGCGTTGAGTATCTGCCGGCCCCCGGCGGTGCGACCCTGCGCCTTTACATCGACGTGCCGCTGGCTGAACAGCCCGAGCGCATCATCAATGTCGACGACTGTGAGCGGGTCAGCCGCGAAGTGTCGGCGCAGCTGGACGTCGAAGACCCCATCAGCGGCAATTACACGCTGGAAGTGTCCTCGCCGGGCGTGGATCGCCCGCTGTTCAACCTGGAGCAGTTCGCTCGCCACCAGGGCGAATCGGCCAAGGTCACGCTGAAGCTGCCGCAGGACAACCGTCGTCGCCTGCAGGGCCGTATCGAGGCAACCGACGAGGCCGCAGGCACCATCACCTTCATCGTCGACAAGACCGAAGTGGTGGTGTCGGCCGACAACATCGACAAGGCACGGATCATGCCCGACTGGGTGGCGCTGGGGCTGGCCCCGAGCAAGCCGACCGGTCCGGCGCCGAAGCGTCCGAAGCCGAACACGAATTCTTCTTCCAACGAGCCGGCGGCAAAGAAGCCGCGCGCGGAGTGAGCCAATGAGCAAGGAACTGTTGCTGGTAGTCGACGCGGTCGCCAACGAGAAGGGCGTGCCGCGTGAAGTGATCTTCGATGCCATCGAGGCCGCCCTGGCCTCGGCAGCGAAGAAGCGCTATCCCGACGAGGAAGTGCTGACCCGCGTGGTCATCGACCACAAGGATGGCAGCTACGAAACCTTCCGCCGCTGGGAAGTGGTGGCCGACGACGTGGTCATGGAATCGCCGGACCGCCAGATCCGCCTGATGGACGCCGTCGACGAAGCCGAAGGCGTGGACGTCGGCGACTACATCGAAGAGCAGATCGAGAACCCGGACTTCGGCCGCATCGCCGCCCAGGCCGCCAAGCAGGTCATCGTCCAGCGCGTGCGCGAAGCCGAGCGCCAGCAGGTCGTGGATGCGTGGAAGGATCGCGTCGGCGAACTGATCACCGGTGTGGTCAAGCGCGCCGAGCGCGGCAACATCTATGTCGACCTCGGTGGCAATGCCGAAGGCTTCATTCCGAAGGACAAGGGCATTCCGCGCGACGTGCTGCGCGCCGGTGACCGCGTGCGCGGCTACCTGGCCGAAGTCCGTTCGGAACCCCGTGGCCCGCAGCTGTTCATCAGCCGCGCCGCCCCGGAATTCATGATCGAGCTGTTCAAGCTGGAAGTGCCGGAAGTCGGCCAGGGCCTGGTGGAAATCAAGGCCTGCGCACGTGATCCGGGCGACCGCGCCAAGATCGCCGTGCTCGCCCACGACCAGCGCACCGATCCGATCGGTGCCTGCATCGGCATGCGCGGTTCGCGCGTGCAGGCCGTGTCCAACGAGCTCAATGGCGAGCGCGTGGACATCGTGCTGTGGAACGACAACCCGGCCAACTTCGTCATCAACGCGATGGCGCCGGCCGAAGTGCAGTCGATCATCGTCGATGAAGACAAGCACTCGATGGACCTGGCCGTTGCCGAAGACCGCCTGGCCCAGGCGATCGGCAAGGGCGGCCAGAACGTGCGCCTGGCCAGCCGCCTGACCGGCTGGCAGCTCAACGTGATGACCCAGGACCAGGTCACCGCCAAGTCGGAGGCCGAGCAGGCTTCGGCCCGCCAGCTGTTCATGGACAAGCTGGAAGTGGACGAGGAAATCGCCGGCATCCTGGTCAGCGAAGGCTTCGGCACCGTCGAGGAAATCGCGTATGTCCCGGTCGGCGAACTGCTGGCCGTGGAAGGTTTCGACGAAGACATCGTCGAAGAGCTGCGCGCTCGTGCCCGCGATGCGCTGCTCAATGAGGCCCTGGCAGTCGAGGAAGGCCTTGAAGACGGCCAGCCGGCGCAGGACCTGCTGTCCCTGAAGGGCATGGACGAAGCCACCGCATATGCGCTGGCCGGCCACGGCGTGCGTACCAGCGAGGACCTGTCCGACCTGGCCGCCGACGAGGTCATGGACTTCGGCATCGAAGGACTGGATCAGGCGCGCGCCGCTGCGCTGATCCTGGCCGCCCGTGCCGAAGAGATCGCCCGACTGGAACGCGGCGAATGAGCCGGCAATGAACAGGGCCCTGAGCCGCTCAGGGCGTAGAATCCGCGCCGCCTCCAGATGCGGGGGGGCGCCCACAAGATCATAGGATCCGAATGTCGCAGCAAACCACCATCCGCAAGCTTGCCGAACTGGTCAACACGCCGGTCGAAAAACTGCTGGAACAGCTGGCCGGTGCCGGCATGAAGTTCAGCGGTCCCGACCAGGTCGTGACCAGCTCCGAGAAGGTGAAGCTCCTGGGCTTCCTTCGTCGTTCGCACGGCAAGCCCGAGCAGGCCCCGGAAGAGAGCGATCAGTCTGCAAAGAAGATCACGCTCAACCGCCGGAAGCAGCAGGAAGTGACGGTCAATTCCGGTCGCAGCAAGACGACCGTGAATGTCGAGGTGCGCCAGAAGCGCACCTACGTCAAGGATGGTGCGCGCGCCATGACGCCGGACGAAGAGCGCGCCGACATCCTGCGCAAGCTGGAAGAGTCGCGCGCCCGCAACCTCGCCGAACAGCAGGCCCTGGCCGAGAAGGATCGTCTGCGCGACGAAGCCATCGTCCGTGCCCGTGAGGAAGAGATTGCGGCCAAGGAACGCGCAGAGGCCGAGAAGAAGGCTGCCGAGGAAGCTGCGGCCGCCGCCAAGGCTGCCGAGGCACTGGCGGCCACCAAGCCCAAGCGCGCTCCGATCGATGAAACCGCGCCGCGTCCGCC
>OJST01000316.1_pt1 | contig 11671 bp, 13 predicted proteins | sample 1599491 | NCBI WGS metagenome assembly OJST01 (sample SAMN04436635, study PRJEB24849) | human gut metagenome | biome: human gut; feature: NICU; material: stool | host: Homo sapiens | place: USA: Saint Louis, MO | collected 2010-02-10
ACAGCACGGTGCCGGGCGACCGCCTGTGTGCCGCCGGTGGCCAGCCGCAGGCACGGCTGGGCGTGCTCGGCAGCCTGCGCATCGGCAGCCTGTGGGAAAGCCTGGCGGTGCCTGAACTGCGTCAGCAGGCGCAGGCACTGGCCACCCAGGTGGTCGCAGGAGCCGCGACGGCGATGCCGTAAAATGGGGGCATGGATGTCTCCCACCTGCTTGATGGCCTGAACCCGGCCCAGCGCGAAGCCGTCTCCGCTCCCCCCGGCCACCACCTGGTGCTGGCCGGTGCCGGTTCCGGCAAGACCCGCGTACTCACCCACCGCATCGCCTGGCTGCATGAAGTCGACGGCGTGCCGACCCACGGCATTTTCGCGGTGACTTTCACCAACAAGGCGGCCGGCGAAATGCGCCACCGCATCGACGCACAGCTGCCCCATGGCAGCCGTGGCATGTGGATCGGTACCTTCCACGGCCTGGCCAACCGCCTGCTGCGCCTGCACTGGCAGGACGCGAAGCTGCCCGAAGGCTTCCAGGTGATGGACTCGGACGACCAGCTGCGGCTGGTCAAGCGCGTGGTGCAGGCGCTGGAGCTGGACGACGGCAAGTACCCGGCCAAGCAGATTGCATGGTGGATCAACGCACAGAAGGACGAGGGCCGACGCCCGCAGCACATCCAGCCCGAGCCGCACGATGCGTGGCTGGAAACCATGCGCCAGGCTTACATCGAATACCAGGCGCGCTGCGACCGCGCCGGCCTGGTGGACTTCGCCGAGCTGCTGCTGCGCGCGCATGAACTGCTGCGCGACAACCCGGCGTTGCTGTCGCACTACCGCGCCCGCTTCCGCGAGATTCTGGTGGACGAGTTCCAGGACACCAACGCCATCCAGTACGCCTTCGTGCGCGTGCTGGCCGGTGATTCCGGCCACGTGTTCGTGGTCGGCGACGATGACCAGGCCATCTACGGCTGGCGCGGCGCCAAGGTCGAGAACGTGCAGGGCTTCCTGCGCGATTTCCCAGGTGCGCAGACCATCCGCCTGGAACAGAACTATCGCTCCACTGCCAACATCCTCGGCGCTGCCAATGCGGTGATCGCGCACAACCCGGATCGCATCGGCAAGCAGCTGTGGACCGACAGTGGCGACGGAGAACCGATCGACCTGTACGCGGCGTACAACGAGATGGACGAGGCGCGCTACATCGTCGAGCGTGCCCGCCAGTGGGTGCGCGACGGTGGCAGCTACACCGAAGTGGCCGTGCTCTACCGCAGCAACGCGCAGTCGCGCGCGCTGGAAGAGGCGCTGCTGAGCGAACAGGTGCCCTATCGCGTGTACGGCGGCATGCGCTTCTTCGAACGTGCCGAAATCAAGGACGCGCTGGCTTACCTGCGCCTGCTGTCCAACCGCAACGATGACGCCGCCTTCGAGCGCGCGGTCAACACGCCTACCCGGGGCATCGGCGACCGCACGCTGGACGAAGTGCGCCGCGAGGCGCGCGCGCAGGGCATCTCGCTGTGGGAAGCAACGATGCTGGTCACCCAGGGCAACGCGCTGGCCGCACGCGCGCGCAATGCACTGGCCGGCTTCTTGGGGCTGGTCAACGAGCTGCAGGCGCAGACCGTGCACATGACCCTCGCCGAGCGCGTGGACCACGTGCTGGCCCGCTCGCAGCTGCGCGAGCACTGGAGCAAGGAAAGCCGCAATTCGCTGGATTCGGAATCGCGCACCGACAACCTCGACGAACTGGTCTCGGTCGCTTCGCGCTTCGTGCGCCGCGCCGACGACATCGAGGAAGTGGGCGAGGACATGGACGAGCTGGTCGCGTTCCTGGCCTACGCCGCGCTGGAGGCCGGTGAAGGCCAGGCGCAGGCCGGCGAGGACGGCGTGCAGCTGATGACCCTGCATTCGGCCAAGGGCCTGGAATTCCCGCTGGTGTTCCTGGCGGGCATGGAAGACGGCCTGTTCCCCAGCGCACGTTCGCTGGAAGAAAGCGGGCGGCTGGAGGAAGAGCGCCGCCTGGCCTACGTGGGCATCACCCGCGCGCGCCAGAAGCTGGTGCTGAGCTACGCCGAGTCGCGCCGCATCCACGGCCAGGACAACTACAGCCTGCCGTCGCGCTTCCTGCGCGAGATTCCGCGCGAGCTGCTGCACGAAGTGCGCCCGAAGGTGCAGGTCTCGCGGCCTGCCTCGATGGGCGCCAGCCGGGTGATGGGCCATGCCTCGATCGAGGCGCCGCCAGTCAAGCTCGGCGCGCTGGTCACCCATCCCAAGTTCGGCGAAGGCATGGTGACCGACTACGAAGGCAGCGGCGCGCACGCCCGCGTGCAGGTCGAGTTTGCTGATGCCGGCAGCAAGTGGCTGGTGATGGCCTACGCCAACCTGACGGTGATCTGATCACCGTCAGGGGGCGGGAATTCCTGTAGAGCCGAGCCATGCTCGGCTGCTTCAGGCGGGAAAACCAGCCGAGCATGGCTCGGCTCTACAACAGCGGTCGGCTATCAGCCGATGGTGAACTTCTCCACGGCTGCCACCAACCCGGCGCGGTCCATCGCTTCTTCATCCTGGCGGTTGCGGATCAGCGCGTAGTGGCCTTCCGCCGGCGACAACACCTCGATCACTTCGCCGCGGTAGTTGGTGATCTCGATGAAGCCGTTGCTCACTCCGCTAACGTTATCGATCTCCGCTATCAATGTCTCCAGGCTCACAATGGCACCGTCCTTGTCCGTGCCGCCACCAGTGCGGGGATTGTCGAAGTACACGCTGATCTTCGGCTGCCTGGTCCTATGCAAGTTGTTGACGTCAACGATGTGATGTGTGGACCACCTGAAATCCTCTGCTGATTCGTTGCCGTTGAACTCACACCGGAAGATCGGCAGGCACAGGAACAGACCCGTGCGCTTCTCGATCCCATTCAGAAGCCCGTGATAAGTGCTGGGAACCGCCATCGCATGAGTGAACCCATAGGCGTTGGAAGGAATTTCAAAGATCGTTGGCCCATCATGTGAAAGACGGGGCGGCGCGTTCAGCACAACGCTGGCGGCGAACTCCGGATCATCGACATTTTTGGACGCGATCGCGAGGTCATGTTCCTTGGCATTTCTGATGCAGCAATAGAGCACGTACGTCGCGACTACGTACTTGCTGAAGTAGCAGTCGTGCGCCTCGGCTACCTCTGCGAACGTCGTTAACAGGTCATCCTTGGTGATCATGGGCATCTGGACGGTGGAAAGGCCCATGATGGTCTTTCGAGTGTTTTCCGGCCATGCAACTTGTCCGAATGTACCTGAGTGGGGTCAGAGCCCTTTTCCGTTGGAAAAGGGATCCGGCCCCGATTAGGCTGCGCGCATGACCCGCAACGTGCTCTTCCTCTGCAGCCAGAACCGCCTGCGCAGCCCCACCGCCGAGCAGGTATTCGCCGATTGGCCGGGCATCGAGACTGCCTCGGCCGGGTTACTGGCCGATGCCGAGGAAGTGCTCAACCCCGAGCTGCTGCAGTGGGCCGATATCGTGTTCGTGATGGAGCGCGCCCACCGCAACCGGCTGTCCAGCCGCTACAAGGCATGGCTGAACGGCAAGCGGGTGATCTGCCTGGATATCCCGGACGACTACGATTACATGGACCCGGTGCTGGTTGAGCTGCTGAAGCGCAAGGTCACGCCGTTCCTGCGTTGACGGGCTGTTATAGAGCCGAGCCGATGCTCGGCGGCGTCTGGCGCGAAAAGCAGCCGAGCATCGGCCCGGCTCTACTAGAAGGACAGAGCGTCAGTCCTGCGCCTTTGAACCGGCCGCCGCATCCTGTTCGGACATCGACTGCTGCAGGCTGCTGGTGAAACTCTTTACCGCGCGCTCCAGTGCGATCTCCCAGTTCTCGCGTGATGGCACCTGGAAGATGTTCGCGCCATGCCCGGTGGCGGTGAAGGCACGGGTCTGGCCGTCCTTCCGCGCAACGACCTGCACCGAAATGTCGGCCAGCATCTGTTGTGTGGATGACACCATCCGGAAGAAGTTCGCCGGCATCTTGACCGAGAAATCGGTGAGCGAGGCCTCCAGTTGCGTACATGAGGTTTCGCACTGATCGGCGGTGCGATAGCCCATGTTTCGCAATGCCTGGATCATGATTTCGCGCGTCTTGTCCGCCGCTGTGGTGGACTCGATGGAGACAAGGACGCCGTTGCCTTGACGAACCACCCCGGCAATGTTCTTCGCACGGTCGGCTGCCGCAACTTCCGGGTAATAGACCGGACGACCGTCGCGCACGGGCCCCACCACCACTACCGGACCCTGTTCGGGATTCACCCGGATATCGGGCACGTTCACGCGCACCACTTCGGTGCGGATGCCGCAGCCGGTGAGCAACAGCAGCAGCGCCGGTGCAATGATCGACTTCATGTATTCCCCCTGTTGGAATGATGTCCTTGCGACGCGCATTATCGCTTGGCTGGCAGACGGGGGGGGCTTTGGTCTGGGCAGGGAAAGTCGGCCGAGCATCGGCCCGGCTCTACAATAGGCGGCACTTCTTCCAGGAACGCCCCCATGACCGAACCCACGCTGCACGTCACCGTGACGTTGAATGCCAAGCTGCAACCCGAACACCGCCATGAACTGTTCGAGGATCCGCTTGACGCGTTGTTGCAGGCGGCCCAGGTGGGCGAGCTGACGGGCGGCGGCACTGCGATGTCCGATCTGGGTGAGGTCGAATACGGCGACATCGAAGTGGCGCTGGTCGATGCCGATGGCGTGCCGAAGCTGATCGACCTGCTGGAGCAGTTGGGTGCACCGAAGGGCTCGAAGATCCACGGCGCGGGCGAGGCCGACCTCAGCTTCGGCGTGACCGAGGGCCTGGGCATCTACCTGGATGGCCTGAACCTGCCGGACGAAGTCTACGAGCAGTGCGATTCCAACCACGTGTTCGAGCAGCTGTCGGAGAGCATCGACGGCCTGGGCGAGATCTGCAGCTGGTGGCAGGGCCCGACCGAGACCGCGCTGTACATGTACGGCCAATCGTTCGAGGTGATGCGCGATGCGATCGCCGGATTCGTGGCCAGCTACCCGCTGTGCCAGAACGCGCGCATCGTGCAGATCGCCTGAGCGACGTTGTTGTAGAGCCGAGCCCATGCTCGGCTGCCTTTCCCGCCAGAAGCAGCCGAGCACGGGCTCGGCTCTACAGAGAAGGGCGGGCCGGGCCTGTCCCCCGGACCACGTGACGGTGCGCACACGCCGCTGCGCGACGCCGGATTGATCCTGCTCAAGGCGCCGCCTCCACATCCGGTGTGCAATGGTGTCGTTCCCATCTGGCAGACCGCCACGGAGCCCCACCATGTACAAGCGCATCCTGATTGCCACCGACGGGTCCGAGCTGGCCGACAAGGGCCTGGCGAAGGGCTTGGAGCTGGCCAAGGACCTCAACGCCGAGGTCGATATCGTCACTGTTTCCGAGCCGTGGGCGGTCGGCATGTACGACGCCATGGGCTGGAGCGTGGGTTACATGAACAGCCCCGAGTACAAGGCCGACCGCGAGGAAGGGGCGCAGAAGGTACTGCAGCCGGCGCTGGCCAAGGCCGCCGAGCAGGGCATCACCGCCAACCCGGTACACGTGCTGGACCGCTATGCGGCCGACGGCATCATCGAGACCGCCGGCGAGCGCAACAGCGACCTGATCGTGATGACCTCGCACGGCCGCCGTGGCGTGACCCGTGTACTGCTGGGCAGCCAGACCGCCGAAGTGCTGGCACGCAGCACGCTGCCGGTGCTGGTCATCCGCTGATCCATACCCGCAGATTCAAGCGTTCCCGGGGAGGGGACCCGACGCCGGCCGCAGGATGCGCGCCGGCGTTGTTTTTTGTGGGGGATCGGGGGCGGATCCACGCATGGCGTGGATCTACTGATAGGCGGTCTCCCACGCATGGCGTGGACCCACGTTCGTTGTCCCGGTAGATCCACGCCATGCGTGGATGGGCCGTGCCAATCACCCTGAGGGGGTCAGAGCCCTTTCCTGTGGAAAGGGATCCGACCCCGGTCACAACCCCGGTCACCTCACCAGCTGTACAGCTTCCAGTACACCGGCGACACACCGTCCTTGTCGTTGTCGAAACGGCCGTCGCCGTTCTTGTCGTACATGTAGAACGGAGCACCGCGCGATGGCGTCACCTTGACCATGCGCAGCTGGCCGGACACACGGTATTCCTCGATGACATCGCCGTTGTCCATGGTGCGCTTGGAGACATCGGCGCCCTTGACGTCCACTGGGGGAGCACCTGCGCCACCCATGCTGGCGCAGCCAGCGAGCAGGAGCAGGGAAGCCAGCATCAGGGTCTTCATCGGCGGGGGCCTTTGCCTGGAGAGAGCCCTGATTATGCCCCATCGCCAGGTGCGTGCCGTGTCGTCGCGGTGCAGGCACGGGCGCGTAGAATCGGCCCATGAGCAGATTAGTCCTGATCGACGGGTCCAGTTACCTGTACCGCGCGTTCCACGCGCTGCCGCCCCTGTCCAATGCACAGGGTGAACCCACTGGCGCACTGTTCGGCGTGGTCAACATGCTGCGTTCGACGCTGAAGGAACGCCCGGCCTACGTCGCGTTCGTGGTCGATGCGCCCGGCAAGACCTTCCGTGACGACCTGTACGACCAGTACAAGGCCAACCGCCCGCCGATGCCCGATGAGCTGCGCAGCCAGGTCGAGCCGATGTGCCGCATCGTCGAGGCGCTGGGCATCAGCATCCTGCGCGTCCCCGGCGTGGAAGCCGACGATGTGATCGGCACGCTGGCCCTCCAGGGCCTGGCGCAGGACCTGAAGGTGACCATTTCCACCGGCGACAAGGACTTCGCCCAGCTGGTGCGCCCGGGCATCGAGCTGGTCAACACCATGACCGGCAGCCGCATGGATTCGGATGCGGCGGTGATGGAGAAATTCGGCGTGCGCGCCGACCAGATCATCGACCTGCTGGCGCTGATGGGCGACGCGGTCGACAACGTGCCGGGCGTCGAGAAGTGCGGGCCGAAGACCGCTGCCAAGTGGCTGGCCGAGTACCAGCACCTGGATGGGGTGATGGCGGCCGCGCCCTCCATGAAGGGCAAGATCGGCGAAAACCTGCGCGCGGCACTGGAGCGGCTGCCGCTGAACCGCGAGCTGGTGACCATCCGTACCGACGTGCAGCTGGACGCCAGCTTCCCGCGCATGACCTGGGCCGAGGCCATGCGCCGCTACGGCTCGGACAAGCCGGACCTGCGCATCGCGCTGGAGCTGGTGGACGTGGCCGAACTGGTCAGGGACAGCGAGTTCCCGGTGTTCACCGGCCCGGCCAATGATGCCGAGGGCCGCGTCGCTGCGCTGCGCATCCCGGGCGGTGCGTCGCTGTCGCGCAAGCAGATCGACGAATACGCCGCGCATGCCGCCAAGTACGGCGCCAAGGGCCTGGCCTACATCAAGATCGCCGACAACGGCGAAATCAGCTCGCCGATCGAGAAGTTCTTCAGCGAAGCGTCGTTCGCCGCGCTGGTCGCCCACGTCGGCGCCGGCAACGGCGACATCGTGTTCTTCGGTGCCGGCGGCTACAACAAGGTCTCCGACTTCATGGGCGCGCTGCGCCTGAAGGCCGGCAAGGACTTCGGCCTGGTCGCCGACGGCTGGGCACCGCTGTGGGTCACCGACTTCCCGATGTTCGAGTGGGACGAGGAAGAACAGCGCTACGTCGCCCTGCATCACCCCTTCACCGCACCGGCCGTGGACGACATCGCCGACCTGCGCGCCAATGCCCGTACCGCCGTTTCGCGCGGCTACGACATGGTGCTCAACGGCAATGAGATCGGCGGCGGTTCGATCCGTATCCACCGTCCGGACATGCAGAGCGCGGTGTTCGAGCTGCTGGGCATCGGTGCCGAAGAAGCCCGTGCCAAGTTCGGCTTCCTGCTCGACGCGCTGAACTACGGCGCGCCGCCGCACGGTGGCATCGCCTTCGGCATCGACCGCATCGCCGCGCTGATGGCCGGCACCGAGTCGATCCGCGACGTCATCCCGTTCCCGAAGACCACTGGTGCACAGGATCTGATGACCGACGCGCCGTCGCCGATCGTCGACGCGCAGCTGGCCGAAGTGCACATCCAGGTTCGCCCCAAGACCAACTGATCAGGAGATCCAGGCAATGACCGAGTTTGCGTTTTCGCTGGAGTGGGAAAAGCTGGGCAATGAAGGCTCCGAGGCCAACCTGGTCACCGAGCGTGCACGCGTGTTCGGCGGTTGGCTGGTCCGCGTCGGTACCAACCCGGCCGCGATGGCCCTGACCTTCGTCGCCGACGGCGAAGGCCGTTGGGATGGAGAAGACTTCGGCGTCGAGGATTACGAGGACGACGAAGAGGAAGAGTACGACGAGGACGAGGAAGGCGAAGAAGACGAGGACGAAGAGGAATACGAGGAAGAGGACGAGGAAGACGAAGAAGCGGAATCGTCGGAAAAGGCTTGACCCGCGCTTCGCCCTGACGTCAACTTCCTGCATGTATTCGATCCGCCGCGCCACCGTGGACGACGCGCCGACCCTGTCGGCGCTGGCCGCCCGCACGTTCACCGAAACCTTCGGCCATCTGTATCCGCCGCAGGACCTGCAGGCCTTCCTTGAGGAGGCCTACACGGTCGAGCGCCAGCGCGTGATCCTGGCCCACCCGGATTACGCGGTGTGGCTGCTGGAGCTGGACGGGGAGGCGGTCGGCCATGCCGCCGCCGGCCCCTGTGGCCTGCCGCACCCGGACGTGAAGCCCGGTGACGGCGAACTCAAGCGCCTGTACCTGATCAAGACGCAGCAAAGCTGCGGCTGGGGCAGCCGCCTGCTGGAAACCGCGCTGGCCTGGCTGGAACACGAGGGCCCGCGCACCCTGTGGTTGGGCGTGTGGTCGGAGAACTTCGGCGCACAGCGCTTCTACGCCCGCTACGGTTTCGAGAAGGCCGGCGAATACCTGTTCCCGGTGGGCGACACGAACGATCTCGAATTCATCCTGCGCCGCGCACCGCGCGCGGCCTGATGTTCACTGCCGCTTGCTGCGCGCGCGTGTTCAATCACCGTACGTTCCTGCCCCGCTGACCGCCAGGCTGTTTGCATGACTCCCCCCGTATTGCTGCTGCATGGCATCTGGAATGCCCGCGCCTGGGTCGGGCCGCTGGCCTGGCGCCTGCGCGCGCGCGGCTTCCAGGTGCACGCGTTTGGTTATTCCTCGGTGTTCGGTGGCCCGGACGTGGCCGTACCGCAGCTGCTGGAGCGGCTGGCCGACGCCGGCCCGCTGAGTTTGGTCGGCCACAGCCTGGGCGGGCTGCTGGCGCTGGAAGCGCTGCGGTGCAATCCGCAGCTGCCGGTGCAGCGCGTGGTCTGCCTGGGTTCACCGCTGCGCGGCAGTGGTACCGCGCGCTCGTTGTCCGATCATGGCTGGGGCCTGGCGCTGGGGCGCAGCAGCGAGCTGCTGCTGGACGGACTGCCGGACTGGCAGGGCAAGGCCGAGGTCGGTCTGATCGCCGGTTCGGTGCCGCACGGTCTGGGCAGCCTGCTGGGCGCGATGGACGACGCCTCCGATGGCACCGTGGCCCTGGCCGAAACCCGCCTGCCGGGCCTGACCGATCATTGCGTGGTGCGCACCAGCCACAGCGGCCTCGTGGTGTCGCCGGATGCCGCGCGGCAGACCGCGCATTTCCTGCGCCACGGCCAGTTTGACCACAGCCGCGACGCCGCCGCCGCGTAATCTGGTAGGGGCGACCGCCTTGGCTCGGTGGGTGCGAACCGTCCTGCCCTGGTGGGTGCGAACCGTTGGTTCGCACGCGCTTCGCCGGGCCATGCCCGACGGCATCTCTCCGCCCTAGACACGGTTGCCGCCCCCGATCAGGTAGAATCCGCGCCTTGATCCTGAAGCAGCCAGACGGTAGCACCCATGGGTAGAGGCCCCTCCATCGAAGCCCGCAAGAACGCGTCCGACGCGAAGCGCGGCAAGATTTTCACCAAGATCATCCGCGAGATCGGCGTTGCCGCGCGCGGCGGTGGAGGCGACCCCAACAACAACCCGCGCCTGCGCGTGGCGGTGGACAAGGGCCTGGCCGTGAACATGTCCAAGGACGTGATCGAGCGCGCCATCAAGAAGGCCACCGGTGAACTGGAAGGCGTCGACTACGAGGAAATCCGCTACGAAGGCTACGCCCCGGGTGGCGTGGCCGTGATCGTCGACTGCCTGACCGACAACCGCGTGCGCACCGTGGCCGATGTCCGCCATGTGTTCAGCAAGTGCGGCGGCAACATGGGCACCGAAGGCTCGGTGGCCTTCATGTTCAAGCGCCTGGGCGTGCTCAGCTTCGCCCCGGGTGCCGACGAGGAAGCCATCACCGAGGCGGCCATCGAGGCCGGCGCTGATGACATCGTGGTCTATCCGGACGATGGCTCGATCGATGTGGTCACCAGCCCTGACGCGTTCAGCGCAGTCAAGGACGCGATGGCTGCCGCTGGCCATGTCGCCGACCACGCCGAGATCACCTTCCGCGCCGACAACGACATCAAGGTCGAGGGCGAGGTCGCCCTGCAGGTCAAGAAGCTGCTGGACATGCTGGAAGACCTGGACGACGTGCAGGACGTGTATTCCAACGCCGAACTCGGCGCCGACGCCTACGCCTGAGCCGTCTTCGACGGCCTGGGCGCGGGCCGTTGAACGGTCACCGCGGACAGTCATGAGCCCATACGCCTGCCAGCGCATTCCGTTCCGCCCCGCCAGGAGTGCAGCATGACCCGCATCCTCGGCATCGACCCCGGTTCGCAGCGGACCGGGGTCGGCATCATTGATGTCGATGCCACCGGCCGCGTCAGCTACGTGCACCACCAGCCGCTGGTGCTGCTGGGCGCTGACGACTTCCCGCAGCGCATGAAGCTGCTGGTGCTGGGCCTGGCCGACCTGTGCCGCGAGTATGAGCCGCAGGAAGTGGCCATCGAACGCGTGTTCATGGCCCGCAACCCCGATTCGGCATTGAAGCTGGGCCAGGCCCGTGGCGCGGCGATCTCGGCGGTGGTGCTGCGCGACCTGCCGGTGCACGAATATGCTGCCAGCGAGATCAAGCTGGCGGTTGTCGGGCGCGGTGGCGCCGAAAAGCAACAGGTTCAACACATGGTCGGGCTCATGCTCAACCTGAAAATCAAGCTGCAGGCCGACGCGGCCGACGCGTTGGCGGTGGCGATCACCCATGCCCACGTAAGGGCGACGGCCAACCGCCTGGGGCTCAGTGCCCGCCAGGCATGGGGCCGCAAATGAGGAGCTGCACGCAATGATCGGTCGACTGCGCGGCATCGTTGCCTACAAGGCGCCGCCGTGGCTGGTGGTGGACGTGAACGGAGTGGGCTACGAACTGGAGGCGCCGATGAGCACCTTCTACGACCTGCCCGAGCTCGGCCGCGAGGTCACCCTGTATACCCACTACTCGCAGAAGGAAGACAGCGTCTCGCTGTACGGCTTCCTGCGCGAGGGCGAGCGGCGCCTGTTCCGCGACGTGCAGAAGGTCAGCGGCATCGGCGCGAAGATCGCGCTGGCCGTGCTGTCCGGCGTCACCGTCGAGGAGTTCGCGCGCATGGTCCAGGCCGGTGACATCACCGCGCTGACCCGCATTCCGGGCATCGGCAAGAAGACCGCCGAGCGCATGGTGCTGGAGCTGCGTGACCGCGCGGCCCAGTTCGGT
>OJST01000317.1_pt1 | contig 11607 bp, 7 predicted proteins | sample 1599491 | NCBI WGS metagenome assembly OJST01 (sample SAMN04436635, study PRJEB24849) | human gut metagenome | biome: human gut; feature: NICU; material: stool | host: Homo sapiens | place: USA: Saint Louis, MO | collected 2010-02-10
CGGCAACCGCGGCGGCATGCAGATGCGGGTCGGCGGCCCGGGCATGGGTCCGCGCCGATGAGCACGAAGGCGCCGCTGCTGCGCCTGCGCGACCTGCGACGCGAATTCCCGGCGGGCGATGATGTGATCGCCGTCCTGCGCGACGTCAACCTGGATATCCACGCCGGTGAGATGGTGGCCATCGTCGGCCAGTCCGGCTCGGGCAAGTCGACGCTGATGAACATCCTCGGCTGCCTCGATCGCCCTACCCGCGGCAGCTACCAGGTGGCCGGCCGCGAAACCGGCAGGATGGCGCCGGATGAACTGGCCGAACTGCGCCGCGAGCATTTCGGCTTCATCTTCCAGCGCTACCACCTGCTGGGCGACCTGGATGCGCGCGGCAACGTGGAGGTACCGGCGGTGTATGCCGGCAGCCCCGGCCCGGTGCGCAACGCGCGTGCCGAGCAGCTGCTGCAGCGGCTGGGCCTGGGCGACCGCATGCACCACAAGCCGGGCCAGCTGTCCGGTGGCCAGCAGCAGCGCGTGTCGATCGCACGTGCGCTGATGAACGGCGGCGAGGTGATCCTGGCCGACGAACCGACCGGCGCGCTCGACACGAAATCCGGCGAGGAAGTGATGGCGATCCTCGGCGAGCTGCACGCCGAAGGCCACACCATCATCATCGTCACCCACGACATGAGCGTGGCCGAACACGCGCAGCGCATCATCGAAATCCGCGATGGCGAGATCATCGCCGACCGCACCAATCCGAACGCACCGACCTACCGCGCGCAGCGCGAGGCCAGCACCGGCGTGGCCCGCGGCAACAGCTGGCGGGCGGCCCGTGACCGCTTCACCGAAGCGTTCCGCATGGCCCTGCTGGCGATGAACGCACATCGGCTGCGCACCTTCCTGACCATGCTCGGCATCATCATCGGCATCGCCTCGGTGGTCTCGGTGGTGGCGCTGGGCAATGGCTCGCAGCAGCAGATCCTGCAGAACATCAGCGCGCTCGGCACCAACACCATCGACGTCTATCCCGGCCGTGGTTTCGGCGACATGCGCTCGGCGCGGGTACAGACGCTCAAGGCCAGCGATGCCGATGCACTGGCAAAGCAGAGCTACGTGGACAGCGCCACCCCCAGCGTGTCGACCTCGGTCACCGCGCGTTACCGCAACCAGTCCTCCACCGCCCAGGTCAGTGGCGTCGGCGAGCAGTTCTTCCGGGTCAAGGGCGTGACCCTGCTCAGCGGCAGCTTCTTCGATACCGACGCGGTGAAGGGCCTCGGCCAGGTGGCGGTGATCGACGAGAACACCCAGACCCAGTTCTTCCCCGATGTCGATCCGGTCGGCCAGGTGATCCTGCTCGGCAACGTACCGGCACGCGTAGTCGGCGTGGCCAAGCGCCAGAGCTTCGGCTTTGGTGGCAGCACCAGCCTCAGCGTGTGGGTGCCCTACACCACGGTGATGTCGCGCATGCTCGGCCAGAGCCACGTTTCCAGCATCACCGTGCGCGTGGACGACGACACGCCGATGGATGCGGCGCAGGAAGCGATCACCCGCCTGCTGACCCTGCGCCACGGCACCGAGGACTTCTTCCTCAGCAACAGCGCAGAGATCCGCCAGACCATTGAGCAGACCACGCGCACGATGACCCTGCTGATCGGCGCCATCGCCGCCATCGCGCTGCTGGTCGGTGGCATCGGCGTGATGAACATCATGCTGGTCTCGGTGACCGAGCGCACCCGCGAAATCGGCGTGCGCATGGCGGTGGGGGCACGGCAGAGTGACATCCGCCAGCAGTTCCTGATCGAAGCGGTGCTGGTGTGCCTGCTCGGTGGTCTGCTCGGCATCGGCCTGGCCCTGCTGCTGGGCTCGATGATCGGCCGCTTCGCCAGTGACTTCCAGGTGCTGTTCTCCACCGCCTCGATCGTTGCCGCGTTCGCCTGCTCGACCCTGATCGGCGTGGCATTCGGCTTCCTGCCCGCGCGCAACGCCGCGCAGCTGGACCCGGTGGAGGCCCTGGCCCGCGAATGAAGATGATGACCCGACTGCCCTTCCCTGCTCCCTCGCGCCTGCTACTGGTGGGCGCTGTTCTGCTTGCCCTCTCAGGCTGTGCCTCGGTGGGCCGCTACCCGGTGCAGGCCCCCGACGTGGCGGCCAGCTACGGCCGTGGCGATGCCACCCTCAACGCACCGGCCGACGACCCGCGCAGCAGCCTGGATACACCGGGCCGCGACATCCGCCAGGACAGCTGGTGGACGGGCTTTGGCGATGAACGACTGAACCGCTTGGTGGCGCAGGCGCTGGCCGCCAACAGCGATCTGGCCGCCGCTGGCCTGGCCGTGCAGCGTTCGCGCCTGCAGGCCGGACTGGCCAGCAACGCGCTGTGGCCGCAGCCGTCGTCGTCCGGCGTCAGCGGCAATGCCAGCCGCGCCACCGATCAGGCCGACGACTGGCGCCGCAGCTATTCCACCGGCGTCTCGCTGGGCTGGGAAGTCGATCTGTGGGGCCGTCTGCGCACCCAGCGCGACATCGCCCGCTGGGAAGCCGAGGCCAGCGAGGAAGACCGGCAGAACACCGCGCTGCTGGTGATCGGCGACACCATCACCCAGTACTGGAACCTGGCCTATCTCAACCAGTCCATCGCCACCGGCCAGGCCAACCTGGAGCGGCTGGAGCGCACCCGCGACCTGGTGCAGGCCCGCTTCGACGCTGGTGCGGTATCGCGCTTGGAAGTGCGCCAGGCGCTGCAGAACCTGCAGTCGCAGCGTTCCTCGCAGAGCGCGCTGGAACAGCAGCGGGTGGAGGTGCGCAATGCATTGACCGTGCTGCTGGACGGCACGCCCTGGCCGCAGCAGGACGAACCGCAGGACCTGCTGGACGCACGCAGCCCGTGGATCAACGAAGGCCTGCCGGCCGAGCTGCTCGGCCGCCGTCCCGACCTGCGCGCGGCCGAACTTCGCCTGCGCAACAGCCTGAAGACCATCAAGGTGACCGCTACCCAGTACTACCCGGCGCTGAGCCTGACCGGCAGCCTCGGCTCCAGTGCAACGTCGCTGGGTGACGTGCTGCGTAACCCGGTGGCCACGCTGGGCGCCGGCCTGTCGCTGCCGTTCCTCAACCTGCAGCGCGCACAGCTGGATACCGACATCGCCGGCACCAGCTATCAGATCGCCGCGACCAATTTCCGCAAGACGCTGTACACCGCGCTGTCGGAAGTGGACAACGCGCTGTCGGCACGCGAGCAGCTGGCGCGCCAGGTGGCGGCCTCGCAGGCGTCGTACGACGAAGCGGTGGAAGTGGAGCGCGCGCAGGAAGTGCGCTACCGCGTAGGTGCCACCGACCTGCGCACCTGGCTGGAGGCCCAACAGACCCGGCGTGATGCCGAGCTGTCGCTGGCGCGCGTGCGCCAGGGCCAGCTGAACAACGACGTCACCCTGTTCAAGGCACTGGGCGGCAGCGCGGGGTGAGGCGGCAAGGGCGCCAACCCAGGTTGGCGACTGCCCGGTGGGTGTCGACCTTGGTCGACACGGCACATGGAAAAGGGATCCGACCCCGAAATCAACCGCGCTGGCGCACGGCCTCGAACAGGCTGACGCCGGCGGCGACCGAAACGTTCAGGCTCTCGATCTCGCCCGGCATCGGGATCTTGACCAGGCCATCGCAGTTCTCGCGGGTCAGGCGGCGCAGGCCATCGGCCTCGCCACCCAGCACCAGGGCGATGTTGCCCTTCAGGTCCAGCTGGTACAGCGACGCAGTGGCTTCGCCGGCCAGGCCGTAGATCCACACGCCCTGCTTCTGCAGGTCCTTCAGGCAGCGCGACAGGTTGGTCACCGCCACCACCGGGATCAGATCGGCGGCACCGGCCGAAGTCTTGCGCACGGTCGCGTTCACCGTGGCCGACTTGTCCTTGGGGATGATCACGGCAGTGGCGCCTGCGGCAGCCGCCGAGCGCAGGCAAGCGCCAAGGTTGTGCGGGTCCTGCACTTCGTCCAGCACCAGCAGCAGGGCCTTGCCCTCGGCTGCGGTGACCAGGCCCTCCAGCTCGTTCTCGCTGTAAGTGCGGGCGGCGGCATAGCGAGCGGCCACGCCCTGGTGGCGTACCGAACCGCCGACACCGTCCAGCGCCTGGCTGTTCACCTTGCGCACGTCGATGCCCTTGCGGCGGGCGTTTTCCTCGATCTCGGTCAGGCGCGGGTTCTTCGCACCGGCCTCGACCAGCACTTCGCGGACGTTCTCGGCGTCGTTCTCGATGGAGGAGGCGACGGCGTTGACGCCGACGATCCACTGGCTGTTCTTGCTCATGCGGGCGGGGACCGGAAAGGGGGTGGCTATGGTAGAGCATCGGCGGGCCGGGCGCTGCGGCGAGGTCCCTGTCGAGCCGAGCCTGCGCTCGGCGCTACAGGGGCGTTACCGGCTGCGCGGCGGCCAGTGCGGCGTGTCGTGGTCCGGGTGCTGATGGGACACGATGGTGGCCAGGAACTCCAGCGCCGCGATGTCTTCCTCGGTACGACGGGCCGGCAGGTTGGCCAGCGTATCGACGAACGGCAGCTTGCGCTCGACCCCGTACTGGATCGTCGGCGGCAGGCGCTCGGGTTCGTCAAAGGCGCCGCCACGCCGTCCGGCGCCTCGTAGCTCAGCGGCGTACCGCAGTCGGCACAGAAGCCCCGGCGCACCACGTTGGAGGACTGGAAATAGCGCGGCTGGCCACGGGTCCAGCTGAACTGCACGCCACGCACCGATACCAGCGGTGCGTAGTAGGCACCGAAGGCCTTCTGGCACATCCGGCAATGACAGATCGAACTGTCGGTCAGCGCGCCACGCACCTGGAAGCGGATCGCGCCGCACTGGCAGCCGCCACTGTATTCGGGTTGGCCTTGCATGCGATGTCTCCTGGTGGTGCCGGCCGCTGGCCGGCAACCCGTCGGTGCCGAGGGTGCCATGGATGCCGGCCAGCGGCCGGCACTACCACGGTCATCAGTATTTCTCTTTCTTCCGCATGGCCGGCTTGCCACGCTCGGGCAGCGGCGGCAGGCCATCGCCTTCGTCCTCGCCCTTGTGTTCGACCAGGCGGAAGTCGATCTTGCGCTCTTCCATGCTGGCCTTCAGCACCAGGATCCGCACGCGGTCGCCCAGACGGTAACTGCTGCCGCGGCGTTCGCCCGTCAGCGTCTTGCGCGTGGCGTCGAACTTGTAATAGTCCTGCGGCAGCTGGGTCACGTGCACCAGGCCCTGCACCTTCGACTCGTCCAGTTCCACGAACAGGCCGAAGCTGGTCACGCCGCTGATCACGCCATCGAACTGGCCACCCACGTGCTTTTCCATCCACGCCGCGCGGTAACGCTCGTCGACCTCGCGCTCGGCTTCATCGGCACGGCGCTCGCGCTCGGAGCACTGCAGCGCCAGCGCGGCCATTTCGCGCGCGTTGTAGGTGAACTTGTCCAGCGGCTTGCCGGACAGCGCGTGCTTGATCGCGCGGTGCACCAGCAGGTCGGGGTAACGGCGGATCGGCGAGGTGAAGTGCGCGTACGCCTCCAGCGCCAGGCCGAAGTGACCGTGGTTTTCCGGGCTGTAGATCGCCAGACTCTGGCTGCGCAGCAGCACCGATTCCAGCAGCGTGGCATCGGGGCGGTCGCGGATCTTCTTCAGCAGCTTGGTGTAATCGCCCGGGCGCACCTTCGACCACGGCGGCAGGCTCAGCTTGAACTCCTTGAGGAATTCCAGCAGGTCGGCGTACTTGGTTTCCGGCGGCTTCTCGTGGATGCGGTACGGGGCCGGCACATGGCGCGACAGCAGGTACTTCGCCGCCTCCACATTGGCCGCGATCATGCATTCCTCGATCAGCTTGTGCGCGTCGTTGCGCACCAGCATGCCGGCCTGGGTCACTTCACCGCGGTTGTCCAGCACGAAGCGCACTTCGCTGCTTTCGAACTCGATGGCGCCACGCTTGGCACGCGCCTTGGACAGGACCTTGTACAGCTGGTGCAGGCGCTGCACCTGCGGCAGCAGGTCGCCCATCCAGGCCTTGGTATCGGCATCGTCCTCGCCCACCGCCTTCCACACCTGGGTGTAGGTCAGGCGCGCATGCGAGTTCATCACCGCTTCGTAGAAGCGCGAATGCGTGACCAGACCGTCGCGGTCGATCTGCATGTCGCAGACGAAGCACATGCGGTCGACCTTCGGCATCAGCGAACAGATGCCGTTGGAGAGCGTCTCCGGCAGCATAGGCACCACGAAGCCCGGGAAGTACACCGAGGTGGCACGCTTCTGCGCCTCTTCGTCCAGTGGCGTGCCGGGCCGGACGTAGTTGGAGACATCGGCAATCGCCACCACCAGCCGGAAGCCATCGGCGTTCGGCTCGCAGTACACCGCGTCGTCGAAGTCCTTGGCATCTTCACCGTCGATGGTGACCAGCGGCATGCTGCGCAGGTCCACGCGGTCGCCGATCATCGCCGGCTCGACCACCAGCGGCACCGAGGCGGCTTCGTCCAGCACTTCCTGCGGGAACTCGAACGGCAGTTCATGGCCGTGGATGGCGGTCTCCACCACCAGCGAGGCGGTCAGCTTGTCGCCGAGCACGGCGATGATGCGGCCGATCGGCGGGCGACGGCTGTCCGGCGCTTGGGTCAGCTCGCAGACCACCAGCTGGCCGTCGCGCGCACCACCGGTCTGGTCCGGCGGCACCTGCACGTTGCGCTGCACGCGCTTGTCGTCGGGCACCACGTAGTTGATGCCCATCTCGATGCTGAAGCGACCGATCAGGCGGGTCATGCCGCGCTCCAGCACGCGGGCGATGCTGCCTTCGCGGCGGCCACGGTGGTCGATGCCGGTCACGCGGGCCAGCACCTTGTCGCCGTGCATGACCTTGCGCATTTCATATGGCGGCAGGAACAGGTCGTCGCCGCCCTCGACCGGGCGCAGGAAGCCGAAGCCCTCCGGGTTGGCGATCACCACGCCGGTGACCAGGTTCAGGGTCTGGATCGGGGCGAAGCCGCCGCGGCGGTTCTGCACCAGCTGGCCGTCGCGGACCATGGCGCCGAGCCGGCGCGACAGTGCTTCGGCGCGGTCCGGGGCGGTCAGGCCCAGGCGTGCGCCCAGTTCCTCTGCCGTCTGCGGCCCTTCGCAACGCTCCAGCAGGGCCAGGATGGCTTCGCGGCTGGCGATGGGCTGTTCGTACTTCTCTGCTTCGCGGGCGGCATAGGGATCGTCGATCACCTTGCCGGTCGGCGGCAACTTGCGGCCCGGGGCCGGGCCCGGTGCGTCGCTGCTGCGGACCTTGCGGCCACGCGGCGGTGCGCCGCCTTCATTCAATTCGGGGAACCAGCCCGGCAACGGCTTGCCCGGCTTGATGGTGCGGGCCGTGCCCGCCTTGGCGCCCTTCTTCGGGGCCTGGCCGCGGGAGGTGCTCCCGCCCTTGCTTGGTTTTTTGGTAGTCATCGCCCTACATGGTAGCCGTTGACGGCGTGCAGAACGGGTCAGTGGCCGTCTTGAAGGCCTTGCGTGAAAAATATTCAGGAAGTCGTTGACAGCCTGCGGATTCATCTTCACAATTGCGCCTCTGGAACGCCCAGGTGGCGGAATTGGTAGACGCACTAGTTTCAGGTACTAGCGGGTAAAACCGTGGAGGTTCGAGTCCTCTCCTGGGCACCACGACTCAAGATGATCAAACCCGCGAAAGCGGGTTTTTTCGTTTCCGGGGTTTGGCGATCCTGGCATCGCAACCGCCACTCGGACTGTCGTATCTCGCACCGTCAGGGCGTCGTCTGCGGGTGCATACCTCCTCCCGGCGCGTCGTCACCAGACCTTGAACGGCCCCCTTTTGGGGCGCATTTCACGTTCCCCGTTCAATTCGTACTTTTCCTAGTCGAGATCCACCCGATTCCTTTTCGGTGGGAGGCAGATTTGCGGGAGCCGGTTGCAGGTGTATCGCCACGACCTGACCAGCGCCCCTCCTCTCCCCCAAAGGACGCACCAATGCAGCGCAGCATCATCTGCCCACACTGCCATACCGGCTCGCTGAACCTGCGCCGTTGCACCACCCCGAGGGCAATGCCCGCGCGACCAGCGTCGCGCCAACAAAAACCCCGCCTCGCGGCGGGGTCAAAATACAGCACGGTGTTTCCAGGGAGTTTCAGTGTCCACCACCGGCGGCTGCACCCGCACCTGCGCCGAATGGCGGCTTGGCTAGCCACAGGAACGTAATGATCGCCAGGAAGATCCAGCCCAGCAGGAAGAAGATGTCGTTGAAGCCCATCTGCGATGCCTGGTGGTTGATCATGTTGTTCAGTACCGCTGCGCCGTGCTGCAGGTCGCCCTGCCCCATCGCCGTGACCTGGTCCTGCATGCCCGGCTGATAGGCCGAGATATGCTCGGTCAGGTCGGCATGGTGCACCTGGGTGCGCCGCGCCCACAGCCACGTCGTCAGCGACGCCGCGAAACTGCCACCCAGCGTACGCAGGAACGTGGCCAGGCCGGAGCCCGCCGCGATCTCGCGTCCATCCAGGTCCGACAGCAGGATCTGCAGCACCGGCATGAAGAACAGCGCGACGCCGATGCCCATGATCAGCTGTACGCCGGCCACGTGCATGTAGTCCACCTGCAGGTTGAAGTTCGATCGCAGGAAGCTGGTCATCGACAACACGATGAACGCGACCGTGGCCAGCATGCGCATATCGAAGCGCGACGCATACTTGCCCACGAACGGGGTCATGATCACCGGCAGGATGCCGATCGGCGCCGTCGCCAGGCCCGCCCAGATCGCGGTGTAGCCCATGTCACGCTGCAGCCACTGCGGGATCAGCAGCGCCACGCTGAAGAACGCCGCGTAGGCCACCACCATCGCCAGCGTACCGGCGCGGAAGTTGCGGTGCCGGAACAGCTTCAGGTCAACGATCGGATCCTTGTCGGTCAGCTCCCAGATCAGGAACACCGTCAGCGTCACCACCGCTACGCAGGCCAGCACCACGATCTTCATCGACGAGAACCAGTCCTCGTCGTTGCCCAGGTCGAGGACCAGCTGAAGCGCACCGACGCCGATCACCAGGGTGACCAGGCCGACGTAGTCCATCTTCGGCTTCTCGATCTGCTCCGGGCGCCCCTTCAGCTGGTTGCCCACCACCAGCGCAGCGAAGATGCCCAGCGGCACGTTGATCAGGAAGATCCACTCCCAGCTGTAGTTGTCGGTGATCCAGCCACCGAGGATCGGACCACAGATCGGCGCAACCACCGTGATCATCGCCAGCAGTGCCAATGCCTGCCCGCGCTTCTCGCGCGGATAGATCGAGACCAGCAGCGACTGCGTGATCGGGTACATCGGGCCGGCAACGAACCCCTGCAGCGCACGCGACAGCACCAGCATGCCCATGCTCTGCGCCAGGCCGCACAGCAGCGAGGTGATGACGAAGGCCAGCGTGGCCCAGACGAACAGCTTGCGTTCGCCGAAACGGCGGCTGAGCCAGCCGGTCAGCGGCAGCGCGATGGCCGTGCTGACCGCGAACGAGGTGATGACCCAGGTCGCCTGCTGCGAACTGGCGCCGAGATTGCCGGCGATGGTCGGCAGCGAGACGTTGGCGATGGTGGTGTCGAGCACCTGCATGAACGAGGCCATCGCCAGGCCCACGGTGCACAGTGCGACGCTGGGCGGCAGGAACCCGGAGGCCGCACCCGGCGCCGCCGGTGCGCCCGGAGCGCCGGGCGCGGCTGGAGCTTGTGCGGACATGGCGACCTCAGCCCACCTTCGCCTGCTGCTGCGGCAGGTTGCCCTGGATGATCGTGTGGATCACCTCGTCGGCATCATGCAACTGCTTGGCATACACGTCGGTGTCGAACACCGTGCCCTTGGCCGGAGTGCTCGGCAGCACTTCGCCCTTCTGGTCGCGCAGGCTCACTTCGGCCTTCATCGACAGGCCGATGCGCAGCGGGTGTTCGGCCAGCTGCTTGGCATCGATGGCGATGCGCACCGGCACGCGCTGCACGATCTTGATCCAGTTGCCGCTGGCGTTCTGCGCCGGCAGCAGCGAGAACGCGGAGCCGGTGCCCAGGCCAAGGCTCTGGATGCGGCCCTTGTACTTCACGTCACCGGCGTACAGGTCCGACTTCAGCTCCACTTCCTGGCCCAGGCGCATGTGGCGCAGCTGGGTTTCCTTGAAGTTGGCCTCGACCCACATCTGCTCGGTCGGCACCACGGCCATCAGGGCATTGCCCGGCTGCACGCGCTGGCCGACCTGCACCGAACGACGGGCGACGTAGCCGGTGACCGGCGCGACGATGCCGGCGCGGGCGTTGTTGAGGAAGGCCTGGCGCAGCTGCGCGGCAGCCGCCTGCACGTCCGGCTGGGTGGCGATCACGGTGTCGTCGACCAGCGCGCGGTTGCGCTCGACGGTCTCGCGCGAGCCGGCCACGGCCGCTTCGGCGGCAGCCAGCTCGTCACGGGCGTGGGCCAGTTCTTCGTTGGAGATGGCGCCGGTGGCGGCCAGGTCCTTGCGGCGGTCGCGCACGCGCTTCAGGGTCACCTGGCGGGCGTTCAAGTCCGCCTGGGCGCCTTCCACGCTGCGGTACAGACCACGGGTCTGGCGCACCGTCTTGGCCAGGTTGGCTTCGGCCTGCTGCAGTGCCACCGCGGTGTCGGACGGGTCCAGCTGCACCAGCAGCTGGCCGCGCTCCACGCGCATGCCGTCATCGGCGTTGATGGCGACCACGGTACCGGCCACCAGCGGGGTGATCTGCACCTGGTTGCCCTGCACGTAGGCATCGTCGGTCTCTTCGAACCAACGGCCGAACATGAAGTACCACAGCGCCAGTGCGGCAAGCAGCAGCACGACGATCACGAACAGGCCGCGCAGCAGGTTGCCGCGGCGGTTGGGGGCGGCCGGGGCCGCGGTGTCTTGGGTCTGGCTCATGGCGGGCGTCTTCAGGAATGCGAGGAATCGGAATGGGAGGCGATCGGTGCGCGGTCGGCGTCAGCGGGCTGGAAACCACCGCCCAGCGCCTTGCTCAGGCGCACCGAGGACTGCACCTGCTGCGACTGCAGGCCGGCCAGCTGCTGCTGCGACTGCAGCAGGGTGGACTGCGCGGTCAGCACGTCCAGGTAGCTGCCGATGCCGGCGCGGTAACGCTGCTGGGCCAGGTCGAAGGCCGAGCGTGCGGTATCCACCGCCTGCTGCTGCGAGTGCGCCTGCTGCGCCAGCGAGCGCACCGCGTTGACCTGGTCGGCGACGTCGCGCAGTGCGTCGAGCACGGCCTGGTTGTAGTTGGCCACCGCCAGGTCGTACTGCGCATCGGTGTTGGCGAGGTTGGCGCGCAGCTTGCCGCCTTCGAAGATCGGCAGGCTCAGCGCCGGGCCGATGTAGGCGAAGGTGGAGCTGCTCTTCAGCAGGTCGCCCACGTTCGGGGCGACCACGCCGGCCAGCGCGGTCAGGTTGAAGCTCGGGTAGAACCTGGTCTTGGCAACCTTGATCTGCTTGTCGGCCGCTTCAACGCGCCAGCGTGCGGCAACGATGTCGGGGCGACGGCCCAGCAGTTCGCTGGGCAGCACGCCCGGCAGCTGCAGCGCCACCGGGTTCAGCGGCTGCGGGCGCTGGATCGACAGGCCACGGTCCGGGCCCTTGCCGACCAGCGCGGCCAGTG
>OJST01000323.1_pt1 | contig 11424 bp, 7 predicted proteins | sample 1599491 | NCBI WGS metagenome assembly OJST01 (sample SAMN04436635, study PRJEB24849) | human gut metagenome | biome: human gut; feature: NICU; material: stool | host: Homo sapiens | place: USA: Saint Louis, MO | collected 2010-02-10
GGCCGATGAAGTGGTGCTGGGCGTGCCCTCCATGGGGCGGCTCGGCAACGCGTCGGCGCGGGTGCCGGCGATGGTGATGAATGTGTTGCCGCTGCGCGTAGCGGCCGGCGAGGGCAGCGTCGAGGCCTTCACCCGCGGCCTGGGCCGGAAGCTCAGCCAGGGGCGCAAGCACGGCCGTTACCGCGGTGAGCAGCTGCGCCGGGACCTCGGCCTGGTCGGAGCGCAGCAGCGCCTGCATGGCCCGTTGGTGAATGTGCAGCCGTTCTACAAGCCGCTGGCGCTGGCCGGCGTGCAGGCGACGCTGGAGGTGCTGTGCACCGGGCCGGTGGATGACCTGACGCTGGGCTTCCGTGGCGATGGCCAGTCGCTGCTGGATCTGGAAATCGAGGCCAATCCCGCGCTGTACAGTCGCGAGGATGTCGAGGCGCACGCAGCGCGGCTGCTGCATTTCGTATCGGCGGCGCTGCAGGCTGACGATATCGCAGCCGTGCCCCTTGCGACGCCCGAGGAGGCGCAGCAGGTGCTGCAGGAATTCAACGCCACCGCGCACGCGCTGCCGGAGACGACCCTGGTCGAGCTGCTACAGCAGGGCATGGATCGGGACCCACACGCGCCTGCGCTGGTGTTCGGCGACGCTGCTTTGGATTACGCAACGCTGGAAGCGCGCAGTTTCGCGCTGGCGGCGCAGCTGCGGGCGATGGATGTCGGCCCGGGCAGCGTGGTGGCGGTGGCATTGCCGCGCTCGCTGGAGCTGGTGATCGCGCTGGTCGCGGTGCTGCGCGCAGGCGCGGCCTATCTTCCGCTGGACCTTGCCCATCCCGATGAGCGACTGGCGCGTATTCTCGCCTCGGCACAGCCTGTGTGCGTACTGGCTGCGGCCGAGGATTCGGCGCGCATGGCTGGCGTACCGATGCTCGCGCCGGAACAGTGGACCGCGCTGAGCTTCGCCGCGCCATGGGCCGATCCGGCGCCCAGCGATGCGGCCTATGTGATCTACACCTCCGGTTCGACCGGAGAGCCGAAGGGCGTGGTCATCGAACACCGTGCCATCGTCAACCGCCTGCTGTGGATGCGCGAGCACTACGGCATCCGCGCCGATGACCGCGTGCTGCAGAAGACCCCGGCCACCTTCGATGTCTCGGTCTGGGAGTTCTTCCTGCCGCTGCTGTGTGGGGCCACCCTGATGGTCGCCGGACCTGACGCGCATCGCGATCCCACCGAACTGGCGCGCTTGATCCGTGGGCATGGGATCACCACGGCGCATTTCGTGCCGTCGATGCTCGATGCCTTCCTCGCTGCGCCGGCTTCGGCAGGGCTGCAGCTGCGCCGGGTGTTCACCAGCGGTGAGGCGCTGGACGCATCGCTGCGCGATCGTTTCCATGGGCGCGTGCAGGCCGAGCTGCATAACCTGTATGGCCCGACCGAGGCCGCAGTGGATGTCAGCTACTGGCCGGCGTCGGCGCAGGATCGCTCGCGGCCGGTGCCGATCGGGTTCCCGGTCTGGAATACCCGCCTGTACGTGCTGGACGCGCGGATGCAGCCGGTGCCGATAGGCGTGGCCGGTGACCTCTACCTGGGTGGCGTGCAACTGGCACGTGGCTATCTCGGTCGCGATGACCTGACTACCGAGCGCTTCCTTGCCGATCCTTTCCTGCCGGGCGAGCGTATCTACCGCACCGGAGACGTGGCACGCTGGCGGCGCGATGGTGCGGTGGAGTACCTGGGCCGCAGCGACCACCAGGTGAAACTGCGCGGCCTGCGCATCGAGCTGGGCGAGATCGAGGCGGCACTGCGCGAACTGCCTGGCATGGAGCGCGTGGAAGTGCTGCTGCGCCAGGATGCGCCCGGCGATGCCCGGCTGGTGGCCTATGTGCCAACCGCGCTTGCCGATGCCGTAATGCTGCGCAGCCACCTGGCCACGCGCGTGCCGGACTACATGGTGCCCTCGGCGTTTGTCGGCGTGGACCACTGGCCGGTAACCGCCAACGGCAAGCTCGATCGCAACGCGTTGCCGAAGCCACCGCAACTTGAAGTTGCCGGCTTGGCGCCACGCACGCCGTTGGAACAGGAGCTGGCGTTGCTGTTCGCACAGGCGCTTGGGCGTGAGGCGCCGGTGGCGGTGGATGCGGACTTCTTCAGTCTCGGCGGTGACTCGCTGTCGGCGGTGCACCTGCTGCTGGCGATCGAGCAGCGCTGGCGCTGTGATCTGGGTCTGGGTGCCTTGTTTGCCCAGCCCACCGTGGCCGCGCTGGCAGTTCGCATTGCCGAGCCGCCCGCGCTGGCCGATCACGCCCTGGGGCCAGTGATCGCGCTGGCCGCGACCGACGCTGCCGGGCCCACGCCGCTGTTCGTGCTGCACCCGGCCGGGGGCATCGCCTGGAACTACCGCACCCTGGCCAGGGCACTGCAGCCGGCACGCCCGGTGTATGGCCTGCAGTCGCCGGCACTGGATGCGCGGCAGCCACTGCCGAGCAGCATCGAGGCGATGGCCAACGACTACGTACAGCGCGTGGTCGCATTGCAGCCGAAGGGGCCGGTGCATCTGCTGGGCTGGTCGGTGGGCGGCATCCTCGCCCAGGCGATGGCGGTGCGCCTCCACGAGATCGGGCGCGAGGTTGGCGAGCTGGTGCTGCTGGACGCTTATCCCAGCGAGTGCTGGCGGGCCGAGCCGGAACCCGATGCCATCGCTGCATTGCGGGCACTGCTGGCGATTGCCGGTCATGACCCGGATGCGCATCCGGAACTGGACAGCCGTGAACGCATTCTGGCGTTCCTGCGACGTGGCGGTAGTGCACTCGGCAGCTTACCGGATGTGGTGCTCGATGGCGTGGTGCGCGCGGTGACCGGCACCAATCGACTGATCCGCGAACATGTTCATCAACCGTTCGACGGCACGCTGGTGCACGTGCGTGCGGGCCGGGATCATCAGGCGCGGCCGCAGCTGCAGTCGGCGTTGTGGCGGACCCATGCGCGCAAGGTGCAGGCGCTGGAACTGCCGTTCCTGCACGCCGAACTGACCGGCCGCGATGCCGTGGCGCAGCTGGCGCCATGGTTGTCGGCGCGGCTGCGCCAATGGGACGAGCAAGAGGAGATCGCAACATGCAGTTGACCGGTTTTCAAGGCCGCGTGGCATTGGTGACCGGTGCCTCCGGTGGCATCGGCGAGGCACTGGTACGGCTGTTGGTCGAGGCCGGGTGCACCGTGGTGGCGACTGATCGCGAGGCGCCGCGCGTGGCCGATACCCGGGTGACGTCGTTCGCACTCGACGTGACCGACAGCGCAGCGGTGGACGCCCTGGTGGATCAGGTCGAATCCAGCATCGGGCCGATCACGCTGGCGGCCAGCGTGGCCGGCGTGCTGCACGTGGGCAGCGTCGCCGAGACCGGCGACGCCGACTGGCGCCGAGTGTTCGCGGTCAACGCCGATGGCGTATTCCACGTTGGGCGTGCCTTGGCGCGGGTGATGTCGCCGCGCCAGCGGGGCGCGATCATTACCGTCAGTTCGAATGCCGCCGGCGTGCCGCGGCACGGCATGGCCGCCTATGCCGCGTCCAAGGCCGCCGCCACCATGTTCACCCGCTGCCTCGGGCTGGAGCTGGCGCCGCTGGGCATCCGCTGCAACATCGTCGCCCCGGGGTCCACGTTGACCCCGATGCAGACCGGCATGTGGCAGGACGAGCGCGGTGCCGAGCGGGTAATCGCCGGCAGCCTGGAGACCTACAAGGCCGGCATTCCACTGCGCAAGCTGGCCACCCCCGAGGACATTGCGCACTCGGTGATGTTCCTGCTCTCCGAACAGGCCGGGCACGTGGCGATGAGCGACCTGTACGTGGACGGCGGCGCCACCCTGCGCGGCTGAGCCCCGACCGCCGCCTGCCGGCAATGGTAGTGCCGGCCGCTGGCCGGCAATCCATAGTCCCGGTAGTGCCGGCCGCTGGCCGGCAATCCATAGCCCCGGTAGTGCCGGCCGCTGGCCGGCAACCTCATTCAACTTCAGACATCTCCCAACCTCCATCGAGGCATGGCCCGACAGCCAACGCCCAATGATCGACCCATCATGGCGCATGAGCAGCCATCGCCTCCGTCTGGGCCGTCACTCGATCATCGGTCAGTCCTACGTTCTGACAACCACGACACACCAGCGCCGCCGGCTCTTTGAAAGCGAAGCTGCAGCAGCATGTGTAATCGACCAGTTCCACTACATCGAACAGCGCGGGCTCGTACAGTCACACGCATGGGTCGTCATGCCGGATCACGTCCACTGGATGTTCGAGCTGCGCGCAGCTCACCTTCCCGACATCGCGCCCGGATGAAATCGTCGAGCGCGCTCGCCCTGAATCGCCTGGTGGGGCGTGGATGTACGGTCTGGCAGTCTGGCTACTTTGATCATGCCGTGAGGGCCGAGGAGTCGCTGGCGCAGCAAGCGCTGTACATCCTGGGGAATCCGGTGCGCGCCGGTCTTGCTGGGCAGATTGGCGAGTATCCATATGCATGGTCGGTCTGGTTGTGATGCCGGCCAGCGGCCGGCACTACCAAAGCAAGGGCGAAGCGCAGCGCAGATTGCGTTCCGGCGCACAGAGCACCATCGATGGTAGTGCCGGCCGCTGGCCGGCAACCCCATGACCCGTGCGGAGATGCATAGCTGCCGGCCAGCGGCCGGCACTACCAGTCAATGTTCAGCGCGGCCATTCACTGTTCAGTGCCGCTTGCGCGCGCCTCGGCCGTGGTCGGTCTGGTTGTGATGCCGGCCAGCGGCCGGCACTCCCATTGCAGTCAGGGCAAGGTCAGGCGGTACACCAGCACGCGGTTGTCGTTGTCGTACGGGCTGTCGCAGGCCTGGCCCTGCATGCGGCAATGGCGGGCGATGAAGTCGTTGTCGTTGCCGATCAGCAGCAGTACGTCGTTCGGATGCTGCGGCTCCAGCGCTGGCAGCACGTCCATGGCTTCCCACTTCTCCGAGAGCAGTCCGGCATGCGGGCCGCGCTTGGTGTCCAGATCCAGCCCGGTACGGGCCAGCTGCGGGCGGTCGAGCAGGTTCAGCAGTTCGTCGCTGCGTGCGGGCACGATGCCGTCCTTCAACACGGTGTCCGTCGGGTTGGCCAACACCGAGGCCGTACCGGACTCATGGTTGCTTCCCGCCAGGTTGCTGGCATCGGCCACATCCACCAGCAGCACCGACTTGAAGACGATCGGGTCATCGCCGTCCTTGCCCAGCCCGTTGCCGTCGCGGGCCAGCAACAGGAAGCGATGGTCGTCCAGCGCGCGCAGCTCGCTCTGCGCGGCGGTGCGGTCCAGCTTGCCCTTGCCGTCATGCGCGTAGGCAGGCAGGGCCATCACGTAATGGCCGATTGGTTGCTGTGGCGTCGGCGAGGTGGTCACGTCGTAGACCAGCACGCGGGTGTTGATGCGTCCGGCCGCATTGCCCTGCGCGCTGTCCTGCAGCGTCGCGCTTTGCAGGGCCACGAACAGGCGGCTGCCGTCGGGTGACAGGCCCATGCCTTCCACGCCTTGGTTGTTGCGGCGGCCGGTCTGCGGTGGCGCCAGTGAACCGAACGCTGGCTTGCCATCTCGCTGCGGACGGATCGCCGGCGGCGCCACGATCACGCCCTGCAGCTGGCCCTGTGCATCGAAGTAGTAGACGTTGGCGGTGTACTCGTCGCCGATGTAGAAGTGGCCATCGGCGGTGAACTGCAGCGACTCTGCATCCAGCGAGACCTTGCCAGCGCCTGCGCCGCTGGCCGGCGAGGGCAGCACCACATCGCGCTGGGTGATCGTGTGCTCACCCGGGTCAGCACCGGTGAACGGCTGCCCGTTGAAGTCCTTCAGTACCACACCCTTGTCCGGCACCATCGTCAGCGTGCCGAGCACACCGGGCTTGCCTGGGATAATGTCGATGCGCAGCTGCATGCGCTCCACGCGGCCGGCATAGTCGTAGAACAGGCCGGCCTCCGGATCATTGCGGCCGCGGTCGGGCAGGGTCCACAGCACGCCTTCGTAGCCGTTGGCAGTGCGCTTCCAGGTGCCAGGCTGCACCGTCAGCGACGAGAACGATCCCAGCGTGTCGCCGAGGAAATCCACCGTGCCCGCCGGCAGCCGCCCGGCGGCGACCAGGCCTTTGTCGACATAGGTACGACCGCCCAGCTGCAGGGTGCGTGGTGGTGCACCCGTTGCCTCGTGCGGAGCGAAGTATCCGCTGGCGGAGAGCGTGGCCAGCAGCAGGGCGGTGGCGAGCATCGGTGGACTCCGGGCGATCAATCAGAAGCGAAGGTCGATCGTACCGAACACCTGGCGCGGTGCCGAGGCATGGAACACATACAGCTTGCCGGCCGGGTCGCTGGGTGCGAACACGCTCGAATCCAGGTTGCTGGCGTAGCGCTTGTTGGTCAGGTTGGTCACGTTGAACGACAGGCGCATGCCCCTGGCGAAGCCGATCTGGCCGAAGTCATAGCCACCGGCCAGGTCGAACACTGTGAAGCCGCCGAAGCCCTGGTCGTTGGTGTAGGTGTAGAAGCGTTCGCCGGTGTACTTGCCGCGCAGGCTGGCGAACCAGCCGTTGTCACGCCAGGTGATCTCCGTGGCCAGCAGCTGCTTGGGTGTATCGGTCTGGATCTTGCCCTTGATGTGCTGCTCTACACCGGCCTGCACGTAGTTGGAGGCGTAGGTCGAACGGTTCAGCGAGGCCGAGGTGTACCAGCTGAAGTGCTCGCTGGGGGTCCACAGCACGGTCAGCTCGGCGCCGCGGCTGTCGACGCCGCCCACGTTGTAGAAACGGTTGCCGCAGATCGGGCCGACCGGCTGGCGCGAGTCACAGGGGTTGTACTGCAGCAGGCGGTTGTCGAAGCGCACGCTGTAGGCGGCGATCGAGGCCTGCAGGGTATCGGTGACGAGGCGGTAGCCGGCTTCGAGCGAGCGGGATTCCTCCGGCTTCAGGCTGCCCTGCGCATTCCAGGTGGCCTGGCTGACCGCCTGCGGGCCCAGCTTGAACCCGCCCTGGAACATGGCGATGTTCTCGGCGTAGCTGGCGAACACTTCGTGGTGCTCGGCCAGGCGGAAGTTGGCGCCGATGCTGGGCAGGAAATTCTTGCTCGCCTTCAGCGAGCCGGTGGCGAACTGGTTGTTCGAGGTCGGCGAGATCGGCGTCTTCGCGTCGCCCGGTAGTGCTTGTGCATCGGAGGTGGCATGCGGGCTCTTGGCGCCGAACTCCAGCGTCAGGCGATCATCAAGCAGGCGCCAGGTGTCTTTCAGGAAGAACTGATGGGTCTTCCAACGCGTGCGCTGGGCGAACACGCCGACGTCGGAGGGCAGGGTATTCATGCCACTCAGGTCGCGCGGGCCATCCACGGCGGTCTGGTAGCGCTCGGCGCTGCTGGTGTTGCGCTCGTACCAGACGCCGCCTTCGATGCGGTGCGCGCCCAGCTCCCAGTCGAAGGACAGCGTGCCGCCATCGCGGTCGATGGTGTAGATGGTGTTGCGGAAGATGATCGGAATCTCCTGCGCGGTGCCCTTGTTCGACCACGCGCCGCTGTTCCAGTTGTGGCCTTCGCCACGGTCATCGTGGTGGTAGGCCAGCGCCCGCAGGCTGAAGCCATCGGCCAGGAAGAAGTCGCCGGCCAGGTAGTACAGGTTGTCATCGCGCAGGATCTGACCGGCGGTGAAGGCACCGTCGGCATCCTTGTCCGGGCCGCTGTTGTCGCACTTTTTCGCGTTGAGGCTGGCGGTATTGCAGTAGGCCTTGGCTACGGCTTTGTTCCAGTCCGGCGCGTAACCGCCCCAGTCCCAGCCCAGGCCGCGCGACATCTCGTCCTTGGACAGGTAGAAGTAGTCAGCCTGCGTGGTCCGCGAGGTATCGATGAAACCGGTAATCTGGCCGCGGCCGAAGTTCCACACGCCCTTGGCATTGAACTGCTTGGTGGTGGACTTGTTGTAGGCGGTCTGGTCGTTCCACAGATCGGAGACGGCATTCATGCCGGAGACGTAGCCGGAGAAACCGTTGTACTCGCCGCTGTCCACGCGCACGAAAGCACGACGATTGGCATTGCTGCCGAAGGTCTGCACCAAGCGGCCGCCGAGTTCCTGGGCCGGGCGATCGGAGGTATAGGAGATGGTGCCGCCGAGGTTGCTGGTGGACGGCGTGCCGAGGCTGCCGATGCCCACCGCCAGCTCGGCGCCGGCCATGTTCTCGCTGATCAGCGCGCGGTTGATGGTCAGGCCGTTGTAGTTGTTGTACGCGCCGTCGCCCAGCGGCACGCCGTCGAGCGTGTAACCGAGGCGGGTGGAGTTGAAGCCGCGCAGGCTGAGCGTCATCGACTGCTCGTTGGTGCCCAGCGCATCGGCGGACTGGGCGTTGACGCCCGGCAGCAGGTTCAGGGTCTTCTGCAGGCTGGTACCCGGCGGCAGGATGTCGAGGTTCTCGCGGGTGATGCGCTGCACCTGGCGCGCTTCACCGCTGCCGATCACCGAGACCGCATCGAGGGTGGTGGCGGAGGGTGTGCTGGAGGTCGGGGCAGCATCCTGCGCCCAGGCCGCAGGAGCGAGCGCGATCGACAGCGCGGCGGCCAACAAAGTTTTCGTCATGTTACGGACACTCAGGCAGGCACGAGCCGCCGCGTGGGCGCGGAGCTCATGGCGTTTGAAGAGGGAGATAGCCGATGCGACCGGCAGGCACTGCAGGCGCCGTGGGTCAACGTGAAAATGGTGCGCTAGACAGATGACTGTCTGGTGACATGTTCATCTGCACTGGTGACTGGCCCGCGTGGCGGTGTTGCTTTTCGCGCCAAACGACCGACGTACTGCTGTGGTAGATGCCAACCTTGGTTGGCATGCGCAGCGCCGAATGGCGGCTGCGCCATTCTGTTGGATGAGCTACAGTCCGGTTGCCTTCAACAGTGTTGTTCGATCAAATCGAGTATGTGGGAGAGAAGCCCGTCGAAGGACACGAATTCCTCATATACGTTGTCGAACGCCACTTTGTCGCGGACCTGGTACAGGCTGGTTCTGAACTCGAAGACATAGCAGTCCATATCACTCTCTCCGAGCTCTACATAGCCGTCCATGAATCCCTGGTCGCGTGCAAGGAGATTCATTTCCACCAACGCATGGGCTGTCCCGCCACCGGGATAGGTACGTGGAATGCTCGAGTAAAGGAAGACTCCCTCTGCTACCAGGCCGTCGTGGCTTGAAAGGAAGTCCAGATAAGACTCTGGCAGGGCGGTGCCTAGCGTAGAAAGCGCCACGCTCTGAAGTGATTCGATGCCAGAACGTCCGAGTGGAGGGCCAAGGTACATCTCGGCCTCATCGAGGTTCGCGCGGAGTTTAAGAAGTCTGGTTCCAGCTAGTGGCTGCATATGCAGAGGTTGGAGCTCGGCGGGTGAGGGAGGTAGGCAGCCAGACATTGGCTGGATTCACCATCCGACGTCAATGCAAGTCGGTCCATATAAGCGAAGGCAGCCAAGCAATGACGTGGTTGGCACTCAGCGTCGATTGGACAGCAGCACGGTTGGAAACCGAAAAGCGCCAACCAAGGTTGGCGTCTACCAGGTGCGCGGATCAGGAGCATCGTTTCCAGGCGCCCGGATCAGGGAGTGTCGTATCCAGAGGCGCGGAACAGGGCCGGCGTCAATGTGCGATCAACCCGCGTTGCGCGGCTTGCGCGTGCGCTTCGGCTTTGCGGCATCCGCACTGCTGGCGGCGCCATCCTGCAGCGCCTGCAGCCACGACAACGTATCCACATAGTCGATGAAGTGCCGCAGGTAGCCGGGGCTGGTGGCCTGCATCGTGTCCAGCATGCGCTGCACCAGCACCGCCGAGTTCAGCGGGCCGCCGTCGGCCGGGGCCTCGGTGCGCAGTGAGCGGCGCACCTGCAGTTCACTGCGCAGCTCCGACCACTCGCGCTGCACCTGCTGCAGCATCGGCACCTGCGGGTAATGCGGCAGCGAGCGCGACCCCGCATCGAGGTCGCGCACCAGTGCGCGCAGGCCTTCGAGCGCTGGCGGCTTACTTGGCATCCGGAGCCTTGGGCTTGGGAATCGGCGCGATTTCCACGCGGCGGTTGCGTGCGCGGCCTTCCTCATTGGCATTGGAACTGACCGGCTGCTCGCTGCCGAACGCGGCGGCGAACACGGCGTCAGCCGGTACGCCATCGGCTATCAGGGTGCGGGTCACGGTCAGCGAGCGCTGCGCGGACAGCTCCCAGTTGTCGGCGAAACGCCGGTTGCCTTCGCGTACCGGCGCGTCATCGGTGAAGCCGCTGACCATCAGGATTTCTTCGCGGCTGCCCAGGTAGGCGGCCAGCGGCGCGGCCAGGCTGCGCAGCAGCTCCTGGCCTTCCGGCTGCAGCTGGTCGGAGTTCAGCGCGAACAGCACGCTGCCGCTGATGCCGATGCGTCCATCGACCAGGGTCACGCGACCGGCGGCCAGCGGGCCAGCCAGTGCCTGCTCCAGTGTCTGCAGGCGCTTGGCTTCGGCCTGGCGCTGCTTCACTTCCTGGTCCAGCCGCTGCGACAGCTCCAGCTGCACCGCGACCACACCGACCAGTATCAGCACGAACGCGCCCAGCAGCACCGACATCAGGTCGCCGAAGGCGGCCCAGATCGGGGCATGCGAGCCGCCATCGACCTCCAGCTCGTCGCTCATGCGCTGCCGGCCTTGCCGCGGCGCGCGGCCAGCTGCTGCAGTTCTTCCATCACCTGCTTCTGCGACAGCAGGCTGAGGTCGACCACCTCGCGCGCCTGCGCCACGTAGTAGGCCAGCTGCTCGTCGCTGCGGGCCAGCGAGGCGTCCAGTGCGCCGCCAATCTGTTCCAGGCGGCCGGACAGCTCGGTGGAGGCGCTGCCGAACTGCGCGACCGCTTCGCCGAAGCTGCTGGCCAGCTGGCCGACTTCACCGGCGCTGTCGTGGAGCGCTGCGGCGATACCGTCCAGCTTTCCGGTCTCGGCGGCGATATGGTCGGTGAAGCGGTTGCCAACGCGTTCCAGCAACTCGGCCGAGCCACCGACCAGTGCGTCCACAGCGGTGCGCTGTTCGTGCGAGGCATGGTTGATCGCATCCAGCAGGGTCTGCACGGTGGCCAGCAGGCGTCCGCGCTCCTCCAGCATCGCGTTGTCACGCACCAGGCTCTCGGACAGCGTGCTGCGCAGCTCGTTGATGACGTCGGCTGCGGCCTTGGGCGCGGCGGCGGCGGTCTGCAGCACGGTGGACACTTCGGCCAGCGTGGCGCTGGCCTGTGCGCGACCATTCTCGCCGATCTGCTGTGCGGTCTCCGCCAGCGTGTCGCAGACGCGCTGCTGCTGCGCGGCCAGGCGTTCGCCATTGGCCTGCAGGCGCTCGGCCAGCTCGGTGGAAACGTGCTGCAGAGCATCGCTCCAGCGCTGCAGGCGCTGTTCGTCGCCGGCCTGCAGCTGCGCCTGCAGGGCGGCGTGGGCCTGCT
>OJST01000329.1_pt1 | contig 11264 bp, 2 predicted proteins | sample 1599491 | NCBI WGS metagenome assembly OJST01 (sample SAMN04436635, study PRJEB24849) | human gut metagenome | biome: human gut; feature: NICU; material: stool | host: Homo sapiens | place: USA: Saint Louis, MO | collected 2010-02-10
CCTGTGCAGGTGAGTGCGGCGCGCAGTGCCGGCAGTGGCTGGGGCGCTCGCCGGTTGTCCGCCAGCGAGTTGGCCTGGGCTACGCGCCAGCTGGCCAGCCTGTTGGCGGCCAGCCTGCCGTTGGAAGGTGCTTTGAGTGCGGTGATCGAGCAGGCCGAGCGCCCGCATGTTGCGCAGGCACTCACTGCCGTGCGTGCGGATGTACGTGCTGGCCAGCGCCTGACCGTCGCACTCGCCGCGCGGCCGCGCGATTTCCCACCGATCTATCGGGCACTGGTGGGTGCAGGTGAAGACTCCGGTGATCTGGCACGGGTGATGGAGCGCTTGGCCGACTACATCGAAGAACGCAATGCGCTGCAGGCCAAGGTACTGACCGCCTTCATCTACCCAGCGGCGATCAGCCTGGTATCGGTGGCGATCGTGATCTTCCTGCTCAGCTACGTGGTGCCGCAGGTGGTGACCGCGTTCGTGCAGGCGCGGCAGACACTACCGATGCTGACCCAGGTGATGCTGGCGGCCAGCGCGTTTGTGCGCAGCTGGGGCGTGTGGGCAGGGCTCGGCATCGCTGCGCTGGTGGTGGCCTGGCGGTTGGCCCTGCGCAGGCCCGAGCTGCGCCTGCGCTGGGACGCGATGCTCATGCGGGTGCCGATGGTCGGGCGATTCGTGCTGGGTGTGAACAGTGCGCGCTTCGCCTCGACACTGGCGATCCTGCTGGATGCCGGCGTGCCGCTGCTGCGTGCACTGGAGGCGGCGCGGCAGACCCTGGGCAATGCGCTGCTGGCGCGCTGTGCCGACGATGTGTCCGCGCGCGTGCGCGAAGGTGCTGCGCTGGGTGCTGCGTTGAAGGTACAGAAGGTGTATCCGCCGATCCTGGTGCATCTGGTGGCAAGTGGCGAGAAGACCGGTTCGCTGGCGCCGCTGCTGGATCGCGCCGCGCAGACCATCTCGCGCGAGATCGAGCGTCGCGCGATGGCACTGACTGCCTTGCTGGAGCCGACCATGATCCTGGTGATGGGCGGCGTGGTGCTGACGATCGTGTTGGCGGTGCTGATGCCGATCATGGAAATGAACCAGTTGGTGCAGTGATGCGCAACGCGCATCACGGGTAGAGTCGACTGTTAGTCGACCAGCGCGGAGATCGAGTGCATTCAGATCGTTTCCGCGTGCGAAAGCAGTCGACTAACAGTCGACTCTACCCAGTCGATCCCATCGGGTCGATCCCATCGGGTCGATCCCATCGGGTCGATCCCATCGGGTCGATCCAATCAGGTCGATCCAATCAGGTCGATCCAATCAGGTCGATTCAATCAGGTCGATTCAATTCAGTCGATTCAATTCAGTCGATTCAATTCAGTTGATCGGGCGGCGTCGCTGGAATGTGGCATGGGCCGATTCTCCACACAATCCTCCACACCTTTTTTCGGTCTTCCACAGGTTTCTTAAGCGGCCTGTCATCGGCGCGGACCAGCATGGACACGTCGCCGCAGAGTGGGCTGGGAGGCCCTCGGCGGCAGCAGGCGTGTAGTGACCGTTCCTCCCTTGGCGTTTCCCTTCGCAGTAAACCCTTCAGGAGAAGATCATGAACAAGTACAAGACCCTGGCCGCGCTGGTTGCCACCGCGCTGCTCGCTACCGTTGGCGCCGCCTCGGCGCAGACCGTTACCGGCGGCGGTGCTTCGCTGCCGGCCGACCTCTACAAGGGTTCGTCCGACAGCATCCTGCCAGCGAACTTCACCTACGCCGTGACCGGTTCGGGCACCGGCAAGAAGGCCTTCCTGGAAAACAACTCGCTGCTGTTCTCGACCACCGGCACCGTGCACTTCGCCGGCAGCGATTCGGTGCTGAGCAGCACCGAGCTGAGCACCTACACCACCAACTTCAACCAGCCGACCAACGCCAACCGCTACGGCGCGCTGATCCAGGTGCCGTCGGTGGCCACGTCCGTCACCATTCCGTTCAACAAGGCCGGTTCGGCGGTGGACCTGAGCGTGGCGCAGATCTGCGGCGTGTTCTCGGGTGCGATCAGCGACTGGTCGACCATCGATGCCAACCGCAGCGGCCCGATCCAGGTGGTGTACCGCCCGGAAAGCAGCGGCACCAGCGAAATGTTCAGCCGCTTCCTGACTGCGGCCTGTGCGGCTGAGAACGCTGGCACCTCGAACCTGGTGGGTGGCAAGTTCGCCATCAAGTCGACCTTCGCCGACCTGTACAAGCGCGATGCCAACGGCAACCTGCCGGCGTTCCTGGTGGCCGCGCCGGCCACCGGTGGCACCTCGCTGTACAACGCTGTCTACGCTGCTGAAGGCCGTATCGGTTACGTTGGCCCGGACGTGATCCCGAGCGTGACCGATGCGACCAAGGTCGCCAAGGTCAAGGGCTTCTCGCCGGATCAGGTGAGTGTGCAGGCCACCCTGGACACCGTCGCTCCGCCGACCGGCACCGCTGCCGAGGACCCCGCCAACTGGGTGCCGGTGTTCGGCAACCCGTCGGCCGGCTATCCGATCGCCGGCTACACCAACCTGGTGATCGGCCAGTGCTACAAGGATTCGAGCGTCGCCACCAGCCTGCGCGGCTTCCTGGCCCGCCACTATCCGGCGACCTACACCGTCGCGTATGAGAAGTCGATCACCGACCACGGCTTCATCCCGCTGACCAAGGCCTGGCGCGATGCGATCCGCAACCGTTTCGTGCTGGCCAGCAGCACTGCCGGCCTGAACAATCCCAGCACCTGCGCCGGCATCGGTCGTCCGCTGTAATCCGCAGCACTGATTGAATCCTGCTTGACCCGACGCCGGCCCCTGGGCCGGCGTCGCCATTTCCGCGACGGTGCCGCCGCCGCAGCGTTTCGCTGTCGGCTTCGTGTCACGTGAGCCGTCTATCAGTGGCAGGGCATGCGTTGCGCGTGCCTCCCCGATCGTCGCCGCAGCCGCGGCCCACCAGGTTGATGAGGTTCCGATGTCGCACCCGCTCCCGTCCGCTGTTCATCCGGCCGCGCCGATGCGCCGCAATCATCCGATGGCGTGGGCCATCGCGGTCGCCCTGGGCAGCATGGTGGCCCCGGCCAGCCAGGCGCAGCAGGCGTTCAGCCCGGGCTGGTTCGCCGAGCGGGGCGCGGCCCAGGGCAGCGCGGCACAGAGTGGCCGGATGCCCAACGGTGTGCCGATCCAGTTCCAGTTGCCGGCCCAGCAGCAGGATGCAGCACGGCAGAAGCTGCAGCAGTCGATCGACAACCTCGGTACGGCTGCGCAGGCGATTGCCCTGCAGCAGCGCCTGCAGGAACAGGCGCGGCAGGCGCGCCGCGAGGCTGGCTTCATCGTTGCCGATGGCCTGGGCAAGGATGGCCTGAGCGTCGACCAGAACCCGCTGACCCGCGGCTGGCTCAATGCGCGCGACGCAATCCAGTCGCAGGGCAGCGACGGGCGGGTGCAGGTTACGGTCGAGCAGACCGCGGACAAGGCGATCCTGAACTGGGAGACCTTCAATATCGGCGGCAACACCACGCTGAACTTCCTGCAGAACCCTGACTGGGCAGTCCTGAACCGCGTCAATGATCCGCAGGCGCGGCCCAGCCAGATCCTGGGCCAGCTGAAGGCCAATGGCACGGTGTTCGTGGCCAACCGCAACGGGGTGGTGTTCGGCAACAACAGCCAGGTCAATGTACGCAATCTGCTGGCGGCTGCAGCACGGATCAGCGATGCGCAGTTCCGTGACAACGGCCTGTACAGCCCCGACGCCAGCAGCAGCGCGCTCAGCGATGCATTTGGCAAGGTGATGGTGGAGCAGGGTGCCCGCATCGCGACCCATGAGCCGACCAGCGCGACGCGCGGCGGTGGCTACGTGCTGCTGGCCGGGCACAGCGTGGAGAATGCTGGCCATATCGAGGCGCGCAAGGGCCAGGTGCAGCTCGCTGCCGGTGACAGTTTCGTGATCCGGCGCGGCGTGGGTACGGCGACCAATACCAGCTCCACCACCCGCGGCAATGAAATCGCGCCGCGCTTCGTCGCTGGCAGCACGGCGGGCAGCGTGCGCAACGCCGGTCTGCTGCGCGCCCGCGAGGGTGACGTGACCCTGGCCGGGCGCAACGTCGAGCAGGCCGGTGTGGCCGTGGCCAGCACCACGCTGGCGCAGCGCGGCACCGTGCATCTTCTGGCTTCGACCAGTGATGCCGGCAGCAGCGTCACGCTTGCCGATGGAGCCACCACGGCGGTGCTGGTCGAGGACGATGGCAAGGCCACGGTGCTGGATACGCAGCGCAACAGCCTCATCAAGGAGTCGGCAGAGCAGGACGCGATCCGCGCCGGCGCGCGCTCGGCAACCTTCGACAATCTGTCCCAGCACAATGATCGCCGGGACCAGTCGCGGGTGGAGATCGTCTCGGGTGGCAACATCCATTTCAGTGCGGATTCGCTGACGGTTGCCACGGGCGGCCAGATCATCGCCGACGCGGCAGCCCGCAGCTACGTAGACGACGCGGCACGCGTGGATGTTTCCGGCGCAGTGGGCGTACAGGTGTCGATGGAAAGCAACAATGTCCAGGTCAAGGTGCAGGGCAACGAACTGCGCGATGCCCTGGACAACCGCGACAGCGGCAAGCTGACCAGCAGCGAGGTCTGGGTCGACCGCCGCAGGCTGGTCCACGTTCCGGCCGGTACCGGGGGCTACGCGGGTGAGCGCTGGTACGCGGCGGGTGGTCTGCTGGAAGTGGGCGGCTACCTTGACAATCAGGGGCACTCGATCGGCGAATGGGCCGCGCAGGGAGGCACCGTCCTGCTGGGCGGCAGGGAAGTGATCACGCATGGCGGCTCACGCATCAACCTTGCCGGTGGCAGCCTGGATGTGCAGAGCGGCGTGATCCGGCAGAGCTGGGTGCGCGGCGTCGATGGCCAGGTCTACCGCCTTGATGACGCGCCGGCGGAGATGCTCTTCGATGGCCTGTACAGCGGCCATGAAGTAAAGCAGGAGCGCTGGGGCATCACCGAGACCTTCCGTGATCCGATTGTATTCGCGGCGCAGCGTGTCGATAACGGATACACGGTCGGCCGCGATGCAGGACGCCTGATCATCTCCGCACCGACCGCGGTGCTGGATGGAAAGGTTGAGACGGCTACCTTCCAGGGCGCGCAGCAGAACCGCAGGCCGGATACCGCGCTGGAGGGTTATGCGCAGGCGCAGACGGCGGTCGCGCGCAATGCGCAGCTGTACCTGGGGCGCTACGACGGCCAGGGCCGCAGCGGTGTGTTCGGCTCGGATGTGCGCCTGGATGACAAGGCTCGGACGAAGGCCGCGTGGTCGCTGCTGGCCCCGGTCAACGAAGAGCGGCGTGGCACCGTGTGGCTGGATATCGCAGAGCTGAGTGCCCAGCAGTGGGGACGGATCGACCTGGCGACCGCTGATCGCATCCGCATCGACGGCAGCCTTCGGCTTCAGGCAGGCGGACAGCTCAACCTGACCGGCAGCGAGGTGGAACTGGCAGGCGACATCGGCATCGCCGGCGGCCAGCTGTCGGCGGGCAACCTGCTGGATGTGCAGGGCCGGCCGACGGCGCTGCTGCATGATGGCCGCGCGCGCACCGCCATCGCCGACGGCACGCGGATCGATCTCTCCGGTGAATGGAGCAATGCGTCACTGGCGATGCCGCGCGACGCGAGCGGTGCCTGGACGGATGGCGGCCGCCTGAGCCTGGGCAATAGTCATGACGTGGCCGTGGGCGCCGACGCAACGGTTGACGTCGAGGCCGGTGCTGCGCTGGACCTGCGCGGCAAGGCCCATATCGGCAAAGGCGGCAGCGTCAGCCTGCAGGCGAACAGCAGTACGGTGACGACCGACGGCAGTGGCCGGGTGCAACTGGGCGAGGGAAGCCGGTTCAGTGGTCGAGGACAGGGCGGTGGTTCCTTCTCGCTGGGGACCGGTGGCCAGGTGTGGGTGGGCGATGCGGACCTGGCGGGCACATCGCTGCGACTGGACGCCGGCCTGTTCGGCAGTGGCTTCGCGCAGTACGACATCAATGGCCACCACGGTGTGGAGGTGGCCGATGGCGCGCGGCTGGTCGCTGCCCTGCCAGGCCTGCGCCTGACCCAGGACGCGCGGATGGCGACCGACCGGGCGTCCGCACTGGCAGCGTGGGACGCGCCGCTGTACAGCGCCGATCCGTCGAGCGGGCGCGTCAGCCAGCGCGCGGGTGCGAGCATCAGCCTGCGTTCGGAGCGCAACAGCGTGGGCGGTGACCTGCGGGTTGGCAAGGATGCACTGGTGGCGGTCGATCCAGGGCAGACGATCTCGCTGCTCGGTGCAGGCAACATCGATGTTGAAGGCACGCTGCGCGCGAAGGGCGGCCGCATCCTGATCGACGATGTGCGCCCGGAAAACGCGCTGTACGCCGGGCAGCGCACCGAACGCACCTGGCGTTTCGCCGAGGGCGCGCTGCTGGATGCCGATGCAGACGCGATTTCGCTGCCCGATCCCAGCGGCCGCCTGCGCGGGCAGGTGCGCGCAGGTGGGCGCATCGAGATTGGCGGGGCGCTGGACTGGGAGACCACCGCATTCGTCGACAACCGACCACCGGAAGCCTTCGTGGTGGTCGAACGCGGTGCGCGCCTGCAGGCGCGCGGCGCGTCGGCCGAACTGGACATCGATGGCCAGGGCCGCGTGCGCGTGGACAGCGACGGCGGGCAGATCGTGCTGCGTTCGGCCAACGCGCTGTACCTGGAGGGCGGGATGGACGCGGCCGCCGGTGGTGCCGGCGCACGCGGGGGCACGCTTGGCCTGGCCTTTGGCGGGAGCATCCACGCACGTGGCGCCAGCGACGAGGTACTGCGAGCGCGTGCGATCAGCCTCAGCCAGCACAGCGCACCGGCGCAGCCACTGCCTGCCGCATTGGAATATGGCCACGCCGCGTTGTCGGTCGAGCAGCTGCAAGCCGGCGGTTTCGACAACCTGTCCGTGTTCGGTGACATCCGCGCGGTCGGCGACGTCGACCTGCGCCTGGCCCAGAGCCTGCGCATCCATGGCCAGGGCACTTCGAGCCTGGGCATGGCCGTGGATGCCGGGCTATCGTCTGGGCTGCGACTGAGTGCGCCCTATGTTCGCCTGGCGCAGGCACGCTGGCGCCAGATGCCGGGCGAGAACCTGCAGGGCACCGCCGCGGTCGCTTCGTCCGGGCCGGAAGATCACGCGCTGGCGGTGCAGGCCGAGCTGATCGACATCCGCGACGTCACCTGGCTGCCGGGTTTCAAGCATGTGGCGCTGGAAAGCCGCAGTGACGTGCGCCTGACCAACGGCATTGCCAGCAGTGGCAACACCAGCGCGTTGATGACGGCTGGTTCGATGGACGTGACCGCTGCGCGCCTGTACCCCACCACAGGCGCGGTCGGCACGCTGGTGGCCGGCGCGTCGGCGCAGACCGTGCAGACCGCTGATTACTGGGCCGATCCGGATGCCGTGCTGCGCATCCACGGCACCGGTGCGGTCACGAAGCCGGCGCCGGAATCGGCGCTGGGTACGCTTCGCCTGGTGGCTGCCACGGTGCAGCAGGGCGGCAACGTACAGGCGCCGATGGGCACGCTGCAGCTGGGTGGCCTTATCCAGAACGGAACCGTCGGCAGCCGGGTGGAACTGCTGCCAGGCAGCGTAACCTCGACCAGTGGCGCCGGCTTGTCGCTGCCCTATGGTGGCACCGTCGATGGTGTCGACTGGCGGGTCGGTACGCGCAGCCTGGGTTCGCTGACGCCGGCCGGCATCTCCTCGATGGGGGTGACCCTGAAGGCGAATGAGATCGAGGTGGCGCCGGGGGCCCTGCTGGACATGTCCGGCGGTGGTGAGTTGACCGGTGCCGCCTTTGTGTCAGGACGCGGTGGCTCTGTCGACGTGCTGCGAACGGCGTTGGCCGACGCCAATCCGCGCTATGAATTCAGTGCCTCGGGCAACCCGGTGTATGCGATCGTGCCGGGACGCGCCGGGACATTTGCCCCCAGCGGCGAGGAAGGATTCGCCGCACCGGCCGTGGGCCAGCAGATCACCGTGCCGGCGGGCGTGCCCGGCCTGGCGGCAGGCACCTACACGCTGATGCCGGCCAGCTATGCGCTGTAGCCCGGTGCATTCCGGGTTGAGCTGGGCGCCACCGGCACCTCGGGCATCGCGCAACCCATCGCGACCGGTACCGGCACCTGGCGTGTGTCCGGGCAGCAGCGCACGGCGCTGGGCGCGGCAATCTCGCCGTTGCTCACCGACATCCTGCTGACCCCCGCCGCAGTAGTACGCCGGCACTCGGGCTACAACGAAACCTCCTACAACAGCTTCGCGCAATCGGTGGCCGACCGCCGCGGCGAGTCGCGTGGCTGGCAGACCATCGATGCGCTCGGGTTGACCCTTGCGTTGGGCGAAGGCGCAGGTCGTGCAGACACGCCTGCCATCCGCTTCGCCGGCACCGCGCGGTTCGGCGCCGCCACCGACAACGGGCGAGGCGGCACGCTGACAGCCACGTTGGCCAGCCCGGCGGTCGGTTCACTGGAGATCGTCGACGGCGGTGCGCAATCGCAGGCGCGTGATCGCGGTGCCACCTTCAGCGACGACGCGCTCAATGCCTTCCTGCCGGCGCGGATGATGATCGGCGGGCAGTTCAACCAGGAGGCCTCGCAGGTGGCGGTGACCGGCCAGGCGCGCAGCGTGGCGATCCGTTCCGGCGTCACCTTGAACGCACCGGAAGTGCTGGTGGCAGCGGCCTCCGGTGGCAGCGGCGTGCTGGTCGAGGCCGGTGCGACCCTCGATACACTGTCGTTCGCATCCGCCAACGCGAATGCCAGCGCGACCCTGCCTTACCAGGTCTCCGGCGGCCTGCTGGCGGTGTCCAACCAGCGCCTGAACCTGATCACCGGCACCACCGGGGTGGAGGCCGGTCCAGTGGCGATCGACATCGGGGGGTGCCAGACGGCGTGCGACGGCCAGACCCGGCTGGTTTCCGATGGCAGCATCGCGGTAGCGACCGATGGCGCGCTGCAGATGCGCGACTCGGCCAGCTATGGCACCCGTCAGCTCGGCCTGAGCATGGCGGCGCTGAACCTCGGCAGTGCCGAAGCGATCGCCCTGGCCGCTGCGGCAGGGGCGCTGCCCAGTGGCATGACCATGAACCAGTCCGTGCTGCAGCAACTGCTGCGCGGCAATGATGCCACCGGCGCGCCGGCGCTGGACACGCTGAGCCTGGTCGCGCGGGACTCTGTCAACGTGTTCGGCAGCGTCGACCTGGACGCGCGCGACAGTGCCACCGGCCGCAGTGGCCTGCAGACGCTCGTGCTTGGTGCGCAGGCCATCCGCGGCTACGGTGCTGCGACTGACCGGGCGCGCATCCTGGTGGACACGCTGGTCTGGGACGGCTCATTGGCGGCGAGTCAAGCGCCGGGCAGTGACGCGTCGGTGCCGCCGGCCGATCCGATGGTGGACCGGCTCGGCGCCGGGCAGCTGGACATCTTTACCCGCCAGCTGCAGCTGGGGCGGGCGCCATTCAGCCGTCCCAGTTCTGAAGTACCTGCGAACCGGCAGGTGCTCGGATTCAGTGCGCTGAACCTGAGTGCTTCGGAGCAGCTGTCGTTCTCCGCGCAGGGCACGCTGGACGTGTTCCAGCAGCGCGGCGACTATCTGGCCGACAAGGGCTGGCAGTACAGCGGAGGCAGCCTGGGTATCGATACACCGCTGTTGACGGCCGATCCCGCCGCGCGGCTGCGCGTGCGCACCGGCGGCGACTTCCGCCTGCAGGGGGGCACCGGCAAGGCGGGTGGCGATGCACTGGGCAGTGAGCTGAGCATCGACGCCAACCGGATCACGCTGGACAGCACGATCGCGCTGGCGTCCGGACGGCTGTCGGCGAACGCACGCCAGGGCATCACGCTTGGCAGCCGGGCCGCGTTGGATCTGGCCGGACGCAAGGTCTCGCTGTACGACGTGGACAAGTTCAGCTGGGGCGGCGATGTCCTGCTGTCCAGCGACACGGGTGACATCCGCGCCGATGCGGCCTCCCGCATCGATGTTTCCGCCCGCAACAACCGAGGCGGACGCCTGACGGTCACCGCAATGGCCGGCCGAGCCGATCTGGCCGGTGTTCTGCAGGGTGCCGCCACTGGTCGCTACGATGCCGGTGGCACGCTGGTGCCCTACGACGGAGGCGAACTGGTGGTGCGGGCACGCCAGCTGCAGGACTTCGCCGGCCTCAACCAGCGATTGACCGCCGGCGGCGTCGTCGGCGGTCGCAGCTTCCAGATCGGTGAGGGCGATCTGCGGATCGGCGACGAAGTGAAGGCGCGCCGGGTCGATATCAGCGTCGATGCGGGCAGCCTGACCGTGGCCGGCCGCATCGATGCCAGCGGCGAGCAGGTCGGCAGCATCCGCCTGTACGCCCGCGATCAGTTGCAGGTGGACGGCACGCTGGACGCGCACGGTACCGGCCTGCGCGTGGACAGCCATGGCAAGATCATCGACAGTCCAAACCGGGCCACCATCACGCTGGGCAGCGCCGAAGGTGCCGTCGGCCTGGGCAGCGCGGCGCAGCTGGACCTGCGTGCGGGCAGCGATGTTACCGTCGGTGGACGTCCTGGCCAGAACGATGGCACCCCGCGCGGCACGCTGAAGATCGATGTGCCGCGGCTGGGCAGCAACGACGCGGCGATTGCCGCGGCCACCGGCCTGCGCATCGATGGCGCGGCCGACATCCAGCTCAATGGTGTTCGCCGCTACGACGATGCGCCCCTGGCAGCCACCGCTGACGTGCGCGGCAACCGCGCGCAGCTGGTCACCCAGCAGTGGCTGGACCAGGTGGTCGATCCGCACAGCGTGGCCTGGATCGATGCTGCGCTGGACAACGCGGATCTGCAGCAGCGCACGCGGGCGCTGGGCGATGTCCGCCTTCGTCCCGGCGTGCAGGTGCTGGCGCGGCGCAGCGACGCCAACCCGGACGGCGACCTGACTATTGCCGGCGACATCGATCTGTCCGGCTACCGCTACGGGCCCGAAGCCAACCGCGCCGATCCATCGCGGCGTGGCTTCGGCGAATCGGCCTCGCTGGTGCTGCGGGCCGAAGGCAACATCAACGTCTACGGCAGCATCAACGATGGGTTCGCACCGCCGCCGTCCACGCCGGATGAGGGTGGCTGGCAGCTGTATGAGGGTCGCAATGGCAGCGCGGGGCAAACCCCCTTTGGCGGCGGCCTGCTGGTGCCGGTGGACGGAGTGAAGCTGCAGCCCGGCACCGAGTTCCAGGCCGGCACCCGCCTGAACTATGAC
>OJST01000330.1_pt1 | contig 11254 bp, 6 predicted proteins | sample 1599491 | NCBI WGS metagenome assembly OJST01 (sample SAMN04436635, study PRJEB24849) | human gut metagenome | biome: human gut; feature: NICU; material: stool | host: Homo sapiens | place: USA: Saint Louis, MO | collected 2010-02-10
CGTGTATGTGAAGTCTACAAAATTAATATGGATAAGCCATATAAAAAATTGACTGCAGGCCCTCGACGGCTGATCGCAGGGCCGGGGTCGGATCCCTTCGCAGAAGGGCTCCGACCCCGCTGCGGAACGCGCACCGGTTGCCGAAAAGTGACGCTTCTGACGTGCGCGGATGGCCAGTCAGTCTGCCAAACATCGGAACGCAGGGGCCTCTGTGTTTCCGGGTAGACGATCAAGCCAGGATTATTGACAGTGGGGTCCAACTCCCCGTGGCAATGATCCTCCTTCCGCATGCCTCGATTGCTCCTGCTATTTCTCTGTTTGCTGCACACCGCCGCAATAGCTGCAGAGGAAGGACAGCCCCCAATGTTCATCTGGAAGGCGGTCGGACCCGAGGGCGGCGGCATCGACGATTTGCTGGGCGGCGTGACGCTGGCACGCTCTGCTACAGGCGTGTTCGTCGACGCACGGGTACATCGGATCGGGGAGAAGCGCTTTCGCGCGCTCTATCAGGTGTTCGATTCAAACGCTTCCAACCCGATGGGGCGCTGTGGCGCGGGGCGTGAGATCCATCTGTTCGTCTACGAATTGACCCTGCCGAAGCCCATTGAGCGCGGCAGGGTATTGATCAGCAGCTGCCTTGAGACCCTGTCTCTGGCGAGCCAGAACTCAGGGCGACCCCACAGTGAATCCGACTTTTCCTCGGTCATCTGGCAGGGCGACGGGTTCACCATCGAGTGGTGGGGTATCAGACACAGAGGCGATGCGTCGAGCCGCTACGCCCTCCGAAATGGCCACTTCGTCCCGACTCGATCGGGTGAGGGGAATCGCTGAGGGCGGACAAAACCGTTCCGCGCGCGATTGTCGCGATCGTGTCATTGACGTGTGCGCTGTTCTCTCAGCGATGTTTCGCAACCCTTTGATTGTTCTGGATGCCGGCAGCCGATAGCGGCATTCCCTCGGGCATTGCTGCATCGCCGCATGCCCGGCGTGGTTCAGCTGTGCTTTAGTTTGGATCGATCCACAGGGGGGCGTCGGGACGGTCTTGAACCGATCCAGGTGCCCGGATCAGCCGTAGTGCCGCGCCACCACCCGTCCGTGCGTTCACACTTTCGAAGAGCAACCACCCATGGCTCAGATCGTCCGCAAGCGTCGTCACCTGCTGTCCCAGGGCCTGGTCCTGGCCCTGTTGCCCCTGGCTGCCAGTGCGCAGGAGGCCGCCAGTTCGTCCACCAAGGATCTCGACGCGGTCACCGTCACCGGTTCGCGCATCAAGCGCGCCAGCGTCGAAGGCCCGGCACCGGTCAACGTGATCACCGCCGCGCAGATCCAGAAGGAAGGCTTCGTCAGCGTGTACGACGCGCTGAAGACCCTCACCGAAGCGACCGGCACTGTTGAAGCCGCCTCGCAGTGGGGCTCGCACACGCCCAATGCCAGTGGCCTGAACCTGCGCGGGATGGGCCCGAACCGCTCGCTGCTGCTGGTCAACGGCCGTCGCGTGGCCGACTACCCGCTGCCCTATGGCGGCGAAACCAACTTCTCCAACTACGGCAACATTCCGGCTGCGGCGGTGGAACGCATCGAAGTGCTGACCGGTGGCGCCTCGTCCATCTATGGCTCGGATGCGATCGCCGGCGTGGTCAACGTCATCCTGAAGACCAACTACGACGGCGACGAAGTGCGCGTGCGTGGCGGCACCTCCACCGAGGGTGGACGCGACACCTGGGACCTGTCCTGGGCCGGCGGCAAGACCGGTGACAACTGGAGCGTGACCTACGCGTTGCAGTACACCAAGCGCGATCCGTTGTTCGGCCGTGACCGCCCGCAGATGGACGATGCCGATGATGCGCCGTACCCGTCCTGGAACATGGAACAACGCAAGGTCGGCTTCCGTCCTACCGCCGGACTGGCGTTGATCGATCCGACCACGGGCCAGCGCCTGGCGCCGCCCACCGGCACCTGCGAGAAGTTCGGCAGTGAGTACTACACCGCCGATCGACTGGTCTACAACTACGCCGCCAACACCATCACCAACACCGGCCGCCTGTGCGGCATGAGCGCCGACTACGCCAACTGGCTGCTCACCGGCGGTGCCGAGAACGTGTCCGGCAACCTGTATGCCACCTTCGATTTCAGCAACGACCTGCAGGCCTGGACCAATCTGGCGGTCTACCGTTCCGAAGCGATCTGGGGCACCAATCCGCCCGGCGTGTCGCTGATCGACGATGACAACGGCTACTACTGGGACGCCAACCGCAACCGTCCGATTCTTGGCGTGCGCCAGTTCACCCCGAATGAGGTTGGCGGGCTGGATACGTTGCGCAACACCAACCGCGAACTGTCCTGGGACTGGAGCGCCGGCCTGCGTGGCCGCCTCGCCGACCGCTTCGACTGGAGCGCCACGGTGGGGCGCTCGTACTACCGCGTGGAAGAACGGCAGAACGTGGTCGACAAGCAGAAGTCGTACGACTACTTCCTCGGCCCGAAGCTGGGCACCACGGCCGATGGCGAGGCGATCTACGCCTTGAACGAATCGCGCTGGTGGAATCCGCTGACGCCGGACCAGTACTGGCAGATGGGTACGGTGGCGAAGAACCGTGCGGCGTCCTGGGTCAACCAGGCCTCGGCGGATATCACCGGCGAACTGTTCCAGGGCTGGGCCGGCCCGATCTCGTTCGCCGCGGTGGCTGAAGTCGCGCAGCAGGGTTATCACCTCAGCCCCGACCCACGCGCCGGCATCGATTTCGACCTGCAGAACGTCGATCGCGGTGGCGGCGAGCGCACCCGCTATTCGGCCGGCGTCGAGTTCAAGATTCCGCTGCTGGACAGCGTGACCGCCACTGCGGCCGCGCGCTATGACCGCTATGGCAACTACAAGGCCGACGACAGCAGCGAAGCACTGAACATCGGCAGCCAGAAGGAAACCACCTGGAACGTCGGCCTGGAATGGCGCCCGGTTGAATCGTTGCTGGTGCGTGGCTCCTATGCCACCAGCTTCCATGCGCCGGACATGCATTACCTGCTGGGCCAGCCGAGCAGCTCCGAAGTGCAGACCTATGATCGCCTGCGCTGCATCCAGAGTGGCGCGTACCTGGTCAACAACTGCGGCGTGGGCAACACCGATGTCTGGTACACCTTCGACGTGAACCGTCGTGGCACGCCGCTGCTGCGCTCGGAAACCGGTGATTCGTGGACGGTCGGTTTCGTCTGGGACGTAATGCCGAACCTGTCGGTCAGTGCCGACTACTGGGCGATCAAGCTGGAAGACATGATCGTCGACGTCGGCGCCGATGAGGTGCTGGCCAGCGAGGCCGGCTGCCTGACCGGCAAGAACATCGATGGCACGCCATGGGCCAATCCGGCCGGTGGCGAATACTGCGCCGGCATCCTGGCCCGCGTGAACCGTGACGGCAGCGGCCGCCTGGTGTCGATCGAGCGCGGCCCGTTCAACCTGGCCAGCCGCGAAGTGCGTGGTGTCGACCTGACCGCACGCTATCGCCTGGAAACCGCGCAGTGGGGCAGTTTCCAGCTGGGCCTGAACTACACCAACCAGATCTCGACCAAGGAACAGCGCTACGCCAACGACCCGAACCCGGAACGCCGCGACCGCGACCTGCGCAGCAAGCTGCGCGCGAGCCTGGCCTGGCAGCGCGGCAACTGGAATGCCAATGTCTATGCCGACCGCGTGGGCTCGGTGCCGGGCGTGCGCTACCACTGGGGCACCGACCGCCTGGACAACCCCGGCGGCTGCCTGCCGTTCGCCGACGGCTACGTGCCCAGCGACAGCCCGTCGCTGAACTGCCTGGAGCCGGCGACACGTCCCGACGGCTCGCCGAACCCGAACCCCAATGCCGGGCAGCAGACGGCGCGCTACTACGGTCGAGTGGGGCCGTTCATCACCTGGAACTTCAACGTGGGCTACCAGGTGACCGAACACGCGAAGGTAAACGTGTACGTCAACAACGCCTTCAACTCCGCCAGCTGGAACCACAAGGACCCGTACAAGCTGGATTACGACTTCGCCCCGACCCGCCTGCTTGGCGCGGTCGGCCGCGAGTTCGCGTTGGAGTACGTGTTCACCTTCTGAGCAGACCCGCAGGGGGCGCCGGGCCTGATCCGCCTGGCGCCTCCGTCCGCTCAGCAGTTCCACGCCATGCGTGGATGAACCCCATCATGAACCCCGGGGTGGCTGGATTTGACCTTCCCACGATGGCAAGGTTTAGCCTGTCCGCATCCAGAAGGAACCCCGGGAATCCGATCATGAGCACGCCCCGCGCCACTGCAGCCCCCGCAAGCCCTGCCACCATCAGCCTGCCCATCGAGGGCATGACCTGCGCCAGCTGTGTCGGCCGGGTCGAGGCGGCGCTGTCCAGGGTCGAAGGCGTGGGCAGTGTTTCGGTCAATCTGGCCACCGAGCGCGCGGATATCCGCCCGTCCGGTCCGGTCGATCGGGCCGCGTTGATCCAGGCGGTGGAGCGGGTGGGCTACGACGTGCCCCCCGCCACCGTTGAACTGGCCGTGGACGGCATGACCTGCGCCTCCTGCGTGGGCCGCGTGGAGCGCGCGTTGCTGGCGGTGCCAGGCGTGAGCCAGGCCAGCGTGAACCTGGCGACGGAGCGTGCGACCGTGCGCGGCGTGGCTGATACGGCCGCCTTGGTTGCGGCCATCGACAAGGTCGGCTACGCCGCCCGCCCGATCGAGGCCGGTGTGCAGTCCGATGATGAAGCCGCTGAAAAGAAGGATGCCGAGCGCGCCGAACTGAAGCGCGACCTGATCGTGGCGACCGCGCTGGCGCTGCCGGTGTTCGTGCTGGAGATGGGCTCGCACCTGATTCCCGGCATGCACGAATGGGTGATGGCCACCATCGGCATGCAGGCCAGCTGGTACCTGCAGTTCGTACTGACCCTGCTGGTGCTGGCCATTCCCGGCCGCCGTTTCTACCAGAAGGGGTTCCCGGCACTGCTGCGGCTGGCGCCGGACATGAATTCACTGGTGGCGGTGGGCACCGCCGCGGCGTTTGGCTACTCGGTGGTGGCGACCTTTGCACCGCGGCTGCTGCCGCCGGGCACGGTGAACGTCTACTACGAAGCGGCCGCGGTCATCGTTGCGCTGATCCTGCTCGGCCGCTTCCTCGAGGCCCGCGCCAAGGGCCGTACCTCCGAAGCGATCAAGCGTCTGGTCAACCTGCAGGCCAAGGTCGCCCATGTGTTCCGTGACGGCCGCACCGTCGACATCCCGGTCAATGAAGTGCAGAGCGGCGACATGGTGGAAGTGCGGCCGGGCGAGCGCGTGCCGGTCGATGGCGAGGTGGTTGAAGGCCGCAGCTACATCGACGAATCGATGATCAGCGGCGAGCCGATCCCGGTCCAGAAGCAGCCGGGCAGCAGCGTGGTGGGCGGTACGGTCAACCAGAAGGGCGCACTGACGGTACGTGCCACGGCGGTGGGCGCGCAGACCATGCTGGCGCAGATCATCCGCATGGTCGAACAGGCGCAGGGCTCGAAGCTGCCGATCCAGGCGGTGGTCGACAAGGTCACGCTGTGGTTCGTGCCGGCGGTGATGCTGGCCGCGCTGGCGACTTTCCTGGTCTGGCTGATCTTCGGCCCGTCACCGGCGCTGAGCTTCGCGCTGGTCAATGCGGTGGCGGTGCTGATCATTGCCTGCCCGTGCGCGATGGGGCTGGCGACGCCGACCTCGATCATGGTCGGGACCGGCCGTGGCGCTGAAATGGGCGTGCTGTTCCGCAAGGGCGAGGCGCTGCAGCTGCTGAAGGACGCGCAGGTGGTGGCGGTGGACAAGACCGGTACGCTGACCGAGGGCCGCCCGCGCTTGACCGATCTGAAGATCGCCAGCGGTTTTGATCACGGCAGGGTGCTGGCGGCGGTGGCGGCGGTGGAGTCGCGCTCGGAGCATCCGATTGCCCGCGCCATCGTCGATGCAGCCACCGAGCAGGGCATCGCGCTGCCGTCGATGGTCGATTTCGAATCGGTCACCGGCATGGGCGTGCGTGCCAACGTTGATGGTGCGCGGGTGGAGGTCGGTGCCGATCGCTTCATGCGCGACCTGGGCGTGGACATCACTTTGTTCGCGACGCTGGCGGCAGAGCTGGGCACCCAGGGCAAGTCGCCGCTGTATGCCGCCATCGACGGTCGCCTGGCCGCAATCATCGCGGTATCCGATCCGATCAAGCCGAGCACGCCGGCCGCAATCGCGGCACTGCATCAGCTTGGCCTGAAGGTGGCGATGATCACCGGTGACAACGCTGGTACCGCGCAGGCAATCGCGCGCCAGCTCCGCATCGACGAAGTGGTGGCCGAGGTGCTGCCGGAAGGCAAGGTCGAGGCGGTGCGCCGCTTGAAGGCCACGCATGGCCATGTCGCCTTCGTCGGCGACGGCATCAACGATGCGCCGGCACTGGCTGAAGCCGATGTCGGCCTGGCCATCGGGACCGGCACGGATATCGCAGTGGAATCGGCCGATGTGGTGCTGATGTCGGGCAACCTGCAGGGCGTGCCGAATGCCATCGCGCTGTCGAAGGCGACGCTGGGCAACATCCGGCAGAACCTGTTCTGGGCGTTCGCCTACAACACCGCGTTGATCCCGGTAGCGGCAGGCGTGCTGTACCCGGTCTGGGGCGTGCTGCTGTCGCCGGTATTCGCGGCCGGTGCGATGGCGCTGTCCAGTGTGTTCGTGCTGGGCAACGCACTGCGCCTGCGCCGCTTCCAGCCGCCGATGGCGGATGCCGCCGCTGCCACCCACTGAAGGAGATCCGCATGAACATCGGTGAAGCCGCCAAGGCCTCCAGCGTGTCGGCGAAGATGATCCGCTACTACGAACAGATCGGCCTGATTCCCGCCGCTGATAGAACCGAGTCGGGCTACCGGGCGTATTCGCAGGCGGACATCCACCGCCTGCGTTTCATCCGCCGCGCGCGCGATCTCGGCTTCCAGGTGGCCGAGATCACTGATCTTCTGGGCCTCTGGAATGACACCTCGCGGCACAGCGCCGACGTGAAGCACCTGGCCGAACAGCACATTGCCGATCTGGAACAGCGCATCGAGCACATGCGGCAGATGGCCGACACGCTGAAATCGCTGATCAGTTGTTGTGCGGGCGACGAGCGCCCGGAGTGCCCGATCCTGCAGCGGCTGGGTGAGGACGATCAGACGCCGGTGCCGGTCGATACCGCGAAGACCGGTGCGGTGCGGCGGCGTACGCACAAGCATTGACTCGATATCGCATGCATGAAAAAGCCCGCCGGGTGCAGCAGCACCGGGCGGGCTTTTCTGTGTGAGACGGGGGCAGGGGATCAGGCAGTACGTGGCGGGAAGCCGGCGTCGTTCACTGCGGCGAAGACGTCTTCCTGCGATGCGGTGGTCTGCACCTTGACCAGGCCGGTCGGCGGGTCGGCGACCACGCTGGCGTTGGGATCGATCTGCTGGATCGCACGGGTCACGCTGCGCGCGCAGCCGCCGCAGGTCATGCCATCGACATGGAATTCCATCTGTAGCTCCTTCGGTGCTCTTGGGGTGGAGTCAGTGTGCACCTTCCAACGATGTCAGGGTCAAGCGCCGGGCTGAACGAAAGGCAAGGCGCCGACAAAAAAAACGGCAGCCACCTGTACCAGCGCGGCTGCCGTGGAGGAACGTCCCCGCCAGGGCGGGGCGTGGGTTGCACCGGGGCGCGCCCGGGCAACCCGGTGTTGCCTTAGAACTTCCAGGTAGCGCCGAAGTACAGCTGGCGGCCTGCATAGGTATTGGAGACCAGGCGTGCCTTGGTGTCGCTTCCCAGGTGCACGCGCTGCTCGGACTTGGTGGCATTGATCACCGAGGCGGTCAGGGTCCAGTCCGGGGTCAGGTTGTAGGCCACGTTCAGGTCCAGCTGGTCATACGGCTCGGTGTAGACGGTGAGGCCATTGTTGAGCCCACCGACCACCTGGCCGCGACGGTTGAACGAGGCGCGCGCGAGGAACTTCTCGTTCTCGTAGAAGACCGTCACGTTGGCCTGGTTCTTGGCGCTGCCGACCAGCGGCGAGGAGCCGATTTCCTGCCCGTCCAGAACAATGGAAGCCAGGTTGGTGTCGTTGTAGGTGTAGTTGGCCTGCACGCCGAAGCCGAAATCGAAGGTGTACTGGCCATACAGCTCGACGCCCTGCGACACACCATCGCGGCCATTGGCCTGGGTCTCGTAGCGCTGCACGTTCACCGCTTCACCGTTGATGACCATGGGCGTGTCGCGCACCACCGGCAGGGTGAAGTTGTCCACGTTCTTGCGGAACAGGCTGACGCCGGCGACCGCGCCAGGCTGGAAGTACCACTCCAGGCCCAGGTCGAACTGGGTGGCCTTGAACGGCTCCAGCTGCTTGTTGCTGCCCTGGCCGACCCAGCCTGCGGTCGATGCGCCACCGGCAACGCGGCGATCATTGACGTACTCCTCGCTGTAGTAGCTCAGCGCGCCCGGTGCTGCGATATCGGTGTAGCCAGGGCGGGCGATCACCTTCGATGCGGCACCACGCAGCACCAGCGTGTCGGTGATGTCCCATGCAATGTTGAAACTCGGCAGCACGTCGGTGTAGGTGCGGTCCACGCCGATCAGGCTGTAGGTCTTGCTCTGCGCCAGGTCATGCGGCAGGCGCACGAAGCCGCTCTCACAGCTGTAGGTCGGGTAGGCCGCAGCGGCGGGGTCGGTGCACGCCATCGGCGCGCCGGACGCGTTGTCCAGGAAGTAGTCGTTGAACTTCTCGATCGAGTCGGAAGACTGCGCGAACTGCTTGGTGCGCACCACACGCACGCCGACATTGCCGCGCAGGCGCTCGGTGCGGAAGTTGGCCTGGAAGTAGCCGGAGTAGATCTTCTCGTTGACGTTGTAGACGAAGTCTTCCTCGGTACGGTTGTGCGAACCACCGTAGGTCTTGTTCAGATAGTCGATGTACGCCGGGTAGTTGATGCCCGGGAACACGTTGGCATTGAAGCCACCGGCAATGTTGCTGATCGGGTTCGACAGGAAGAAGCCGGGCTGCGCATCGCCGGCAGTCGGATCGCAGCCACTCTGGTAGCGGCTGTTGTCATAGTCGGCCGGGTCACGGCCCGGGCATACCCAGTAGGTGTTGCCGGTGTTGCGGTGGACCTTGCCATCACGGTACTTGGCACCGAACTGGATCGAATCCAGCCAACCGGACTCGAACAGCTTGGTCACGTCGGCCTGGAAGTAGTTCTGCTTGACCTCGGTGCGCTTCCACGACGAATCGGTCGAGCCGGTGTCGACTTCGGCGATGCCGTTCATCAGCTGCTGCTGCAGGTCGGGCGAGAAGGTGGCAGACGGCGTGCCGGTCAGGTCCCATGCGCTGTACTGGTTACCGGACAGGTAGTCGTTGCCGACCTTGCGGCGCGGCTTGGCCGACATGCGGAAGTTCATCGACGGACCACCTTCAGACCAGGTGCGGCCACCGGTGAACGAGGCCTTCCACAGCGGGCTGATGTCCCAGTCGATGGTCAGGTCGGCGGTCTGCGACAGCGCCTTTTCCTTGCTGTAGCCACCGGTCAGCTGCGGTGTCGGAATCGTGCAGTCGTCCGGGCCCCAGCCGCCGGGCTTGAGGCCGGCGGCCTTGGCCTGGTCTTCGCTGCAGTAGTAGGTCTTTCCGGCCAGCTTTTCGAACTGGGCACCGGTGACGGTGTTGCCGCTGGGGTCGAAATCCAGGCCGTTGAGCAGGCGGCCGCCGGCCCAGTTTCCATCGCCGTTGAAGCGGGCCATGCTCCATTCCGGAATCTTCAGCATGTTCTGGGTGTAGTCACCCTGCAGCTCGAAGCGGAAGTAGTTGGCGGTCATCGTGACGTTGTCGACCGGCTTGAACTGGAAGGTCAGCTGGCCGCCCTTGCGCTCGCGCTTTTCTTCCTTCACGGCGAAGTTGACCGAGGTCGGCATGAAGAAGTCGCTGTAGTTGCCGCCGGTCTGGTTGTTGAAGCCGGACTTGCCCCACCAGTAGTGGATGCCGTCCTGCTGCTGCACGTTGCCATAGGCGTCGCGTGCCTTGCCGGCGCCGTACCACTGGTAGTCCTCGGTGCTGGCTTCCATGGTACGGGTCGTGCGCTTCTGCTGCGTCACGCCGACCAGCACGCCGAAACGCTCATCCTTGCTGTGCCACGAATACAGGGCCGAGGCCTGCGGGTCGATATCGTGGTGGGTATCGGAGGAGGTGCCCTCGAGCGTGACGAAGCCCGAGTTGGACTCCATGTCCAGCGGACGGCGGGTGTGCAGGATGACCGTGCCGCCGATGCCGCCTTCGTCGATGCGTGCTTCCGGCGACTTGAACAGCTCGGCGCTGGACAGCATGTTCGACGGCAGCAGGGTGTAGTTGAACGAACGGGTGGCTTCGTCGTTGGTTTCCGACGTGGCCACGTAGTTGCCATTCAACTGGGTCAGGGTCAGGTCCGGCGCAAGGCCGCGCACGCTGACACTCTTGCCTTCACCACCGCTGCGGGTGATGACCACGCCGGGCACGCGCTGCAGTGCGTCGGCCACGTTCTTGTCGGGAAACTTGCCGACGTCCTCGGCAGTGATCACTTCGACAACGGCGTTGGCGTCGCGCTTCTGCTCAAGGCTCTTTTCGATGGCGTAGCGGTAGCCGGTGACCTGGACGCTGTCCAGGTTGGTGGCTTCCTGCGAGCCGGTGGTGGTTGCCTGCTGCGCGGCGGCGCCGGCCGGAACGACGGCGGCGGCCAGGGCCAGCGCGATGGCCAGCGACAGTGCGTCCTGGCCATGCGTACGTGTTGAATGCTTCATTCCCATCTCTCCCTCTCTCCTGGATTGATCCGGTGACGTGGCACGGACAACTTGAATCGATCTAATTTGAAGTGACATTGTCGCTATCGCCATGCAGTGGCAGTTGCACCGTGCGCGTGGCCTGGTACGTCCTGTTGCCGCTCCCCCAACTCCCGGCCATCGCAATGTCGGCTTGGATCGATCTAAGCGATGGGCGGGCGTTTTTTAGCATGGGTCGCCCGTGGGCGCATGCTGCTCCGCAATATGGTACTGGCGTGGCGAAGGGATGACGGTTTGCTGAAAACAGTGAAATCGTTTTCGTGCGCAGGGAGGGTGGGTCGGCAGGGCTGCGCCCTGCACCTGCTTGAAGCCAGGGCAACGGCCAAAGCCAAAGCCAAAGCGGCTCTGGTTTTCTGCTGGTTTGGCAGGGCGGTGTGGACTGGCAGGACACGCCGTAAACCCCCCTTCCGGGGTCCGGCCCAGCCGCTGGCGGCTGTGC
>OJST01000332.1_pt1 | contig 11216 bp, 3 predicted proteins | sample 1599491 | NCBI WGS metagenome assembly OJST01 (sample SAMN04436635, study PRJEB24849) | human gut metagenome | biome: human gut; feature: NICU; material: stool | host: Homo sapiens | place: USA: Saint Louis, MO | collected 2010-02-10
GGCTAGCCAGACCCTGCGCTCTCTGATCGTCAGTGTTTCTGCTGAAACCAGTGCGTACCAGCGAGAGATGGCACGCGCCGGTCGCATGGGGCAGAGCTATCTGCGGACTATCACGTCCGGAAATCGAGACGCGGTCAGTTCGTGGCGCTCTCAAGAGGCCGCGGTGCGTGCTCAAGGTGTGGCAATGCAATCTCTGACCTCCTCTGTCGGTGGATATGCCTCTGCTATGGCTGGAGCACTGGCAGTTGGAAATCTTATCCATCAAGCGGACAGCTGGAACCAGGTAAACGCTAGACTGAGGCAGGCGTCGCAAAGCACCGAAGATTTTACCGTCAGCCAGAAAACGCTGTTTGATATGAGCCAGAGGACTGGCACTGCATTTGTCGACAATGCCAACCTTTTCAGTCGGTCGTCCGCGTCCATGCGAGAGTTCGGCTATTCGTCCAGTGACGTGCTGGCTGTGACCGAAGCCCTTGCAATGGGGCTTCAACTTTCTGGGGCTAGTGGAGCTGAGGCATCTTCTGTCATTACCCAGTTTTCTCAAGCCTTGGGTCAGGGTGTGCTTCGAGGAGAGGAATTCAACGCCGTCAACGAAAACGGCGATCGGGTGATCCGTGCATTGGCCGCTGGCATGGGGGTAGCGCGAAAAGACCTAAAAGCTATGGCCGACGATGGCTTAATCACCATTGATAAGTTGGTGCCTGCACTGACCGGACAGCTTGGAGCTCTCAAGGAAGAGTTCGATAAAATCCCTCCTTCAGTTAGTGGTTCTATCACGACCCTTAATAATGCGTTTCAAGCTTGGGTTGGCATGACAGACGGAGCCACCGGCAGTACAAAAGTGTTGGCAGGCGCTATCAGCTTTGTAGCTGAGAACATGGATGTGCTGGCTGCATCAGCGCTGACGCTCGGAGCTGCCTACGGCGGTAGAAAGGTTCTCGACTTCACCAAGGATCTGTGGGATCAGGTAAAGGCAATACGCAGTGCTCAATCTGCGGAGATTGGAAGAACTGCTGCCCAGCTTGATGCAGCAACAATGGCAGCCCGCCGTGCTGCAGCTGAGACCATTGCGGCGGAAGCCCAGGTTGCCGCTACCAGGTTCACTGATGCTCACGCTGCTGCACTTAGTAGGTTGCGCCTGGCCCGGCTTCAGGATGCTCAAGCCGCTGCTGCACAAACGGCTGCGCAAGCGGCAAACAATGCGGCTACTTCTTTTGCAAGCAGGGCAGGCGGCGCGCTTCTTGGCATCCTCGGCGGCCCTGCTGGCCTTGCACTGACTGCCGGCGCCGTCGCGGCCAGCTACCTGCTATTCAGTAACAACAGCGAGAAAGTCAGGAAGGCCACTGTCGACCTCAAACGTCCAGTCGAGGAGCTTCGCAAGGAGTTTGCCGAGTTAGGGAAAGAGCAGGCTCGCTATAAACTGGACGGTGTTCTGCAGCAGCAGGCCGACGCCCAAGTCGCAGCACAGAAAGCGCTGCGCGAGATTCGCGCATCTGCCCAGGCTAGCGATAAGTGGGGCGATACCTATGGGGCAAACCCATTCCAGCGCGACCAGGCAGTAACCCAGTTCAATCGACGGATTGCTGGTGGCCAGGACATTGATTCAGCCACCCAGCAGCTTGTCGCTGCCATCCGTCCGAACGAGGAGATGACGAAAGCCATCAACGCCTCGGCGGCTGCCTATGGTGAGGCAATCAAGGCCTCGGGTGATTATGGCGACGTGGCTAACATGCTGCGTGGCCGACTGGATGACGTTGCCGCCGCTGCGGCTGGCGCCAATGCCGGATTGAAGAGCATGCCGGGCCCGGACCAGAAAACGGTCGACGGCTGGAACAGTTACACCAAGAACCTGGTGGAGCGCCTGCAATCTGTTCGTGATGGCGGTGATCTTCTGGGCGAAATCAACCGTCGGATCGAGCGTGAAGGGGTTGACCCAGGGACAGCCGAGGGCTGGCGAATCCTCGCTACGGCCATTCAGGGTTCGGAAGCTGCAGCCAAGGCATCTGAAGAGGCGCAGCAGAGGGCTAAAAAGGCGTCCGAGGATATCCAGCGTCAGGCTGAGCGCCTGAATGATGCCTACAAGCAGACCTTGGCCAACTTGACCCAGCAGGTGGCTCTGTTCGGCGAGACTACCGAGCTGGGTCGTCTGCGTTACGAGCTGGCCAACGGCGAACTGTCGAATCTGAGCCAGCAGAACAAGTTGCGGCTGGAGGGGAAAGCAATCGAACTTGACGCGTTGAATGCGCGCAAGGAATACGACGGCTTAATGGCCAGCTTGCAGACAAAGGAGCAATCGCTGCTTGCCACCACCCGCGAACGGATGAAGGTTCTGGAGGATGCCAATCGTGCTGGAACGCTTAGCTCTGATCAGTACCGCGCTGGCGCTGACGCTATTTCAAAAGCATCCGTCACCGAGGCGCCAAGCTTTGGAGGCCTAGACGCCTCTGTCGGAGGGCCTAGCGGTGAACTAATAAAAGTAGCTGAGGCCGATAAAAAATTGGCCGAATGGCACGAAGCCGAGCTGGCCCGACAAAAAGCATTGCATGACGCTAAGCTGTCGAGCGAGCAGCAGTATCTTGATCGCGTCAGGGATATCAATCAGCAAAATACCGACCAACTCGAATCTATACAGTCCGCTTATACCTCAACAACCCTTGGCATCTTCGCCGGAATGACTGGCAGCGTTGCGGACATGATGGGCGACATGGCTGGCAAGAGCTCGACGGCTTACAAGGTCATGTTTGCAGCCTCGAAGGCTGCGGCAATTGCCCAGGCCATCGTTAACACGGAGGAGGCCGCCACCAAAGCTCTGACCATGGGGCCTATTCTCGGGATTCCAGCGGCAGCACTGGTTTCCGGCCTGGGTTATGCCTCGATCGGGATTATGGCAGCTACGGCGATAGCGGGCTTCTCGGAGGGTGGTTACACCGGCGTGGGCGGCAAGTACGAGCCCAAAGGTGTTGTGCACGGCGGGGAAGTGGTGATTCGCAAGGAGGTGGTTGATCAGCCGGGCATGAAGGACTACCTGATTGGCCTGAACCAAAGCGGTAAGCGTGGATTTGCCAATGGTGGCTACGTCGGCTCAGCAAATCTGCCCTCATTCTTTGCCTCTGAAAGATCGGGATCTGCTGGCGAAGACAGTGCGAGCATTGGCGCTGGCTCTAATCCTAAGCTCGCCTCTCAACCCGTGGCTATCCACCAGGTCTTCCATGTGAACGGCGACGTGAGCCCTCAGACGGTAGCGATGGTTCAGCAAGGCATGCGCCAGACGGTAACTGCGATCCTCCAAGACGTGAACCGAAATGGCCAGATCATGCAGAGCATCCGCAAGAAAATTTAAGGTGGAACGATGGCGATCGAATGGCCAGCCCAGGTGTGCCCTGCTGAGATGAGCTGGGGCATGGTCTACAACAACCGCGACTTCAGCTCCACGCTGAACAACAGCCAGCAGATCGTGGGTTACCCGGGTTCGTATTGGAAGTGCTCATTGTCGCTGCCACCGCTGACCCGTGATCGTGACCGGATCGTGACTGCGTTCATGGGGCGCCTGCAGGGGCGCTTCGGCACGTTCAAGCTGCCTGCGTTCACGCGCAAGCGGACGGACAATATCGGTGCCCCGGTTGTGCAGACCGGTTCAGCCATGGCCTCAACTATTACCCTGAGTGGATTGCAGGGCAGCCGCCGGGTGTTCAGGCAGGGCGACTACATCACCATTGATGGTGTGATGCACGAGGTGGTTGAGGATGTGGTATCCAGCTCCGGTGGCACGGCTGTATTGCCCCTGAACAGACGGTTGCGCTCTGCCCTGCTAGCTGGCACGGCAGTGGAATACCGAAACCCTTACTCGATCATGCGCCTCACAGAAGACAGCTACACCCTTGCTATCAGGCCCGTGGTGGCCGAGCTCTCCATCGAATGTCGGGAGGCCTTCTAATGGCTGCAGTTTTCCCATTTTCATCCTCAGTGCTGAGCATCATTGCTGCAGGCAACTTCACGCCGGTGTTCGCCTGCGAGCTGGATTTCGCGGATGGCATGGTCAGAGCACACACAGGCACTGGTCAACTGGTCATCAACGGTCACGCGTACGACGGCGTTGGCACCTTCGGCGAAGTGGGCGCGGCCAGCGAAAGCGCTGACTCGGGCTCTTCCCTGTCCATCGATCTGACGCTGAATGGCCTGGACAGCTACATCCTTTCCCAAACCTCGGTGGCTGGCTGTCGAGGCCGGTCGGCCCGCCTGATGTTTGTCGTTTATGACGAGGCCGGGAATTACGCGGCTGATATTCTGTTCAGCGGTCGTATGGACGCCGCCAAACTTTCCTATGGCGGATCGGGCGGGGATAGCACCATCACGGTCACCATTATCGACCGCATGGCCGAGTGGAACCGGATTGGTACTGAGCGCTGGACCGACGAGAACCACCGAGCCCGCCACGACGGTGACCGCTTCTTCTACGCCGTCGCGCAGATGGCGGAATGGCCCATCTACTGGGGCGCCAAGAAAGACGCGCCGTCCTTCACTTACGAGTAAATGTCATGCGCTATCGAGATTGGCCCGCGAGGCTACACGCAACCATTAAGGCCGCTTCCGAGCGGCCTTTTTTATGGGGCGAATTTGACTGCTGCCTGTTCGTGTCGGACTGCTCAATGGCTATTTGCGGCGTTGATCCGGCGAAGGAGTACCGCGGGCGATACAAGACGGAGATCGGCGCCAAGCGCGTCATTGCAGCGCGTCATGGCTCGCTTGAGGCCGTACTGGATGCTCACTTCATGCGGGTGCCCGTTGAGTTCGTGCAGCGCGGCGACATCGTCGCTTTTGAGAACGAGCAGGGCAAATGCGTGGCGGTGTATTGGTCAGATCGCTATTGGGCGGCAACCGACATAGGCGCGGCCAGCGTGGACTGCAACCCACTGGCGGCATGGAGAGTTGAATAGTGAGCAAATCTATCAAGTCGGTTGCCAAGCTGGTAACGGCTCCAATCAAAGCGTTGTACGATCCCGTTGGCGCGATCAAGGACGTGTTCGGCGGCGTACAGGGCATCTTCGCCGGCCTCACTGGCGCAGCCAAGGTATCAGGCGCCAATAGCTCCGAGCCAAGCTCACAGACCGTTCGGTCGTCCAAGGCTCCGGTTCGCTTCATTCTTGGCCGTGTCAGCACTGGGGGTGTGCTCGCCTGGGTTCAGGAACAGCCTGGTGATCAGACCAGTGGTGAGTGGCTGCATATTGTCTACGTACTGTCCGAAGGCGCCATTGCGGGTGTCGATGAGATCTACGTGGATGAGCGACCCCTGTCTGAGTTGGGGGAGAATGCCACTTCTGAGGTGATCATTGACCCGACCCAGGCAAACGCGTTCCTCCTGGCCAACTGCCCAGACTGGCGCCAAGAGCAGATCGGCCGCGGCCTATCGTTTGTTCGCCTGTCGTTCAAGTATGACGCAGAGAAATTTCCATCCGGCATTCCTGATGTGCGCTTCGTGGTCCGCGGGCGCAGTGATGTGTATGACCCGCGCAACGGCGCCTTGGGATACTCGGCCAACACGGCGCTGCTGATTCTCTGGTACCTGCGCAACCGCTGCGCGATTCCTGATGACGAGATCATCTTTGAATCTTTCGCCAGTGCGGCCAACGTATGCGATGAAACTGTTATCGGGCCAGATAACACGGGCACCCGCAGGTATTTCGCCGGCGCGGTCATTGGTGCCGATGAAAAGCGAAATACCGTTCTGGATAACCTTTTGTCGGCCTGCGCCGGGACACTGATCCGCGTTGGCGGCCGTTGGTCGCTGCAGGTGGGCGCCTACTATGGCCCGGCTGACTTCACCATCAACGAAGACATGGTCATCGGCACCGTTGAGGGCACGACCGAGGTCAGCAACAGCGACGCCATCAACACCATGCGTGGGACGTTTATTGATCCCGCGCAGGCCTGGGCAGAGACCGACTATCCAGAGGTCGCAATTCAGGACTGGATCGCTAGCGATGGTGGCGAGCTCGCTGAGTCGCAGTCGTTTGCCTACGTGACGGACGCCTACCTGGCTCAGCGGCTCGCTAACATCAGCCTTCGGCGGCGGCGCTCGGGTGGCTCTTTGGCCGTGCCGCTGAACTTCAATGGTTACAATTGCCGCCCGGGGCGTGCAGTCAAAGTCGATCTGCCGTCGCTGAATATCCTGGGCGAGTTCATAGTCACCGATTGGACCATGGGCGCCGCTGATGCCTGCAAAGTCACCCTCAAGCCCTATGAGCAAGCGATTTTTGATGATGCTGTGGGCCAACCCTATGACCCGTTAGGGTTCATCAACCTGCCGGTTGGCGGCCTGGCTGCAGTCACTGGCTTGGCCTGGGCCCCCAGCGGTGTGGCCGAGGTAGTCCAAGGCGTGCTGAGCTGGACGCCACCGATACAGACCGTGCTCAGCTACACCGTGACGATTCGCAAGGGCACCGAGGTAGTACAGTCCCTCAAGATTGGCGGTGAAGCCTCGAGTTGCAACATCAATGGCCTCACCTCTGGCGTTTACGCCATGAGTGTTGTTGCCTTTGGCCCTGGCACCCGATCTGGCGAGGCAAGCATCAGCGTTAACGTGGGTGGCCCTCCCGTTCCGGAGAGCTGTGCTGTGTTTGCGTCGGTCGATACCATCACGCTGGTACCGGCCAACCTGCAAAACAGCCTTAATGGCGGCACCTATGAGTACTTCTATGCCACCAACCCTTCGGCGCCTATTGCGGACGCTGTGTACTTGGGACAGGGCCTGACCTTTACCCACACTGGGCTGGCATTCGCCCGGGAGTACTTCTACTACGTGCGGGCCGCGAACGCGTATGGAAAAAGTGATTTCCTGTTCGTGCCTGCTGCGACATCCAGCGATCCAACCCAGATGCTGGATGTCATTGCAGGCCAGATCACCGAAAGCGAACTGGGTAAACAGCTCACCAGTCGCATCGACCTGATAGACATGAACGGGCCTGGGTCGGTCAACGATCGAATAGGAACGGCCAAGACCGAGCTGGCCCAGCAGATCAGTGAGGTGAACAACGCCCTCAACACCACCAAAGGCAATTTGCAGCAGCAGATCACCGCTGTGAGCACTGATGTGTCGGCTGCCAAGGCCGACCTGCAGCAGCAGATCGCCAACGTCTCGGCCTTGGCCGGCTCGTTGCCGTACCGGAAAGACAAGGCCTACAGCGTCGGGCAAAGCGCCCTGGGCAGTGATGGCAAGTTGTACCAGGCCCTAAAAGCGGTACCGCTGAACACGCCACCGCCGAACGCCACCTACTGGACCGATGTTGGCCAGGCGGTGGTGACTGCCAACGGCATGGCCGCGCGCGTCCAGACCATGGAAACAAAAGTCGAAACCCTGGAGGGCGCCACCTCAGCCCAGGCCCAGCAGATCTCGGGCCTGCAGTCGAGCCTTACCACCACCAACGGCAACGTGTCGGCTGCCCAGCAGGCTGCGCAGGATGCGGCCACGCTCGCGGGCGGGAAGGGCAAGGTCATTGTTCAGTCGGCCGCGCCTGCCGTCGCCGACCGTCTGGCTCAGAACCTTTGGATCGACACCACCAGCAATGCCAACACGCCGAAGAGGTGGAGTGGCACCGCCTGGGTCGCTGTTACTGACAAGGTTGCAACCGATGCTGCCGCAGCTGCCGCCGGCGCATTGGCCTTGGCCCAGACTAAGGCCGACGCCACGGTAGTCAGCAGCCTGACCACCCGGGTCAGCGATGCCGAGGGCAAGCTCACGTCGCAAGCCACCCGCATGGACGGCATGCAGACCAGCATCGACGGCAAGGCCAGCTCGCAGGCGCTGCAGCAGGTCACCACCCGGGTGGCGGCTACCGAAGACAAGGACAAGGCGCAGGATCAGCAGCTTTTGTCGCAGAGCCAAGCCCTGACTTCGTTGACCGATAGTGTGAGCAAGAAGGCGGATGCTTCGGCTGTCCAGTCCCTGGGTAACCGAGTGGAGGCTGCTGAAGGGGCACTGAGCAGCCAGAGCACTGATATCACGCAGCTGAAAAACAGCGTAGGCGCTGCCCAGCCATTCGTTGCTGGCCGTGCCTGGGAGTTCACCGGTTCGACAAGGGGTTGGGTGGCGACCGCGACAAACGGGACGATTACTGCGGGCCCGCTGTTTGCTACCGTGACTGCAAACCCGAACCTTCAGTGCAATTTCACCCCAGTCGTTGCAGGCGCAGAGAACCCTTATCTGCGGATCAGGCTACGGCGGCGTAATACCAGCCGGGCGGGTGCCCAGATGTACTGGGCCAACGAAGACGGCGGATTGGCCGAGGCAAGGCGCTTTGGGTGGTTCATCAGCGCCACAACCACGGATTGGCAGGACATCGAGCTTGACCTGTCCGGCCATGCCGGGTGGAACGGCAAGAAAATTTACGCCATCCGCCTGGACATGATGAACTCCGGTGATACAAGCGGCGAGATCGATATCGCTTATATCGCCGTTGGTAGGCGTTCCGCCTCGGCCTCGGCAGAAGCCGTTTCCACTCTGAACAACGCGGTTACCGAAGCAGAAGGAAAGCTATCCAGCCAGAGCCAGTCGATCGTAAATCTGCAGGGTGGGCTCAATGCCACCAACGGTAATGTGTCAGCTGCGCAGAAGGCTGCCCAAGACGCATACAGCCTCGCTGACGCCAAGGGCAAGGTGATCGTCCAAAACTCAACACCTTCAGCCATCAACCAGCAGATCCAGAACCTTTGGATTGATACCACAGGTGGCGGGAACACACCCAAACGGTGGAATGGCTCCGCATGGCAGGCAGTTTCGGACAAGGTAGCCACGGATGCCGCAGCAGCAGCGGCCAATGCCCTGAGCCAAGTAGCGACAAAGGCTGATGCCTCTACCGTTCAGAGCCTCACGAATAAGGTAGAGCAACAGGGCACAGCCATCACCGCCGCTGGCGAGGCGATCACTGGCATTAATGCATCGCTCGGCCAGGTTGGCGGCGAGAACCTACTGCCTAACCCTTCGTTTGAGGTAGAGGGGCCAACTGCCGGCCTTGCTGATGGCTGGCGTATTGGCTCCTCGCTGTCTGCACCCAATCGGCTCCTGTCGTTGGTGCCGTCAACCTTGGACCCTCGCGGTAAGGCGCAGCGTGTCGATGCCAAAGGGCTGTCCGGCTCCGCGTATGTGGATGTTGCGCTACCGAACGCAAGCTGGGTGTCCATGGCGCCAGGGCAGGTACTGACAGTGTCGGCGTATGTCCGGGGCACCCAGGATCTGGTCAGCGAGATATACCTGCAATACAAGAACAGTGGTGGGGCCACGGTAGGGACGCATGGACCGCTCCGAACCATTCTGAGCGACGCATGGAACCGACCAGTCTTCACTGGCGCTGCCGCTCCAGCGGGGACGATCGGGGCAGACCTTCTTTTACGCGTCAGAGGTCCTTTGGGTGGTACCGCCAGTGACGGCTACTACGAGATTGATCGCGCCCAAGCTGAACTATCCACGGTAGTGAGTGCCTGGAAGGACAACGCCAAGAACGCTCAAAGCGCAGCGCAAGCAAACGCTGCAGCGATCAACAGCGTATCGGGTCGTGTCTCCAGCACGGAGGAGGGGCTGACGTCAGTCAGTGGTCGGCTAACTCAACTGGACAATTCGATCGGAGACGTTGGCGGAGAGAATCTGCTCTACAACCCGGCTTTCACCAAATTGGGAGCAGCTACGGGGAACAATCCTGATGGATGGGTGCCGGAAGGGACGGCGACCTATACGCCCTCAATGGTCAGCTCCTGGCTTAACGCTGCAGAAAATGCATATCGGTGCACCACCACCGGCGTTGGCACAACAGCTTCGGGCAACCCTTACACGTCGCTGGTCACAGCAAGTGAACGGGCTCCTGCAGTTGCCCCAGGTCAGACGGTGACGTCGTCGATCTATGCAAGAAAGACCTCCGATTCAGGCGATTTGGGATTGAGGATCTTCCATCAGTGGGCAAACGCCGCCGGAGCCGTAATCTCTGCTCCGGCCTCGCTGGTTGTGCCCGTATCGGTGTCCGGCGATCGCGTGTCGTTCACATCGATTGCTCCTGCTGGCGCCGCCAAGGTTCGGGTGTTTTACCGGGCCCACGCTGCAAGCGGGAGTAGTGCTGCTGGTACTTTCGAGGTTGCCAGGCCACAGGTCGAATACGGTTCGCGGCCGACTGGCTGGCGAGACAACGGGCAGGTCAACAGCACCACCATCGGCGCCGTTTCTACGGCAGTCGACGGCCTGACATCCAGCGTGAGCCAGCAGGGCAAAGACATCACCTCTGTGTCCGGCAGAACGACCAGCCTTGAGAACAGCGTCAACAACGGTTCCACTGGCCTGGCCAGTAAGGCGTCGACCGCTGCGCTGACCAGCGTGGCCAACCGCGTCGCTGCTACGGAAAGCGGACTGACTGCGCAATCCACGAGCATCACCAACCTGGAGGCGAAGATTGGCACCGCTCTGCCATTCGTGGCTGGGCAGACTTGGGAGTTCGTTAACTCGGTCGAGGGATGGATAGCCAATACGTCTGGAGCAACCCTGACCGCTGGCCCTCAGTACGCAACTGTCGCCAAGTTCACGACCATTCAGGCAACCAACACCTTCCCCGTCATAGACGGAGCCGCGAACCCTCTTGTGAGGATCAGGCTGCGCCGGCGCAACACCGGCCGGACCAGTGCGGCTATGTACTGGGCCAATGAGGATGGGGGCCTTGCCGAGGCCCGGCGGTTCAATTGGCCTATCAGCACCTCTAACGGGGACTGGCAGGACATTGAGTTCGACCTTTCCGGCCACGCAGGCTGGAACGGGAAGAAGATCTGGGCCATCCGCCTGGACATGTACAACTCAGGTGATGCCAATGGCGAGGTGGACATTGCCTACATCGCAGCCGGTCGGCGGTCGGTGGCTGCTTCGGGTAGGGCGTTTGATTCGCTCAGTGTCAACGTATCCCAGCAGGGCGACAAGCTGGCGGCTGAAACACAGAGGATAAATGGACTGCTGTCCTCTGTCGGAGATGCCAACGCCGCGATTCAGAACGAAGCCAAGGCCCGAAGCGATGCTGATGGAGCACTCAGTCAGCAAATTCAGAGCACCCAATCGTCTTTGGGGGCCACCAATGCTTCGGTACAGCAGATCAGTACCGCGCAGACCGGATTGAATAATCGGGTCAACGCTCAGTTCTCGATCAAGGTTGCAGTTACGCAAAGCGGAGTTTATGCGCTCGGTGGGATTGGAGTAG
>OJST01000333.1_pt1 | contig 11214 bp, 10 predicted proteins | sample 1599491 | NCBI WGS metagenome assembly OJST01 (sample SAMN04436635, study PRJEB24849) | human gut metagenome | biome: human gut; feature: NICU; material: stool | host: Homo sapiens | place: USA: Saint Louis, MO | collected 2010-02-10
GGGCACCCGCTTCACCGCCATCACCGAAGGCGTGAACCCGGCCGACGTCGACGGCACCGGCCGTCGCGGCGCGGTGACCAAGGAAGACATCGTCAACTTCGCCCGCAACGGCGGCGCCGGCAAGGCCGGTGGCGCACGTCCGGAAGAGCGCGTGCCGATGACCCGCATCCGCAAGCGCATTGCCGAGCGCCTGATGGAGTCGAAGAACTCCACCGCCATGCTGACCACCTTCAACGAAGTCGACCTGTCCAAGGTGTCGGCGGCGCGCAAGGAACTGCAGGACGAGTTCGTCAAGGCCCACGGCATCAAGCTGGGCTTCATGAGCTTCTTCGTGAAGGCCGCCGCCAACGCGCTGCAGCGCTTCCCGCTGGTCAACGCCTCGATCGACGGCGACGACATCATCTACCACGGCTACTCGGACATCTCGATCGCCGTCTCGACCGAAAAGGGCCTGGTCACCCCGGTCCTGCGCAATGTCGAGCGCATGTCGTTCGCCGACATCGAGAAGACCATCGCCGACTACGCCAAGAAGGCGCGTGACGGCAAGCTGGGCCTGGATGAACTGCAGGGCGGCACCTTCACCGTGACCAACGGCGGCACCTTCGGTTCGCTGCTGTCGACCCCGATCATCAACCCGCCGCAGAGCGCCATCCTGGGCATGCACGCCATCAAGGAGCGTCCGATCGCCCAGAACGGCCAGGTCGTGATCGCGCCGATGATGTACCTGGCGCTGTCGTACGACCACCGCATCATCGACGGCAAGGATTCGGTGCAGTTCCTGGTGGACATCAAGAACCAGCTGGAAAACCCGGGCCGCATGCTGTTCGGCCTGTAAGAAACCTCCCGCCCCTCCGCGCCTGCGCGGAGGGGTTCTGGTAATGCATCAAGGAATAATTCAATGGCTGAACAATTCGACGTCGTCGTCATCGGTGCCGGCCCGGCCGGTTACCACGCTGCCATCCGCGCGGCCCAGCTGGGCCTGAAGACCGCCTGCATCGACGCAGCGCTGGGCAAGGACGGCAAGCCGGCCCTCGGCGGCACCTGCCTGCGCGTGGGCTGCATCCCGTCCAAGGCGCTGCTGGATTCCTCGCGCCAGTTCTGGAACATGGGCCACATCTTTGGCGACCACGGCATCAGCTTCAAGGATGCCAAGATCGACGTCGAGGCGATGGTTGGCCGCAAGGACAAGATCGTCAAGCAGTTCACCGGCGGCATCGGCATGCTGTTCAAGGCCAACAAGGTCGCCGCCTACTACGGCTTCGGCGAACTGCAGCCGGGCAACGTGGTCAAGGTCACCCAGCATGACGGTTCCATCGTCGAGCTGAAGGGCACCAACGTCATCATCGCCGCCGGTTCAGATTCGATCGAACTGCCGTTCGCCAAGTTCGACGGCGACACCATCGTCGACAACGTCGGCGGCCTGGACTTCACCGAAGTGCCGAACCGCCTGGCCGTGATCGGCGCCGGCGTGATCGGCCTGGAACTGGGCAGCGTGTGGAAGCGCCTGGGCGCTGAAGTCACCATCCTGGAAGCACTGCCGGAGTTCCTGGCCGTGGCCGACGCCGAAGTGGCCAAGACCGCTGCCAAGGAATTCAAGAAGCAGGGCCTGGACATCCGCCTCGGTGCCAAGGTCTCCAAGACCGAGATCACCGGCAAGGGCAAGAAGAAGGAAGTCGTTGTCACCTACACCGACAGCGAAGGCGAAAAGACCCTGACCGTGGACAAGCTGCTGGTGGCCGTTGGCCGTCGCGCCGCCACCAAGGGCCTGCTGGCCGAAGGCACCGGCGTCAAGATCAACGAGCGCGGCCAGATCGAAGTCGACGCGCACTGCCACACCGGCGTCAACGGCGTGTGGGCGGTCGGCGACTGCGTGCGCGGCCCGATGCTGGCGCACAAGGGCTTCGAGGAAGGCATCGCGGTGGCTGAGCTGATCGCCGGCCTGCCGGGCCACGTCAACTTCGACACCATTCCGTGGGTCATCTACACCGAGCCGGAACTGGCCTGGGTCGGCAGGACCGAAGCCCAGCTGAAGGCCGAAGGCATTCCGTACAAGGCCGGCAGCTTCCCGTTCGCCGCCAACGGCCGTGCCGTGGCGATGATCGAGCCGGCTGGCTTCGTGAAGATCCTGGCCCATGCCGAAACCGATCGCATCCTCGGCATGCACCTGGTCGGCGCCAACGTCTCCGAACTGGTGCACGAAGGCGTGCTGACCATGGAGTTCAGCGGCTCGGCCGATGACCTGGCCCGCATCTGCCACGCCCACCCGTCGCTGTCGGAAGTGATCCACGACGCGGCGATGGCGGTCAGCAAGCGCGCCATCCACAAGGCGAACTGATCTGCATCATGGTAGGTGCCGACCGTTGGCCGGCACTCACCTGCAGACGAAAAACCCCGCTTCGGCGGGGTTTTTTGTTTGCGTAATGACAGTCAACGCGCAACATTTCTGCCGACCACTGCATCTCATCTCTTCGACAAAAACACGCAGACATCCTTTCGGACTGCGTTCTTGACGCCTCACGCCCGGACTGACAATCTAATGGGATCGAAAGGAAGTGCACGATGACCCCTCCAACTATCTTTGTCAGCTCATCTGTATATGGCCAAGAGGCGTTACTAAATCAGATTTTCGCAGTACTTCGAGGGTATGGCTATAAGGTCTGGATGTCGCATCGCGGGACGATGCCGGTAAATCCAGGCCTGACTGCATTCGAGAACTGCATTGCCGGAGTTGAAAAAGCGGACATCGTGCTTGGAATAATAAACGGGCGCTATGGAAGCGGCATAGACGGCGATGAGCCCTCCATTACCCACAAAGAAATTCTAAAAGCAATAGAACTAGGAAAACCGCGCTATCTGGTAGCCCATCGAGACGTGGTAACGGCGAGGCACCTTCTGAAGCAATTTAGAAAGGAAGCGGACGGCACCCCCCGTCACCACACCTTCTTTAAGAAGACCCCAGTCATCGACGACATCCGCGTAATAGACCTCTATGACGACGCGACATTAGCTGATCGGCCCATCAGCGAACGTCAGGGCAATTGGGTTCAACAGTTTTCCGACGACACATCATTGCTTGAGTATATAGAAAGTCAGTTCTCCGAAGTCTCGCGATTCCAACACCCGACCACAACTTCGGAAGTGACACAAGCTCATGAATAAGAGTACAAGCCATATCGACAACTTAGTTGTCTTTGAGAATTTTTACATTAATGATGTAGCAGCCGCGGTATGTTCCTTGGCGAATGGTTCAGGTGGCCGCATAATGCTGGGCGTCTCTTTGGATGGGAGCGTGCAGGGGATTCCCGAGTGGCACGAAAAAGAGGAAATCTCCTACAGAATTCGAGACATCATTAGCCCCCGGGCTGCATTTTCAGTGATCGATCGGAAAATCAAAGAACGCTCTATTATCATCATTGATGTTCCACCCGGGACGGATCGCCCCTATGTCGCTGACGATGGCATTTACATTTGGCACGAGGGCGCTGTGAAGCAGGCGACACCTCGTGAGATATCGTCAATGATCTCATCTCGAGCAGAGGAACCAGTGCGCTGGGAACGCCAACCAGCGTCAGGGTTGGACTACGAGGATCTCGACGGCGACCAGGTTCTCAACACTTGGCGACTAATGCTTGATCGCCCGGGTGGAGATAAACTGCACGCTCGTGATAAGACGGACGCGCTTGATAGCATGCGTGTATCTGCATCGGGCCAAATATTCAATTCGGCCGCCGTACTTTTCGCGAAGGCCGGAATAGGGCTTGACCAATCAAAGGTGAAGATCGCCGCTTTTGATGGGCCTGATCGATCTTCATTTAGAGACAGCAGGATAATTCAGGGCGGACTTTTCCACTTATTTGATGAGATAACATCATTCCTTGAGCGACACATTCCGATTTCGTCCCACTTCGATGGATACACACGGCATGACAACCGACAGCTGTCAGCCTTTGTAATACGGGAATCGGTGATGAATGCCCTCGTTCACCGCGACTACTCGCAGACCAACGCCTTTGTGATGATCTCCCTCCATCCCAATAGGCTGGAGATTTGGAATCCTGGGAACCTGCCGGAAGGAATCTCTGCGGAGAGCATTGCCTCCATTCAAGTATCCCGCCCTGTAAATCCTGACATTGCCAATATAGCCCATGTAAGAGGCCTCGTTGAGCAATGGGGTAGCGGGGCCGGACGCATCGTCTCAGAATGCCGAAAATCTGGTCTCCGAGATCCCGTGTGGGCTTCAGTTGGCGATGGAGTAAAACTCACGATTTCGCTCGCCCCAAGAGCACAGCGCGATGATGAACTTAACGCAAAGCAATTTGCGGCCCACACGCAGCCTGGTGAAGTTGTGTCGACTCAAGATTACATGGAATCGTATCCTAATATCAGCCGCACCAGTGCCTTCCAGGATCTGGAAGACCTGGTGGAGCTTGGTTATTTCGTAAGAAGTCCACACGACGACTATTATGTTCGTACGGACCAAATTTTATAGTCCGACCTTCCTCAGCATGGGCAGAGTATGATGCAAGCCGCTCTTGCATCAGCTGTTTAGAGAAGTCCTGCACCAAGTGGAGTCTAGATCGGCCATGCGCACCCTTCACTGCCAGAATTCGTCCACGAAGCCCCCATGGCCATAAGCAAGCGCGCCATCCACAAGGCCAACTGGCCGGCCTTGCTGTGAAATGAAGAAGCCCCGCCTCGGCGGGGCTTTTCGTTCTCACTCTTTATAGAAATCAAATGAATCGGAACTGCGCATCATCCGGTGTCATTTAACTAGTCGAAGCTTTGGCGGTGCCTTCTGAGCTGTGCTCGATGTTGAAACAGCTCCACCCGAAACCACCGATAGCTTAGTCAGCTGGAACGTGAGTGCATCAATTTCATCCACACTCAAATTCAAGCTCGCAGCAATCTCCCGACGTCCCTTTCCATGCTCGCGAAGGCTATCCATCACCTTCCCCAATAGCTGGGAAGTCTCACGCTCCATTGGCTCCGGCTCATTAGTCCGATAACCATTTTTCGCAATCTCTATGCACAAGCTACGATAACTCCATTCACTGACCAAATCGAGAGACCGAAACCTATAGGCCAGTGCAGCCAACGAAACGCCCCAGTAATGCTTCAGCTTCATCAAATACTTGATCGTACAAACAGGCGGTTGATAGGAAACCACACTGTCCTCAGGCATCAAGAAAGCGGAAGCAAAGGCGTCCGCCTGCCGCTCCATTTCCGGCCCATGCCCCGCCCCATGCTGCATCGTGTAGACGTCACGGACAAGATGGCCCAGCTCATGCGCTGCATCAAACCTACTGCGCTCAGCAGATTTCAAGGTGTTCAGGAAAACAAAAGGTTTACCTTCGTACCAAGTACAAAAGGCATCCACATCCCGAGTTTCCTCGACCAACGAGAAAACACGAATACCTTTCGACTCAAGCAAATGAACGATATTCGTAATAGGGGCATTACCCAAACTCCACGCACGGCGAAGTGTCGCCGCAGCCTCCTCCGGCCCCAGGTCACTCAGATCAGGCAGATCCGCCGAGGGCAAATCGAAGCGATCTTCAATCCATTGATTTATCTTGAAAGCGATTGAACCAGCCGCAAACGCACACGCCTTTGTCGCCTCTGTCATCTTCGAAAGCTTACGAAAGCTAACCGCATGCCCCTGAATCTCGGGCATGTCATCCTCAACAAAAAAGAAGCTCTGTGGAAATCTGAGCAACTTCGCCATGTGCGCCAGCATTTCCAGGTCCGGAGCAGAAGCTCCGGACTCATAATTCTGAACGCTACGACTCGTTACGCCCAATTCCTTGGCAAATTGCGCCTTCGTCAGGCGCCGTCTAATCCTGGCAAAAGAAATTTGCTTGGGATTAATGTCAGACATAAATTTCTACTCAAAACGCACCCTTCTTGGGCACAACTTCAACCGTGGTTGGGATGTTTGGCTCTCCCTTCGGAATCATGAACTCATCGGGGCCGTTAGGAACGGCTCCAAAAATCAAGCGCTCTCCCCACTGCGTGATCTTCTTCCTACTAAATCCAGTCGGCAAGGAAAGCTCGAAGCGAACCTGTTGCAAACTCCGATCGTAATGATAAAGCAGGGCCCAGACTTGAGTCTCCTTCCCCTTTCTTCTAGCAACCTTCAGCGAATTACCGTTGAACAGCTCAAGTTGCTGGTAGTTGCTCTGCACGTAACCTTCTGCGACAGCGCCCTTCTCGGCCTGATTGGTAGGATCATCAAAGCCTTCCCTGCCCGTCTCAGCATTTCCGGTCATCACTACAATTGACACTTCATGCTCCGGAGAACTGATAAAAGGGCAATTTTTATGCTCATGAATCTTCCATTGAACCTTGGCCAGGATCGTGCGCAGGTCCTCGACCGTCTTGAGCCATTGCTGGACACCCGCCGCAGTAGGAGCGGAAGCCCGCGTCACATCATTTCGAGCACCGAGACCACCAATAACGGCAGCACGCAACATAACGGACGTCAGGTCTGGATGCAGCCCGTGAAGACGGGCCTCAACCTCTGCGGGTTCAACAATCGCTTTTGCCCGACGAGGGCCAAAACTGGACAGCTCAAGTTTGCTCACGAAGACGACCTTTGCGTTTCCGGAATCGAGACCTCATGTTGTGGTATAAAAACCGGAAATGCAAGCACTCTCGGGACAGCAAAGACGCGGAGCTTCGCCGCTAGGATAGGGATTTTTCTTCAAGACCAATGGTTCCGGATTGACCGTAGAGCCACGCGCCGACGCGCCGCTTCGCGGCGCCAAATGTAGACCAAGCAATGCAGGACGCAGCTCTACGGCAACAGATCCGTCAGCGCCCGTTCCTCTGCCTCAACTGACCTGCCTGCAGACGAAAACCCCGATTCGGCGGTTCTGTTTTTGTTGCCGTCACTGAGTGCCTTGACGCTGCAATGCGGCGGTCCAATGATCGGGGCATCTGACCAAGGAAGGAACGTCCATGCGCTCGATCCCCCTCGCCCGCCCGTGCCGCACCGCTGCGGTGGTGTTGATGGCAACCCTGGTTCCGCTGCTGGCCTGCGCAGCCGAACCGCTTGAAGGCGATTACCGCAGGGCCTCGGTGCAGCCGGTCGAAGTGAGCCCGCACGGCGCCAACCAGATCAGGATCCGCTACAGCATGCCGGGCGAAACCCTGTTCTACTCTCCCGGGGTCGATTACCGCTCCGAAGGTGGCACCCTGCAGGTTGCGATCCGCCGCTGCGGCATCAAGGACAGCGGCTGCAAGCCGATGGCCAAGGCCACCTCGCCCAAGGACAATCCGTGGCGGCCCGAAGTCGTACTGCCCTACCGCGGCGAGAAGATCATGATGATGTACAGCGATGGCCAGCAGCAGGTCATCCCTGCACCGCCGGCCGCGGGCTCACGCTGATCAGGACGCGCGGCCTGCAGCGGCGGTAGCCAGCGCCTGCACGAAGACCTGCGTGGCGCGCGATGCACGCCCCACCTCCGAGCAGACCAGGCCGAACACGCGGCGGATGCCGGGGGCCACGGGCAACACCCGCAGCCCGTGACGGTCCGTCGGCAAGGTCGATTCGGGCACCAGCGAAACGCCCAGGCCCTCGCGCACCAGCACACAGGCGCTGGCCCAGTCGCGCACCGTGATCCGTGCGTCGGCCAAGTGCAGGCCCGCGTCTTCCATCAGCCGCTGGCCGTTCACCGTGCAGCCGCCGGTGGCGAGGATGAAGGGCTCGGCGGCCAGTTCATCCAGCGCGATCCCGCGCTCGGTCGCACGACGCCCCAGCGGATGGGTCTGTGCAAGCACCGCCACCCACGCGTCGCTGCCCAGGGCCACGGGTGACCGCGCTAGTGCGGGGTTCATCACCACGCCCACGTCGACAGCGCCCGAGTCGAGCCACTGCTCGACCTCCTCGTCCGTGCCCTCCACCACGACCACTTCGATGCCAGGGTGGCGGCGCTGGAAGTCGCGCAGCAGCGCAGGCAGCACGGTTGAAACGATCGAGGGGAACGTCGCCAGCCGGATGCGCGCCCCGCTCAGCCCCTGGCTGTCGTCGGCCAGCGCGCGGATGGCCTGCAGGCCACCCAGCATGGTGCGCGCATGTTCGATCACCTGCTGGCCCAGCGCGGTGACATCCACCTGGCGACGTTCGCGCACGAACACGGCAAACCCCAGTGAGGATTCCAGCTGGGCAAGGGCCTGGCTGGCACCGGACTGGCTGATGCCCACGCGCTCGGCGGCGCGCGAGATCGTGCCCTCGTCAGCCACCGCAACCAGCAGCCGCCAATGCGCGAGATTCATCATGTGCGGCAGTAGCTCAGCTTATGGATACCGAATCAAACATTGATTTTACCACCCCTCCCCGGCTGGGCAGACTGCCCTGCATCGGCAGGCCCCACGCCTGCTTCCCCGCCAACGGAGATCCCCCATGAAGCTGTACTACGCCCCCTACACCTGCTCGCTGTCACCGCATATCGTGCTGCGCGAACTGGGCCTCCCCTTCGAACTGATCAAGGTCGACAACGCGAGCAAGCGCACCAGCGATGGTCGCGATTTCCGCACCATCAGCCGCAAGGGCTACGTGGCCGCGCTGGAACTGGATGACGGCCAGGTGCTGACCGAAGGCCCGGCCATCGTCCAGTACCTGGCCGATCTGCGGCCGGACAGCGGTCTGGCCCCGGCAGCGGGCAGTTGGCAACGCGTGCGCCTGCAGGAATGGCTGAACTTCGTGACCAGCGAGATCCACGCCGGCTCGGCGCCGCTGTTCAATGCCGATCTGCCGGAAGCGGCCAAGGCATTCTTCCGGCAGAAGTTGTTCAAGCGCTTCGACCTGCTGCAGGAAACCCTGGCGGCGCAGGACTTCCTGATGGGGCCCGACTTCAGCGTGGTCGACGCCTATCTGTTCACGGTGCTGGGCTGGTGCCGGTTCTTTGCGATCGACCTTGCAGCGTGGCCGGCGCTGGAGGCGTATGTCCGCCGGATCAACGCGCGTCCGGCGGTGCAGGCCGCACTGCGCGCAGAGGCGGCCTGATGCGCGAACCGTTGTAGAGCCGAGCCCATGCTCGGCTGGCCCTTGCGAAAAGCAGCCGAGCGCAGGCTCGGCTCTACCCTTGCTTGGCCGGCGGCGCCGGCTTTGGCGGGTCGTCACAGACGCGGTGCTTGACCACGGTGTCCCCCACCTTCCATTGCTTCACGACCCGACAGCTCTCTTTGGCAACGGGCGCTTTCGAGGATCGAGCCGCGGCCGCATCCGCCTCATCGGCAGCGGCCGCCTGCTGCCGTTCCAGCCACGCCGAGGACGGTGCCGGTGCCGGCGGTTCCGCCAGTGCCGGGCCGGCCAGCAGGGCCAACCCGACCAGCAGCAGCACCCTCATGCCGCCACCGCCCGGCCACCCAGCAGCCGCGCCGGCAGCATGAACAGCGCGCGCAGGAAGGCGAACAGGGCCGAGAAGGTGATGCCGACCAGGCGGAACGGCAGGCTCAGCAGCCACACGAACGGCCAGGCGATCAGGGCGAGGATCGCCAGCGGCCAGCACAGCACGAACAGCAGGCACCACACGCCGAGCGCGAACAGGGTCTTCATCACGGTCTCCTTGTGGCGGCACCTTGCCGCCTGCGGACACCTTGGCGCCCCGCTCTGGCCGCCCGCAAACGGTTTGCGACGAAACCCGGCTCGGGGCGATGAATCCGGTGGTGGGGAAACCGAAGATTGATCAGGTTGCCGGCCAGCGGCCGGCACGACCGAACGGATTCACAGCGGCACTGCGCCCGGGCGGCCGTGGATGACCTGGAAGCGCGCCGCAGTACGCACCGACGCATCCGCGCGCAGCACGCTGTCGGCGAAGCGCAGCTCCGCATCCACGGTCTGCCGGTTCAGCTGGAGCTTCCACCAGCCGCGGCGGTCACCGTCGAAATAGCGGATGTGCGGGTTCTGCGCTATCGACGGCCCATAGTACGGCCCGTACGGTGTGTCGTCGCCGCCGCTGCTGATCGCCGGAGCGATGAATTCGGTGGCGACGACCGGCGCGCTGGCCGCGTCGAAATCCAGCTTCAGGTCGTTGACGAAAGTGGAATGCCAGTCACCACCGAGCACGATGGCATTGCCCTGCCCGCCTGCCTGCATCGCCTGCAGCAATCGCTTGCGTGCGGCGGGATAGCCGTCCCAGGCATCGTTCCAGAAGCGCTCTCGCGCCGTGCCGCCGTCCAGCCGCAGCTGCGCCATCAGCAGCTGCTGCACCACCACGTTCCAGCGCGTGCCGCGTGCGGCCGCCATCGACTGCGCGAACCAGGCTTCCTGGCCCACGCCCAGCATGCTCATGCGTGGATCCAACGCAGCGTCGCAGCGCGGCGACTCGCCCACCCCGCAGGGATTGGCCGGACGGAACTGGCGGCAGTCGAGCAGCGCAAGCTGTGCCAGATCGCCGTAACGCAGGCGCCGATGCACGCGCAGGCCACCGTTGCCCGCAGGCGTACTACGCATCGGCAGGTGTTCGTAGAACGCGCGGTAGGCCGCCGCGCGGCGAACGATGAAGTCCTCCGTCGAGACGCCGGGCTTCTCCGGATGGATGCCGGAGTAATCGTTCTGCACTTCGTGGTCGTCCCAGATCACCGCGAACGCGTGGGCGGCGTGCGCGGCCTGAAGATCGGGATCGAGCTTGTACAGCGCGTACTGGTCGCGGTAGCGCTCCAGGCCAACGGTCTCGCCACTGAAGCGTTCCGCATCCAGCGTGCGTCCGCGCGCGTTCTGCAGTGGGCTGTACTCGTACAGGTAGTCACCGGCATGCAGCACCAGGTCGACATCACTCTTCGCGATATCGCGCAGCACCGGGTAGTAGCCCCTGTTCCAGGCCTGGCAGGTGCACAGGGCCAGCCGCAGCTGCTGCAGCTGCGTGTCGGGCAGCGGCGCGGTGCGGAAGTGGCCGACCGCGCTTTCCTCGTCACCGTCGCAGGCAAAACGGTAGTAGTAGTCGCGGCCTGGGCGCAGGCCATTGACCTCCACGTGCACCGAATGGGCCAGCTCGGGCACCGCCGCGGCGACGCCACGCTGCACCAGCCGGCGCATGCCCGGGTCTTCGGCCACGAACCAGCGCACCGGCACCGCCCGCGATGGCATGCCGCCACCGTTGAGTGGGTCCGGCGCCAGACGCGTCCACAGTACGGCTCCCTGCGGATCCGGATCGCCCGCGGCGACGCCCAGGGTGAACGGATCACGCCCCAACCGCGGGCGCGGGCCGGCCG
>OJST01000336.1_pt1 | contig 11018 bp, 8 predicted proteins | sample 1599491 | NCBI WGS metagenome assembly OJST01 (sample SAMN04436635, study PRJEB24849) | human gut metagenome | biome: human gut; feature: NICU; material: stool | host: Homo sapiens | place: USA: Saint Louis, MO | collected 2010-02-10
TTCGTAGGCTTGTGTTAAGCCATTAATCCACGCCTCTGGATCAGGATTGGCTTTGCCGGTGCGCCGGGTCTGGGCGTTCGGGCTGCTGCCGCTGCCGAGGCGCTGGTTTGGTGGCGTACGTTGCCGCGAAGCCTGGCAGGGCGAGCGTTACACTTTCCTGGTCGATGTGACGCTGCCCTGGGCCGGAGCCCTGATCCGCTATGAAGGTTGGCTCGAACCGCAGTGAGGCCGCCGCCGAGGCGGGCAGCGCGGTGATCGTATTCGATGGCGTATGCGCGCTGTGCAACCGCTGGGTGCGCTTCCTGCTGCGTTTCGACCGCGCGGGGCGCTACCGCTTTGCGGCGATGCAGGGGCAGCAGGGCAGCGCGATGTTGCGCGCGCACGGGCTGGACCCGCAGGACCCGATGTCGTTCTTGCTGCTGGACGCACAGGGTGCCTGGACCGATACCGATGCGATCCTGCGCGTACTGACGGGGCTGGGCGGCGCCTGGCGCCTGACCGGCGTACTACGGGCAGTGCCGCGCGGCTGGCGTGATGCCGCGTACCGCGTGCTGGCGCGCAACCGCTACCGCTGGTTCGGACGGCACGACGCCTGTCATCTGCCCGCACCGGAGCAGGCAGCGCGATTCCTGGATTGAAGGAAAAAGGGGACGGAGGGGATCAAGGCGTCTGTGCACAACTGCCTTGATCCCCTCCGTCCCCTTTTTCCTCAACCTTCCAGCGCGTCCAAATAGCTGCGGCGCCAGTGATTGATGTCGTAGGTGCGCAGGTGATCCATCATCGCGTGCCAGCGTTCCTTGCGCCTGCTCAGTGACATCGTTGCTGCAGTGGCGATGGCGTCGGCCACGCCGTCCAGATCGTGCGGGTTCACCAGCAATGCCTGCTTGAGTTCGTCGGCAGCGCCGGCCAGCAGCGACAACACCAGCACGCCGGGATCTTCCGGGTCCTGCGACGCCACGTATTCCTTGGCCACCAGGTTCATGCCATCGCGCAACGGCGTGACCAGGCCGACCGCCGCCGCCCGGTAGAAGCCGGTGAGGGTGGCATGGGTGAAGTTCTGGTTGACGTAGCGCAGCGGCGTCCAGTCAGGTTCGGCGTGGCCACCGTTGATGTGGCCGGCGATCTGTTCCAGCTGGCTGCGCAGCTGCCGGTACTCGGTGACATCGCCGCGCGAGACCGGGGCGATCTGCAGGTAGGTCAGCGAGCCGCGCTGGTCGGGGTGGCGCTCAAGATAGCGCTCGAAGCCAAGGAAGCGTTCGGGCAGGCCCTTGGAATAGTCCAGGCGATCCACGCCGATCGCCAGCTGGCGATCGCGCAGGCTGGCGCGCAGGTTCTTCACGGCGGCCTTGGTGGCCGCTGTGCCGGCCTGGCGTGCGATCAGCTCGGTGTCGATGCCGATCGGGAAGGCGGCGGCACGGAAGCGGCGCCCGCCCGGTGCTTCCAGCTCGCCGTTGTCGAGCACGCGGCCGCCGCCGAACAGGCGCAGGTAGGTCTGGAAGCGATCAGCGTCGCGCTGGGTCTGGAAGCCGACCAGGTCGTAGGCGTACAGCGCGGAGAACAGCCGCAGGTGGTCGGGCATCGCCTGCAGCAGGTCGGCAGACGGCATCGGGATATGCAGGAAGAAGCCTATGCGACAACCGATGCCGCGCTCGCGCAGCAGCGCACCGAGGGGAATCAGGTGGTAGTCGTGGATCCAGACGATGTCGTCCTCGCGCAGCAGTGGCGCGAGCTTGTCGGCGAACAGCGCGTTGACCTTGTGGTAGGTCTCGCGGGTGCCGCGGTCGTAGTCGACCAGATCCAGGCGGAAGTGCAGCAGCGGCCACAAGGTGCGGTTGGCGAAGCCGTTGTAGTAGCCATCGACCTCACGCTTGCTCAGGTCCATGGTGACGTAGTCGATGTCACCGTCTTTCTGCCGGTGCAGCGTGCCGCTGCCTTCCTTCACCGTCTTGCCACTCCAGCCGAACCACAGGCCACCGCGTTCCTTCAGGGCAGCCAGCAGGCCGACAGCCAGGCCGCCGGCGCGGTTCTCGCCGGGCACGGCCACACGGTTTGAAACCACGACCAGACGACTCACGATGCCTCCTGCCAGGACCGCGACAGGCGCATTGCGGCGGTGATCAGGCCGACGTGCGAATAGGTCTGCGGGAAATTACCCCAGGCCTCGCCGCTGTCGAAGGCCAGATCCTCCGACAGCAGGCCCAGGTGGTTGCGCTGCTTCAGCAGCAGCTCGAACATCTCACGTGCTTCATCCATGCGCCCGATCGCGGCCAGCGCGTCGATGTACCAGAAGGTGCAGATGGTGAAGCTGGTTTCCGGTTCACCGAAGTCATCCGGCGCGACATAGCGGTACAGCGAATTGCCATGCTTGAGGTCGCGGCCGATGGCATCGACGGTGGCGATGAAGCGGGCGTCCTGCGCGTCGATGAAACCGATATCGGCCAGCAGCAGCAGCGAGGCATCCAGCCGATGGCCGCCGAAGGTATCGGTGAAGTGGCCCAGCTCCTCGTTCCAGGATTCGGCCATGATGCGCGCGTGGATGGTGTCGGCGCGCTCGCGCCAGTAATGCGCGCGGTCATCGCGCTTCAGGCGCACGGCGATCTTGCACAGGCGGTCGCAGGCAGCCCAGCACATCGCGCTGGTGTAGGTGTGCACTTCGGTGCGGCCGCGGAATTCCCACAGGCCGGCATCGGGTACGTCGTGCAGGGCGAAGGCCTGTTCGCCCAGGGGTTCCAGGCGGGCAAAGGTGTGCGCATCACCCGGGTCCTGCAGGCGCCGGTCGAAGAACAGCTGCGTGGACGCCAGCACCACGCTGCCGTAGACATCGTGCTGGCGCTGCACCCAGGCCAGGTTGCCGCGCCGTACCGGGCCCATGCCGCGATAACCGGACAGGCTGGGCACTTCATCTTCGTCCAGCTTGGCCTCGAAGCCGATGCCATACAGCGGCTGCAGCGTGCCGTCGGTGGTGGCCAGGTTGAAGATGTAGCCGAGGAACTGTTCCATCGTGCGCGTTGCGCCGAGACGGTTCAGCGCCCGCACCACGAAGGCCGCGTCGCGCAGCCAGCAGTAGCGGTAGTCCCAGTTGCGCACGCTGCCGGGTGCTTCCGGAATGGAAGTGGTCATCGCCGCGATGATCGCGCCGCTGTCCTCGTACTGGCACAGCTTCAACGTGATCGCACTGCGGATGACCGCGTCCTGCCATTCCAGTGGAATGGACAGGTAGCGCACCCACTCGCGCCAGTAGTCGCGGGTGCGCTGGAAGGCTTCCTGCACGTAGCCGCTGATCGACCGATTGAGCGATTCATCCACGCCCAGGATCAGGTGGATCGGATGGTTGAGCACGAACGGCAGGCCGTCGCGCACGAAGCGCACCGGCACATCGGTGGTCAGCCGCAGCACGTGCTCGGGCAGGATCCAGCGCACATGGTTACTGCCCCAGGTCGACTCTGGCACGCGTGCGCCCCAGTCGGCCAGCGGGCGCGCACGCACGGTGATGCGCGGGCTGCCGGCCAGTGGACGCACCTGGCGGATCAGGCTGACCGGCCGGTAGAAGCGGTCGTTCTGGCGCCAGCGCGGGGCGAAATCGAGGATTTCCAATGCGCCGCCCTGCGTGTCACGCAGCACGGTGCGCAGGATCGCAGTGTTGGTGAGGTATTCCTGCTCGCTGCTCGCGAAGTCCTCCAGCTCGATGGCGAAGTCGCCGCCGGTCTGCTGGTTGGGGCCGAGCAGGGCGCAGAAGGTGGGGTCGCCGTCGAAGGTGGGCAGGCAGCTCCAGACAACGCGGGCATGTTTGTCGACCAGGGCGCCGAAGCTGCCGTTGCCGACCACGCCCAGATCAAGATCGGGTTGGGTCATCACGCGGTACATCTCGGTTGCGGCCGTGGGGGTTGGCCGGGTCAATAGGCATTCTCACGCAGCCAGGCGTGCACGCTGCGTATGTCGGGCAGCGCGAACACGGCCGCACTGGGTTCACGTTCACCCACCAGCACGCTCCAGCCATGCTGGCCGTTGGCAGCATCGAAGCCGAATTCGTCGGTGAGGTCATCACCGAGGAACACCGGCAGGCGGCCGCGGAAGGGCAGGTACTGCATCATCCGGCGCACGGCACGGCCCTTGTCGGTGCCGACAGGCACGAACTCGACCACATGGTCGCCAGGCTGCAGGCGGTAGCTGGTGCGGCCACGCACGTGGCGGTCAGCGAACGCGCGGACATCGCTGGCGGCGTGCGGCGCACCGCGCCAGTGCAAGGCCAGGCCGACGCCCTTGTCTTCCACCAGCACGCCAGGATGCCCATGGGCGAAGCGCATCGCCTGCTGGTGCAGCGCGTGCAGCCATTCGGCGGTGTCGTCGTCGTGTTCGTCGCGCAGCACACGACCGTCTTCGCCACGCAGCTCATGGCCGTGCAGGCCGGCGGCGGGTAGTTGCAGGGGGGCGAACAGTTGATCCAGCTGTTCAAGCGGGCGACCACTGACCAGTGCCACGGCACCTTCCAGGCGGTCGCTGACGCGGCCGATGGCTTCACGCACATCCGGCAGCAGCTGCACGGCATCCGGGCGTGCAGCGAATTCGATCAGGGTGCCATCGACATCGAGGAACAACGCGCAGGCGTCGTCCAGCAATGGCGGTGGCGGACGCAGGGGGAGCGGTTCAGCCATGACGCCCAGCTTGCCAGCGTGGGCGTGTACGCGGGGTCGAGGGCAGGCTACGGCCCTGCTTCGGTGGGTGCCGACCGTTGGTCGGCACGGCAGGTCAGCCTGCATCCAGCTCAAACAGTGCGGGCCAACGGTCCGCACCCGCCCCAAGCAGATCCGCACCCGGATCACGAAGTTGCCGGCCAGCGGCCGGCACTACCGTGTCGTGCGGACCAACGGTCCGCACCTACCCAATGCGATCAGAACGTATAGCGGACGCGGCCGTAGTAGTACGCGCCGTTGCTGCCGATCGGCGACAGCACGTCATACGGCAGGTTGCCGAAGTAGTGGATATCGCTGTTGGATCGATCCGGGTAGTTGTCGGTCAGGTTCTGGCCGCCGATGGCCACGCTCCAGCGCGGAGTGATGCGGTATTCGACCTCCGCATCCAGCTGCCACTCGGCCTGGTAGGTCTGGCGCGGGATGTAGCCGTCACCGAAGTTGAACACGCGGGTGGCGCTGCCGTAGCGGTTCACACGGGTGCTCAGCGACCAGTGGTCGTTGCTCCACGCGGCAGAGAAGCTGCCGCGGGTACGCGGCGTGGCATCGGTGAGCGTATTGGTCTCTTCGATGCCGAACAGCACATAGTTCGGGTTGAGCGCCTGCAGCTGCGCCGGCGTAGCCAGCACGTTCTTCAGCGTGGTCTTGGTATAGGCGTAGGTGCCGGTCAGCAGCAGCTGGCCGTCGCCCAGTGACTGGCGCCAGTTGCTCACCAGCTCGGCGCCGCGGGTGCGGGTATCGGCCGCGTTGACGAAGAAGCTGGCGCTCTGCAGGCCGCTGACGCCGTAGTTGGCCGCCACGTAGTCGGTCAGTGCATCGCCAGTGATGCTCTCCGACAGCGCGATGCGATCGTCGATGTCGATCTGGAAGAAGTCCAGTGACAGGTCGAAATGCTCGCCGATGCGGCTGGTGAAGCCCAACGAGGTGTTCAGCGATTTCTCCGGCTTCAGATTCTGCGCACCCAGGCCACGCGCGATCGGATTGTTGACCGACAGCAGGCGGCCCTGCACCAGCTGGCCGCCAGCGTTGTAGCCGGTGGAGGTGGACTCGTAGCCGATCTGCGCCAGCGACGGCGCGCGGAAGTTGTTGGAGATGGCGCCACGCAACGCGAACGCCGGGGTGAATTCATAGCGCAGGCCGAGCTTGCCGGTCAGTTCACCGCCGAAATCGTCGTTGTGCTCGTAGCGCGCGGCCAGATCGGTGGAGAACTTTTCCCCGAACTGGCTCGACAGGCTGGCGTAGGCGCTGGCCACATCACGCGACAGGGTGGCTGTATCCTGCGGGGTCAGGCCGCCACCGGCCTGCGAACCGGTCGGGCGGTCGGTGAACGGGCCGGCCGCGTAGCTGGCCGGGTCACCGGGGCGGGTCTGGTAGCGCTCGTGGCGCGCTTCCACACCCAGGCCCAGGGTGTGGCTGATGCTCTCGCTCTGGGTGAACACGCGGCTCAGGTCGAGGTTGCCCACGGTCTGTGCGTACTCGTAGTCGGCGGTCTTGAAGCGGGTCGGGCTGGTCGGGCCCAGCGAGGCGTTGAGCGAATCACGCAGGCGGTAGGTGAAGTCGTTCTGGCCGTAATCCAGGCTGCCGTCGTAGCTCCATTCGCCCCACTGCCCACGCACGCCGGCTACGGCCTGCACGTCGCGGTTCTCGCCTTCGGAGATCGGCCGGTAACCGTTCGGATAGACCTCCTTCCAGTTGGCATCGCCATCGGGGTAGCGGAAGTAGTTCGCGCCTTCGGTATCGCGCTGGTTGAAGGTGCCGAACGCGTAGAACGTCGAGGTCTGGCCCACCGGGATCTCGGTGTTCAGCCACAGGTTGATGTCCTTGCTCTTGCCATCGCCCAGCACATAGTTGCGCTTGCCCTGCAGCGCCAGGTTGTCCGGCGTCTGGTCCCACGGCGGAATCTGGTCGAAGCCGGCGCGGTTGGTGCCGTTGCGGTGCTTGTATTCCAGGCCGACGCGCAGGAAGGCGCCATCCTCGCCCAGCGAGGTGCCGACCTTGGCGCTGATATTGCCGGTCTGGCCGTCGGTAAGGGTACGCCCGATCGGCTTGAGGTCGGTGTGGTTGGCGCCGTAGCTGGCCTCGATCTCGCCACCGTCGCCGCCGTTGTCGAGGATCACGTTGATCACACCGGCCACCGCATCCGAGCCATACAGCGCACCAGCGCCATCACGCAGTACTTCGATGCGCTTGATCGCGCTGACCGGGATCGAATTGAAATCAACCGGGGTGGTGCCCTTGCCGATCTTGCTGTCGGTGTTGACCAGCGCGGTGTGGTGGCGGCGCTTGCCATTGACCAGCACCAGCACCTGGTCCGGCGACAGGCCGCGCAACTGTGCGGCGCGCACATGGTCGGCGCCACCGGAGTTGGACTGGCGCGGGAAGTTGAACGACGGCAACAGCGCCTGCAGCGCGCTGCCCAGCTCGCCGTTGACCACGCCGGCCTTGCGGATGTCCTCGGCGGTGAGCACATCCACCGGCGAGGTGGATTCGAGCACGGTGCGGTCGGCGGCACGGGTGCCGGTGACGATCACCGTGTCCAGGTTGGTGGCGTCCTGGGCCAGCGCCGGGACGGCGGCGGAGGAAAGCGCGAGGGCGATGGCGAGGCCGAGCGGCGACGCGGGCAGGCGGACGGACATGGGGGCTCCAGCAACAACGACGACGGGGAAGGGGGAGGTGGTTTCACTTACATCCATCCGGATGAAGCGATATATTATCTTCGCGTGATGACCGGTGCCGATGCAAGCCCCTGCCGGTCCGGCATGAGTTGATGCCCTGCTGGCATCAGCACGCCGGGCCGGTGGCGCTGTACGCTGCCGGCTCGCCTTGTCCCCCTTCCCCGGAGCTGTACCGATGAAACACCTTGGCCTCGTCTTCGCCGCGCTGCTGGCCACCAGTGGTTGCGCCAGCCTCTCTTCGCAGGCGCCCAGCGCCTATGCCACGGCCACCACCGCCGAACTGAAGGGCGATGCCGCACGCCCGTCCGCCGGCCACGGCTGGGTGCGCAGCGAGCTGTACTTCGGCGTGGGCGAGGAGCAGGGCGCCGGCAACCGCCCGCAGGCCGATACCATCAGCGAGGCGCAGTGGCGCACCTTCCTGGACAAGGAAGTGACCCCGCGCTTCCCGGATGGCCTGACCGTGTTCGATGCCTATGGCCAATGGCTGTTCCGCGGTGATGCCTCGCCCAACCGCCTGCGCACCAAGGTGCTGGTGGTGCTGCACGAGGACACCCCGCAGCGCCGCGCCGACATCGAAGCGATCCGCCTGGCGTGGAAGCAGCAGACCAAGCATCAATCGGTGCTGTGGTCGCGGCAGCCGGTCGAGGTATCGTTCTGAGTTGAAGGTGCCGCCGCGGTGCCGCAGGGAGCAATGATGAACTACAGGGAATGCCTGCTGGGCCTGGCATTGGCAGGCGTACTGGCACCGACGGCGCAGGCGGGTGGGGACGACGGCGAAACGCTGCGCTTCCAGGTGGCCGCGCATGTGCAGGCGCATGCCGATCCGCAGCAGGACGGCAGCATCGCGGTGCAGCTGTCACCCTCGGGCAAGCGCCAAACGCTGGCCGGCGCGGCCGATGCCGACGGCAATTCGCGATGGTCGCTCGAAGATGTCGATTTCGATGGCTACCCGGAACTGGTCGCACGCGCTCCGGTAGGCATGGTCAACGAAGCGGTGGCGGTGTACCGGTTCGATCCGGCCACTGTGGGTTTCCGCGCGCTGCAGGCCGACACCCACGGCAAGGACAGTTGCGGTGACCTGATGGGGTTGAGCGTGGATGCTGCCACTCGAACCTTGACCAGCAGTTGCCGCAGTGGCCCGATGTGGTACACCGACCAGTACCGGTTTGCAGGCGCGAAGCTCCATTTGTACCGCTCTGAGAGCGTGCTGATGCTGGGCGATACCTTGAACGCCGCGCTGCAGTGGGAACAGACCGACGAGCAGGGCCCGTTGGCGGTCTGGCGCACGTATGATCCGGCCGGCCGTGTGCTGGAGAGCGCGATTGCCAATGGCATGGGCGCACCGCCGGACGGGCCGTTGCGTGGTCAGCAGGCCGCCGTGGTACCCGCGCGCCTGTTCCTGTTCGACCGACCCGGTGCGTCCAGCACCAAGCGTTACCTGGTGCAGGGCGACCGCGTGGAACTGCTGGATGAACAGGACGGCTGGGTGAAGCTGCGCTACCGCAACCCGAAGCAGGGCGCGGTGGAAGGCTGGATCAACGTCAACGATTGAAGAAAAAGGGGACGGAGGGAATTAAGTCGTTTGTAGCACATACGACTTAATTCCCTCCGTCCCCTTTTTTTGCGGAGGCATCACTTCATCGGGTCTAGCCTCGGACGTTCCCCCCGTTCGAGGATGTATCCGATGAGCAAGCGCGTGGCCGAAATCGTGGTGGATGCCCTGCAGCAGGCCGGTGTCCGCCGTTGCTACGGCATCGTGGGCGATACGCTCAACCACGTGACCGATGCGATGCATGGCAGCGAGATCGCATGGGTGCATGTGCGGCATGAGGAAGTAGCAGCCTTTGCCGCAGGCGCCGATTCGCTGGTGAGCGGCGAACTGACCGCCTGCGCCGGCTCCTGCGGCCCCGGCAGCCTGCATTTCATCAATGGCGTGTTCGAGAGCAACCGCAACCGCGCGCCGATGGTGCTGATCGCCAGCCAGGTGGTGACCAGCGAGCTGGGCATGGAATTCCCGCAGGAAGTGGACTTCAAGGCGGTGTACGCCAGTTGTTCGGTGTTCTGCGAGCAGGTGCACAGCGCCGAGCAGGCGCGTCGCGTGGTCACCCTGGCCTGCCAGGCCGCGATCAGCCGCCGTGGCGTGGCGGTGGTGATCCTGCCCGCCGATATCAGCCAGGCCGAAGTGAAGCACGATGTGCCGTTCTCGGTGCATTACACCCAGCCGGTGCTGCGCCCGTCGGATGCTGAGCTGCAGCGCATCGCCGAGTTGCTGGGGCAGGGCAAGCGCATCGGCATCTACGCCGGCGCCGGTTGCCAGGGTGCGCACGCACAGCTGCTGGAACTGGCCCGGCGCCTGCAGGCACCGATCGCGCACACCTCGCGCGCCAAGGATTTCGTCGAGCCGGACAACCCGTACAACATGGGCATGACCGGCATCTTCGGCATCGAATCCGGCTTCCACACGCTGATGGAGTGCGACACGCTGCTGCTGCTCGGCGCCGACTTCGCCTGGGGCCAGTTCTACCCGGACAAGGCCACGATCATCCAGGTCGACCGCGATGGCAGCCATCTCGGCCGCCGCCATCCGGTGAACCTCGGCGTGGTCGGTGACATTGCACCGACGCTGGATGCCTTGCTGCCGATGTTGCCGCCGCGCGAGGACAGCAGTTTCCTGGACGAATGTATCGAACGTCGCGACAAGGCGCTGAAGAAGCGCGAGCAGGAAGAACAGCCGGGCGAGGGCGAGCTTATCCACCCGCAGCATCTGACCGCGCTGCTGTCGAAGCATGCCAGCGACGATGCGCTGTTCACCGCTGACGGCGGCTCGCCGATGGTCTGGGTGCTGCGGCATATCCGCGTCAACGGTCGCCGCCGCACGCTGACCAGCCTGCTGCACGGCACGATGGCCAATGCAATGCCGCAGGCACTGGGCCTGCAGAAGGCGTTCCCCGGCCGGCAGGTGATTTCGCTGTCCGGCGATGGCGGCCTGGCGATGCTGCTGGGCGACCTGCTGACGGCCGTGCAGGAGAACCTGCCGATCAAGGTGGTGGTGTTCAACAATGGCTCGCTGAACTTCGTCGAGCTGGAGCAGAAGGTGGAAGGCCTGCTGGACAACTACACCGACCTGAAGAACCCGGATTTTGGCCGCCTTGCCGAAGTGATCGGCTTCCACGGCCGCACGGTGACGCGCAGCGAGGATCTGGAAGAAGCGGTGCAGGATTTCCTGTCGCAGCGTGGCCCGGCGCTGCTGGACGTGCATACCAGCCGCGCCGAGCTGGTGATGCCGCCGCAGATCGAGGCCAAGCAGGTGGCCGGTACCGCGCTGTATGCAGCCAAGGCGGTATTGAACGGCCGCTTCGACGACGTGAAGCATCTGCTGGTGGACAACTTCCTGAAGAAGTAGGGAGTTGGTCGATGCAGGGCTGCGCCCTGCACCCGCAGAGGCCAATGCAACAGCCGAAGCAACAGCAACAACCGAAGCAACAGCAACAACCGAAGCAACAGCAACAACCGAAGCAACAGCAACAGCGGGCATTCCGTGGGATGGCAGGGCGGGTCCGGTTGCGGGGGACGCCGTAAACCCGTCCCTGGGGGCTTGGCCGCGGCATCCATGCCGCGGACACCCCCGCAACCGGACCCACCCCGCCTTCGACAG
>OJST01000337.1_pt1 | contig 11012 bp, 7 predicted proteins | sample 1599491 | NCBI WGS metagenome assembly OJST01 (sample SAMN04436635, study PRJEB24849) | human gut metagenome | biome: human gut; feature: NICU; material: stool | host: Homo sapiens | place: USA: Saint Louis, MO | collected 2010-02-10
GTCCTGCCCAACCCGCCCGAGGCATGCCTCGGGCCCATGCCGCGGACACTCCCGCCACCGGACCCACCCCGCCTTCGACAGATCCCTGCGATCTGCCGGAACGGCGTTCTGCTCTGGTAGGTGTCGACCTTGGTCGACACGGCGGTGCATGGGGTCAGATCCATTTTCCACAGGAAAACGGATCTGACCTCGGAAACAAAAAAATCCCCGGTCGACCCGCATCGACCGGGGATCTGGATCGCCACGTTGCCACGCCTTGGAGAGGCAGTTCCACCGTAGCGCATCGCGGCACCGGTGGTGATCGCCTGTGGCGATGACGACCAAGCGTGTGGCTATCAGGCGCCGGCCAGGGCCTGTTCCAGGTCGGCACGCAGGTCGCCGATATGTTCAATGCCGATCGACAGCCGCACGGTGTCCTCACTGACGCCGGCCTTGGCCAGCTCCGCCGCATCCAACTGGCGGTGGGTGGTCGAGGCGGGATGGGTGGCCAGTGACTTCGCATCGCCCAGGTTGACCAGGCGGGTGAACAATTTCAGCGCGTCAAGGAAACGTGCGCCTGCCTCACGCCCGCCCGGCAGGCCGAAGGTCAGCACGCCCGAGCCGTGCCCACCCAGATAGCGCTGCGCGGCGGCGTGCTCGGGATCGTCGGCCAGCCCGGCATAGCGCACCCACGCCACCTTAGCGTGCGACTTCAGGAACTGCGCGACGGCCAGTGCGTTGGCGTTGATGCGTTCCATGCGCAGGGCCAGGGTCTCGATGCCCTGCAGGATCAGGAACGCATTGAACGGCGACAGCGCCGCGCCGGTATTGCGCAGCGGCACCACCCGCGCGCGGCCGATGTAGGCCGCTGGCCCCAGGGCTTCGGTATAGACCACGCCGTGGTAGCTGGGGTCGGGCTGGTTGAGCCGCGCGAAGCGTTGGGGCTGTGCGGTCCAGTCGAAGCGGCCGGAATCGATGATCGCGCCGCCGAGGCTGGTGCCGTGGCCGCCCAGATACTTGGTCAGCGAATGCACCACGATGTCGGCGCCGTGCTCGAATGGGCGCAGCAGGAACGGCGTGGCCACAGTGTTGTCGACGATCAGCGGCACGCCAGCGGCATGCGCGACCTCCGCAATCGCAGCGATGTCGGTGACGTTGCCGCGCGGGTTGCCGATCGATTCGACGAACACCGCCTTGGTGCGCTCGTCGATCAGCGCGGCGAACGCAGAAGGATCGGCCGGGTCGGCGAAGCGCGCCTGGATGCCGTATTGCGGCAGGGTGTGCGCCAGCAGGTTGAGGCTGCCGCCGTACAGCGCGCTGGAGGCAACGATGTTGTCGCCGGCCTCTGCAATGGTCTGGATGGCATAGGTGATCGCGGCCTGCCCCGAGGCCAGCGCCAGCGCGCCGATGCCGCCTTCCAGCGCGGTCAGGCGCTGCTCCAGCACGTCGGTGGTGGGGTTCATGATGCGCGTATAGATATTGCCCGGTACCTTCAGGTCGAACAGGTCGGCACCGTGCTGGGTGTCATCGAAGGCATACGCCACCGTCTGGTAGATCGGCACCGCCACCGCGCGGGTAGTCGGGTCGGGACGGTAGCCGCCGTGCACGGCCAGGGTTTCCAGTTGCCACTGCGGGTCGCTCATTGCGCCAGGCTCCATCCGGGGAAACCGCCACCATAGGCCAGCCGTCGCCCGCCGCTGAAAGCTGCTGGCGATGACGTCCATACCGGGGGTTATCAGGTTGGCCGCGATTCAGGCAGCGGTCACGGGGCGTTGATAGGCTTCGCCGCCGGGCGCTCCTGCCCGGGCACGGAGGCCCCACGCGCATGCAGCCATCCCCCTGGACACCCACCGCCAACGGTACCCCGACCCAGGTCTTGTTGGTGGAGGACGACCGTCGCCTGGCCGAACTGGTCAGCGACTATCTCCACGAACATGGTTTCGCCGTGCAGCATGTGGCGCGCGGTGACCTTGCCGGCGCGGCCTGCCGCCAGCATGCGCCCGAGCTGGTGGTACTGGACCTGATGCTGCCCGGCCTCGGCGGCATCGACGTGTGCCGGCAGATCCGCAGCTTCTCCGACGTGCCGATCCTGATGCTGACCGCCTGCGAAGACGACATCGAGCAGGTGCTGGGCCTGGAATCGGGCGCCGATGACTATGTGCACAAACCGATCGAGCCGCGCCTGCTGCTCGCCCGCCTGCGCGCCCTGCTGCGCCGCCGCCATGGCAGCAGCAACACCGGCACACCCAGCCGTCTGATGCATGGCGAACTGCTGATCGACCGCATGCAGCGCGAAGTGCACCTGCACGGTCAGCCGGTCGAGCTGGGCACCACGGAATTCGAGATCCTGTGGCTGCTGGCCAGCCAGCCGGGGCAGATCCTGTCGCGCGACCAGATCCTGCAGGCGGTGCGCGGCATCGGCTTTGACGGCCTGGACCGCAGTGTCGATGTCAGCATCGGCAAGCTGCGCCGCAAGCTCGGCGATGATGCGCGCGAACCGCGGCGGATCAAGACCGTGTGGGGCCGTGGCTACCAGTTCAATCCGTCGGCCTGGACGGCATGAAGCGGCTGTTCCTGTGGTTGTGGTTTATCACGGGTGCCTGCTTCCTGGTGTCGGTGTTCTTCCTCAACCACATCCTGGACGGCATCTACACGCCCGTGCAGGATCGCATCTTCGTCCAGCAGGTGCGTGGTCAGGTGTACGCCCTGCGCAGTGGCCTGGCCGGCCTGGATGCCGACCAGCAGCGTGAGCGCCTGCAGCAGTGGCAACCACACTACGGCATCGCCCTGACCCTGCTCGACAAACCTCCCGCACTCGACGCGCAGGAACAGGTGGCCGTGAAGGCCGATGGTTTCATCGTGCGCGATCAATACCAGCAGGTCCTGCTGCCCATCGAGGGCAGCGATGGCCGCTGGCTGCACCTGCGCCTGCCTGGCGCGGTGCAGATGACGACGTACATGACCATCGCCGCCTACCTCAGCATCCTGCTGCTGGTGGGCGCCAGCCTGTACGCGTGGGTGCGCCTGCTCTGGCGCGACCTGGAAGCGCTGCGCCGGCATGCCGACCGCATCGGTTCGGGCGATCTGCAGGCACGTGCCCAGGTCTCGCCACGCTCGCAGATCCGGGTCATCGTCGACCACTCCAACCGCATGGCGGCACGCGTGGCCGAACTGGTGCAGCGCCAACGCGACCTGACCCATGCGATCTCGCACGAGCTGCGCACGCCGATCGCGCGCGTGGCCTTCGGCCTGGACCTGATGCAGGACAGCGATGACCGCGAACGCCGCGAACGGCTGGCGCGGGGCCTGCACGGCGATCTGGCCGAACTCAACCGGCTGGTCAGCGAACTGCTGGCTTACGAACGGCTGGAGCATCCCAGCGAGGGCGAGCCGATGCAGCGCATCGAAGCCAACGACTGGCTGCAGGCCTGCCTGGCCGATGCGCGCCGCGATGCCGAACGTGCCGGCGTGATACTGCGCGTGCAGCCCAGCGCGTTGCCACGGGTGGATGCCGAGCCGCGCCTGCTGCAGCTGGCACTCAGCAATCTGGTGGGCAATGCGCTGCGCCATGCGCGTTCGCAGGTGGAAGTCTCGCTGGTCGGTGTCAGCGGCCGCGCCTGCCTGCGTGTGGATGACGACGGTCCCGGCATTGCCGAAGCCGATCGCGAGAAGGTGATGCGCCCGTTCACCCGCCTGGATGACAGCCGCAGCCGCGATACGGGGGGCTTCGGCCTGGGCCTGGCCATCGTCAGCCGCATTGCCGTCCGCCACGGCGGCGAGCTTCGCATCAGCCGCGCCACGTTGGGCGGCGCGCGCATGGAAATGCACTGGCCGCTGGCTGCCAGCTGAACGCCCCTGGGCGCGATTACAGTTGATTACAACTCCCGCACAACTGCGGACGGATCGGTCGCCGGCGTATCGCCACGCTAGCGACCCTGCAGCACTCGCCGGATGCGCGTGCTGCCTTCCTCCCATTGTCGAGAGTTTCCATGTCCCAGCTTCGCCGTTCCCCCGCCCTGCTCTGCTTGGCCCTGTTGCCGCTGTTCGCCGCACCGATCGCCCACGCCAAGGATGACCACTGGACCTTCGAGGTCGCTGCCGGCGGTGGCGTGGCGCCGCGCTACAGCGGCAGCGAGGAGTATCGTGCGACGCCGTCGTTGTCCTTTGATGTCACCTCGCCGGGTGGATGGTTTCTGGGCACCAGTGGCATTGGCTGGGGCACCTCCATCGGCGAGCACACCCGCGTGCGCGCGTATGTCGGCGCCAGCGGCATCCGCAAGGAAAAGGACTCGCTGCTCGGCGGTTCCGACTTCCTGCGCGGCATGGGTGATATCGATGCCCGTCCCCTGGTCGGCGTCTCGGCTGGTTATACGCTGGGCGAAGCCGTGCTGAGCGGCTCCTGGCAGTTCACCCGCAAGGACGAGGACAAGGCAGAGAACGGCCTGGCCACCCAGCAGATCCATCTGAACCTGAGCATGCCGCTGTTCGACCTGGCCGGCGGCGTGGTCAGCGGCAGCGTGTCCACCGACTACGGCAACCGCGGCTACATGCAGACCTGGTACGGCGTCAGCCCGGAACAGGCGGCGCGCACCGGCTTTGCCGAGCACAAGCCAAAGGCCGGCCTGGTCAGTGCCGGTGTCGGCCTGAAGTGGAGCCACCGCGTGGGCCGCAACGGCAACTGGTACATCTCGGCCGAAGGCACGCGCCTGCTCGGTGATGCCGCCGACAGCCCGATCGTGCAGAAGGCGAACCAGTTCGGCTTGATGAGCGGCTATACGCACCGCTTCTGAGTGAGCGCCGGGCATGGCCCGGCCCACTTCGCAGGAAACGGGGCGCTGCGGCCAGGCAGCGCCCCGTGTGAATCACGCTTTGGCGAATACCAGGCGGCCGCCGTCGTTTCCGACTTCGATGGTATCGCCGTTGACGAAAGCACCCGACAGGATCTGCTGTGCCAGCGGATTCTCCAGCTGCGACTGGATTGCACGCTTCAACGGGCGCGCGCCATAGACCGGATCGAAGCCGACGTTGCCGAGCAGGTCGAACGCCGCATCGGAGACCGCCAGCTTCAACCCGCGCTCGGCCAGCCGCTTCTCAAGCCCACGCATCTGGATGCGCGCGATCTGCTTGATCTGCTGCTTGTCCAGCGGGTGGAACACCACGATGTCGTCCAGGCGGTTGATGAACTCCGGACGGAAGTGCGCCTGTACCACGCCCATCACCGCCGCCTTCATCTGCGTGTAGGCCTCCGGACTGTCGTCGGCGCTCATGTCCTGGATCTGGTGCGAGCCCAGGTTCGAGGTCATCACGATGACGGTGTTGCGGAAGTCCACGGTACGGCCCTGTCCATCGGTCAGGCGGCCATCGTCCAGCACCTGCAGCAGGATGTTGAACACATCCGGATGCGCCTTCTCCACTTCGTCCAGCAGTATCAGCGAGTACGGACGGCGACGCACGGCCTCGGTCAGGTAGCCACCTTCCTCGTAGCCGACGTAGCCCGGAGGCGCGCCGATCAGGCGGGCGACGCTGTGCTTCTCCATGAATTCGCTCATGTCGATGCGGATCATCGCGTCGGCACTGTCGAACAGGAATTCGGCCAGCGACTTGCACAGCTCGGTCTTGCCGACGCCGGTCGGGCCGAGGAACAGGAACGAGCCGGCCGGGCGATTCGGATCGGACAGGCCCGCACGCGAACGGCGCACGGCATCGGAGACGACCTTGATCGCTTCTTCCTGGCCGACCACGCGGTTGTGCAGCACCTCTTCCATGCGCAACAGCTTGTCGCGCTCGCCTTCGAGCATCTTGTTGACCGGGATGCCGGTCCAGCGCGATACGACTTCGGCAATCTCCTCGTCGGTCACGCGGTCCTGCACCAGCTTGAAGTCCTTGTGCTCGGCCTCCTGGGCCGCGGCCAGCTGCTTTTCCAGCTGCGGCAGCAGCCCGTACTGGATCTCGCTCATCTTGGCGAAATCCTGGCGGCGCTGCGCGGCCTCCAGCTCCAGCTTGGCCTGCTCGACCTGTTCCTTGATCTTGGTCGCGCCCTGCAGCGCGGCCTTCTCCGACTTCCAGATTTCATTGAGGTCGGAGAACTCGCGCTCCAGCCCGTCGATGTCGTTCTCCAGGTCGGCCAGGCGCTGCCGCGAGGCTTCGTCCTTCTCCTTCTTCAGCATCTCGCGCTGGATCTTCAGCTGGATCACCCGGCGCTCAAGGCGGTCCAGCTCTTCCGGCTTGGAGTCGATCTCCATGCGCAGTCGCGAGGCGGCTTCGTCCATCAGGTCGATGGCCTTGTCCGGCAGCTGGCGGTCGGTGATGTAGCGGTTGGACAACGTCGCAGCCGCGACGATGGCCGGATCGGTGATCTCCACGCCGTGGTGCACGGCGTACTTTTCCTTCAGGCCGCGCAGGATCGCGATGGTGTCCTCCACCGACGGCTCGCCCACGAACACCTTCTGGAAGCGACGCTCCAGCGCAGCATCCTTCTCGATGTACTTGCGGTATTCGTCCAGCGTGGTGGCGCCGATGCAGTGCAGCTCGCCGCGTGCCAGCGCTGGCTTCAGCATGTTGCCGGCATCCATCGCGCCATCGGCCTTGCCGGCGCCGACCATGGTGTGCAGTTCGTCGATGAACAGGATGATCTGGCCTTCGTTCTTGGCCAGGTCGTTGAGCACGCCCTTCAGGCGCTCCTCGAATTCGCCGCGGAACTTGGCCCCGGCAATCAGCGCGCCCATGTCCAGCGACAGCACGCGCTTGCCGCGCAGGCCTTCGGGCACTTCGTCGTTGATGATGCGCTGGGCCAGCCCTTCCACGATCGCGGTCTTGCCCACGCCGGGTTCGCCGATCAGCACCGGGTTGTTCTTGGTCCGGCGCTGCAGCACCTGGATGGTGCGGCGGATTTCCTCGTCACGGCCGATCACCGGGTCGAGCTTGCCGCTCTCGGCACGCGCGGTCAGGTCGATGGTGTATTTCTCCAGCGCCTGGCGCTGTTCCTCGGCATTCTCCGACTGCACGTTCTCGCCGCCGCGCAGCTTGTCGATCGCCGCCTGCAGGCGGGTCTTGTCGGCACCGGCGGCGCGCAGCGCCATGCCCAGCGTGCCGCCGTCGTCCAGCGCCGCCAGCACGAACCACTCGCTGGCAATGAAGGCATCCCCGTGCTGCTGGGCCAGCTTGTCGGTCTGGTTCAGCAGGCGCCCCAGGTCGTTGCCCATCGAGACGTTGCCAGCCTGGCCGGACACCTTCGGCAGCGCATCCAGCGCCTCGGTCAGGCGCTCGCGCAGCACCGGCACGTTCACCCCGGCCTGGGCCAGCAGCGGACGCGTGCTGCCGCCCTGCTGGTCCAGCAGCGCGCTGAACAGGTGAACCGGTTCGATGATGCTGTTGTCGCGGCCCACGGCCAGCGACTGTGCGTCTGCCAGCGCCTGCTGGAAACGCGAGGTGAGCTTGTCCATCCGCATTGCGAATCCTCATCGGTCATCAGGGCCGGCCCGCGCCGGCGATGCTGGAAAGATGCGGTTGCCCCACCCGGTTTCAAGGGTGGCTGCGACTGCACCCCGAGGCCAGTCAGGCTTCGGCCAGCATGCCGGAACCGGTGTGGTCGGCGCGTTGATCCCGATCAGTTCTACGCGGTGAACGGGCTCAGCGGGTGATCGCGCTGCGGATCGCCCGCAGCTGCTGCTTGACCGCCCGCGCCTGGGCGGCATCCATCCGCAGCAGCGCCTTCTGCCCGATCGAGCGCGACTGCAGGGTGGGATCGACAAAGCGGTAGCGGCCGCGTTCATCGCGCTGCACCGCCGGGGGCTGCGCCAGTTCCGGGGTGTCCAGCAGGTGGTCGATCACCGCGACCAGGCGGTCGTTGAAGTACCCGTCGGGCCGGCCCAGGTCCACATAGGCCTGCTGGATCAGCGGATAGAAGCGCTTGTAGGCGGTAGCCGTTGCCGCCGGGTCCAGCGCGGTGAAGGCCTGCACGTAGGGCGCATAGCGCGCCGCGTTGCTGGCGGCGATGCGTTCGCCACCCTCGCCCGGCTCGACCTGCAGGTTGCCCGGCAGCGGCCGCGCGGCCAGCGCAGTCGGCGGCACGCTGGGCTTGTCCACGTTGTCGAGCTGGGTAACCAGGCGCTGGATCAGGTGATCACGCAGCAGCAGGGTCAATGGCCCCTCGCCCTGGAACAACTGGCTCAATGCACCCCAGGCGGCCGTATCGCTGTCAGCCAGCTTGGGCAGCGCCGGATCGGCGGCGGCCTCGGTATCCAGCGGATGCTTGATCGCGGGCGGTGCTGGCGCGGGTTCCGCGGCCGCCTGCGGTTGTGGCGGCGCGCTGGTACTGGCGGGGGTTGATTGCACCGGCACCGAAACACCGTCTGCCAGGCGCTTCAGCTGATCGCGGAACAGCCAACCTCCCGCGCCACCGATTACCACCACGCCCAACACCCAGGGCCATACCGCCTTTCCACTCTGCATGATGCAGCACCTCGTTTCACACGCATGGTGAAGGTGTGACCCCACCGATTGCAGCCGGTTCCCCGCCTGTTCCGCTGCCGTTCGGGTTGAGGCCTGCAGCAAGGCCGTGCTCACACTTGCTTTGCATGCAGCGCGCGAGGCTGTGAGCCTTGTTCTGTGGAGGCACTGCCATGCAGTACGCGCTGTATTACTGGACCGGCATCCAGGGCCGTGGCGAGTTCGTGCGGCTGGCGCTGGAGGATGCCGGTGCCGACTACATCGACATGGCGCGGGTGCACGGCGATGCGGTGATGCAGCCGTTTCTCGATGGCAGCAGTGAAGGTGCGCAGCCCTTCGCGCCGCCATTCCTGAAGGCGGGCCGCCAGGTCATTGCACAGGTCGCCGCGATCCTGGATTTCCTCGGCCCGACGCTGGACCTGGTGCCGCATGCGGCCTCGCGGCGGGTGCAGGCGCTGCAGTTGCAGCTGACCATCGCTGATCTGGTAGCCGAGGTGCACGACACCCACCATCCAATTGCTGCATCGAAGTACTACGAGCAGCAGAAGACCGAAGCCAAGGCACGGGCCGCCTCCCTGCGTGGCGAACGGCTGCCGAAGTTCCTCGGCTACTTCGAGCAGGTGCTGGCCGCCAATGGTGGCCGCCACGCACTGCGCGAGCATTCCTATGTAGATCTGTCGCTGTTCCAGCTGCTGAGCGGGCTGGACTACATGTTCCCGCGCCGCATGCAGGCGCTCGGCCCCACCCTGCCCCTGCTGCGTGCGCTGCAGGAGCGGGTGGCAAAGCGGCCGAACATCGCCGCCTATCTGGCTTCGGAGCGGCGGTTGCCGTTCAACACCAACGGCATCTTCCGCCACTACCCGGAACTGGATGGAGAGCGGTAGTGCCGGCCGCTGGCCGGCAGCTGCACGATCCGACCGAAGCCCATGAGGATGCCGGCCAGCGGCCGGCACTACCGTTGGGTCAGTTGTTTTCACCCAGCGGCTGCACCGGCTGCTTCTGCAGCGAAAGCAACCCCAGCAGCAACGCCAGTGCCACGTAGGCACCAGCGAACTGCCAGCTGATGATGCGCGCCAGGCCGTCCAGCTCCCACGGCAGGTAGATGCCACCACGCGGATCCACCGAGTGGATCAGGCCGAACAGGGTCAGCACCGCAGCCACCAGCAGGAAGCCGCAGGCACGGCGCAGGCGGCCATCGACCATCGCCGCCACCGCCGAAATCCACAGCATCGAGGTGATGATGAAGCCGTTGCCGAGGGTGAAGATCACCGCCAGCTCGGGCAGGCCATGGCCGTCGAGCTTGGTCAGCAGCTGCGGCAGCTGGTCCGGCGCGATCCAGCCGGGTGCCTTGATCGCCAGCAGGTACGCCACCGACGGCAGGAAACCGAACACCATCGCACCGGTGTGGTGACGCGGCGTGGCCTGGAAGGCCTGGGTGGTGATGTCGATGGCCACGTACACGATGATCGGTGCCAGCACCGCCAGCGGCAGCCACTGCACCAGCCCGGAGATGATGCCGAGCATGCCGCCGATGCCGACGAACAGGCCGGTCAGTAGCGTGTAGCCGCTGCGCGCACCCATGTGCTTGTAGGCCGGCTGGCCGATGTAGGGCGTGGTCTGCGCCACGCCGCCACAGACGCCGGCCACCAGCGTGGCCACCGCTTCCACCAGCAGGATGTCGCGGGTGCGGTAGTCGTCGCCGGCTGCGCGCGCGCTTTCAGAGACGTTGATGCCACCGACCACCATCAGCAGGCCGAACGGCAGCAGCAGCGGCAGGTAGGTCATCGCGGTGGGCAGGCCGTCGAGGAAGCCCAGTGTCGGCAGCGGCAGCACCACCTGCGGCGGCACCCACTCCGGTACATGGAAGCCGGGTGCGCCCAGCCCGGCCAGGCCGAGGCCGTAGTACAGCACGGTGCCGAACACGAAGGCCAGCAGCACGCCCGGGCCACGCACCGGCAGCTTTCCCTTGGCGATCAGCACGTACAGCAGCAAACCGAGCGTGGTGAAGCCGACCAGCGGCGAGCGCAGCGTTTCCAGCAGCGGCAGCAGGCCCATCAGCACCAGCGCGATGCCGGCAATGGAACCCAGCAGCGCGGCACGCGGCAGCGCGCGGGTGACCGCTTCGCCGAAGAACGACAACACGAACTTGAGCACGCCCATGATGACCAGCGCGGCCATGCCCAGCTGCCAGGTGGCGATGCCCGCAGCGTGCGGGTCCATGCCCTGCTGCTTGAACGCGATGAAGGCCGGGCCGAGCACCAGCAGCGCCATGCCGATGCTGGTCGGTGCATCCAGGCCGAGCGGCATGGCGGTGACATCGTCGCGGCCGGTACGCGCGGCCAGCCGGCGCGCCATCAGGGTGTACAGCAGGTTGCCGACCAGCACGCCGAAGGCGGTGCCGGGGAACATGCGGCCGAACACCACGTCGGCGGGGAACTGGAAGATCCCGACCAGGGCCATGGCGATGAAGCCGAGGATGGAGAGGTTATCGACGACCAGGCCGAAGAAGCCGTTGAAGTCGCCGGCGACGAACCAGCGACGCGGTGCGGCGGAAGCGGGAGCGGACATGGAAGGGGCGGTGGGGG
>OJST01000339.1_pt1 | contig 10979 bp, 9 predicted proteins | sample 1599491 | NCBI WGS metagenome assembly OJST01 (sample SAMN04436635, study PRJEB24849) | human gut metagenome | biome: human gut; feature: NICU; material: stool | host: Homo sapiens | place: USA: Saint Louis, MO | collected 2010-02-10
GGTGGAGGTGGTCACGCCCGGCGTGGCGGGGCCGGCTGCGCCGCCCTCGTGGAAGGCGTCCTGTACCAGGCTGGACCAGGAGCCGGCCGGCGCCGAACCGTTCCAGCCGGTCAGGGGGGCTGCGGTGCGCTTGGCCGGCTGCGTGGTGCGGCCGCCCCCCACCGACTGGGTGATGATCCGCCGCGTGCTCGACGAGCGTGCCAGGTAGGGGGTGTAGACCAGCCCCGGCAGTACACCGGACTGGGCCAGCAGGGCATTGGCACGGTCAAGGATATCGCCCAGCCGTTCCAGCACCTGCCGTTCGAAACTGCGATACAGCGCCAGCTGTACCTCGACGCTCAGCGCGTCCTGTTCGGCAATCCGGCGCACCATCGCGCACAGTGCCTGCGGTGCCAGCGGCAGGGTGTCGGCCTCGAAGGCCGGCGCCGCCGCCAGTACGCCCAGGCGTTGGCCCAGCAGGTTCAGTGTGTTGGTTGAACGCAGGGTTTCGCGCCGCACCATCTCGGTCAGCAGCAGGTCGCGATCCACTTCGTGCTCATCAACCAGCGACAGCCCGAGCATGCCCGGCAGCGCTGGCGGCCTGGCACTGGTACTGACACCGCTGACCGGTTCGCGCAACCGCGCGAGGGCGTCGGCCACGGCATCGAGCATGCGATCGGCGAAATGGCCGGCGAAGGCGTGCAGCTGTCCACGCTGGGCCATCAGCTCGGCCTGCTGCTGCGGATTGCGTGCGCGGTCGGCGTCGTGCAGCAGGGTCTGCTCCAGCGCCTCGACGGTCAGGATCAGGGGCGCGGCCAGCGTCTGCCGGCACAGGCCGATCAGCGCGCCCAGCAGCTCACGTACCCGCGGTGGCAGATCGCTGGCGGCCAGGCGGTTCTTGTCGGCAGGAGTGATGGAAAAGACAGCTGACATCGGCAGGCGGTACCCGGATTCCCGCGGATCGATCTGGTGAATCTACCGTGTCGGCCGATGTCGGCGCTACTTTAGGCTGAACGTGAATCGCATCCGCCGGGCCTGGCCCGACCGATGAACGGTAGTGCCGGCCGCTGGCCGGCAGATATGTCTTCACCGGATTGCCGGCCAGCGGCCGGCACAACCCTCTGTCACGCGAGGATCAATCTTCCAGGAACAGGCTTACCACGTCGTTGGTGAAGCGGCGGCCCAGCTCGGTCGGCTGCACATGCCCATCCGTGACTTCCAGCCAGCCGCGCTGCACGGCCTCGGCCAGCGGTGCGTCCAGCACGCTGCGCGGCAGCCCCGTGCGCGACTCGAAATCGCGCAGGCCGAAACCTTCGTGCAGGCGCAGCAGGTTGAGCATGTATTCGAACGGCAGGCGCTCCGGCGCGATCACATCGTCGCCACCGAACGAGGCCGGAGTGCCGGCGCTGTCCAGGTAGGCCTGCGGGTGCTTCAGCTTCCAGCGGCGCAGCACGTGTTCCTCGGCGCCCGAGCTGATCTTGCCGTGCGCGCCGGCACCGATGCCCAGGTAGTCGCCGAAGCGCCAGTAGTTCAGATTGTGCGCGCTCTGCCGGCCGGGGCGCGCGTAGGCGCTGACCTCGTACTGGCCGAAACCGGCCTGTGCCAGCAATGCCTGGCAGTGTTCCTGCATGTCCCAGGCGTTGTCTTCATCGGGAATGCCCTGCGGCGGCCGCGCGAAGAACACCGTGTTCGGTTCCAGGGTCAGCTGGTAGTGGGAGATGTGTGCCGGCTGCAGCGCGAACGCGCGTTCCAGGTCGGCCTCGGCACCGGCCAGGGTCTGTTCCGGCAGCGCGTACATCAGGTCGATGTTGAAGTTGTCGTAGCCCGCGTCCTGCGCCATCTTCACCGCGCGCTCGGCTTCGCCACTGTCGTGGATGCGGCCCAGGCGCTTGAGCATGGCGTCGTCGAAGCTCTGGATGCCGAAGCTGAGGCGGTTCACGCCGGCCGCGCGATAGCGGTCGAAGCGGCCATGCTCGGCGGTGCCCGGGTTGGTTTCCAGGGTGATTTCGGCGTTGGGGGCAAAGCGCAGGCGCGCGCTGGCCTGCTGCAGGAAGCGGTCGATCGCCTCTGGCGGGAACAGGCTGGGCGTGCCGCCACCGAAGAACACGCTGTGTACCACCCGGCCCCAGACCAGCGGCAGGTCCTGGTCGAGGTCGCGCAGCAGCGCATCGATATAAGCGTCGAACGGCAGCTCGCCCTTGGCCTGGTGCGAATTGAAATCGCAGTACGGGCATTTGCGCACGCACCACGGCAGGTGCACGTACAACGACAGCGGTGGCGGCACCAGCCGCGGCGGGTTGTCGTGGTCGGCGGAGCAGGCTTCGCCGGGCAGGTGGTTGCAGTGGTCGTGGGCGTGCGGCATGGGCTTCTTCGGTAGTGCCGGCCGCTGGCCGGCTTCCCTGGGTCGATCGGGTGGCGTCAGTACAGCGTCGCCAGCTGCTGCTTGAGCTGCTGCAGGGCAATGGCGCGGTGGCTGATGGCGTTCTTCAGTGCCGGCTCCATTTCCGCGGCGGTCAGGCCGTGGGTGGTGTCCAGGAATACCGGGTTGTAGCCGAAACCATTGGTGCCACGCAGTTCGCGGATGATCTGCCCTTCCCAGCGGCCTTCGCAGATCAGCGGCTGCGGGTCGGTGGCGTGGCGCAGCAGCACGATCACCGCATAGAAGCGGGCGCTGCGCTGGCCATCGGGAATGTCGGCCATCGCGTCCAGCAGCTTGGCATTGTTGGCCGCAGCATTGGTCGGGTGGCCGGCATAGCGTGCGCTGTACAGGCCCGGCGCACCGCCGAGGGCATCGACGATCAGGCCCGAATCATCGGCCAGCGCCGGCAGGCCGGTCGCTTCGCAGGCCGCGCGCGCCTTCAGCAGCGCGTTCTCGACGAAGGTCAGGCCGGTCTCTTCCACATCGCCCAGCCCCAGTTCGGCGGCCGAGGTGATCTGCAGCGGCAGATCGGCAAGGATCTCCTGCATCTCCACCAGCTTGCCGGCGTTGTGGCTGGCCAGTACCAGTTTCTTCATTGACGGGGCTCCAGCAGGTCCCAGGTGTTGCCATACAGATCGCGGAACACCGCAACCGTTGCATAGGGTTCTTCGCGCGGCGCTTCCAGGAACTCGACGCCGGCGGCGACCATCGCCGCGTGGTCGCGGCGGAAGTCGTCGGTGTTGAGGAAGAAGCCGACGCGGCCGCCGGTCTGGTTGCCGATGCGGCTGCGCTGTTCCTCGTCGCTGGCGCGGGCCAGCAGCAGGGCGGCGGCGCTGCCGTCGGTCGGGCCGACCACCACCCAGCGCTTGTGCCCCTGGTCGATGTCTTCGAGCAATGCGAAGCCGAGCTTGCCGGTGTACCAGGCAATGGCTTCGTCATAGTCGGCCACCACCAGGGTGGTCAGGGCGATGCGGCGGTTCATGCCGACAGCGCCGCCTGCTGTGCGGCCAGCAGTTCGCCCACGCCCTTTTCGGCCAGGCCCAGCAGCGCATCCAGTTCATCGCGACGGAAGGCGTGGCCTTCGGCGGTGCCCTGCAGCTCGATGAAGCCGCCGCCATCGTTCATCACCACGTTCATGTCGGTGTCGCAGTCGCTGTCTTCGGCGTAGTCCAGGTCCAGCACCGGGGTGCCGCGGTACACGCCTACCGATACGGCGGCCACTGCGCCCAGGATCGGGTTGCGCTTGATGTCGCCACGCTTCATCAGCACGTTCACCGCATCGACCAGCGCCACGTAGGCGCCGGTGATGGCGGCCGTGCGGGTGCCACCGTCGGCCTGCAGCACGTCGCAGTCGAGGGTGATGGTGCGCTCGCCCAGCGCGTTGCGATCCACGCAGGCGCGCAGGCTGCGGCCGATCAGTCGCTGGATCTCCAGGGTGCGGCCACCCTGCTTGCCACGGGCCGCTTCACGGTCACTGCGGGTGTGGGTGGCGCGCGGCAGCATGCCGTATTCGGCGGTGACCCAGCCTTCGCCCTTGCCGCGCAGGAAGCCCGGCACGCGGTTCTCGACGCTGGCGGTGCACAGCACACGGGTTTCACCGAAGCACACCAGCACCGAACCTTCGGCGTGGCGGGTGAAGCCGCGTTGGATGACGACCGGGCGGAGCTGGTCGGGCTGGCGGCCGCTGGGGCGGGAATCGGACATGGTGCGGGTTCCGTAATGGCAAGGGAGTACGCCGCCACGCCCGCGGCCTTCACGGGGCGGGCAAGGGGGCTCTGGTGAGGGCGCTAGGGTACCATTCCCCCTTTGCACGCACCGGACACAATCCATGATTCGAAGCATGACCGCCTATGCCGGCGGCGAGCGGGTCACCCCGTGGGGCACGCTGGGCTGTGAGCTGCGCTCGGTCAACCACCGCTTCCTGGAGGTCGGCACCCGCCTGCCCGAGGAACTGCGGGCGCTCGAACCGCAGCTGCGCGAGCGCATCGCTGCGCGCCTGAGCCGCGGCAAGCTGGATCTGGTGATGCGCCTGCGCGCGCCGGAAGCCGCCGCCAACCTGCAGGTGGACGAGGCCCTGCTGGGCCAGCTGGGCCGCCTGGCGCACCGCCTGACCTCCGATTTCCCCAATCTGCAGGTCAGTTTCACCGACCTGCTGCAGCTGCCGGGCGTGACCCGTGGCGAGGCCACCGACGCCGCCGCCCTGCAGGTCGAGGCGCTGGCGCTGCTGGACCAGGTGCTGGATGGCTTCGTCGAGGCCCGTGAGCGCGAAGGCGGCAAGTTGGCTGCGGCCATCAGCGAGCGTGTGGACGGCATCGAACGCATCGCCACCGAAGTGCGCACGCTGATTCCGGCCATTCGCGACGGCCAGCGCGCCAAGCTGGCCGCACGCCTGGCCGACCTGCCGCACCCGGTCGACCCCGGCCGCGCCGAGCAGGAACTGGTGCTGTGGCTGCAGAAGCTGGACGTGGATGAGGAACTGGACCGCCTCGGCAGCCACATCGTCGAGATCCGCCGCGTGCTCAAGCAGCGCGAGCCGGTCGGTCGCCGCCTGGACTTCCTGCTGCAGGAGTTCAACCGCGAAGCCAATACGCTGGGCTCGAAGTCGGTGGACAGCCGTACGTCCAATGCCGCGGTGGAGCTGAAGGTGCTGATCGACCAGATCCGCGAACAGGTGCAGAACATCGAGTGATGTTGCATCCAGCGGTACAGCAGGGGCGCCTTCGGGCGCCCTTGTCGTTCCAGCGCATCAGCGCACGCTGACGCCCGGCGCTCCTTCGCTCAAACGCCCGACCACGGCTGCCTGGCCGAACCCCGCGTCGTGGAAGCAGGCCAGCACTGCATCCACCGCTTCCGGGGCGCACGACACCAGCAGGCCGCCGCTGGTCTGAGGGTCGGTCAGCAGTGGCTGCCAGTGTGCCGGCAACCCATCGGCGAAGCGCACCTCGGTGCCATAGGAGGCCCAGTTGCGGTTGGATGCGCCGGTCACGCAGCCACGCTGCAGCAGCTCCAGCGCCTGCGGCAGCAGCGGCACCTGTGCACTGTCCACCTCGGCAGCGACACCACTGGCGCGGCACACTTCCAGCAGGTGGCCGAGCAGGCCGAAGCCGGTGACGTCGGTCATGGCATGCACGCCGTCCAGCGCAGCCAGCGGCACGCCCACGGTGTTCAGGCGGGTGGTCGACGCGATCATCTGCCGGTAGCCGTCGGCATCCAGCACTTCCTTCTTCAGCGCCGACGAATACACGCCCACGCCCAACGGCTTGCCCAGCACCAGCACGTCGCCGGCGCGGGCATCGGCATTGCGCTTGAGTCGTTGCGGGTCGAGCACGCCGATCGCGGCCAGGCCGTAGATGGGTTCCACCGAATCGATGCTGTGGCCACCAGCGACCACGATGCCCGCATCGGCGCAGGCGCGTTCGCCACCCTGCAGGATGCCGCGGATCGTGTCCTGCGGCAGCGTGTTGATCGGCATGCCGACGATGGCAAGTGCGAACAGCGGGCGCGCGCCCATCGCATACAGGTCCGACAGCGCGTTGGTGGCCGCGATGCGGCCGAAGTCGAACGGGTCGTCGACGATCGGCATGAAGAAGTCGGTGGTGGCGACGATCGCCTGCCGGTCATCGAGGCGGTACACCGCGGCGTCGTCGCTGTTGTCACGGCCCACCAGCAGCTCAGCCGGTGCCGGAAGTGCTGGAACGCCACGCAGCAGTTCGCTCAGCACGCCCGGCGCGATCTTGCAGCCGCAGCCGCCGCCATGCGCGAGAGAGGTCAGTCGTTGCGGGGCATCGGCCGTTGAAGGGGCGGGGGACTGCGCGTGCGTGGCCATGCCGACATCTCCTGCGGGAACGCGAATGGCGGAAGGCAGCAGGAGTCGAACCTACCAGGGAACGATCGACGCCCCCTACTGGGTTTGAAGCCCAGCCGCATGCCCGGATGCGCATGCCTTCCGAAAGTACGGCGGTACCGGTGGGCTCAGTCGCGGGCTGCGTTCCACTGCAGGTCGCCGCGAGGCCGATGCTGGTCACCGACGCGTCGAGTGTAGCCAACGCGATTGAAGAACTCCAAGATCTGGATGCTGCGTTTGCGGCCCAGGCCGATGGCATCGCGGAACGTGGCCGCATCCACCGTGCCGCTGGCCTGTGACAGCTGCGCGACGATCGCGGCGAGTTCCGCAATGCACGCGGGTGCATAGAACAGGTCCGGCACCACCTGGAACAGCTCGCCACGTGCGGTGGCGCGGCGCAGGACGGCGCGGACTTCGTCTTCGGCCAGGCCGATCTCGGCAGCAAGGGTGCGCACCCACGGCGGATCGAAGCCACCGGCGTGCAGTTGCGGCAGCACGCGTTCCAGCAGCAGACGCTCGCGTTCCGGTGGCGCATGGTCATGCCCGGGCAGGCGCCACCAGGCACCCACGCGTTGCACGCTGCCGTCGTCCAGCAGGTCCTGCAGCAGCGCATTCCAGAGGCTCGCTGCAAGCGCGGGCAGGGTGCTGCGCTGCAGGCGGCCGCTGTCGACACCGGGTTCGTCCGGGCGTCGCTCATGCCATCCACGCAGTGAGGCGATCACCTGCTCGCGCAATGCCTGCCAGTGCGACACAAGGATGACTACCGTGTCTTCGCGGGTGACGATGCGTCGCGTGTCTGCAGGAAGATCGATCCGGTCGGCGGCGCGCCGGCAGTAGCGCTGCAGCGCGGCCATGGCAACGCCGAAGGGCGCCTGCTGCAACAGTGGGCCGATTCCCGCACCCGCGGCCAGTTGCTCCAGTGCTCCCAGCCATGCGAGCCGTGCAGGACTGCGCCGGCGCCGCTGTGGCGGGTCCGGATCGAGCACGAGGCCGCCGCCCAGCGTGTGGGTGGCCGCTGAATCGCGGGCAATGAAGCGATCGCCACACATCGCACAGACCGGAGCATCGAACACCAGCTGCACCAACTGCCCATCACCGTGGTCATGGTCCTCCAGCAGCACCACATGGGCCTGCCGGTGCATCGTGCCCCAGTGGATATGCAGCGGTGCCCAGTCGCGCAACGGTGCGGCCAACGCGGACAGCCGCAACCGCACATCAACGCGGGTGGTGGCCAGCAGTGCGCGTGCGTCGGCGATCCAGTCACCGCGGTGGATGTCGTCACGGGCGATGGCCGCCAGGTTCAGTGCGCAGCGCTGCCCGGCCATCGCGTGGTCACTGGCCTGGTTCTGCGAGTGGATGCTGCGTATGCGCACTTCAGTGGCGGCCGGCATCAGCTGCAGATGCTCACCCACCGAGGCGATGCCGCCGTGCACTGCACCGGTCACCAGCGTGCCATGACCGGCCAGCGAGAACACGCGGTCCACCGGCATGCGGAACAGCTCGCTGCGCAGTTCGGCCTGGCGCGTGCTGGCATCGTCCGCCGCCCACGCGTGCAGCTGGGTACGCAGCGCGTTGATGCCAGCATCGTCGGGTGCGGTGCTGTTGCAGGTGAACACAGGGGAATCCTGCAGCGGCGTGCCGGCCAGCAGGGCAGCGACCTCGATCTCGACCCGGGCCAGGCGCGCCGCATCCACACGGTCGATCTTGGTCAGCGCCACCGCACCCCGGTTCACGCCCAGCAGCTGCAAGATGGCCAGATGCTCGCGGGTCTGTGGCATCACGCCGTCGTCGGCAGCGATGACCAGCAGGGCGACGTCGATACCCGTGGCGCCGGCCACCATCGTGTGCACGAAGCGCTCGTGGCCTGGCACGTCGACGAAACCCAGCGTCGCGACAGGACCTGTGCCGTCCCTGCGTTCCACAGGAACATAGGCATAGCCCAGCTCGATGGAAATACCACGCGTACGCTCTTCCTGCAGGCGATCGGTTTCGATGCCGGTCAGTGCCCGTACCAGGCTGGTCTTGCCATGGTCGATATGCCCGGCGGTGCCGACGATCATGCCTGCAGCGTGCTCCACTGGGCGAGGAAGTCGGCTTCGTCGGCCGGTTCCAGGCAGCGCAGGTCCAGCCACAGCGCGTCATCGGCAATGCGGCCCAGCACGGGTCGCGGCAGCTGACGCAGGCGCTTGGCCAGGCGATCCAGTCCGCCACGGCGCGCGCTGGTAATGCGCAGTCCGGCGCTGGCCAGCTGCGCCTGTGGCTGGGCGCCGCTGCCGATCTGGCTGTGCATCGAAGCAGGCTCGAGGCTGTAGTCCGCCGCCAGCGAGGCACGCATCGGCTGCAGCAGGCGCTGGGCCTGCGCATCAATGTCATCCTGCGTGCGCGAGAGCGTGCGCAGTGTCGGCAGCCGCTGTGCCAGCAGCTCGGGTTCGCGGTACAGGGCCAGCACCGCCTCCAGTGCGGCCAGGCCCATCTTGTCCATGCGCAGTGCCCGCTTCAGCGGGTTGCGGTTGATCCGCGCGATCAGGTCCGCGCGACCGGCGATGATGCCGGCCTGCGGGCCACCCAGCAGCTTGTCGCCGCTGAACGAAACCAGATCGGCGCCGGCCGTCAGCGTTTCCTGCACGGTGGGTTCGTGCGGCAGGCCGAACGTGGCCAGATCGCACAGGCTGCCACTGCCCAGGTCCACCACCAGCGGCAGGCCATGTTCGTGCGCGATCGCGGCCATCGCCGCGGTGTCGACCTTGGCAGTGAATCCGCTGATCGCGTAGTTGCTGGCGTGCACCTCCATCAGCAGCGCTGTGCGCGCGCCGATGGCGTTGGTGAAGTCGGCCGGATGGGTGCGGTTGGTGGTACCTACTTCCAGCAGCCGCGCGCCGGCGCTGCGCATCACGTCGGGAATGCGGAAGGCGCCACCGATCTCCACCAGCTCGCCGCGCGACACCACCACGTCACGGCGGTTGGCCAGGCTGTTGAGCAGCAGCAGGACCGCCGCCGCATTGTTGTTGACCACAGTGGCGGCTTCGGCACCGGTCAGCTCGCAGATCAGTGCCTGTACCCGCGCATCGCGGTCGCCGCGACGGCCACGGATGACGTCGAACTCCAGATCGACCGGCGCGGTCATCGCGCGGGTGACTGCCTGCACCGCGGCCTCGGGCAGCAATGCGCGACCCAGGTTGGTATGCAGTACGGTGCCGGTCAGGTTGAACATCGGTTGCAGGTCCAGCCGTGCATCGGCTGCCAGTTCGGCCTCGACCGCTGCCACCAGCGCCGGGCCGTCGACCGCTTCCTGCAGCTGCGCGGTCGACAACTGGCTGGCGCTTACACGCTCACGCAGCACCTGCAGGTGCGAACGCAGCAGCTGGGTGATGCGGCTTCGACCGTGGCCTTCGATCAGTGGCGCCAGTGCAGGCAGGCGCAGCACCCGGTCCAGCGAGGGCAGGGCGGCGGCCGATGCCGGGGCGGGGGGCATGGCTGTCATCGCCTCAATCGCCGTCGGATTGCCACAGCAGAGGATTCTGGCTGGCACGCGCATAGCCTTCCTCGGCCAGCAGCAGATCCAGCGCCAGCGTGCCGAGGTCATCGGCCACCGGCTCCAGTGACGGGTCCTTTTCCAGATACAGGATCTTGCGGTAGCTGTGACAGTGGTCGCAGGTCTCGGCACGCACCGCGCTCTCGCGCACCGCCTCGCCGCTGTCGCCGTCCACATCGGCCAGGGCGCGATAGGCGATGTCCTTGCCGGCGGCACCACACTGGCTGCACTGCACGCGCACGTAGTGCCACTGGCAGGCGCACAGCGAGCACGACAGGTAACGGTAGGACGCATAGGGTGCGCGTGCCTGCACCACGCTGGTCACCGGCAACGTGCCGCACAGCGGGCACAGCCCTGGCGCATCAGCCAGCGGCTTCAGGTCGGTAGGGCGGAAGCTGGCTGCGAGCACCGCCCAGTAAACCTGCAGTGCGTTCATCACCAGCAGCGCAGCGACCGCATCCACCGACGGCGCGTCATCGCGCTCCAGCACCGCGTGCGCCTGAGCATCCAGCCAGGCGTCGTCGGCAGCCGCGACGCGTTGCAGCTCCTGTCGGGTTTCCAGCGGCAGCCCCGTTTCGTCGGCACAGTGCTGGCACAGCATGCGCAGCCAGTCGCGCCAGCATCCATCCAGCTGAAGCGTGTTGGCCGGCCGCAACGGCATGCCGGCACCGGCCGCCGCACTCGACTGCTGCGCACGCGCCTGCGACTGCAGCGCCTCGCGCTGCTGCGGTGTCAGCTCATCCAGCATCGCCTGCTGTGCATCGGCCAACGCCGCCAGCAGCTGCAGGTAACCGCCGATGGCACTGTGCGCGGCCAGGCTGCGCAGGCGCGTCGCGCGCTCGGCGAACAGTGACTCGATATCGGGCAGGATGATGCGCGGCACATCGCGCGAGGCGAGCGTCTCGATCTCACCGGGTTCAAGGATGCGTTGCGCCATGCAGGGCCAGCCAGAAGAACCAGCCTCCATCCTCGCCGTTGTCGGCGCTCGCGTCCAGCGGGTTCAAACAACGCAGTCGAGCAAAGCAGTCGAGCACGGCTCGACTCTACAAAAACCGGTTTCGGTCGTTGCCATGTTCATCGTGTCGACCAAGGTCGACACCCACCAGCAACGGGAAACTGTCGAAGGCGGGGCACTGTGGGTTTGCGGGGTGTCCGCGGCATGGATGCCGCGGCCAAGCCCCCAGGGACGGGTTCACGGCGTCCCC
>OJST01000341.1_pt1 | contig 10921 bp, 9 predicted proteins | sample 1599491 | NCBI WGS metagenome assembly OJST01 (sample SAMN04436635, study PRJEB24849) | human gut metagenome | biome: human gut; feature: NICU; material: stool | host: Homo sapiens | place: USA: Saint Louis, MO | collected 2010-02-10
GGCGCCAGCAGCCCACGTACGACCACCGGCGAAGGCGGCGACGGCACATCCGGCAGCCTGCGATCGGGCGGCAGCGCGCGCCAGCCCAGATCGACCAGCAGCACGCTGCCCTCGTCACTGCGGAACGGACGGTAGATCTTCACGCCCGCGCGGCCGTGCCGGGTCTGGTTGTCCAGCAGCACCACGCCAGGCAGGAAGCGGCCGTGGTCGGCCACGCCGTGCAAGGCGCCAGGTGCAGCCAGGGCCTGCGCCAGTGGCAGCGCCTGTGCAACAGCTGGACCTTGTGCATCCAACATTGCCTGCTTGGCATGCATGCGCTGCAGCTGCCACAGCCCCAATGCGGTGAAACCGACCATTGCCAGCACCGCCAGCAGCCATCCGATCACGCGCGTGTGCTGGCGCATCATGACAAGTCCGCGCAAACGCGGTCAGATAGGCGCATCCACCCTGCCCTCGAGCCGCGCATGAGTGATTCGCTGAAGACCCTGCTGGTAATCGCGTTTCTGATCGTCATCGTCTGGAATCTGGGCGCCGGCCTGTATTACCTGCTGGTCGACCGCGGCCAGACCAAGCGCACGGTCAACGCACTGACGCGCCGCATCGCGGTGTCGGTTGCGTTGATCCTGCTGGTGATCGTGAGCATCTACATGGGCTGGATCAAACCGCACGGCATCGGCGGCTGAGGCCACCGATGCGTGCGCGGTCAAAGCACGTAGACGAACATGAAGAGCATCAGCCACACCACGTCGACGAAGTGCCAGTACCACGCGGCCGCTTCAAAACCGAAATGGTTGTCGCGGGTGAAGTGTCCCTTGGCCGAACGCAGCCACATCACGATCAGCATGATCGTGCCCAGCAGCACGTGCGCGCCGTGGAAGCCGGTCAGCATGAAGAACGTTGAACCGTAGATGCCCGAGCCGAGCGTCAGGTTCAGTTCCTTGTAGGCGTGGATGTACTCCTCCGCCTGCAGGGTCAGGAAGCCCAGGCCAAGCACCACGGTCAGGCCCAGCCAGATCAGCAGCTGGCGACGGTTGCCGGCCTTCAGCGCGTGGTGGGCGATGGTCAGGGTCACGCCGGAGGTGAGCAGGATCAGCGTGTTGATCAGCGGCAGGCCCCAGGCCGGGATGGTCTGGAACGCGCCGCCGATCGCCGCGGGGCCGTTGGTCGGCCAGCCGGCGGAATAGCCCTGCCAGAGCAGCTCGTTGGTCATCACCCCGCGGCCTTCGCCGCTCAGCCACGACAGGCCCAGGTTGCGGGTGTAGAACAGCGCGCCAAAGAAGGCGCCGAAGAACATCACTTCGGAGAAGATGAACCAGATCATCCCCATCCGGAACGAGCCATCGACCTGGTGGTTGTAGTTGCCCGCCTGCGACTCGCGCACCACGTCGCTGAACCACCAGAACAACGTCAGCACCAGCATCGCGATGCCAATGTAGAAGGTCCAGCGTCCCCAGCTGGCATCGTTGAGCCAGCTGGCCACGCCCACCATGGTCACCATCATCGCGATGGAACCCACGAACGGCCATTTGCTCTGGGCCGGGACGAAGTACACGTTGGCGTCGGTCGGTGTCTGGGCCATGTCGGTATCCGGGTCAGGGTGCGGCGTGCGCGCCTTCCGAGGTGGCGGCCGGGGCCAGCCGATCGGACAGCGCGTCGTTGCGGTAGAAGGTATAGGACAAGGTGATCGTCTTGATCTCCGGCGGCAGGTCCGGATCAACGATGAAGCGCACCGGCATGTCGCGCTTCTCGCCAGCCTGCAGCGTCTGCGCGGTGAAACAGAAACATTCGGTCTTGCTGAAGAAGCCCGAGGCACGCGCCGGCGCCACCGAAGGCACCGCACTGCCGACCACCGCCTGCTGGCTGTCGTTGCGGGCGAAGTACAGCGCCTCGTTGAGTTCGCCGGGCACCACGTCCATGGTCAGCTGTTCGGGATGGAACGACCACGGCAGGCGCGAATTGACGCCGCCATCGAACTCCACGCGCACGGTGCGCTTGCCGGTGGCGGCGCCTGCACTGGCTTCGCCACCGGGGCCGCGTTCCAGGCGCACACCGAACACCTTCTCGCAGGCGATGCGGTACAGCGGCACCAGCGAGAACGTGAGCAGGAACACCGCCACCGCCACACCGATCAGGCGCGGCAGCCCCGCACTGCGTGACGGTGTGCTGGCTGGCGCCTCGCTCATCGGCCGATCACCCCGCTGAGGATGAAGCCGACGTAGACCAGCACGGCGATGGCGCCGACCCACATCGCCGTGCGCCTGGCGCGCTGGCGTTGCTGTTCGATGCCGTGGCGTTGGGCTTCGGTCTGGCTTTGGCTTTGGCTTTGGCTTTGGTAGAGCCGACTGTTAGTCGGCTGCACTTCGCGAGTCGACTGACAGTCGACTCTACCGATCGGCAGCGGGCTCTCGTTATGCATGCCCCACCTCAATGCGTGATGTCGTCATGCGCCAGATCTCCCGGACGGATGGTCGGCGGCGTGGTGAAGGTATGTGCCGGTGCTGGCGACGGCAGCGTCCACTCCAGGCCGCGCGCGCCTTCCCAGGAACGGGCCTCGGCCTTCTCGCCGTTGCGCAGGGACGACAGCAGGATCGCGGCCATCATGAACGGGGTGACGAACATGCCGAACGCACCGATCGAGCTGATCAGGTTCCAGTCGGCGAAGGCCACGCTGTAGTCGGGAATGCGACGCGGCATGCCGGCCAGGCCGAGGAAATGCTGCGGGAAGAACAACAGGTTGACGAATACGATCGACCACCAGAAGTGCACCTTGGCCCACTTCTCGCTGTACATCCGCCCGGTCCACTTCGGCCACCAGTAGTACACCGCGGCGATCAGCGCGAACACCGCACCGGTCACCAGCACGTAGTGGAAGTGCGCGACCACGAAGTAGGTGTCGTGGTACTGGAAGTCGGCGGCGACGATCGCCAGCATCAGGCCGGAGAAGCCACCGATGGTGAACAGGATGACGAAGGCCACCGACCACAGCATCGGTGCCTCGAACGTCAGCGAGCCACGCCACATGGTGCTGACCCAGTTGAACACCTTCACCCCGGTCGGGATCGAGATCAGCATGGTGGCGAACATGAAGTAGATCTCGCCGCCCAGCGGCATGCCCACGGTGAACATGTGGTGGGCCCAGACGATGAACGACAGGAACGCGATCGCGGCGGTGGCGTACACCATCGCCTGGTAGCCGAACAGCGGCTTGCGGCTGAAGGTCGGGATGATCTCGCTGACCACGCCGAAGGCGGGCAGGATCATGATGTAGACCTCGGGATGGCCGAAGAACCAGAAGATGTGCTGGTACATCACCGGGTCACCGCCACCGGCGGCATTGAAGAAGCTGGTGCCGAAGAACTTGTCGGTCAGCAGCATGGTCACCGCGCCGGCCAGCACCGGCATCACCGCGATCAGCAGGAAGGCGGTGATCAGCCAGGCCCAGCAGAAGATCGGCATTTTCAGCAGGTCGATGCCCGGCGCACGCATGTTGAGCACGGTGGCGATGATGTTGATCGCGCCCATGATCGAACTGATGCCGGCCACGTGGATGGCGAACACGCTGAAGGCAACGTTGTAGCCGCCCTGCAGCGACAGCGGCGGGTACAGCGTCCAGCCACCGGCCGGTGCACCGCCGGGCAGGAACAGGGTCAGCAGCAGCAGGCTGAAAGCCACCGGCAGCAACCAGAACGACCAGTTGTTCATGCGTGGCAGCGCCATGTCCGGCGCGCCGATCTGCAGCGGGATCATCCAGTTGGCCAGTCCGACGAAGGCCGGCATCACCCCGCCGAAGATCATCACCAGCGCATGTACGGTGGTCATCTGGTTGAAGAACTCGGGCTTGACGAACTGCAGGCCCGGCTGCGCCAGCTCGGCGCGGATCACCACGCTCATCGCCGCGCCGATGATGAACATGATGAAGCTGAAACCGAGGTACAGCGTGCCGATGTCCTTGTGGTTGGTCGAGAAGAACCAACGTTCGAAGAAGCTCTGGTGGTGATGATGATCGTCGTGCCCAACTGCCGAGTGCGCCATTGCAAAACACCTCTCAGAATCGGTTGTCACCGCGGCCGCGAACGGCTGCGGGCTTTACATCACGCTCCGCTGGCCGCGGTGGCAGGCGCGCTGCCCGCTTCTGCAGCAGCAGGCGCAGCCGGTGCCTCGCCCGTCGGTGCAGTCGGTTCGGCAGGTGCCGCAGGCGTCGCAGGCTCAGCCGGCGGCGCGGGCTTGCGCTGCGCCAGCCACTGCTTGAACTCTTCCTTGGACACCGCCTCGACCACGATCGGCATGAAGCCGTGGTCCTTGCCACACAGCTCGGCGCACTGGCCGCGGTAGACACCCGGCTGCTCGATGCGGGTCCAGGCTTCGTTGATGAAGCCAGGGATGGCGTCCTGCTTCCAGCCCAGCGCCGGCACCCACCAGGCGTGGATCACGTCGTCGGAGGTGATGACGAAACGCACCTTGGTATCGACCGGCAGCACCAGGCGGTTGTCGACATCCAGCAGGTAGTGCGGATGGCTTTCGCGGGTCGGCACGATGCCGCTCTGCCGCACCCGGTCGGACTCGCGGTCCAGGCGGCTGGTGAAGGTGACGTTCTCGCCGAGGTATTCGTACTTCCACATCCACTGGTAGCCGGTGACCTTGACCGTCATCTCGGCATCGCGGGTGTCGTACATCTTGATCAGGTTGGCCGTGGCCGGCCATGCCATCACGATCAGGATGATCACCGGGATCACTGTCCAGATGATCTCGGCCTTGGTGTTGTGGCTGAAGGTGGCCGCGACCGCGCCCTTGGATTTGCGGAACTTGAAGATGGCGTAGGCCATCGCCCCGAACACGATGACGCCGATCACCGTGCAGATGATCAACGACAGGTTGTTCGATTCCCAGGCCAGGCGCGAGGTCTGGGTCACCCCCTTGCCCATGTTCAGCTGCCACGGCTTCGGATCGGCCGCCTGGGCCCAGGCCAACGCCGGCATCAGTCCCCCGGTCGCCAGCATCGCGGCGACCGCGTTCACGCACTTCGTGCCCCACCTGCTGCTTTGCTTCATTGCCTAGACCCTTAGCGTCGTCGGTTGCCGCCATCGCTGGCGGCGAGCAAGCTTTCAAGTGTCTCTGCGAGCGTCTGACGTTCGGCCGGCGCGAGGAAACTCCCCACCTCCACCTGCCGGCCGCTGGATGCCAGCCGGACCCTCTCATCGTCGGTGAGCAGGCGCACCCAGTGGGGATGGGCCCGGAACACCGGCGATCCACCGGGTACGGGGATGACCTCCACGTACGCCGGCACTACCCGGATCTCCTCCTGCCGTTCACCGCTGCGCCACAAGGCACGCAGCGCGGCCGCCAGCACCAGGCTGTACAGCAGCGCGAACAGGGGGGCGAATGCATTGCCGGCCAACCACCCGAGGGCGGACACCAGCCACATCGCACCCGACAACACGGTGAACAACAGGACGAACTGCCGGGCATCGAGCGCCCGTGGGGGACGCAGCCGCAGCTGCGTACCTGACCCATCCGGAGCTGGAAGCACCTCGATCATGTCGCAACCGCGTTCCTGCCGCGGGAAACGCCTCGATGGTAGCCCCGCCCTCTCGCCGGTAGCAAGGGTGCATTCACACATTTTCCGATGCTGCAACACAGCATGAGGTCGGCGGTACGAATGACGAATTCGGCACAAACTCATCCACACTTACTGAACACGCTGAATCCACCGCAGCTATTGGCTATCAGCGCTTCACGAAGGTGGCTGCAGGGCACTTCCGCAACCCGCAAAAATGATTAAAATCGCCAAGTTTTCCACTGGCCGGACCGGCATGAACGCACCTTCCTCCTCTCCTGCAGCCCCCGACGCCCTGCGTCCCGGCGCGTTGCTGTCGCCGGAACTGCCGGCGCCCCCCAACCCGTTCCGCCAGGCCATCACCGACGCCTGGTTGAAGGACGAGGCCACCCACGTGCGCGAGCTGCTGGCGCAGGCCCGCCTGCCCGCCGACGAGCAGGCCCGGGTGCAGGCACTGGCCGCCGACCTGGTCGGCCGCGTGCGCGTGCGCGCCAAGGACCAGGGCGCCATCGAAGCCTTCATGCGCCAGTACGACCTGGGCAGCGAGGAAGGCGTGCTGCTGATGTGCGTGGCCGAGGCACTGCTGCGTATTCCGGACCAGGACACCGCCGACAAGCTGATCCGCGACAAGCTGGCCGATGCCGACTGGGAAAAGCACCTGGGCGGCAGCGACTCGGTGCTGGTCAACGCCTCCACCTGGGGCCTGATGCTGACCGGCAAGCTGGTGCAGATGAACGACGCCACCCGCGCCGATGCGCCCAGCGCGTTCAAGCGCCTGGTCGGCCGCGTCGGTGAGCCGGTGGTGCGCCTGGCCGTGCGCCAGGCGATGAAGATCATGGGCCACCAGTTCGTCATGGGCCGCACCATCAGCGAAGCGCTGGCGCGCTCGCACAAGGGCGACAACGCCAGCTACCGCTACTCCTTCGACATGCTCGGCGAAGGTGCGCTGACCATGAAGGACGCGCTGCGCTACCTGGAAGACTACCGTCGTGCGATCCACGCCATCGGCGGCGATCACAAGGCACGCGGCGGCCGTCCGGATGGCGACGTCAACAATGCCCCGGGCATCTCGATCAAGCTGTCGGCGCTGTACCCGCGCTACGAGCACGCCAAGCGCGAGCGCGTGCTGAAGGACCTGGTACCGGGCGTGCTGGAACTGGCACAGCTGGCCAAGAGCTACGGCATCGGCTGCACCGTCGACGCCGAAGAGTCCGACCGCCTGGAACTGTCGCTGGACATCATCGAGCAGGTGTTCTCCGACGCGTCGCTGTCCGGCTGGGATGGCTTCGGCGTGGTCGTGCAGGCCTACCAGAAGCGCACCCCGTACACGATCGACCACCTGGCCGACATGGCGCGCCGCGCCGGTCGCCGCCTGCAGGTGCGCCTGGTCAAGGGCGCGTACTGGGACGCCGAGATCAAGCGCGCGCAGATCGAAGGCTACCCGGGCTACCCGGTGTTCACCCGCAAGCAGAACACCGACGTGTCCTACCTGGCCTGCGCCAAGCGGCTGTTCACCCATGCCGACGCGATCTACCCGATGTTCGCCACGCACAACGCGCACACCATCGCGGCCGTGCGCAGCATCGCCAACGGCGGCGTGTACGAGCACCAGAAGCTGCACGGCATGGGCGACGACCTGTATGCCGAGGTGGTGCCGGCTGACCGCCTGGGCCTGCCCTGCCGCGTGTATGCACCGGTCGGTTCGCATGAAGACCTGCTGCCGTACCTGGTGCGTCGCCTGCTGGAAAACGGCGCCAACTCCAGTTTCGTCAACCGCATCACTGACGAGCGCGTGCCGATCGCCGACCTGATCCGCGATCCGGTCGAGATGGTCGCCTCGTTCGCTTCGATTCCGCATCCTAAGATCCCGCTGCCGGTTGACCTGCTGCGCAGCCAGAACCACGACAGGAAGAACTCCATGGGCGCCAACCTCGCCAACGACAACGAACTGCGCGCCCTGGCCGAGCAGATCAACGCGGCTGTGAAGCCCTGGCAGGCCGCGCCGCTGGTGCCGGGTGCCAACCCGGCCGGCACCGCGCTGCCGGTGACCAACCCGGCCGACACCCGTGAAGTGGTTGGCCAGTGGCTGGCCGCAGACGCCGCCACCGTGCAGAAGGCCCTGGCGAATGCCGTAGCCGCGCAGCCGGCCTGGAACCGCACCCCGGCCGCCAGCCGCGCCGCCATCCTCGAGCACGCCGCCGACCAGCTGGAAGCACGCATGCCGGAATTCATGGCGCTGTGCGTGAAGGAAGCCGGCAAGAGCCTGCCCGACAGCATCGCCGAAGTGCGCGAAGCGGTGGACTTCCTGCGCTACTACGCCAAGCAGGCGCGCGAGCAGTTCAGCCACGCCGAGAAGCTGCCGAGCCCGACCGGTGAGTCCAACGAGCTGCAGCTGCACGGCCGCGGCGTGTTCGTCTGCATCAGCCCGTGGAACTTCCCGCTGGCGATCTTCCTGGGCCAGGTCGCTGCCGCCCTGGCCGCCGGCAACAGCGTCATCGCCAAGCCGGCCGAGCAGACCAACCTGATCGGCTACTACGCGGTGAAGCTGCTGCACGACGCCGGCGTGCCGGCCGAGGTGGTGCAGTTCCTGCCGGGCGACGGTGCTACCGTCGGTGCCGCGCTGACCGCCGACCCGCGCGTGGCCGGCGTGGCCTTCACCGGCTCCACCGACACCGCCCGTGCGATCAACCGCGCGATGGCGGCGCGTGACGCCGCCATCGGTGTGCTGATCGCCGAGACCGGTGGCCAGAACGCCTTCATCGCCGACTCCTCGGCACTGCCGGAACAGCTGGTCAAGGACGCGATCGGTTCGGCCTTCACCTCCGCCGGCCAGCGTTGCTCGGCTGCGCGCGTGCTGTTCGTGCAGGACGACATCGCCGACAAGGTGATGACCATGCTGGCCGGTGCGATGAAGGAACTGAAGGTCGGCAACCCCGGCCTGCTGTCCACCGACGTCGGCCCGGTGATCGACGCAGATGCGCTGAAGATCCTGCAGGACCACGCTGAGCGCATGGACCGCGAAGCGCGCCTGATCGCCGCCGCCGAGCTGTCGGCCGAGGCCGCCAACGGCACCTTCTTCGCACCGCGCGCGTACGAACTGAAGGACCTGGGCCAGCTGCAGAAGGAAGTGTTCGGCCCGGTGCTGCACGTGATCCGCTGGAAGGGCGACCAGCTCGACGCGGTGATCGACCAGATCAACGCCACCGGCTACGGCCTGACCCTGGGCGTGCATTCGCGCATCGACGAGACCGTCGACCGCATCAGCAACGGCGTCCATGTCGGCAACGTCTACGTCAACCGCAACCAGATCGGTGCGGTGGTCGGCGTGCAGCCGTTCGGCGGTCAGGGCCTGTCCGGCACCGGCCCGAAGGCCGGCGGCCCGCACTACCTGCTGCGCTTCGCCACCGAAAAGACGGTGACGGTGAACACCACCGCCGCCGGCGGCAATGCCTCGCTGCTGACCCTGGGCGACTGATCGCCCGGTTGATGCAGTGAACGAAAAACCCCGCGAAAGCGGGGTTTTTTGTGCCCTGCTTCCTGTAGAGCCGGGCCCACGCTCGGTTTGCCTCGCACAGCCGAGCGTGGGCTCGCTCTACAGAGGCTGGGCCACACTGAACCGATTGTCCGCCCGCTTCGCCAGCTCGCTCTGCACGCGCGCGATGCGCGCTTCCAGCCCCCCCTCCAGCAGCACGTAGTCGACTCCCCGCGCCTCCAGCTCGCGCACGTACCACGCATGCTGCTGCGCCCGGAAGGCTTCGCCCACCCGCGTGCCGTCCTGGTCGAACGGGATATCCGGCGCACACAGGAACAGCAGGTCATACGGTCGCAATGCAGCCTGCCGCAGTGCCTCCGGCGCCGTACCAGACATCCAGCCGCTGTAGCCCAGCGTCACCAGCGGCGTGGTATCGCAGAACAGCCAGCGATGCGCATGCCGTGCGGTCTCGTCTTCGTGCTGCGGCTGTGCCATTGCGATGCGAAGCAGATCATCTGGCGTCAGCTCTCCGCCCTGCTGCTCCCATAGCGTGCGGCCATACTCCGGCACCCAGGCGGTCTGCAGTCGCTCGGCCATCACGCGCGCCAGCGTGGTCTTTCCGCTGGACTCGCCACCAATGAACGCCACGCGCTGCACATAGCCGGCATAGACCTGCGGTGCGAGGCCATGACGGTGCGCATGCGGATCGGCGCGCAGCTGGGTGCCACACGCCTGCCCGACGTCCAGTGCGCGTTCGAGCCGCTCATGGCGTACCGGCGCGCCGAAGTGCGTGGCCAGCGCCTGCGCGAAGCCGTCGCCGTAGTCCTCGCCGGTGTAGACCGCCTGCACCGGCCCGCCGAACAGGCTCAGGCACAGCCAGGCGGTGAACTCGCGCTGCACGTGCTCGTTGTCGCTGTCCTGCGGCAGCGTGCGCACGGGCAAACCGTGCTGCGTGCACAATGCCGCCAGGCGCGCGTCATCAAGCACCGCCACCGTCGCCTGCGGGAAGCGCGCTCGCAGCCAGCGCTCGCGACGCTCGGCGCTGTAGCCTGGGAAACCCGGCTGCGACCAGCCGATCACCAGCAGCTGCCGGCAGCGCGTGGCGGCGAAGTCGATCAGGTGTTCGTGACCCAGATGCAGCGGGCAGAACTTGCCCACCACCAGGCCGCGTGCAACGCGCTCAGGCAGCAGCATCGGCCGTCTTGGCCTCGTCACGCATCAGGTGCCGCCAGTGGCGCAAGGCCACCAGCGCATTGACCCAGAAGCCCACGTACAGGATCGAGGTCAGGTGCAGGCCACGGCTGTAGTACAGCGGTACCGCAACGGTGTTCACCAGCAGCCACACCCACCACGATTCCAGCTTGCGTCGCATCATCAGGATCTGCGCGATCACACTCAACACCAGCACTGCCGAATCGATGTAGGGCGCATAGGCGTTGGTCAGTCGGGTCAGCATCCAGCCGTAGCCGAAGGTGGCCACTACCGCCAGCGGCACCAGCCAGGCCCAGGCACGTGGGCGCAGCGCGGTGATCGGCAGCGGCGCGCCATGGTCACCGCGCAGCCACTGCCACCAGCCCAGCACGCTGATGGCGATGAAGAAGAACTGCAGCACCATGTCCGCATACAGGTGCGATCGTTCGAACACCGCAGCAAACAATGCGCAGCCGACGATGCCCAGCCACCAGGTGTGCACGTTGTTGCGGCCGGCCAGCAGGATCGAGCCGGCGACGGCGATGTTGGCAGCCAGCTCCAGCTGGAAGTTCGGGTCGGACAGGTTCATCGCGCTATTGTCGCGTAGATCCACGTGCGTGGATGGCCCACACCACTCCGCAAAAAAAAAGGTTCTTCTCCCATCTGAGGGGAGAGGCTCACGGCCGACCCGCTAGATTGTGGTT
>OJST01000342.1_pt1 | contig 10868 bp, 11 predicted proteins | sample 1599491 | NCBI WGS metagenome assembly OJST01 (sample SAMN04436635, study PRJEB24849) | human gut metagenome | biome: human gut; feature: NICU; material: stool | host: Homo sapiens | place: USA: Saint Louis, MO | collected 2010-02-10
CGCTGTCGCTGGGGAGGGCCATGACGCCAGCAGGACCCGTCGTCTTCGTTGAGGTCTGCAGCGTCGCGCTGCGGCCGCTGCCTGCCTGCGCGGGCCGGGGGCAGCGGTGATGGCGGGCCAGGGCACCAACGGCAACGGGTTGCTGGAGCGCCGCCTGCAGGCGCTGGCCGAAGAGCGTCGGCGGCTGGCGATGATCATCGATGGCACCGCCGCGGGCACCTGGGAATGGAACGTGCAGAACGGCGAGATGCGGGTCAACGCGCGCTGGGCCGAGATTGTCGGTTACCGCCTGGAAGAGCTGGAGCCGGTCTGCCAGAAGACCTTCCTGAAGCTGGTCCATCCCGATGACATAGCGCTGTCGGACGCGGCACTGGACGAGCATTTCGAGGGGCGCACCGACAACTACGCGTGCCTGCTGCGGATGCGCCACAAGAATGGCCAGTGGATATGGATCCAGGACCGTGGCCGCGTCTTCGAATGGGACGCGCAGGGCAAACCATTGTGGATGGCCGGTGCGCATGCCGACGTGACCGAGCTGCAGCAGGCCCGACAGGATGCGGCCGAAACACGGCAACGCCTGCAGGCCGTGGTCGATGCCTCCGACGAGGTGGCGGTGATCGCCACCGATATCGATGGCACCATCACCCTGTTCAACACGGGCGCGCAACGCCTGCTGGGCTACAGCGCGGCGGATGTGGTCGGCCAGCGCCGGCTGGATGCCTTCCACGATCCGCAGGAACTGAATGCCTGGCTGCGACCGCTGGCCGATGCCGATGGCCAACTGCCAGATGTGTTCGAGGCACTCAGTGCGCGTGCCGATGGCCAGACCTATTCGCGGCAATGGACGCTGCTGCGCAAGGACGGCCAGCCACGCCAGGTACGCCTCTCGATCAGCCGCATGGACGGTGCCGACGGTGTACGCATCGGCTATGTCGGGATGGCCATCGACATCACCGAGATCCTGCAGGCGAGGGCCGAAGCGCGCTTGTCCGCGGAGAAGTTCGCCGGTGCGTTCACCTCGGCTGCGCTGGGCATGGCGCTGGTGTCACTGGAAGGGCGATGGCTGGACGTCAACGATGCGCTGTGCCGGATCCTCGGCTATCCGCGGGAAGAGCTGCTGCAGGTGGATTTCCAGCGTCTCACCCATCCTGATGACCTGCAGACCGACCTGGCCCTGGTGCAGGACCTGCTGGCCGGGCGTCGCAGCCACTACCACCTGGAAAAGCGCTATCTCGATCGCGATGGCAAGGTCATCTGGGCCCGATTGTCGGTCTCGCTGGTGCGCAACGAGCATGGCGAGCCGTTGCATTTCGTGTCGCAGATCCAGGACATCACCGCCCAGCGCAGCAGCGAGCAGCGGCTTTTCGAGAGCGAACAGCGCAGCCGCATCACCCTGGATGCCGTGGCCGACCTGGTGCTGAGCGTCAGCCTCGATGGCCGTATCGATTACGCCAATGCCGCTGCAGTACGCATGTTGGCCGGCGATGGCGCGTTGTCGCTGGCCGGACACAAGGTGCAGGATGTGCTGGCGCTGACCACCGAATACGCGCCGGGTTCGGTGCTGGACGTGTCGGTACTGCTGGATCCGGACAGCAATGCGGTCGACCTGCATGCCGACCTGCTGCTGCGCCTGGGTGCCGCCACGGTGCCGGTGGACCTGACCCGCGCCTGGTTGCGCGATGACGAGGGCCACGTGCGAGGCGCGGTCTGGGTGCTGCGCGACGATACCCAGCAGCGTGCCCGCCAGCGCGAGGCGCGTCATCTGGCCGAGATCGATCCGCTGACCGAACTGAGCAACCGCCGTGGCTTCGAGGTGCATCTGCAGCAGGCGATCACCCGTGTTGAACGTACCGGCCAGGCCGCGTCGCTGATGTACATCGATCTGGATCGGTTCAAGCCGATCAACGATACCTGGGGCCATCTGGCTGGCGATGCGGTGCTCTGGGCGGTGGCCAGCGTTCTGCGTCACGGGGTGCGCGATTCGGATGTGGTGGCGCGGCTGGGCGGCGATGAGTTCGCGGTGATCCTGTCCGGTTGCACGCCGCGTCGTGCAGCGCGCATTGGCGGCGAGCTGCTGCACACCCTGGCGTCGCTGTCGATTCCGTGGGACCAGGACCGGTTGCGGGTAGGGGCCAGCATCGGCATCGCGCCGCTGGCCGGAGGGATGAGCGTGGACCAGGCGGTGGCTGCGGCCGATGCCCAGTGTTACCGGGCCAAGGCGATGGGTCGCAACAACGTGCAGGTGCAGGGCGAGGCCAGTGAGCTGCCGGGCGATGATTCCGAGGTCGTCGAGGGCTGATCTCAGCCTGTGAGAGGGCGGGCGCAAATACTGCGCGCACATCCTCTCTTACAGGTGATTCCATGAATGTCTGCAACCCGATGGCGGTGCGTGCCTACGCCCCGGCGATGGTTGGCTGGTGCCTGGCCCTGGCGGCCGGGCTCCGGCTGGAGGAGGTGCGTGAGGACCGTCTCGCCCAGGCAATGTTGCCGGTGCTGCAGGCGAGCGTGGTGGCGCTGCTGGCCCTCACCCTGGCGTGCACGGTGGCGGCCAGCCTGGTGCTGTGGCGGCATAGGCGCCGGGATCACCGTCGCTTTGATGCCGGCACTACAGAGGCGCAGCATCCATCAGCAGGAACCGGCATGGCGCGCGCTGGAAGGCATTGATCTGCGGCACCAGCCGCTGGAAATGTTCGCTGGCGCAGTGGATGTCCAGGGCGGCGCGGTTGGGCCATTGCTCGATGAAGACGAAGTGCCCGGGATCCTTCTGGTCCACGAACAGTTCATAGCCGAGGCAGAGCGGCTCGCGCTGCGTGCACGCGACCAGTTCCCGGTACAGCGGAAGCACGGTGTCCACGGCATCGGGATGGATGAAGTCTTCGGCGATGACCTTGAGCATGCAGGCACCTCTGGATGGGGCCCTGCAGGATAGTGCCGGTGGGTGGCCGGCACCCATCCCGTCAACGCAATACTGCGTCCGCACTGACCAGCTGCACATCGTGCATCTGGTTGAGGTAGGCCTCGTAGTAGCCCTTGTGTGAGGCACCGACGATGGTCAGCATGCGGGTGCCCGGGTGCTGGCCGAGCACGTCGCGCATGTTGGCGACCATGCGCAGGTTGCGGGTTTCCCAGTAGCCCACGTAGTTGCGGCCGAAGCCTTCCGGCGAGGGTTCGACGAGCGTCGCGCCGAAATCGCTGTTGAAGGCCAGCATCGCGGCCTCGGGTGCGTTGTAGGCGCGATACATCGCGAGCAGCCCATCCGGTTGAGCAAGATTGGCTTCCAGTCGTTCATCGGCCGCCCTGCGCGCTTTGACGAAGGAATTGTCCCAGGCACCGCGTATGGCGGCAGCGTAGGCCTTCTGCTGCGATTCCGGTGTAGGCGAATCCGCAGTGTGGTCGTCGACCGCCCACAGCCGCTCCAGCCCCAGGCGCGCGGCGAGGACGCCGGCCACCAGGCCGGCCTCGTTGCGGCGTGCCATGCGCGTGTCGAGGAACTGCACCAGCTCCGGTGTCAGGCTGTCCGAGGCACGTCGCTCTTCCCTGGGCAGCCGCAGCCATTGGACGACTGCCGAGCTGCTCTCGCCCGCAGCCAGGAACACTGCGGCCAATCGGCGTCGCTGGGCGGCGGTTGGCGCCTTCGGCCAATCCGCAAGCAGGCGTTCCATCTCCACGTTGGCGCTGGGCACGTCCAGGCCGGTGGCGGCCTGCGCCGGTGCCGGATCGACGCAGTAGTCGGCTACGCTCTCGGCGTAGCGGGCCGGATTGCGGCGCATGAAGTCACACTGCAGGCCGGACAGGTTCTCCACTGCGATCGCGGTGGGCCGCCAGGCTTCCAGGCGCTGCAGCAGAGGTTCCAGCATCGCCGGCGTGAAGGTCTCCGGCAGGCTGGACAGGTGCGGGCTGCCCAGCACCAGCACTTCGTTCGGGCGCCCTGCGGGCGGTCCCTTCAGCTGGTCCGGGTGGAAGGCCGGTCGATAGGCGGTGTCGTTGGCCAGCGCGCTGCTGCTGCACACGGCCAGGAAGAGAAGGCTGGCAAAGCGAGGGAACATGCGATCTCCATGTCGATGAGCATCCTGCGGGACCTTCATGCTGGTCATATTCTCCTGCCGCGGAATCCCGCATTGGTCATGTAAACCTTTTTGCCTTGAGCTGCATCCTTCTGCTGAGCGATGCTGTACCCAGCGCCCAGGCAATGCAGAACATGACGTCCGACGACTGGACCATCGACAGTCCGCGGCTCTACCTTCGGCCATTCACACCCGGTGACGCCGACGAGGCATTTGCGGGAATCACCCCCGGGCTGACCCGCTACATGTCCTTCGAGCCGCCGCCGTCGAAGGAGGCGTTTGCTGCTGTCTGGCGAACGTGGCTGCCCACCATCGCCGACGGGACCGACATCACGTTCGTGATCCGCAGGCGCGAGGATGGTGTATTCCTTGGCCTGGCAGGCCTGCATCGAGCCCGTGACGCAGAACCCGAACTGGGCATCTGGATCGCAGAAATGATGCATGGGCACGGCTATGGTCGCGAAGCCGTGGCGGCGGTGTGGTCGGCCGCCTCAGGGCGCCTGCGCTGTGCTGCGTTCCGCTATCCGGTGGCCGAGCAGAACCGGTCCAGCCGTTCCCTCGCTGAGTCCCTCGGGGGACTGCCTGTAGCACGTGAGCAGGGCGTGAAGTACACGGCAATCGTCTACCGCATTCCGGCTGCAATGCACGGAGTTGCGACGGACGTCGCGGAATCCCGCTAAAGCGGCTGACGGCATCGCCGATACTCCCTCTGGATCCCGCTCCAGTCACCCGCCGCAGGACCCCAGGCTGCCCCCGATGGGCGGTCCGCGCAGTGTGTTCCGCCGCTCCCAGATGCCGATCGCACCCGCAGCAGACGTTCTTGGCAGTCGCTCGAGAGGTGCCGTTGGCACCTGTAGTCCCTGGCAACTGATGTTGCCGCCGGGCATCCCGCCCGTCGGGTCACAACCGCTTACCGGACACCGAGGATCAGACAATGCTTATTCCAGGCTTCACGGCAGGCGCGCAGGCGCCGGCCGAGCTGCACACCCGTTGGTCGCCGTGGCGTGCGCTGCTTGGCGTACTGGCGCCGCAGCAACGCACCGGCACAGAGAAGGCGATGACCGACCGCACCGAGCTGGAAGCGCAGGTGGCCGCGCTGCATCGCGTGCAGGCCGTCATCGAGTTCGCGCTCGACGGCACCATCCTGCAGGCCAATGACAATTTCCTGCAGGCGATGGGCTACCGGCTGGAGGAGATCCAGGGCAAGCATCATTCCGTGTTCGTCGACCCCGAGCTGGCGCGCAGCGCCGAATACCGCGACTTCTGGGCGCGCTTGGGGCGCGGCGAATACGACGCCGGACAGTACCGCCGCTTAGGCAAGGGCCAGCGCGAGATCTGGATCCAGGCCTCGTACAACCCGGTACTGGACCGCCAGGGGCGGCCGTACAAGGTGGTCAAGTTCGCGACCGACATCACCGCGCAGAAGCTGCAGGCGGCCGACTCGGCGGGGCAACTGGCCGCGATCACCAAGTCGCAGGCGGTGATCGAGTTCAGCATGGATGGCCGCATCCTGTCGGCCAATGACAATTTCCTGGCCGCCACCGGCTACAGCCTGGACGAAGTGCGCGGGCAGCACCATTCGTTGTTTGTCGAGCCCGAGCATCGCAGCAGCATCGAATATCGCCAGTTCTGGGAGAAACTGGGGCGCGGCGAATACGACGCCGGCCAGTATCGGCGCCTTGGCAAAGGCGGGCGTGAGGTCTGGATCCAGGCATCCTACAACCCGATCCTGGACCTCAATGGCAAGCCGTTCAAGGTCGTCAAGTACGCCACCGACATCACCGCGCAGGTGCATGAAAACCAGGCCATGCAGCGCGCGGTGGCGCAGACCCGCGAGGTGGTGGCCGCGGCCAAGCAGGGCGATCTGACCCAGCGCGTGGCCACCGCCGACAAGAATGGCTCGATCGCCGAACTGTGCGAAGGCGTGAATTCGCTGGTCGAGGCGATGGCCGCGATCATCGGCCAGATCAAGTTCGCCGCGGACACCATCGCGGTCGGCGCGACTGAAATCGCACAGGGCAACAGCGACCTCTCGCAGCGCACCGAGCAGCAGGCGGCTTCGCTCGAGGAAACCGCGGTGTCGATGAAGGGCCTGGCCGAGACCGTGCAGCGCACCGCCACCAACGCGCGCCAGGCGAGCCAGCTGGCCGGTGGAGCCGCCGATGTCGCTGCGCGCGGCGGCAGTGTGGTGCATGAGGTGGTCGAGACGATGGCGGTGATCAATGCCTCGTCGCGGCGCATCGTCGACATCATCGGGGTGATCGACGGCATCGCCTTCCAGACCAACATTCTCGCGCTGAACGCAGCGGTGGAGGCGGCGCGTGCCGGTGAACACGGCCGTGGATTTGCCGTGGTTGCCACCGAGATCCGCGAGCTGTCGCAGCGTTCGGCCAGCGCAGCGAAGGAGATCAAGCACCTGATCGATGAGTCGGTTGCCAATGTGGGTGCCGGTACGGCGCAGGTTGAGAGCGCGGGCCGCACCATGGACGAGATCGTGACCAACGTGCGCCGGGTGAGCGACCTGATGACCGAAATCAGCACTGCCTCGCAGCAGCAGAGCGACGACATCCAGCAGATGAACCATGCCGTCGATCTGATCGACCAGGGCACCCAGCAGAACGCGGCCCTGGTCGAGGAGGCGTCGGCGGCAGCACGCAGCATGGAAGAGCAGTCGGCGCAGCTGCTGCAGACGGTGGCCAGCTTCCGCTTGCAGGGCGGTGCCGGGCACCGGCACGGAGCGGCGGCGCTGCATGCGGTCTAGGCGCGGCGACCGGACTGTTCTTCCTTGGTTTCGGTGTCGCCGCGTACGCAGTTGCGACCGGCATGCTTGGCGCGATACAGGGCCTGGTCGGCGCGTTTGACCAGGCCGCGCGGATCGCCGTCTTCGCCGGGTGCCTGCCAGGCCACGCCGATGCTGATGGTGACGGTGGCCACGGGGGCGGGCAGGGCTGCGGCTTCGACCGAAGCGCGCAGCCGTTCGCCCAGGCCCAGGGCGTGGGTGGCATCGGGCGAGGGCAGGGCGGCGATGAACTCTTCGCCGCCATAGCGGGCCAGCAGATCGTCGCCCCGTTGCAGGCAGCCATCGAGGATGCCGGCGACGGCACGCAGGCGCCGATCACCTTCCGGGTGGCCGTAGGTGTCGTTCAGCCGTTTGAAGTGGTCGATGTCGATCATCAGTACCGCCAGGCCCTGGCCTTGGCGGCGCGCGCGGCGGTGGGCGCGATCCAGCGACTCATCGAAGCTGCGCCGGTTGCCCAGTCCGGTCAGCGGATCGCGCCGCGCCAGCGTTTCCAGTTCATCGCGCTGGCGCTGGATCTCGACCTGGCTCAGCACGCTGCGCAGCGCATAGCCGAGCAGGGAGCCGATGAAGCCGACCGTGGCCAGGGTCGGCTGCAGGCGCGCGACCAGAAGCGCCACCAGCATCAGCAGCAAGGGCAGCATCAGTGGTACGCCGGCATCGACGATGCGCCGCAGGCTGCGGGATACCTCCACTGCCGGGTAGCGACGATGGCTGCCCGCCAGGATGGCCAGCAGCACGAACAGTCCACTGATCAGCAGGTCGCCCCAATTGCCGTCGGGCACCTGCGGCTGATAGGTATTGATGTAGAAGGCCAGCAGGAAGTAGCCCAGCGCGTAGATCGTCAGCGTCCGGAAAAAATCGCGGCGGTCCGGGTCGTCCTCGGCCAGGAAACGGATCAGTGCGAAGCAGAACACCAGGCTGTTCTGCACGCCGCTCATGGTGTTCAGGCACTGCGTCCACAAGGCGGTGTTCAGCGGCGCCATCGCCCGCGCATGCAGGTAGTACAGCAGCCAAAGCAGGGCAATGATCCCGAGGTCCACCGCACGGATGTAGCGGTTCCCGCCGCCCGGGCTTGCAGCGACGTAGGTCAGGGGGATCCGGTAGAACACGTACAGGATCAGTGTTGAGGCGGTCATCTGCGCAGGGGCGAGGCCGGCCACATTGCGGTACAGCAGGGCCAGCAGCGCGAGAGAGAACAGGCCGACGGCCGCGCCGAGCAGTCGCCACTGGCAGGCCGCCTGGCTGACACGTGCACGCCGTACGCAGGCCAGTGCAGCCAGCAGCGGGGCGGTGATCAGCATCAGGTAGGAGCCGACCGGGTCCTGCGGGCCGACAAAGGCAATGACGAGCGCGTGCGTGACGAGAAAAAACAGTGCAGCACGCAACGTCATGCAGTCCCCCACCCCCGGATCCGGCGGGATCACGATAGGCAGATGTACGTGAGGCTGGCAAGAAAAGTGTGCACTGCGTCTAGCGACAACCCTGTCAGCGGTCGCAGTTTTGCGTCAGCACGGTGACACCGGAGCGGCTATATGGGCCTGCATCGCCCGAAAAGCAAAAGGCCAGGTCATGGACCTGGCCTTTGATGCTGTGGTGCCGGTGAAAGGACTCGAACCTTCATGGGGTCACCCCCGGCTGATTTTGAGTCAGCTGCGTATACCATTCCGCCACACCGGCAGGCAGCGTGTGAGTGTAACCGAGGAGGGCAGGGCTTTCATAGGGGCAAGGCAGATCGAGGCGTTTCCTGTCGGCATCGGCTCTGCGATGGCTATACTGCGCCGGCTTGAATGCCTCCAGGAGCCATAGCCGATGACAGTGTTGCAGGACCTGAGGGTGCTGGTGGTCGAGAACGACGAGATGAGCGCGGCCTTGCTGCAGATGCAGCTGGTGCATGCCGGCGCGACCGTGGTCGGGTTGGCGGCGAGCGTGGCTGAAGCATTGCGCGTGCTGGAAGACTCGGTCCCCGATGTGGCCCTGCTGGACTATCGCCTGGCCCGCAACGAGACCAGCGAGCCGGTGGCGGCAGCATTGTCGGCGCGAGGCGTACCGTTCGTGCTTGCCACCGGAATGCTGGCTGAGCAGCTGCCCGAGTCTATGCTGTCCGGAGTACTGCTGGTCAAGCCGTATCTGTCGGCGGATCTGACCCGGGCGCTGAGCCGTGCGGTGGGCCGTTCCAGCGCAACGGCGTGAGAACGGCGCTTCAGCCGGCCTCCTCGTACAGGTAACGGATGTCCTCGCGGTCGTCGAGGATGCTGTACTGCCCGGCCAGGTTGTCCGGATCGGGGTTGAGCCACGCATCGAGATGCTCCCTGCGGATCGGTATCACGCCGCGATCGTGACCTGCCGCGGCGACATCGCGTGGCGGGGTGTCGGTGATCGTGGCGAATGAGAGCAGGCGTCCTTCCGGTCCCTCCCATTCCGCCCAAAGGCAGGCCAGAAGCAGGTCGCGGGGCGGGTCGGGGCGAAACTCCAGCACCACATCCTGTTCCTTTTCACTGGCGCCAAGCGCGCGCCCTGCGATCGCGTGGCGTGGTACGTGCTCATAGAACGCCTGCACCACGACAACGCCGTGGCGAAGGCCGAACGCGCCGCGCCAATAGCCTTCCAGGCTGTCGCGTCGTGCGTTGTAGGTGCCGGGGTAGAGCACGTCGTTGCGTGCCGGCTTGTCCGGCAGCCGGCATTGGTAGCGCATCGGCTTGATCACCCGTCGGCCGCTCTCGCTGACCATCACCGGCGCGTAGGTGCCGGGAAAAATGCGGTTGTCGCGCGGCAGTAGTTGTACCCGGTGCAGGTCCTCAAGCCGGGCCTGGGCGCGCTCGATGCGGTTGCCGGCCACGCGCAGGTCGTTGCGTGCCTTCTGGGTAGGGCGGGTGGCGAGCGTCGCGTGGGCGATATCGCGGCGCTCGCGTTGGCGGGCCAGCTCCGCCTCCAGAGCCTGGTGTTCCTGCGCATGCCACTGCTGGATCTTCGCGACGATGTCGCGACCCTGTTCGGTGCGCGCGCCGGCAAAGCCGTCGTCCATGGCCTTGGGGGTTTTCGGCCGCTTCTTGCCGGGATCGTGCGCGTACAGTTCAGCGAACTCCTCCAGCGACAGGATGGCACCGAACTCGCGGACCAGCTTGGCGTAGTCAGCGCGGATCAGGGCGGAATAGCACATGGGAACTCTGCAGGCCTGGGTCGCAGTCGTTGCGACGTGGATGCGGCAGGATAGCCCGACCTACAGGGAGATACCGCATGAATGATTCCGTCAGCTGCCAGTTCCGCGAGGCTGTCCCCACGGTCGAAGACTATTGCCAGCTGCGTGTGCTGGCGGGCCTCAGTGCCAAGAGCCAGGAGGCGGCGGCACGCGCGCTGCCCAATACCCTGTATGGCGTGTGCGCCTACCAGGGCAATGAGCTGGTAGCGATGGGCCGCATCGTCGGCGATGGTGGGTGCCACCTGCAGGTCTGCGACATCGCGGTGCTGCCGCGCCTGCAGGGGCAGGGCCTGGGCAAGGAGGTGATGCGTCGCCTGGATGGCTGGATGCAGGCGAACCTGCCGCCCTCTGCATACGTCAGCCTTCTGGCCGATGGTGAAGCGCACCGGTTGTACGCGCAGTTTGGTTTCGCACCCACCGCTCCTGCATCGATCGGGATGTATCGCCGGTTCTGAGGTGTGTTCAGGCTGAGGCCATCCATGCGTGGCATGGATCTACTGGGCTAACCGGCCGCCGGATCCATCCCGGCTCCGCAGTAGATCCACTCCCTGCGTGGACAGGGCCTTCCCGGGAATCTCAGGCAAAGAAAAACCCCGGCTGGAGCCAGGGTTTTCAAGAATTGGCGTCCCCACGGGGATTCGAACCCCGGTCGCCACCGTGAAAGGGTGATGTCCTAGGCCTCTAGACGATGGGGACGCACGAAAACTTCAAGTTGTAGATCCTTCGACGGCCTAATGTCGAAGTGGTGGAGCCAAGCGGGATCGAACCGCTGACCTCCTGCATGCCATGCAGGCGCTCTCCCAGCTGA
>OJST01000351.1_pt1 | contig 10652 bp, 9 predicted proteins | sample 1599491 | NCBI WGS metagenome assembly OJST01 (sample SAMN04436635, study PRJEB24849) | human gut metagenome | biome: human gut; feature: NICU; material: stool | host: Homo sapiens | place: USA: Saint Louis, MO | collected 2010-02-10
CAGGCCCTCTGTGCCGACTGTGGCGCGCGGACGTGCCGGCCTGACCGAGCTGCGCCGCACGCTGGATGGCGAAGGCTTCGATCAGGTGGAAGCGCAGCTGTGCGCGATGGCCGGGGTTGAGCGCATCGAGCAGGTCATCGCGCGGTTGGATGACCCTGGCCAGCGCCAGGTGCTGCAGGACCTGCAGCAGGCACGCTGGGGCGGGCAGGGCGATCTGGCATCGCTACGCGCGCGTCTGCGCGAGGTCTTCCGTGACGGACCGCACTGGTCGGCGGCTACCGGCGCCGCTGACACTGGCCTGGCGCCGCTGTATCCAACGCGGCGAACCTGAACCGGCGCCGCTTGCGCGCTTTGTTAGAGTGCATTCATTTTTCGAGGAAACCCGCGCATGACAGCAGCTGCTGCCGACAAGAAGAAGTTGCCCCTGCATTGGAAGATGGGCATCGGCTTTGCGATCGGCCTGATCCTGGGACTGATCGTGCACGCCCTGGGCGGCAGCGTCGATGGTCTGCAGGCCGGTGCCAAGTGGGTAATGGACTACATCACCACCCCGGCGTCGGGCCTGTTCCTCAACCTGATCTTCATGCTGATCGTGCCGCTGATCTTCTCGGCGCTGATCATGGGCGTGTCGGAGATGGGCGACATCCGCGCCCTTGGCCGCATCGGCTGGAAGACCCTGGCGTATACCGTGCTGCTGTCCGGCATTGCCGTGGGCATCGGCCTGGTGCTGGTCAACCTGCTCAAGCCGGGTGCCGGCGTCGACCCGCAGGTCGCTGCGATGATGCTCTCGGAGAACGCCGAGCGCAGCAAGGAAATCGTTGCTGGCATCCATGGCACGCCGAAGGGCATGGACATGCTGCTGTCGATCGTGCCGAGCAACGTGCTGCAGGCCGCGTCCGACAACGGCGCGATCCTGTCGCTGATGTTCTTCGCGCTGATGTTCGGCATCGGCATGGTGCTGACCGACAATGAGAAGGTCGCGCCGCTGCGCCGCGCCATTGAAGGCGTGTTCGAAATCTCGATGACCCTGATCAACCTGGTCATCCGCCTGGCCCCGTATGCGGTGGCCTGCTTCATGTTCAACCTGGCCGCGCTGTTCGGCTTCGAGCTGATCATCCGCCTCGGTGCCTACGTGGGCGTGGTGGTGCTGGCACTCGGCCTGCACATGATCGTGACCTACGGTACCGCCGTGTGGCTGTCCGGCCGTTCGCCGCTGTCGTTCTTCCGCGATACCCAGGAAGCGACGGTGATGGCGTTCTCCACCGCCTCCAGCAACGCCACCCTGCCGACCGCGCTGCGCGTGGCCGACCAGATGGGCCTGCCGCAGCGCGTGTCGCGCTTCGTGCTGACCGTGGGCGCCACCGCCAACCAGAACGGCACCGCGCTGTTCGAGGGCGTGACGGTGATCTTCCTGGCCCAGTTCTTCGGCGTGGACCTGAGCATCGGCCAGCAGATCATGGTGATGGCGGTCTGCATCCTCGGTGGCATCGGCACCGCCGGCGTGCCGTCGGGCTCGCTGCCGGTGGTGGCGATGATCTGTGCGATGGTGGGCGTGAACCCGCTGGGCATTGGCCTGATCCTGGGCGTGAACCACTTCCTGGACATGTGCCGTACGGCGCTGAACGTGACCGGCGACCTGGCCCTGACCACCCTGGTGGCCAAGGGCGAATCGCACGACGGCCCGGCGCTGGGCCCGCAGCAGGACTGAGTCCAACGCCACCGCTGGCGACCTGATCGGGGTCGGATTCCTTTCCGCAAGGAAAGGGCTCCGACCCCGCTTCACATGCGGAATCCGGGGGAGATGACGACGTTGCCGGCCAGCGGCCGGCACGACCGGGCAAGGTGAACCGACCCCCCGCCCGGCGACTATGGGACAATAGGCCGCCCGCACGTCCGCGGCCGCCTCCCGATTCCGACAGAACCATGACGCAGCCTACCCGTCGCCAGTTGGCCAACGCCATCCGCTTCCTTGCCGCCGATGCGGTTGAAACCGCAAAGTCCGGCCACCCCGGCATGCCCATGGGCATGGCCGACATCGCCGAAGTCCTCTGGAACGACTATCTCCGCCATAACCCGAGCAACCCGCACTGGTTCAACCGCGACCGTTTCGTGCTGTCCAACGGCCACGGTTCGATGCTGCAGTACGCGCTGCTGCACCTGAGTGGTTACGACCTGCCGATCGAGCAGCTGAAGCTGTTCCGCCAGCTGGGCAGCCACACCGCCGGTCACCCGGAGCGCCACGAGACCCCGGGCGTGGAAACCACCACCGGCCCGCTGGGCCAGGGTTTCGCCAATGCCGTGGGCTTCGCCCTGGCCGAGAAGCTGCTGGCACAGCGCTTCAACCGCCCGGAGCTGGAAGTGGTCGACCACCGCACCTGGGTGTTCATGGGCGATGGCTGCCTGATGGAAGGTGTGTCGCATGAAGCGGCGTCGCTGGCCGGTACCTGGGGCCTGCACAAGCTGGTCTGCTTCTGGGACAACAACCACATCTCCATCGACGGCAATGTCGAGGGCTGGTTCACCGACAACACCCCGGAGCGTTTCGAGGCCTATGGTTGGAACGTCGTGCGCGATGTCGATGGCCATGACCCGGAGAGCATCAAGGCCGGCATCGAGGCCGCGCTGTCGCAGAGCGACAAGCCGACCCTGATCTGCTGCCGCACCACCATTGGCTTTGGTTCGCCGAACAAGGCGGGCAAGGAATCCAGCCACGGCGCACCGCTGGGCAAGGACGAACTGGAAGCCACCCGCAAGCAGCTGGGCTGGGAATACGGTCCGTTCGAGATCCCGCAGGCGATCTACGACGGCTGGCGCGCCAACGGCGCCGGCACGCTGCGCCAGGCCGAATGGGAACAGCTGTTCGACAAGTACGCCAGCCAGTACCCGGCTGAAGCGGCCGAACTGACCCGCCGCTCGCATGGCGAACTGCCGGCCGACTTCGTTGCCAAGGCCGATGCCTACATCGCCCAGGTGGCCGCCGAAGGCCCGACGATCGCCTCGCGCAAGGCGTCGCAGCTGGCCATCGAAGCCTATGCACCGCTGCTGCCGGAAATCGTCGGCGGCTCGGCTGACCTGGCGCACTCCAACCTGACCCTGTGGAAGGGCAGCAAATCGGTTGCCAGCGACGACGCCAACGCCAACTACGTGTACTACGGCGTGCGCGAGTTCGGCATGACCGCCATTGCCAACGGCCTGGCCCTGCACGGTGGCTTCATTCCGTTCGACGCCACCTTCCTGGTGTTCAGCGACTACGCCCGCAACGGCGTGCGCATGAGCGCGCTGATCCCGGCCCACGCCATCCACGTCTACACCCACGACTCGATCGGCCTGGGCGAAGACGGTCCGACCCACCAGCCGGTGGAGCACCTGGCCTCGCTGCGCTACATCCCGAACAACGACGTGTGGCGTCCGTGCGATGCGGTCGAGTCGGCGGTGAGCTGGAAGGCCGCGATCACCCGCCAGGACGGCCCGAGCTGCCTGGTGTTCAGCCGCCAGAACCTGCCGCACCAGCCGCGCAACGCCGAGCAGATCGCCCAGATCGAGCGCGGTGGCTACGTGCTGGCCGATGCCGACGGTACCCCGGACGTGATCCTGATCGCCACCGGTTCGGAAGTCTCGCTGGCCACCGAAGCCAAGGCCCAGCTGGACGCGGCCGGCCTCAAGACCCGCGTGGTCTCGATGCCGTCCACCGACGTGTTCCTGCGCCAGGATGCGGCCTACCGTGAATCGGTGCTGCCGAACGCCGTGCGCAAGCGCGTGGCGGTGGAAGCCGGCGTCACCGGTTTCTGGCGCCAGTTCGTCGGCCTGGACGGTGCCGTGATCGGTATCGACACCTTCGGTGCCTCGGCCCCGGCCGACCAGCTGTACAAGCACTTCGGCATCACCACTGCCCACGTGGTGGAAGCGGCCAAGTCGCTGTAAGCAGCTTCGCGACGTAATGAGGAAAGGCCGGCGCACGCCGGCCTTTTCTTTGCCGCAGGAAAAAGGGACGGAGGGGATTAAGTCGTTTGTGCACATGCGACTTAATCCCCTCCGTCCCCTTTTCTCAGGCGGTGCGCGCCAGTGCCAGCCGCAGGAGGCGCGCGTCCAGGCGCTCGGCGAAGTCCTTCGGTGCCTGCAGGCCCATGCGCTGCAGGTACACCGCATCGCCGTCGCCGGCCGGTTGCCGCAGAGCCGCCCAGACCGTGCGCAGCTTGTCGCCGCGGGTCTGCGTGTTGGCCTTCAGCCAACCCAGCGCCTTCACCAGCACCTGCTCGATCTCGTTGAAGTCGCTGCCCAGCGGATAGTCCGGCAGGCTGCCGTCGGCGCGGAACGGTGCCAGTGCCGCGGCCAGTGCCTGCGGCGTATTGCGCTGCAGGCGCTGCGGGTCGGGCTGGGACGCCGCCAACAGCTTGCGCGAGGCCTGTGCCTGCTGCAGCAGGCCACCCTGGAACGGGGCCTCGGTGATCGCGGTCATCGCATGCACGCAGTCCTCGTCGGTCAGGCCGCGCAGATCGGCGATGCCGTATTCGTTGAGGTAGATGTCGCGCAGGTGGCGGGGGATGGTGGTGTGCCCGTAGTTCCAGCGCACGTTGGATGCGCGCTGGCCCTTGTCATCGCGCGCCGCGCGGAACATCAAGACGCTGCGCGCTTCCGGCAGGGCATGTGCCATCGCCACGAAGTTGTACTGGCCACCCACGCCGGACACCACACGTCCGTCGTCCAGCGCATCCGACACGGCCGCGCCCAGTGCAGTGGCCATCATGCAGGAGTTGAAGAAGCGCGCATGGCGGCGTTGCAGGCGCTCCAGCGTCTCGTTGCCGCCATACAGCTGGTTGATTTCGCTGATGCGGCGCATGCCGATCGCACGACATTCGTCTTCCGGCAGCGTGCGCAGCCACTCGTAGAACTCCGGCGAGCCCAGGTAGAACGCGCCGTGCAGGTACTCGCCCTCGGCCGCCAGGGTGGCGTGGTCGATGGACAGCGTGCTGCCGTTCTCGATGCGCTGCATCAGCGCCAGGTCGTCGTGCACCTTGCGCTTGATCACCCCGGTCTGCACCAGCCGGCGGAAGCCTTCGTTGAGCATCTCGCTGCAGCCGTACAGGCCCACCTCGAACGGATCCAGTCCGCCGATCTCCTGCACCAGCGGGTGGCTGGCCAGGTGTGGATCCAGCGCATGCAGCACGCGGCGGTAGCGCGCGTTGTCGGTGTGGCGCAGCACCAGCGCATGGCTGAGCGCGTCGGCCAGCGTGCCGATGCCGATCTGCAGGGTGCCGCCGTCGCGCACCAGCGTGCTGGCGTACAGGCCGATGGCGTAGTCGGCATCGCCTACCGGCTGCCGCGGCAGCCCGAACAGCGCCGGGTACGGCGGCGGCGGGGTGATCACCAGATCGAAGAACGACACATCGACCGTGGCCGAGCCGCCCATGTAAGGCAGCTGCGGATCGATCTCGGCGATCAGCAACGGTCGCGGCAGCCCGCGCGCGGTCATCGCATCCAGCGTGTCCTGGGTGATGTCGTTGTTGCACGACAGCGAAAGCCGGCGATCGTTCGGCCGCATCGCCACCTTCTGCACGATCACCAGCGGCGCGCGCTGCGCGACCGCATCGGCGGCGTGGGTGTAGTTCAGGCTGGTATAGCTGGATTGCGCCTGCCGCGAACCGAGCAGGGCGCCGGACTGCATGTAGAACTCTTCCACCTGCACATGTGCCGGCAGCGCATCGCGCGCGATCGCATCGGCATAGGCCAGGCGCGGGAAATCGTCGCCGAAATGGCGCTGCGCGAACGGCGCCATGAAGCGCGCTTCCAGGCCGTTGCCGCGCGCCTTCGGCGGGTTCAGCGACAGCGCGGTATACAGCTGCAGCGGTCGCGACGGATCGTGCTCGACGCGTGCATAAAGGGCATTGAGCAGCCGATGCGGCTTGCCCAGTGCCAGCGGTGCCCCGATCCGCAGCGGCCCGTCCACGCGCGCAAACAACCAGTCGACGGCGGCGTCCAGGTCGGTGAGGTGTTCGGTCATGCGCGGCGGTCCTGCGTGTGGGGGAGTGCTGGCATTACAGCATGTCGGGCTTGAACCGCCGTCGACGCGAGACTTCGGCGCCGGAAACCATGAACTGGCCATCGCCCCGGTAATGCACCGTGCGCGGCAGTTTCGGCCGGGGCGCGACGTGGGCGCGCACGATTTCCCAGATGAACAGGTTGCTCGATTGCACCTGGCTGTCGTCGTAGAGTCGGCATTCGAAGCTCGAATGACATTGGCCGACCAGCGGCGCGCCGACATCGCGCGCGGGCAGCGCATCGAGCTCGAAACGGGCGAACTTGTCGACCTCGCGGCCGCTGCAGTTGCCGATGTCCACCACGGTGTCGAGCAGCTCCACGCCGGGCACGTTGATCACGCATTCGCCGCTGCCACGAGCCAGCGCATGGCTGTGGTTCGCGTCCCAGAGGTAGGTGGCGACCAGCGAGGGCGAGAAGTCCATCACCATGTGCCAGCCCATCGTCATCAGGTTGCGCTGGCCACGCCAAGCGGTACTGACCAGCACGATCGGGCCAGGTTCGAGGAAGCGGCGGGCCTGCTCGACCGGGAAATCCTTCTTGCGCAGCGCTTTCATCCGAATCCCGGGGCGGGTGGAATCGATGCTGGCGCAGCCGGGATGAACCCGGAGTCGAGGGGCTTGACAGATGATTCGATTACGCGCGTAATCGCGGTGTCGATTACGGATGTAAACCATGACCCCGATCAGCGAAGCCGAAGCTGTTGTGATGGAGGTGCTGTGGCAGCAGGCACCGCGTAGCGCCGATGAAGTGGTCGCCGCACTGGCCCACCGCGACTGGGCCGAACCGACCATCAAGACCCTGCTCAATCGTCTGCTGACCAAGGGCGCGATCGCCGCCGAGCGTGATGGCCGGCGCTACCTGTACCGCCCGCTGCTGCAGCGCCAGGCGTGGGTGGAGGCGCAGAGCCAGGACTTCATCGGCCGTGTCTTTGAAGGGCGCGTTGCGCCGTTGGTCGCGCACTTCAGCGAACGCGGCCAGTTGAGTGCGCAGGACATCGCCGAACTGAAGAAACTGATCCAGGAGCTGGACCATGACTGAGCTGCTCAACGGAGTGTGGCAGGGCAGCCTGTGGTTGGCGGTGGGCGCGGTCCTGCTGGCGGTGATGCGGCCGCTGCTGGTGCGATTGGGGGGCGCTGGTCTGGCATACCGCAGCTGGTGGCTGCTGCCGATGCTGCTGGTGGCACTGATGCTGCCGTTGCCGCAGGTTGCGTTGTTGCAGCAGGTACCCACGCTGCCGCTGAAAGTGCTGCCCGGTGCCATTGATGGCGCGGCCGGCCAGTCCTTGCCATGGGCCGGGTTGTTGCTGGCATTCTGGGCCGTGGGCACGGGCCTCTGCCTGCTGCGCGACCTGCGTGCGCAGCGCCGTTTCGAACGGAGCATGGGTCCACTGACGCCGCGCACCGATGGTAGCTGGCAGGCGAGCGGCGACCCGGGCCTGCCAGCGCTGGTTGGCCTGTGGCGGCCGCGCATCGTGGTTGGCCCTGACTTCGACCAGCACTTCAGTGCACAGGAACAGCACCTGATCCTGCAGCACGAACGCAGCCACCGTCGCAATGGCGACCACTGGGCCAACGGCGCGCTGCTGCTGGTGCGCGCGCTGTTCTGGTTCCACCCGCTGCTGCCCTGGGCCGCACGCCGCTTCCTGCGCGACCAGGAACTGGCCTGCGATGCCCGCACCATCGGCCCGCAGCCTGCGCTGCGCGGCCTCTACGCCAGCACGCTGCTGAAGGCGCAGCTGGCCCACCCGGTTGCGCCCGCGGTCTGCCATTGGCGCAGCCAACCCGTGTTGAAGGAGCGCATCGCCATGTTGAAGCAGTCCAAGCGGAAGGCATTGCCGTGGGTGTCGGGACAGGTACTGGTGGTCGGGTTGTGCCTGGGAATGGGAGCGGTGGCGTGGGCCAGCCAGGGCGGAGGCGCGGGAGGCCCGGCAGGGTCCGTCATGGATCGGGAGATCCAGGTCGACAAGATGCCGCCGCCGTCCTATCCGAAATCTGCGGTCGAGCAGCGCCAGGTGGGCGTGGTGAACCTGCGCGTGGAAGTGGATGCCCAAGGCCGTCCCACCGACGTCCAGGTGCTCAGCGCCACCAATCCGGGGGTGTTCGATGCTGTCTCGATTGCTGCGGCGCGCAGCTGGACCTATCGGCCCGCAGTGAAGAACGGCAAGCCGGTGGCCGGTGCCGTGCGCGTCCCGATTACCTACGCCATGGATGACACCGAGGACACGAAGTGAAGCGAGCGCCGCTGCTGATGATGGCGGTGCTGCTGGCGGGATGTGCAACCCAGGATCGCCTGACCACGGCCGATACCCGCAGCGAGAATGTGGGTCACCAGCGCCTGCGACCCGATGCGGGGGGAGGGACCGGCCAGATCCAGCCCTACGCGCTGGCCGCCAGCGAAGGCTACCGCATGCCACAACTGCATACGGCACCGGACCCGGTAGTGGGCGAGCGTGATCCACGCACCTCGCTGCCGCCGACTACGGTCTGCCTGCAGGTGGTGGTGGATGCGCAGGGCAGCGTTGAGCGCAGCATCCCGCTGACCGACCGCAGCGAATGCAGTGCGGGTGAGGCACCGGAGAATGCGCCCTTGCTGCAGGCAGCGCAGGAGGCGGTTGCCATGTGGAAGTACTCCTCCGCCGCAGTCTGTCACTTCGCGGCAGGCAAAGTGCCGGCTGATCGCGGCGACTGCCGCAGTGCCGAGCGGGTCGAACCGGTGGCCGTCACCCTGCAGTACGCCTTCACCTTCGAGGTCGTGAAGGGCCGGCAGACGGTCCGCACGCAGGGAAAATGATCGCGCGTGATGCCGGGTGGCGCCGGGCCATGCCCGGCCAGTACAGCGGCGTCGATCAGGCCCCGCCCTGGATGTTGGCCTTCACCGCTGGCTGCATCAGCTTCGGTTCTTCCAGCGTCGCATCGCGGGCCTGCCGCACGCTGACGAACTCCGCCTCGGCTACGCCCTCATGCACGTGGATGTTGTGCGCGCGCTGTTCGCCGATGGTGGTTTCGTTGGCGAAATCACGACCACCCGGGCCGTAGTCGTGGCAGACGAACACGCGCGTTGCATCGGGCAGGGCCAGCAGGCGCTGGATCGAGCGGTACAGCTGCGCGGCATCACCACCGGGGAAGTCACAGCGGGCGGTGCCACCATCGGGCATGAACAGCGAGTCGCCGGTGAACAGCGCATCGTCGATCAGGTAGGCGATGCTGTCGCTGGTATGGCCGGGCACGGCGATCACCTGGCAGCGCAGTTCGCCCAGAGCGAAGGTTTCGCCGTCGCTGAACAGGTGATCGAAGATCTCATCTGCGGCAGGAAGCTGCAGGCCATAGCGTGGTGCAAACGTTGCCTGTACCGCGCGGATGCCTTCGCCGATGGCCAGCGTGGCTTGCGGGAAACGGTGCTTCAGGCGGTGCCCGGCCGACACATGGTCAGCGTGGGCATGGGTTTCCAGCAGCCAGCGCAGCTGCAGGCCGTGTTGCTCGATGGCCTGCAACGCGGCATGCAGCGGCGCTTCACTGCTGGCGTCGGTATCCGGGTCGTAGTCCAGGACCGGGTCGATCAGCGCTGCCTCGCTACTGGCCGGGTCGCTGACCAGGTAGCTGAAGGTATTGCTGTCACGGTGGAAGAACGACTGCACCTGGACCGACATTGGAACCCTCCTCAGCGCGCGCCGAGCACGCGGTTCAGCAACTGCGCCAGGTTTTCACCGGCCAGCCGCAACTGCGCTTCGGCCAGCGGCCGGTAGCGCTCGGTGTATTCGTCACCGATTTTACGCGTGGCCGGATAAACGCCAGCTTGCATGGAAATGCGGCAGCTGGCCTCGGCCCACGTCTGCGGGTCGCGCTGCGGGTTGGACTGGCGCGCCAGCTTCGGCGCGCGCTGGCTCTGCAGCAGCGGCAGGTAGCCCGCGTCGTCCAGCTTGCGGGTGTTGAGCATGCCGCTGTCCCACAGCGAGTGCAGGTTGGTACCGCGGTTGCCGAACTGCAGCTGGAAATCGTTGCCGCCCTTGTCGTGCGCGTAACCGGCGTGCATCGGCTGATGGATGTCGCCGACCAGGTGCACGACGAACTTCTGCGCCTGCAGACGCTCGCCATCGGTCAGGCTGCGGTCGCCGAGGATGGTGCTCTGTGCCTTCAGGGCCTCGACGATGCAGTTGCCGTTCCTGCAGTGCTTCGGTGCTTCGTAATGGCAATTGTCTTCGGCGATGTTGACGTAGTGCCAGCCGGCCGAACGACGACCCAGGCCCGGGTCCTTGGCGCGCAACTGGTCGGCCCAGGGCGCGATGCTGGCCAGCGTGGCGTCCGGTTCGGTGGCCAGCAGGCGATCCACTTCGGCACGGGCGGTGGGATTGAGGCGGGCGTCGGCGACTTCGGCGACAAGGCGGTGGCCTTGCGCGCCCCAGGCATGGGCCGGGGCGGAAGCGGACAGCAGGGCCGGCGCCAGGGCGGCGGCGAGGAACAGGGAATGCAGGGCTTTCATGTGCACATTCTAGCGGGGTAGGTGGATTGAAGAGCGGCGCGTTCCTGTTCCGAAGCGGGAGCGCAGCGGGAGGCGCGGCGTGTCCCGGCTCTGCTCCCCGCCTCGCCCCAGCTCCGGAACCGCTTCAGTCCCAGGCACAA
>OJST01000353.1_pt1 | contig 10576 bp, 6 predicted proteins | sample 1599491 | NCBI WGS metagenome assembly OJST01 (sample SAMN04436635, study PRJEB24849) | human gut metagenome | biome: human gut; feature: NICU; material: stool | host: Homo sapiens | place: USA: Saint Louis, MO | collected 2010-02-10
GCGCGAGCGCCCGTTCCAGGTGGACCGCCTGAAGACCGGCACGCCGCCGCGCATCGACGGCCGCTCGCTGGACTACAGCGTGATGGACGAGCAGCCCGGCGATTCGCCGCGCCCGGTGATGTCCTTCCTCGGCTCGGTGGACGAGCATCCGCAGCAGGTCAGCTGCTGGATCACCCACACCACCGAACAGACCCACCAGATCATCCGCGACGCCCTGCACCGCTCGCCGCTGTACAGCGGCCAGATCGAAGGCATCGGCCCGCGCTACTGCCCGTCCATCGAGGACAAGGTGGTGCGCTTCGCCGAAAAGGCCAGCCACCAGATCTTTGTCGAACCCGAAGGCCTGGGCATCGTCGAGATCTACCCCAACGGCATCTCCACCTCGCTGCCGTTCGACGTGCAGCTGGAGATGGTGCGCAGCATCCGCGGCTTCGAGAACGCGCACATCACCCGCCCCGGCTACGCGATCGAGTACGACTTCTTCGACCCACGCGGGCTGAAGGCCTCGCTGGAAACCAAGCTGGTCAACGGCCTGTTCTTCGCTGGCCAGATCAACGGCACCACCGGCTATGAAGAAGCCGCCGCGCAGGGCCTGTTGGCCGGCCTCAACGCTGCACGCCAGGTGCGCGGGCTGGACGGCTGGTGCCCACGCCGCGACGAAGCCTACCTGGGCGTGCTGGTGGATGACCTGATCACCCACGGCACCAACGAGCCCTACCGCATGTTCACCAGCCGCGCCGAGTACCGCCTGCAGCTGCGCGAGGACAATGCCGACCAGCGCCTGACCCCCGCCGGCCGCGAAATGGGCCTGGTGGATGACCATCGCTGGAGCGCGTTCGAAACCAAGCAGGCCGCCGTCGCCGCCGAGCGCGCGCGCCTGGGCGCACTGTGGGCGACCCCGGCCAATGCACTGGGCCGCGAGGTACAGGACACGCTGGGCGTGGCGGTCAGCCGCGAAACCAATGTGCTGGACCTGATCAAGCGCCCCGAGCTGGATTACGCGCAGCTGATGCAGGTGCCGTCGTTGGGCCCGGCCGTGGCCGACGCCAAGGTGGCCGAGCAGGTGGAGATCGGCGTGAAGTACGCCGGCTACCTGGATCGCCAGCGCGAGGAGATCGAGCGGCAGCAGCGGCACGAAGCCACGCCGATCGCTGAAGCCTTCGATTATGCGACGGTACGCGGGCTGTCGGCCGAAGCGCTGCAGAAGCTGGAGCGCGTGCGCCCGCAGACCATCGGCCAGGCGCAGCGCATCCCGGGCATGACCCCGGCAGCGATCTCGCTGCTGCTGGTGCATCTGGAGCGGGCGCGCCGCGGCCGCGTGGCATAAGCGGTCGCACCTGCTTCTGGTGGGGGCCGACCTGGGTCGGCACATGAGTCTGCCTTGGTGGGTGCCGACCTGGGTCGGCACATGAGTCTGCCTTGGTGGGTGCCGACCTTGGTCGGCACATGAATCTGCCCTGGTGGGTGCCGACCTTGGTCGGCACGAATCATCAGATCGCGATGCTGCATGCATTTGTGCCGACCAAGGTCGGCACCTACCGGAGCGTAAGGCACACCCACATTGGCGGGCGCGTTACCGCGCGTCGGCGCCACCACCCAGCACCTTGAACAACGTCACCCGGTTGCCCGCCTCCTGCTGCTGCAGGGCGATCAGGTCCTGCTGCGCGGCATACAGGCTGCGCTGCGCATCCAACGACTGCAGGTAGCCATCCAGTCCGGTGCGGTAGCGCGCATCGGCCAAGGTGTAGCTGCGCTGGCTGGCGGCCACCAACGCGCGTTGCGCATCGATCTGCGCGGCCAGGTGATCACGCGTGGCCAGCGCATCGGCCACTTCGCTGAAGGCCTGCTGGATCGCCTTCTCGTACTGCGCGATGCCGATGTCCTTGCCGATCTTCGAGGCATCCAGCGACGCCTTCAGTGCGCCGGCATGGAAGATCGGCGCGGTGATGCTGGGCACGAACGACCAGCCACGGGTGCCGGCCGAGAACAGCGTCGACAACGCGGTGGAGCTGTGCCCGTAGTTGGCAGTCAACGTCAGCGTCGGGAAGAATGCAGCGCGCGCGGCACCGATATCGGCGTTGGCTGCCTGCAACGCATGCTCAGCGGACAGCACGTCCGGGCGCTGCAGCAACACGCTGGAGGGCAGGTTGGCGGGCAGCGGTGCCAGCGCGACGCTGCCTTCCAGCACCTGCGCGGTTGGCAGCAGGGCCGGATCCAGCGGTGCCCCCACCAACAGCTGCAATGCATCGCAATCCTGCGCCTGCTGGGCCTGCAGCTTCGCCAGCGCACCGCGCGCGGCTTTCCACGCTGGTCTGCACCTGCGACAGGTCCAGGCCCGAGGCCAGCCCCTGTGCATGGCGGGCCTCGGTGCGCTGAAGGGTCTGCTGCTGGCTGTCCAGCGTCTGTTGCGTGAATGCCAGCGACTGCTCGTCGGCCGCCAGCGCCAGCCACGCCGTCGCCACTTCAGCCACCAGGCTGGTGCGCGCAGCGCGCTGGTTCTCGGCGCTGGCCAGCCAGTTCTGCAGCGCCTCGTTCTTCAAGCTGCGGATACGCCCGAACAGGTCCAGCTCCCAGCTACTGATGCCCACCTGCACGGCATCGGATTCGGTCACCTGGGTGACGCCGGTCTCGCTGTTGGCATCGCTCACCCGCGAACGGGTGACACTGCCGCTGGCATCTACCGACGGCAGCAGTGCCGCGCGCTGGATGCGGTACTGCGCGCGCTCCTTCTCCACCTGCAGCACCGCCACGCGCAGGTCGCGGTTGTTCTGCAGCGCCAGCGCGATGACCTGCTGCAGGCGCGGTTCCAGGAACACGTCGCGCCAGGCCGGCATCGCCAGTGCCGGCTCGGCCTCGCCGGTGCCGGCATTGCCGAACTGTGCCGGCACCGGCGCCTCGGGCCGCTGGTAGTGCGGGGCCATGCTCACGCAGCCGCCCAGCACGGCGGTCATCGTTGCGGCCGCCAGGGCGCGCAGCAGCATCGGCTTCATGGGCTTGTCTCCGGGACAGTGGCGTCGGCCGGCGCGCGGCCCGGGAACAGGCGGCGCACCAGCAGGTAGAACAACGGCACGAAGAACATGCCCAGCACCATCGAGGCCACCGTACCACCGGCCACGCCGGTACCCAGCGAACGGCGCGCAGCCGAACCGGCGCCGGTAGCAAATACCAGCGGCAACACACCCATCAGGAACGCCAGCGAAGTCATCACGATCGGCCGCAGCCGCAGGTAGACCGCCTGCAGGATTGCGTCGCGGGTACTCCTGCCCTGCTGTTCGAGGATGCGCGCGAACTCGACGATCAGGATGCCGTTCTTCGCTGCCAGACCATTCGTGGTCAGCAGGCCGACCTGGAAGTACACGTCGTTGTTGAGGCCACGCAGGTTCATCATCAGCACCGCACCGAACACGCCCACCGGCACCGCCAGCATCACCGCAAACGGCACCGCCCAGCTTTCATACAGCGCGGCCAGGCACAGGAACACGAACAGCAGCGAGATGGCATACAGCATCGGCGCCTGGTTGCCCGACAGCTGTTCCTGGTAGGCCATGTCCGACCAGGCGTGACTGAAGCCTTCCGGCAGCGTGTCGGCCAGGCGCGCGATCTCGGCCATCGCCTCGCCGGAGCTGACGCCCGGTGCCGGCTGGCCGGTGATTTCCATCGCCGAGATGCCGTTGTAGCGCTGCAGTGCGGCCGGCGCACTGGTCCAATGCGTGCTGATCAACGACGACAGCGGCACCATCTGCCCGGCCTGGTTGCGCACGCTCCAGCGCTCGATGTCCTGCGGCTGCATGCGTGCTTCGGCGGTGCCCTGGATGAACACCTTCTTGATGCGGCCCTTGTAGATGAAGTTGTTGACGAAGTCGCCGCCCAACGCCGCGTTCAAGGTGTCATTGACGTCCTGCGGGTTCACGCCCATCGCCTGCACCTTGGCGTCGTCCACCTTCACGGCGTATACCGGCGCGTCTTCCAGGCTGGCGTAGCGCACGTTGACCAGCTTCGGGTCCTTGGCGGCTTCCTTCAGCAGCGTGTTGCGCGCGGCCACGGCGGCGGCATGGCCGGCACCGCCTTCGTCCTGCAGTTCCAGGGTGAAACCGCCCGCATCGCCGAGGCCAAGGATGGCGGGTGGCGAGGTGATGAACACCTGCGCATCGGGCACGCTGGCCATCGCCCGCGTCAACCGTGCGGCGATGGTATCGGCATCTTCCTTGCGGTCATCCCAGTCCTTCAGCCGGATGAAGGCCTGGCCGACGTTCTGGCCGCTGCCGGTAACACTGAAACCGGCGGTGGCCTGGATCGAGAGCACGCCGTCGTCCTTCACCGCGACGGCACTCAGACGATCCATCACCGCCCGCGTCTGCTCCAGCGTGGAACCGGCCGGCAGCTTCACCAGCGCATTGAGCATGCCCTGGTCTTCATCGGGCAGGAACGCGCCCGGCAGGTGCCACAGCAACAGGCCGGTGGCCACGCTCAGCACCAGGTAGAACAGCACGCCCAGCGAGCGGCGGCCGAGGAAACGATCCACGCGGTGACGCAAGCCGTTGGAGGTGCGCTCGAAGCGGTGGTTGAACCAGATGAAGAACTTGCCCAGCAGGCTCGGCTCGCCACCGTGGTCGCCATGCGGATGGCCGCCCTTGGGAATCGGGTGCAGGATGCTGCCACACAGTGCCGGGGTGATGGTCATCGCCACCAGCACCGACAGGATCATCGCGGCGGCGATCGTCACCGAGAACTGGCGATAGATCACCCCGGTTACACCGCTGAAGAACGCCATCGGCAGGAACACCGCGGTCAGCACCAGCACGATGCCGACCAGCGCGCCGGTGATCTGGCCCATCGCCTTCAGCGTGGCCGGCTTCGGCGCCAGCCCTTCGAAGGTCATCACCCGCTCTACGTTCTCCACCACCACGATGGCATCGTCCACCAGCAGGCCGATGGCCAGCACCAGTGCGAACATGGTCAGGGTGTTGATCGAATACCCGAATGCAGCCAGCACGCCGAACGTGCCCAGCAGCACCACCGGCACCGCGATGGTCGGGATCAGCGTGGCGCGCCAGTTCTGCAGGAACAGGTACATCACCAGCACCACCAGGATGATCGCTTCGATCAGGGTGATCACCACTTCCTTCAGCGAAATGGTCACGAACGGCGTGGTGGTGAAGGCCACGTGGGCGGTGTAGCCATGCGGCCAGTACTTCTGCTGCTGCTGAAGCCGTGCATCGATGGCCTTGGAGACGGCGATCGCGTTGGCACCGGCATTGAGTTCAATGCCCAGCGACGCCGACGGCTTGCCATTGAAGGTGCTGATGCTGTCGTAGCTTTCCGGCCCGAGGCCGATCTTCGCCACGTCGCCCAGACGCACCACGCTGCCGTTGGCATCGGCCTTGAGCACCACCTGCGCGAACTGCTCGGGCGTGTGCAGGCGGCTGCGCGCGGTTACCGTGGCGTCGAGCTGCTGGCCCTTCAGCGCCGGCTGGCCACCCAGCTCACCGGCGGAGACATCGGTGTTCTGTGCCTGCAGTGCGGTCTCGATGTCCGAGGGCATCAGCGCGTACTGGCGCATCTTCTCCGGATCCAGCCAGATGCGCATGGCGTATTCCTGGCCGATCGGCTGGATGTTGCCGACACCGCTGACGCGGCTGATCTGGTCATCGATGCGCGCTTCCATGAAGTTGGCGACATCGAAGTTGTCCATGCTGCCGTCTTCGCTGGTGAACGACAGCACCTCGAAGATCGAACCACTGGACTTGGTGATGGTCAGGCCGTTCTGCTGCACCGCCTGCGGCAGCGTGGCCATGGCGGCCTGCAGCTGGTTCTGCACCTGCACCTGCGCGGTATCCGGATTGGTACCGGTGGCGAACACCAGGTTGACCTGCGCCGAGCCGTCGGAGGCACTGGTCGAGGTCATGTACATCAGGTGATCGAGGCTTTGCTGGGACTGCTCGATGACCTGGGTGACCGCGTTTTCCACGGTCTGCGACGAGGCGCCGGTGTAGGTGGCGCGGATGGTGATGGTGGGCGGGGCGATCTGCGGGTAGCGGTCCACCGGCAGGATCAGGATCGCGAGCAGGCCGAGCAGGCTGACCGCGATGGCGATCACCCAGGCGAAGATCGGCCGGTCGATGAAGAAACGAACCATGTGGGCCAGGCCTCAGTGCGACTTTTCGTCGGTGTTGCCGTTCGGATCGACCGCCGGCATCGCCGCCAACTGCGCCGTCGTGGCCGCCACCGCTTTCACCTGCTGGCCGAGCGATACCGCGCTGCCGTTGCTGACGATCACCCGTTCGCCAGCCTTGAGGCCGCTGGTGATCTGCCACTGGTTACCGACCACCTGGCCGGTGCTGACGCGGCGCTCGACCACATGATCCTTGGCGTCGAGCAGGCGCAGCAGCGGTTCGCCGCGCTCGTTGCGCACCACCGCCTTCTGCGGCACCAGCAGGGCACGCGCGTCGGTGGCCATCGGCAGCACCGCCTTCAGGTACATGCCCGGCAACAGCAGGCCGTCCGGGTTCGGAATGACCGCGCGCAGCTTCACGTTGCCGGTGCCCGGATCCACTGCGCTGCCGACGAACTCCAACGTGCCTTCATGCGCGTAGGTGCTGCCGTCCTCCAGCAGCACCTTTACCTGTGCCTTGCCATCGATGGCCTTCACCAGGCCCGCATCGAGCTGCTTGCGCAGCGCCAGCATCTGCGTGCTGGACTGGGTGACATCCAGGTACACCGGGTCCAGCCGCTGGATGGTGGTCAGTGCCGTATCCTGGCCGGCCGCGACCAGCGCGCCGGCGGTGACGCTGGAGGTGCCGATGCGGCCGTCGATGGGCGCGGTCACCCGGGTGTAGTCGAGGTTGATGCGGGCAGCCTGCAATGCAGCGCGCGCGGCAATCACGTTGGCCTGCGCCTGCTTCAACGCCGAGGTGGCATCGTCGGCGTCCTGCTTGCTGGCTGCATCCATGCTCACCAGCGCGCGGGTGCGCTCGGCCTTCGGCTGTGCCGACAACACGGTGGCCTCGGCCTGCGCCAGCTGCCCGCGGGCGGTATCGAAGGCCGCCTGGTACGGTGCCGGGTCGACCTGGTACAGCAGCTGCCCTGCCTTGACCTGCTGGCCTTCGGTGAACAACCGCTGGCGGATCAGGCCGCCGACCTGCGGCCGCACCTCGGAGATCTCGAACGGCACGGCACGGCCGGGCAAGGTCTGCTGGAGTGCCAGCGGCTGCGCGCTGGCGATGATGACGCCCACTTCGGGCATGGCCGGGGCATCGGTCCTGCCCGCCGAACAGGCCGCCAGGGCCAGCAGCAGGGGCAACAGCAGGGGACGCGGGGAACGGGACAGCGGGCGCAGGAAGGACATGGGGGGGCGTGGGGGCCTTGCGTTGACCCGTGCACGCTGCCGTGAAACTGTGCAGAGAATATGGAGATTGTGCGACGGGCTCAGCTGGCGCTTGCTTTCGGCGCCGCATGCGCCGCTAATGGCCTTCGCGATGGCGAAGTTCCAACTCAAATTCGGCCTGACCGCGAAGACCTTCCTCGCGATCTTCACCGCCTGCCTGCTGGTGCTGGCAGTGAACGGTATTGCCAGCCGCGTGGCCTTCCAGACCGGCTTCCTGGACTACCTCAACGACCAGGGCGACCTGCGCATGCAGCGGCTGATGCCACACCTGCAGCGCGAGTACCGCGAGCACGGTGGCTGGGAGCATCTGCACGGTGATGGCGACCGCTGGGCGCGGCTGCTGCGCCCGGACCTGGCCCATGGGCACGAAGGACCGGTGCCGTCGCTGTCCGACCAGACCGGCGTGCCGTCGCGCCTGGGCCTGTTCGACGCGCAGCACCGTTTCGTGGCCGGCAACCCCGACGCCACCAGCGATGACGAGCCGCATGCGGTGCAGGTGGACGGGCAGACCGTCGGTTGGCTGGGCATGGTGCCGTTCCAGACCGTCATCGCCACCAACGACCTGAATTTCTACAACACCCAGGTGCGCGCCTGGTGGGTGATCGGCATCGCGCTACTGCTGGTGACGGTACTGCTGGCCTGGCTGGTATCGCGTGCGCTGCGCCAGCGCCTTGCCAAGCTGGCCGCTGCCACCCACCGGTTGGCCGCCGGTGACTACGCCACCCGCATCGAGCGCACCAGTGACGATGAGCTGGACGCGCTGGTCAACGACTTCAACCGGATGGCGCAGGCGCTGGACGATACCGAACGCAACCGCCGCGCCTTCATTGCCGACATCTCGCATGAGCTGCGCACGCCATTGGCAGTGGTGCGCGCCGAGCTGGAGGCGATCGAAGATGGCATCCGTCCGCTGGACCGGGCCAACCTGGTGGGCCTGCAGGGCGAGATCCGCCAGCTGGGCAAGCTGATCGACGACCTGCACGACCTGTCGATGACCCAGTCCGGCGGCCTGGCGTACCGCTTCGCGCCACTGGACCTGGTGGCGCTGCTGCGCAGCGAACTCAATGGCATGCGCGTGCGCTTCGCCAATGCAGGCCTGGCGTTGGAAGAAGACCTGCCCACCACGCCGTTGCAGGTGTCCGGTGACGAGCGGCGCCTGCAGCAGGTGCTGGCCAACCTGCTGGAAAACGCACTGCGCTACACCCATGCCGGTGGCCGCGTACGCGTGCAGGCAGCGCGCGTGCCTGCCGGCGTGCAGCTGGTCGTGGAAGACACCGCGCCGGGCGTTCCGGCCGACAAGTGTGCACTGCTGTTCGAACGCTTCTACCGCGTGGAAAGTTCGCGCAACCGCGCCAGTGGCGGCAGCGGGCTGGGCCTGGCCATCAGCCACAACATCATCCTCGCCCACCACGGCGTCATCCACGCCGCGCCCTCGCCGCTGGGCGGGCTGCGCGTGGTCATCACCCTGCCGGAGCCTGCATGAGCACGTCGCCCGCCACGTCCACGAAGATCCTGATCGTCGAGGACGAGCCACGCCTGGCCTCGGTACTGCGCGACTACCTGGCCGCCGCCGGCATGGCCAGCGAGTGGGTGGACGACGGTGGCCAGGTGATCGACGCATTCGCGCGCTACCAGCCCGACCTGGTGCTGCTGGACCTGATGCTGCCGCAGCGCGACGGCGTGGACCTGTGCCGCGAACTGCGTGCCAGCAGCGATGTACCGGTCATCATGGTCACCGCAAGGGTGGAAGAGATCGACCGCCTGCTGGGGCTGGAGATCGGCGCCGACGACTACATCTGCAAGCCGTTCAGTCCGCGCGAAGTGGTCGCGCGGGTAATGGCGGTGCTGCGCCGCTACCGCCCGGACCCGGGTGCGCGCGCCAACGGTGGCCTGCACATCGACGAGCCGGCCGCACGCGCCACCTGGAACGGCAAGGGCCTGGACCTGACGCCGGTGGAGTACCGCCTGCTGCGCACGCTGCTGGCCACCCCAGGCCGGATCTGGGCGCGCGATGAACTGCTCGACCGGCTGTACCTGGACCATCGCGTGGTGGTCGACCGCACCGTCGACAGCCATGTGCGCAACCTGCGCCGCAAGCTGGCCGACGCCGGCATGGAAGGCGAGCCGATCCGTTCGGTGTACGGCATGGGCTACAGCTACGAGCCCTAGCCGGTAGTGCCGGCCGCTGGCCGGCAACCGCAGAATTCCAAGTGCGCCCGTGAGCTTGCCGGCCAGCGGCCGGCACTACAGGTGCGCACTTGCGTTACAGTCGAGCACGCTCGACATTACGAACACAACTGCATGGACGACATCCACCCGATCGCGCCGGACAAGCGCGCCGCCATCCTTTCCACCCTGGCTGACATCGAACAGCGCTACGACGTACGCGTGCTGCTGGCCTGCGAGTCGGGCAGCCGCGGCTGGGGCTTTTCCTCGCCCGACAGCGACTACGACGCGCGCTTCATCTACGTGCATCGCCAGCCTTGGTATCTCAGCGTCAACGAGAGCACCGGTCCCGGCGAAGCGCAGCGCGATGTGATCGAACTGCCGATCGACGATGAGCTCGACGTGAGCGGCTGGGACCTGCGCAAGGCACTGCGACTGGTTTCAAAATCCAATCCGACCCTGATCGAGTGGCTGCGCTCGCCGATCGTCTACCAGCAGGATCAGGCGGCGGTGTCACAGTTGTGGGAAGCAGCGAAAGCGTTCCATTCACCGCTGGGCACCTGGTGGCACTACTTCAACATGGCGCGCTCGAACCATCGCGGCTACCTGCGTGGCGAAACGGTGCGCACCAAGAAGTACCTGTACGTGCTGCGCCCACTGCTGGCCTGCCAGTGGATAGAGCACGAACAGACACCCCCGCCGATGGCCTTCGAGGATCTGCTGGACCGGCTGCTGCCAGACGGTGCGGTGCGTGAAGTCATCGATGCCCTGCTGGCGGTCAAGCGGGCCAGCGCCGAGGTCGCCGCCGGGCCGCGCATTGCGGCGATCAGCGACTACATCGATCGTGAACTGGCCATCCGGACTGCGCAGGCGCCACAGCTGCCCGCCGGACGAGGTGATGCTGCGTGGCTGGATGAGCTGTTCCGGCAGATGCTGGCCGAGCACGCGCCTGCGTGAAGAGCCGCACCTGCCTCTGGTAGTGCCGGCCGCTGGCCGGCAACCACGGAAATCCAGGCGTGCCGCGCG
>OJST01000355.1_pt1 | contig 10550 bp, 9 predicted proteins | sample 1599491 | NCBI WGS metagenome assembly OJST01 (sample SAMN04436635, study PRJEB24849) | human gut metagenome | biome: human gut; feature: NICU; material: stool | host: Homo sapiens | place: USA: Saint Louis, MO | collected 2010-02-10
GAGCAGCTCGCCCTTCAGCCGTGCCTGTTCGGCCGGGTCGGTGGCGCGGCGTGCATCGGCGGCGATGCGGGCCACTTCGGCCAGCGCCTGCGGGGTGTTCAGGTCGTCATCCAGGGTCGCCTCGACGCTGGCCGGGATCACCGCGCTGGCTTCGATCGACGCCAGCTCGCGCAGCGTGCCGTACAGGCGGTCCAGGGTGCGCACCGACTGCTCGATCAGGCCATCGGACCAGTCCAGCGGCTGCCGGTAATGGGCCGACAGCAGGGCCAGGCGCAGCGCTTCCGGCGGATGCTGGCGCACCAGGTCGTGTACGCGCTCGATGTTGCCCAGCGACTTGCTCATCTTGGCGCCGCCGAAGTTGAGCATGCCGTTGTGCAGCCAGTAGCGGGCAAAGATCCTGCCGCCATGCGCGCATTCGCTCTGCGCGATCTCGTTCTCGTGGTGCGGGAACTGCAGGTCGACACCGCCGGCATGGATGTCGATGGTCTCGCCCAGATGGGCGGCCGCCATCGCCGAGCATTCGATGTGCCAGCCCGGGCGGCCACGGCCCCAGGGCGATTCCCAGCCGGGCAGGTCGTCGGTGGAGGGCTTCCACAGCACGAAATCGCCCGGATCACGCTTGTAGGGGGCGACATCGACGCGGGCGCCGGCCAGCATCTCTTCCGGATCGCGTCGCGAGAGCTTGCCGTAGCCGTCGAAGCTGGCCACCGCGAACAGCACATGGCCTTCGGCGGCATAGGCATGACCATTGGCGATCAGCTGCTCGATCATGGTGATGATCTGCGGCATGTGCGCAGTCACTTCCGGCTCGATGTCCGGCGGCACCACGCCCAGCGCGGCCATGTCTTCACGGTAGGCGGCGGCGAACCTGTCGGTGATGGTGCTGATCGGCACCCCCTGCTCGCGCGCAGCGGTGTTGATCTTGTCGTCCACGTCGGTGATGTTGCGCGCGTAGCGCAGGCCACCGAAACGCCGCCGCAGCAGATCGGCCAGCACCCCGAACACCACCGGGCCGCGGGCGTTGCCGATGTGCACGTAGTTGTAGACCGTGGGGCCGCACACATACAGGGTCGGACAGGCCGGATCGAGCGGGGTGAACGGTTCGAGCTGGCGAGTCAGGTTGTTGTGCAGGCGCAGGGTCATGGGGCTGTGGCTGGGGGACAAGCCTGTGATTTTAGAACGTGTCGGCCCGCTTTGGGGCGCCGATTGCCACCGGTGGACGCCGGCTCCACCCAAGGTGGGGTGGGCAGGAACGGCGTGGACGGGTAATGTTCAGCCCCTTGCGCTCGTCACTGCCTACACTATTGCCGTGTCCTTGCTCCCGTCGCCACTGAAATCCATCGCGTTGCTGACCCTGGCCTGCCTGTCGGCGACGGCCGCCGTGGCCCAGGCGCAGGAGGCCGAGCCGCGCAACCGGGTGGTGATCGTCGAGAACGTGAAGTTCGACTATGCGCAGGTGCTGAACGTCGAGCCGGTGTTCCAGACCCTGCGCGCGACCCGCACCGAGGAGCATTGCGAGCCGATCTCGACCCGCACCCTGGCCCCGGTCAACGTCACCGGTGAAGAGCCGGTCGAGGACAAGGGCCGGATCAGCCGCTTCTGGGACTCGGTGCGCTCGATGTTCAAGCGCAGCGATGAAGAGGTCTCCGAGGAGACCGCCGCCGAGACGCCTGCCCCGGCACCGGCCAACAACGGCCCGATGCTGACCCGCGACTGCCGCATCGTGCCGGTCGGGCGTGAATTCCGCCGGCCGATCGCCTATGACGTGGATTACGTCTACAAGGGCACCAAGTACCGGTCGCGCCTGCCGGAGGACCCCGGCAACCGGCTGAAGATCCGGGTTTCGATCACCCCTTGGGTCGGCCCCGAGCAGGGCGCCGCCGGTAATCCCTGATTCTGCGACCCCGGCCCCTTGCGTCGGCCCCGGCCGCATGCAAAGATTGGCGGCCATGAAGCTCACCGACTTCCAGCACGACAGCAGCGCAGCCCGACAGGCGTCGGGCATGACCTCGCGTGCGCGTCGACCGGAACCCCACATCCTCGCTGGGTAACCGGAGCTTTCTGCTGTTCGTCCGAAAAAAACCCAGCCCGCCGGCTGGGTTTTTTCGTTTCCGCGCTTCAAAAATGCATGTGCTGAAAGCTGCAACTGCAACCTTTTCGATCCACCTTTGCTTCCTGCTTTTCCCTTCCACCGCGTCGAACCCGGCGCCGCCACGCAAGGAAAGATGATGTCCCCCAAGCACTTCCTGAACACCCAGGACTGGAGCCGCAGCGATCTTGACGCGCTGCTGACCCAGGCCGCGCTGTTCAAGCGCAACAAGCTCGGCGACCAGCTCAAGGGCAAGTCGATCGCGCTGGTGTTCTTCAACCCCTCCATGCGCACCCGCACCAGCTTCGAACTGGGCGCGTTCCAGCTCGGCGCCCACGCGGTGGTGCTGCAGCCGGGCAAGGATGCGTGGCCGATCGAGTTCAACCTCGGCACGGTGATGGACGGCGATACCGAAGAACACATTGCGGAAGTGGCCAAGGTGCTGGGCCGTTACTGTGACATCATCGCCGTGCGTGCGTTCCCCAAGTTCATCGACTGGGCCTACGATCGCCAGGACATCGTCCTCAACAGCTTCGCCAAGTATTCGCCGGTGCCGGTCATCAACATGGAGACCATCACCCACCCGTGCCAGGAACTGGCCCACGTCATGGCCCTGCAGGAGCACTTCGGCACCCAGGACCTGCGTGGCAAGAAGTATGTGCTGACCTGGACCTACCACCCCAAGCCGCTGAACACCGCCGTGGCCAACTCGGCACTGACCATCGCCACCCGCATGGGCATGGACGTGACCCTGCTGTGCCCGACCGCCGACTACATCCTCGACGATCGCTACATGGGCTGGGCCGAGCAGAACGTGGCCGAGAGCGGCGGTTCGCTGAAGATCAGCCATGACATCGACAGCGCCTACGCCGGCGCCGACGTGGTCTACGCCAAGAGCTGGGGCGCGCTGCCGTTCTTCGGCAACTGGGAGCCGGAGAAGCCGATCCGCGACCAGTTCAAGCACTTCATCGTGGACGAGCGGAAGATGGCACTGACCAACAACGGTGTGTTCAGCCACTGCCTGCCGCTGCGCCGGAACGTGAAGGCCACCGACGCGGTGATGGATTCGCCGCAGTGCATCGCCATCAACGAAGCCGAGAACCGCCTGCACGTGCAGAAGGCGATCATGGCGGCGGTTGCCGGGCGCTAGATCGAACAAGGGGTAGCGCCGACCGTTGGTCGGCTGCTCCCGCAGCGGCGCATCCATCATTCCAGCCGACCAACGGTCGGCTCTACCGAATTCCCATCCCCCAAGTGGACCTGACTCCCATGAGCAACAAAGACGTCGTTCTCGCCTTCTCCGGCGGCCTGGATACCAGCTTCTGCGTGCCGTACCTGCAGGAGCGCGGCTACAACGTGCACACCGTGTTCGCCGACACCGGCGGCGTGGATGATGAAGAGCGCGATTTCATCGAAAAGCGTGCCGCCGAACTGGGCGTGACCAGCCACGTCACCGTCAACGGTGGCCCGGCCATCTGGGAAGGCTTCGTCAAGCCGTTCGTGTGGGCCGGCGAAGGCTACCAGGGCCAGTACCCGCTGCTGGTCTCGGACCGCTACCTGATCGTCGATGCCGCGCTGAAGCGTGCCGCCGAACTGGGCACCAACATCATCGCCCACGGTTGCACCGGCATGGGCAACGACCAGGTCCGCTTCGACCTGGCCGTGAAGGCGCTGGGTGACTACCAGATCATCGCGCCGATCCGCGAGATCCAGAAGGAACACACCCAGACCCGCGCCTACGAGCAGAAGTACCTGGAAGAGCGCGGCTTCGGCGTGCGCGCCAAGCAGCAGGCCTACACCATCAACGAGAACCTGCTGGGCCTGACCATGTCCGGCGGCGAGATCGACCGTTGGGAAGCCCCGGGCGAGGGCGCTCGTGGCTGGTGCGCACCGCGCAGCGAGTGGCCGGAACAGGCGCTGACCGTCACCCTGAAGTTCGTTGAAGGCGAAGCCGTTGAACTGCACGGCAAGGCGCTGCCGGGCGACCAGATCCTGGCCCAGCTCAACAAGCTGTTCGCCCCGTACGGCGTCGGTCGCGGCGTGTACACCGGCGACACCGTGATCGGCCTGAAGGGCCGCATCGTGTTCGAGGCCCCGGGCCTGGTTTCGCTGCTGGCCGCACACCGCGCGCTGGAAGATGCGGTGCTGACCAAGCAGCAGAACCGCTTCAAGCCGGACGTGGCGCGCAAGTGGGTGGAGCTGGTGTACGAAGGTTTCTACCACGACCCGCTGAAGACCGACATCGAAGCCTTCCTGAAGTCCTCGCAGGCCAAGGTGAACGGTGAAGTGGTGCTGGAAACCCGCGGTGGCCGCGTCGATGCAGTGGCGGTGAAGTCGCCGCACCTGCTCAACACCAAGGGCGCCACCTACGCGCAGTCGGCCGACTGGGGCGTGGAAGAGGCGGAGGGCTTCATCAAGCTGTTCGGGATGAGCTCCACTGTCTATGCGCAGGTCAATCGTGGTTGACCTGTGACGGGGGGCCGGCCGCTGGCCGGCGCCTCGCAACGTCGATGGAGGGTAGTGCCGGCCGCTGGCCGGCTCGTGGCACGGCTGGATCATTGCGGAGCCGGCCAGCGGCCGGCACTACCGATTTCGAACCCTACGGATATTCAGACACATGCTTGAACAGACGCTCGATCACCTGCAGGCCCTGGTGTCTTTCGACACCCGCAACCCGCCGCGTGCGATCACCACCGGTGGCATCTTCGATTACCTGCGCGCGAACCTGCCCGGCTTCAACGTCGAGGTGATCGACCATGGCGCGGGCGCGGTCAGCCTGTACGCCGTGCGTGGTACGCCGAAGTACCTGTTCAACGTGCACCTGGATACGGTGCCGGACTCGCCGCACTGGAGTGCCGACCCGCATGTGATGCGGCGCCTGGACGACCGCGTGGTCGGCCTGGGCGTGTGTGACATCAAGGGCGCGGCCGCTGCACTGGTGGCTGCGGCCAATGCCAGCGATGGTGATGCCGCGTTCCTGTTCTCCAGCGATGAAGAAGCCAACGATCCGCGCTGCATCGCCGCGTTCCTGGCCCGTGGCCTGCCGTACGACGCGGTGCTGGTGGCCGAGCCGACCATGAGCGAAGCGGTGCTGGCGCATCGCGGCATCAGCTCGGTGCTGATGCAGTTCGCCGGTCGTGCAGGGCACGCCTCGGGCAAGCAGGATGCGGCTGCCAGCGCGCTGCACCAGGCGATGCGCTGGGGCAACCGCGCGCTGGACCATGTGGAATCGCTGGCTTCGGCGCGCTTCGGTGGGCTGACGGGCCTGCGCTTCAACATCGGCCGCGTCGAAGGCGGGATCAAGGCCAACATGATCGCGCCCGCTGCCGAAGTGCGCTTCGGCTTCCGGCCGCTGCCGTCGATGAACATCGACGCGTTGCTGGCCACCTTCGCCGGTTTCGCCGAGCCGGAAGCGGCGGTATTCACCGAAACCTTCCGTGGCCCCAGCCTGCCGGCCGGCGACATCGCCGAAGCCGAGAACCGCCGCCTGCTGGCACGTGACGTGGCCGATGCGCTGGAACTGCCGATCGGCAACGCGGTGGACTTCTGGACCGAGGCCTCGCTGTTCTCGGCCGGTGGTTACACCACGCTGGTGTTCGGCCCGGGTGACATCGCCCAGGCCCACACCGCCGATGAGTTCGTGACGCTGGAGCAGTTGCAGCGCTACACCGACGCCGTGCACCGCATCATCGCCGCCGGCGCCTGATTCTTCCCTTTCCGACGAAACCGAAATGTCTCCTGCCCTCCAGCCCCATCGCCAGACCCGCCAGACCATCGTGCGCCTGCTTTCCAGCATGGCCAGCGCGAAGGAGATCAGCCAGTACCTCAAGCGCTTCTCGCAGCTGGATGCCAAGCGCTTCGCCGTGGTCAAGGTCGGCGGCGCGGTGCTGCGCGACGACCTCGACGCGCTGACCTCTTCGCTGTCGTTCCTGCAGGAAGTCGGGCTGACCCCGATCGTGCTGCACGGCGCCGGCCCGCAGCTGGATGCCGAACTCTCGGGCGCCGGCATCGAGAAGCAGACCGTGAACGGCCTGCGCGTGACCTCGCCGGAAGCGCTGGCGATCGTGCGCCGGGTGTTCCAGCAGTCCAACCTGCGGCTGGTCGAGGCGCTGCAGCAGAACGGCGCGCGCGCCACCTCGATCACCGGCGGCGTGTTCGAAGCCGAGTACCTGGATGTGGATACCTACGGCCTGGTCGGCGAGGTGAAGAAGGTCAACCTGGCACCGATCGAGGCCAGCCTGCGCGCCGGCTCGATCCCGGTCATCACCAGCCTGGGCGAGACCGCCGGCGGCCAGATCCTCAACGTCAACGCCGACTTCGCCGCCAACGAGCTGGTGCAGGAACTGCAGCCGTACAAGATCATCTTCCTGACCGGCACGGGCGGCCTGCTGGACGAGGCGGGCAACGTGATCGATTCGATCAACCTGTCCACCGAGTACGACCACCTGATCGCGCAGCCGTGGATCCACGGCGGCATGAAGGTGAAGATCGAACAGATCAAGGATCTGCTCGACCGCCTGCCGCTGGAATCGTCGGTGTCGATCACGCGCCCGGCCGACCTGGCCAAGGAACTGTTCACCCACAAGGGTTCGGGCACGCTGGTGCGCAAGGGTGAGAAGGTGCTGCGCGCCACCGCCTGGAACGAACTGGACCTGCCGCGCCTGAAGGGCCTGATCGAATCCAGCTTCGGCCGCGCGCTGGTGCCGGACTATTTCGAGAAGACCAAGCTGTTGCGTGCCTACGTCAGCGAGAACTACCGCACCGCGGTCATCCTCACCGACGAGGCAGAGGGCGTGTACCTGGACAAGTTCGCCGTGCTCGACGACGCGCAGGGCGAGGGTCTGGGCCGTGCGGTCTGGAACGTGATGCTGGAGGAGACGCCGCAGCTGTTCTGGCGCTCGCGCCATGGCAACCCGATCAATCACTTCTACTACGCCGAATCCGACGGCTGCTACAAGCAGGACCACTGGAAGGTATTCTGGTTCGGTGCCGATGGCATCGACCGGATCAAGACCTATGTCGATCATTGCGCGCAGCGCACCCCGAGCCTGCAGGGCTGAGCAATGAGCAACCTCGATGCCTGGAACACGGTTCCCACCCTGCGCGGCCAGCACGTAACCCTGCAGCCGCTGCAGATGGAACACGTGCCCGGCCTGCGCGATGCGCTTGAAGGCAGCGGCCTGGACCAGCTCTGGTACACCCAGGTGCCGTCGCCGGAACAGGCCGAGACCTATGTGCGGGCCGCGCTGCAGGCGCAGAGCGAAGGCAAGGTGCTGCCGTTCGTGATCCGTGATGCGGCGGGTGACATCATCGGCAGCACGCGCTTCTACGACATGGATGCCGGTGTGCCCAAGCTCAGCCTCGGCTACACCTGGTACACACCACGCGTGCAGCGCACCGGTGCCAACACCGAAGCCAAGCTGTTGCTGCTGCAGCACGCCTTCGAAACGCTGGGCTGCATCAGCGTGGTGCTGGAAACCAGCTGGTTCAACGCCACCTCGCGCACTGCCATCGCCCGCCTCGGCGCCAAGCAGGATGGCGTGCTGCGCAACCACAAGCGGCATGTCGACGGCACGCCGCGCGACACCGTCATCTTCTCCATCATCGACGCGGAATGGCAGGGCGTGAAGCGCCACCTGCAGTACCGCCTGGACAGCCACGCATGAACGATTCGACCTTTACCCTTGGCATCGTCGGTGCCCGCGGCCATACCGGCGCCGAGCTGATCAAGCTGGTGGCCGCCCATCCGCGGCTGGAACTGGCTTTCGTCTCCTCGCGCGAGCGCGCCGGGCAGCGCCTGTCCGACCATCACCCGGAATTCCAGGGCGATCTGCAGTACGAGAACCTGGACGCCGACGCGGTGGCGGCCAAGGGTGTGGACGCAGTGATCCTGGCCCTGCCCAATGGCCTGGCCGCACCGTTCGTGGCTGCGCTGGAAGCGGCGAAGCCGGACACCGTCATCGTCGATCTCTCGGCCGACTATCGCTTCGACAACAGCTGGTACTACGGCCTGCCGGAGCTGACCCGCGGCCGCTACAACGGCCAGAAGCACATCAGCAACCCGGGCTGCTATGCCACGGCGATGCAGCTGGCGGTGCATCCGCTGCTGGACCTGCTGGCCGGTCCGCCGCAGTGCTTCGGTGTCTCCGGCTACTCCGGCGCCGGTACCACGCCGTCGGACAAGAACAACGTCGAACTGCTGGCCGACAACCTGATGCCCTACGCGCTGACCAACCACGTGCACGAGCGCGAGGTGTCGGTGCAGCTGGGTGTGGCTGTTGAATTCATGCCACATGTCGCGCCGCATTTCCGGGGCATCACGCTTACCGCCAACCTGTGGCTGAACCGCGTGCAGACCCGCGAACAGATCGTCGAGCGCTTCCAGCAGGCCTATGCCGGCGAACCCCTGATCGACGTGGTGGATGAAGCGCCGTGGGTCAGCCGCATCGCCGGCCGACACGGTGCCCAGGTCGGTGGCTTCACGCTCGCGCCGGGCGGCAAGCGGGTCGTCGTGGTGGCGACCCTGGACAACCTGCTCAAGGGCGCGGCCACCCAGGCCATGCAGAACCTCAACCTCGCGCTGGGCATCGATGAACTGATGTCCATCCCGCACTGAACACGCCTTCCGGAGCCCCCATGGCAGACCTTCTTTGGCAGAAGCCCGGCGTCGCTGTCGACGCCCAGATCCAGACCTTCCTCGCCGGCGACGACGTGATCCTCGACCGCGAGTTCTTCCTGCATGACATCGCCGCCAGCGCCGCACATGCACAAGGCCTGCAGCACATCGGCATCCTCAGTGCCGACGAGTTGGACGGCCTGCTGCGCGAACTGGAGGTGCTGGCGCAGGACTTCCGCGAAGGCCGCTTCGTGCTCGATACCCAGTATGAGGATGGCCACTCGGCGATCGAAGCCCGCCTGACCGAACGCCTCGGCGATGCCGGCCGCAAGATCCACACCGGCCGCAGCCGCAACGACCAGATCCTGGTCGCCACCCGCCTGTGGCTGAAGGAGAAGCTGCAGCGCGTGGCACAGCTCAGCGCCGAAGTGGCCAAGGTCGCGCTGGACCGCGCACAGGCCGAGAAGGACCTGCCGATTCCCGGCTACACCCACATCCAGCGCGCCGTAGTGTCCTCGGCCGGTATGTGGTGGGCGGGCTGGGCCGAGGCCTTCATCGACAATGCCATCCGCGCGCGTGACACCCATGCGCTGGTCGATGCCAATCCGCTCGGCACGGCTGCCGGCTACGGCGTGAACCTGCCGCTGGACCGCGAACACACCACGGCCGCGCTCGGTTTCGCGCGCATGCAGATCTCGCCGATCTACGCACAGCTGTCGCGCGGCAAGTTCGAGCTGGCCGCGCTGGAAGCGCTCGGTGGTGCCACGCTGGACCTGCGCCGCATCGCCTGGGACCTGTCGCTGTTCACCAGCGCCGAGTTCGGCTTCGTCGCGCTGCCGGCGCAGTACACCACCGGCAGTTCGATCATGCCCAACAAGCGCAACCCGGACGTGATCGAGCTGATGCGTGCGACCCACGCCAGCGTCGCCGCAGCGCGCACCGAGATCGAGCAGCTGCTGTCGCTGCCGTCGGGCTACCACCGCGACCTGCAGTCGTCCAAGGGCGCCATCTTCCACGGCTTCGGCCGTGGCCTGGCCGCGCTGGAGCTGCTGCCGGCGCTGCTGGCCAACCTGGAATGGCGTGACGACAAGCTGCGTGCGGCCATCGATTCGGGCATGTATGCCACCGACGTGGCGGTGGAAGCGGCCGTGGCCGGCGTGCCGTTCCGTGAGGCCTACAAGGCCGCTGCGGCCGGTGCCGACAGTGCAGGGCAGGGGCGTACCCCGGAAGGCAGCCTCGCCGCGCGCTTGTCGCCGGGTTCGGCCGCCGACCTGCGCCTGGACGAACTGCGCGCGCGCTGGCAGGCGCTGTCCTGATGGCGGGCACTGTCTACCTGGTGATGGCGATGCGCCGGCCGGACTTCAACGATGCAGCGGTGCAGCCGCACCGCGATTTCCTCGATGCGTTGCAGGTGCAGGGCAAGCTGCAGCTGACTGGTGGTTTCGCCGACGGCAGTGGTGGCGCCTATGTGCTGTGCAACGTGGACAGCCTGGCGCAGGCGCAGGCCATCGTCGCCACCGATCCGCTGGTGACGATGCAGGCCTCCGAGCTGACCGTGCACGAATGGAACACCCGCTGAGAGACTGACTGATGACCCTGCACGCCGCCAACGCCGCTTCGCCGTTTCCGCAACAGGCGCTGCCGCCGTGGCGGCGTGCGGTGCTGAAAGTCGGCAGCAGCCTGCTGGCAGCCGATGGCGGCGGCCTGTCACCACGCCACGCGCTGGGCCTGGCCCAGTTCGTCTCGGCCAATGTCCTGGCCGGGCGCGAGGTGGTGATCGTGTCTTCCGGCGCGGTCGCTGCCGGGCGCGCGATCCTGCCGCGGGCCGATGAACCTGGCAAAGGG
>OJST01000358.1_pt1 | contig 10438 bp, 9 predicted proteins | sample 1599491 | NCBI WGS metagenome assembly OJST01 (sample SAMN04436635, study PRJEB24849) | human gut metagenome | biome: human gut; feature: NICU; material: stool | host: Homo sapiens | place: USA: Saint Louis, MO | collected 2010-02-10
AACGGTAAAACCTTTTCTGAACCATACGCATAGCGCATGGTTTTCTTTATACAATTATAAAAAAGACAATTTCTATTGAATAAATATAGAAATTGTCTTTTTCTTCTTCTAAGACCTTTATGTTACAAAATCTTTGTTAATCTTCTTTCAAATGTTCAATTGTTTTGAATCCTTCACGATAATTAGCTAGTTCTTCCATCATCGCGTACCAATCATGGCCTACTTTTTGTAGTGTCTGTTGAATTAATTCATCTTGTGCTTGGTTTAACTTACCTATTAAATCATCACCCGCTTCAGTGGTAAAAAGTTTTTTTACTCGTCTATCCTGCTTAGATGTTTGTTCGACGATTAAACCTTCTTCTTTTAATTTACGTAACGTTGCATGCGATCCTTGTTTAGATATTTCAAGCGTAATCAAAAGTTCTTTAATTGTTATACCCGGTAATTTATTAATGAAAAATAAGAATCGATGATGTTGGCGACTCATGCCATATTGCTCAATAATTTCATCCGCTGTAGTAATAAAAGTCTTATACGCGAAGTAAAACAGCATATGTTCGTAATCATTTTTATTTTTAGACATTTAACACTATCCTTTTTTTATTCAATATCGTTATTATAATAAACTTTTGACTGATAGTCATATATTTCAGAAACTGTTCAAACTTTTAATAGGTCAACTTAGTTGACTTTATTTCAAATTGACGTTAATATGATACTTGTAAGATAAAAGAAATCAAAGGTGGAATTATATATGAAACAACGCGTAGGACAATATTTAATGGACGCGGTTTATTCAGCAGGTGCTGACAAAGTTTTTGGTGTCCCAGGAGATTTTAATCTAGCCTTTTTAGACGATATTATTGCACATAATGATATTAAATGGATTGGTAATACAAATGAGCTTAATGCAAGTTATGCTGCCGACGGATATGCACGTATTAATGGCATCGGTGCAATGGTAACAACATTTGGAGTGGGTGAATTAAGTGCTGTCAACGGAATCGCTGGATCTTATGCTGAGCGTGTGCCAGTTATTGCCATCACTGGGGCACCTACTCGAGCTGTAGAACAAGAAGGCAAATACGTTCACCATTCCCTTGGCGAAGGAACTTTTGATGATTATAGAAAAATGTTTGAGCCTATTACAACAGCGCAAGCTTATATTACACCTGATAATGCTACCACAGAAATTCCAAGAGTAATCAATACGGCGCTTCAACAACGTCGTCCAGTTCACATTCATTTACCTATTGATGTCGCACTAACAGAGATTGAAATTTCAAACCCATTCAAACCAGAAGTCGAACCACAAAAAAACGTTCAAAGTTATATCAATATGGTTCAAGACAAACTTGAATCGGCATCACAACCTGTCATTATTACAGGACATGAAATAAATAGTTTCCATCTGCATAAAGAACTCGAACAATTCGTTAATCAAACTCAAATTCCAGTTGTTCAGTTATCTTTAGGTAAAGGTGCATTTAATGAAGAAAATCCTTATTATATGGGTATCTTTGATGGTTCAATAGCAGAACAAGATATTCAAGATTATGTTAATCAAAGTGATGCTATTTTGAATATTGGTGCTAAATTAACAGATTCTGCAACAGCTGGGTTCTCATATCAATTTGATATTAATGAAGTGATTATGCTAAATCATAATGAATTTAAAATTAATGATACATGCATCGAAGCATTTTCATTACCAAATATATTAAATGGTTTAAATAAGTATATTCACTACAAAAACACTAATGATTTCCCACAATATGAGAGACCACAATCACACAATTACGAACTTAGTGATCAGCCATTAACTCAAGAGACTTATTTCAATATGATGCAAGATTTTTTACAACAAGATGATATTTTAATCGCTGAACAAGGTACATCATTCTTTGGTGCTTATGACTTAGCCTTGTACAAAGATAATACTTTTATCGGGCAACCATTATGGGGATCTATCGGCTATACACTACCAGCAACGCTAGGAACACAAATTGCAAATCCATATCGTCGAAACATTCTATTAATTGGTGATGGATCACTACAATTAACTGTTCAATCATTATCTACAATGATTCGTCAAAATTTAAACCCTGTGATATTTGTAATTAATAACGATGGTTATACAGTTGAGAGAATGATTCATGGTATGAAAGAACCTTACAATGACATTCGCATGTGGGATTACAAATCATTACCTTCTGTATTTGGTGGTGACAATGTTTTAGTTCATGATGTAAACACTTCAGAAGAACTCATGCTCACCTTCGAAAATATTAAATCTAATAGTGATCGCATGCACTTTGTAGAAGTGAAAATGGCTGTTGAAGATGCACCAGTTAAATTAAGTAATATAGCTAAAGCATTCGCATCACAAAACAAATCATCTTAATATCTTTTTAAAATTCTATAATATAAGCAATTCAAACACCCGTATAATTCTCTAGTTATACGGGTGTTAAATATATCTTTATAGAAGTTGAAACTTAAAAAATGACGTTTCCCGTGAAACAACATTCATTTAACGTTATATTTTATATCGATTAAAAGTAACATGTATGAATAATCACAAACATTTATGATTCTAATAAATCATTCTTAAGACACCTTTTTTAATGAACTTAATCATATCTTTAGCCATTGCTATAGTTTTAGAATTTGTTTTAACTTCCAAGTTAAAAATTCCAAATATACAAATAAGCCTGCACATTCTTTAATGTGAGGCTTACTTGAATTCTCTATAAACTCCGATTGTCTAAATATTGTTTATCAATAACTGAACGTGTGATATCTCGTAAGTGTGCAGGGCTCATCGAAGAACTATCCATTTGATTGCGACCATGATGAGTGGCATCTTTGTCATTATAGTCATCTAGCATCATCACTTTAAAGTTCGACTTAAGGAACTGGTTTTGGTGTTGAGTTAATTCGTAATAATTCACCATACTTCTCCACTTCACATCTTGAACTTGAAACTGTTTATCTTTCTTACTAATTTTAAAATCTATCCGTCCTAATAAATCATTACTTTCATTCCCTGTTGACTGACCGTTCAAGAAATTCCCTAATGAATATGCTACAAGTGTACGATTCCCTTCTCTACCGTCAACCCATTTTACTGGTTGAATCACATGAGGATGTGTACCTAAAACTACATCAACACCTGCATCAGCGAAAATTTGTGCATATTTTTTTTGAGTGGCGTTAGGCTGATGCTTACCTTCATTACCCCAATGTGCTGAAACAAGTACTACATCACTTTGTTGTTTGGCTTTCTTAACATCTTGCTTAATTTTATTTTCATCAAACGTATCTACCGTATAATCATGAGTTGGTTGATGATCGTTTGTACCAAATGTGTAACTTAATAAAGCAACTTTCACACCTTTAATTGTTTTAATAGGAATTTGACGGTGTGCTTGTTCTGATTCATATACACCCGTGAACAAAACTTGATCTTTAAATTTGTTCCAAGTATGAATATGATTTCTTACACCTTGCTCTCCTTGATCTAAGGCATGATTGTTTGCACCGTTTACAAAATTAAAGCCAGTATCTACTAAATCCTGAGCAATACTACTCGGTGTATTAAAGTTTTTAAATCCTGAATAAGGCCTATCATCCCCACCTAATGGTGATTCTTGATTAACAAAAGAAATATCTGCGTTTTGAATGTCTTTTTTTACTGGTTGATACATAGGTTTAAAATCAAAACTATTCCCCGTAATTTGTGCATCTTTATATACAACTGGGTGAATTAAATTATCACCTACAGCAACCACACGTATTGTTTTATTTGTATTTTGTTTATCGCTAAAAGATTGATTAATCGAACACCCACTAACAACTATGAAAAACGTAACTAATATCATCATATATACAAAATATTTAGATACTGTTTTCATTTTCTAATACTTTCTCTCCTTCTATAAACCTTTGTATTTATTTTCATCATATCGCTATACACTTTAATAAACAATATACGATATGTGAACATGTCGATTTTAATAAATAACTATAGTTGACTTACCTTTCATCTGGATTAACAGTAACACCGCACAAAATCAATAAGTGAAAATACTAAGACGAGTAACAATCATTTTCATATTCGTTTAATAAGATGTCCGCCTATATATCCAAATTCAATCCTTTGTATCATTACTGAACAAACCACTCAATCGCACGTTTAATAGCTCTATCCCAATAGGCATAATCATGATTTCCCGGACCATCTTCAAACTTATAAGAAACCCCTTTTTTATTTAATGTCTCAATAAATTGAAGGTTATCATGATATAAAAAGTCTTCTTTACCACACATGATAAACAATTCAGGAATATCTACATTAGCATCGATGGCTTGATCAAGTAAGTAGTACGTATCGAGTTCTGTACCTTTAATTTGAGTATTGTTGCCTGTGATAGATTGAGGGGAAAAATCAGTCCAATCCAAGTCAATGAAACGTTGTGCTTCGAAAACTGCTGAAAGTGGTGCAGCTTTAGCAAATTTATCACTTTGAGTTAGCGCAAATTTAATCGTTCCATAACCGCCCATTGAATGTCCTGCAATAAAATTATCTTCTCTTTTTCTAGATAGTGGTAAAATTTGATGTACATATTCGTAAATTTCTAATATGTAATCATAGTAACTATGTCCATATACCATATTTGCATAGCCACTATGATCGACGTTAGGCATTATAATCGCAAGTTGATGTTCATTTGCATAACGCTCGATACTTGTATATCTTATGTAAGTTGTTTCATCGCTAGACAATCCATGTAATAACAACATTGATTTCAAATGTTTCGCTGTTGTTGAACTATCAAAGAATGTTACATCCTCCGGTAAAATAATCGTTAAATTTTGATGCATTCCTATCGTTGGTGAATTGTAATTCATTGTTATTAAAGCCATATATGTCACTCCTCTACTGTATTATCTATTATTTTACTTATTCTTTTTATTAATTTATAGAAAAAACGCAACTTTGACTATAGATTATATAAATTTCTATACTTTCCAATGAGGAACTAAAATTTTATTCTCTATATTAAACAAGTTGATTTAGTATCGATTGTCTAACCTTTAAATATGATGTATTTCTAAAACAATAAATCATGAAATAAAAAAAACGATAGTGAATGATTTCATAAAAATCTATTCGACCATCGCTTGTTTTTAATTATGTATGAGTGATACGCACTCATTATAAGTCTTTACTAACCAACCAATTTTTACTGTTTTTAAATAGTATTTTCTCTTCTCTAAGTTCATTTATGATATGACTCGTCGTTTCTCTAGATATTCCTGCCATATCACTCAATAACTGTATTGTCATAAAATGCTTAATTTCATAAAACTCGTCATGATCATAACCTACTGTTTGACATAGGTAACGTAAAATCTTAGTCACGCGTTCTTTAGCTAATTTACTCGTTAAAGCCATATTGTATTCAATATGTTGACACTGTGTTTCGCTTAATAAGGAGAATAATTTCACAAAAATCTCTTCATGATTTTTGCATAAATATTCTATTAAATCTCTTGGTATTCCAATCATTTCGCAATCTGTTAGGGCTGTACACATTTCATTAGGAACTTTATCTTGAAATAAGTTATTTAAAGGAAAGAGCACTTTTTCTCTATTCAGATATCGATATACATCACCATTCAAATTAAAATTTTCTCTCATAATATTACCTTTTAAGAGTAGGTAAATATGCGTGGTTTCATCAGACGAATAGTAGACAATTTGTCCTTTGTTGTAATGTCTCACAAAACATTGACTTTTAAATGGCAGTAATACGCCTACAGGAATATTGATATAAGATGCTAATTGTTTAAAACTTTCATCAAGTTCATTTTCTCTACAAAACATTTGATTTCCAGTCATAAAAATAACTCCTTACTGCCTTAGACTATGGTCAAAGAGGATGCTAAAATATCTCCGATTTAAAATTTATTACAATTCTGTATATACCCATGGACCACTGTTCTTATTATACCAATAGTTTAAATATCAAATATTTTCTTTGTTTGATTTTTATCGATTAAACTCCCTTTTAACTCATGATTAATCAATATCTATAACATTTAGAAATATGAATTACATCATCGTAATAACCCTATCAATGCTAAAATAACGATAAGACTGAAGAAAATATAGTCAAATTGTGTAAGTCGCTTTTGATTATTTTTCTGAACAACAACATAGACGATAATCCCCGGAATATAGAGCAACATGGTAAGTAACAAGTAATCTATACCTGACGCGTATACCAGCCAAATTGCATAAATAGATGCTAGAATTCCTATAATCCATTGTTTAGGCGTTGCAGTTAACTTGTGTTCTATTGTATATTTCACCTGATAAAACGCACTGAACATGTATGGATAAAGTATAGCACTTGCCGCGAGAGAAAATGCAAAATGATAAGCACTTTTGGTAAACAGCATACTAATAAGGAATATTTGAACTAACACATTAGTAATGAATAAGGCGTTCATAGGTGCCCCATTTTTATTTTCTTTTGCAAACCACTTAGGAAACAAACCATCTTTAGCTACAATAAAAGGCAACTCTCCGGCAAGTAATGTCCAACCTAGCCATGCACCTAATACTGAAATAATAAGACCAATATTGACAAATGTTGCTCCCCAATCACCAACAATATAAGCTAAAATTTGTGCCATTGATGGTGCCTCAAGTTTAGAAATATGATTTTGAATTACAATACCTTGTGCTAATACAGTCAGCAAGAAGTAAATGAGCAATACTGAAATAAGTCCGATAACAGTGGCAGTTCCAACATCTTTTTTATTTTTAGCTCTTCCGGAGAATACAACAGCACCTTCAATACCAATAAATACCCAAACTGTCACTAACATCGTACTTTTAACTTGTGACATCGTATTAGCGAAATGAAATGATAATGATCCATATCCATCCATTCCAAAGAAACCTATCTTGAATGTATTAAAATTAAAGGCTACAATCATACATATAATCACTAATAAGATAGGAATTAATTTTGTAATAGTGACAATACTATTGATTAAAGCAGCCGTCTCAACTCCTTTTAATATTAAAAAGTGCACACTCCACAATAATATTGATGCCACTATGATACTAGGAAATGTGTTGCCCCCTTTAAATATTGGAAAGAAGTTCCCTATAGAAGACATTAATAACGTTGCATATGCGACATTACCTAAAAAAGCTGAGAACCAATATCCCCAAGCACTTGCAAACCCTATAAAATCACCAAAACCTGCTTGAGCATAACTATAAATACCACCATCTAAATCAGATCGTTCATTAGTTAGGTTTTGAAAGACAAGTGCTAATGAAATCATTCCTATAGCAGTAATCAACCATCCAATTATAATTGCTAATCCTCCAGCGTGGCCTCCCATATCAGATTGAATATTGAAAGCACCGCCACCAATCATCGAACCTATAACAAGACCGATTAATGATGTTCGACTTAATTTTTTATCTCCTGTGTCATTCATATTCATTTCTCCTTTAGAAGGAGGGATTGAAAACGTATATGCCTTTTAAAATACATATGCATATATATAGATGTATAGCGGAAAGATATAGATGAGTAACGACACATCTTTGATAGTCATTGTCAAAAGTTCTATATCATCCTCTCAACATGATTTTGAAAAAATTATTTTTATTATGTGACACAATTTGCAAAATTAAATATTCGTTTATTTAATGAAGCATACACGTGATCTTATCCCTATTTATTTTTCTTGTAGTAAATCTAGCCTAAAGTTGCTGCCATCACGGCTTTAATCGTATGCATTCGATTTTCAGCTTGATCAAAAACTCTAGAATGCTCACTTCTAAAGATTTCGTCTGTCACTTCCATTTCAGTTAAGCCATATTTTTTAAAAATATCCTGTCCATATTCTGTTTGTGTATCATGAAAAGCTGGTAAACAATGTAAAAATATCGTATCTACTTTACCGGTTAAATTAAGCATTTTTCTATTAACTTGATAGTCTTTCAATAAATGAATACGTGTTTCGAATTCACTTTCTTCACCCATTGATACCCAAACATCAGTATAAATAACATCTGCATCTTTGACGGCAGTATGAATGTTATCAGTTATCTTAACTGAACCTCCATAATTAGACGCTTGATCTTTAGCAATATTAAAATATACATCTCTCGGTGTTAATGATGAGGGTGTACAAATACGTACATTTACACCAAGCATCGCACCCGCCACCATAAGCGAATGTGCAACATTATTACGTCCGTTTCCTACATAAGTTAGGTTGATGCCTTTTAAATATCCAAAATTTTCTTTAATTGTCATATAATCAGCTAACATTTGTGTAGGATGCCAATCATCAGTTAACCCATTCCATACTGGTACTCCAGAGAATTCGGCCAATTGTTCAACAGTTTTTTGGGAAAAACCTCTAAATTCAATTCCATCAAACATTCTGCCTAAAACTTTAGCAGTATCCTCAACAGATTCTTTTTTTCCTAATTGAATATCATTTTTCCCTAAAAATTCAGGGTGTGCACCTAGATCAATAGATGCAACTGTAAATGCGGCACGCGTCCGAGTAGATGTCTTTTCGAAGAGTAAAGCAATATTCTTACCCTCTAAATATCGATGTGGTGTGCCTTGTTGTTTATATTTTTTTAATGTCATAGCAAAATCGATTAGACCTTCAAATTCTTCACCTGTAAGATCATACTCTTTTAGCAATGACTTACCTTTTAAATCAAAGGGTTTCTTGATGTTTTTCATGGGATGCGCCCCTTTCATTTTATAAGTCGCTATCAAATTTAATAGCATAAGTGAATGTATTTCGTGATGTTCAAGCTATATCTATTCAACACCCTATCTTATATCTATAGATCTTCTCTTATTAAAGGTTGACTCATACATCGAGGGCCTCCTCGACCACGTACAAGTTCACTTCCAGGAATTTCAATAACTTTGATACCATGCTCACGTAACAATTGATTAGAAACATAATTACGATCATAAGTTACAACCACACCGGGACGTATGCATAAAGTATTCGAACCATCATTCCATTGTTCACGAGCACCGTCGATGATATCACCATTTCCAGTTGGTATTAATGTGATTTCATCAACATCGAGCACTTCTTCTAATGTTTGTTTAAGATGACTAGAATGTTGGATTTTGATATCTTCAGCTTTATCATCATATTCGATAATAAAGATATTCATGTTTCCTTCTGATTTAAGAATTGCTGAATGTGTAGTGAATTTGTCGTAATCAATCATTGTACAAACAGTATCTAAGTGCATAAATGTTCGACTAGTTGGAATCTCAATCGCCACCACCTTTTTAAAAGTAGATAACGGATCTTTAAAAATACGTCGTGCTAAACGTTCAATTGCTTGTGCAGAAGTACGTTCAGATATCCCTATTGCAAGTACATCTTTAGATAACACCAGTTCGTCTCCACCTTCGATGTTGAACGGACAGTCACGATCCACCCATAAAGGAATATTCTCATCTTTAAATCTAGGATGATGTTTTAAAATATATGAAATGAAAATCGATTCTCTGCGTCTCGCTCTCCAAAACATACGATTTACTGTCATACCTCTACCAATTGAAGCTTGAGGATCACGTGTGAAATATAGATTAGGCATTGGGTCAAGATAAAACGGATATTTATCATCCATGTACTCTACAAGATGTGTCGATTCAAGTTGTATTTCTTCTTTGCGTACGCCAGCCATAATCTTATTAATTAATGCTTGATTTGACAAAGTTGAAAAGAGTTTTTTTATTTCTTTTTCATGACCTAGGATAGTTTTTCTAGATTCTGCTAAAACGTCATCTATAAATTGCTCTCTGACATTTGAATCTTCTATACTTTGTGCTGCTAATTTTTCTAAATAAAGCACTTCTATTCCTTCATCTTGAAGAACTTGAGCAAAATGATCATGCTCTTATTGAGCTACCTTTAAAAATGGAATATCATCAAACAATAATCCATCTAAGTAATCAGGCACTAAGTTTTCTAATTCCTTCCCTGGTCTTTTAAGTAATACCGTCTTTAATTTGCCGATTTCACTGTTAACTTGAATAGGTCCATTTGTCATACTCATTTCCTCCTTTTCTTCGCTACATTATCAGTATAAAACTGATCAATAACTTAGTTCGTGATGATTATCACATGCTAAATGTAAAAAGTTTCGCAACATTTGGTTATTCAATACATAATTGTGTTTGAATATACATTACTATTGCATACTTTCGTTGAAAAAATGAATATTTGAGTAATATGAACCTTTACATCTTTATGAATAAAAGTTTTTTATTCATAAATTTGAATACTTAGTCAAATAACAACACTCATATTTATTGAATTAAAAAAACACCTGATAAACGATGTATAC
>OJST01000361.1_pt1 | contig 10271 bp, 7 predicted proteins | sample 1599491 | NCBI WGS metagenome assembly OJST01 (sample SAMN04436635, study PRJEB24849) | human gut metagenome | biome: human gut; feature: NICU; material: stool | host: Homo sapiens | place: USA: Saint Louis, MO | collected 2010-02-10
AAGCGGGATCGAACCGCTGACCTCCTGCATGCCATGCAGGCGCTCTCCCAGCTGAGCTATGGCCCCACGTCGCTGAGGAGCGAAATAATAGCCTTGCCCCAGGGGGTTGGCAAGCATTTGTTGCACTTTTCTTCACGCGTGTTGCGAAGCCGATGTCAGTCGCCTGCGGCGGTGGTGTCGTCGGTCAGAGCGGCCAGGATCGGGCACTGGTCCAGCGCGCCATGGCCGGGGCAGGCGTCGACCAGCTGCGACAGCGCGATGTGCATGCGCTGCAGTTCGGCCATCCGTTGTGCGATGTCCTGCAGGCGGGCCTGCGCGGTGTCACGCACGCTGCCCATGTCCTGCTGGTGGTGATCACTGAGCGCGAGCAGTTCTCCGATTTCCTCCAGGCTGAAGCCCAGTGCCTTGGCGCGGCGGATGAAGCGCAGCCGGCGCAGATCCGGCTCGCCGAAGATGCGGTAACCCCCGGCCGAGCGCGCCGCCGTCGGCAGCAGCTGCTGCCGTTCGTAATAGCGGACCGTATCGATCGGCACGCCCGCCTGACGGGCCAGTTGTCCAATGTTCATGGCAGCTTTCCTGCGGATCCTGCCGGCCATTGTGAAGCCTGGAGTCTGGTCGAGAGTCAAGGCTTCAGCTCGGTGCGCGCATTCAGCCCACTTTGCAACTTTCTTCATAGCCCCGCAGATGGGCCTGTTCCTACCCTTCGCCTGAACCGGCCGTTCGATGGCCTGCAACGAACCGAGGAGGTGGTCTGTGGAGGGAGTCAGGAACGAAGCATTCGTAGAGGTTGCGGTGGTCGAATATCCGGGAGGGGACCCCTCCGCCGCCTCTGTGCTGGCCGAAATGGCCCATGTCGCCAACCGCCTGGCCCAACAGCAGCGCCGACCCTTCAAGCGTGTGCTTGTCACCCGCTGGATCGTTCCCGCCAGCCAGACCGGTGTACACCGCATCGCGGGTGCTGAAATGCTCGACGCCGCCATTCCCGCGGTGATCGCGGTTCCCGGCCAGATCAGCCCCGGAGCCTGTCTGCGCGCCGAAGAGGTCCTGCTGGACTGGTTGCGGGCCCATTATGACGGGGGCAGCCTGCTGGCTGCTGCCAGCGACGGGGTCGGTGTACTGGCCCGTGCGGGACTGCTGGCCGGAAGAACGGTCAGCGGCCCCGATCTGGGGCGACATCCAGGGTTGCAGGCGCAGGCGGTGAGCTGGGTGCCCAGTGAGCGGGCGCTGGTCGACGATGGCGATCTGCTGACGGTTGGCGGATCGCAGGCCTGGCGTTTCCTCGGGCTGCGTTTGCTGTACCGGCTGCACGGGCAGGGCGTGGCGAGCGCGGTCGCGCAACAGCTCGGGATCGTCGTGCCCGCAGGAATCCAGCAGGATCTTGAGCGTTTCAGTGCCAACTTCGCCCACGGTGACCGCGATGTACTGAAGGCCCAGCGCTGGCTGCATACCACTGCGGCACGAGGAGCCACTCTGGCCGCAATCTGCGAGGTTTCCGGATTGGAACCGCGCACCCTGCAGCGGCGCTTCCTCCGAGCGACCGGTCTGCGGCCGATCGAATACTGCCAACGGCTGCGCATTGCCAAGGCGCAGACCCTGCTGCAGCAGGGCGCAGGCATCGAGGAGGTGGCCTGGGGGGTGGGCTACGCTGATCAGAGCGCGTTCCGGCGACTGTTCCTCCGCATCGTGGGCATGACACCGGCCAACTATCGCCGCCACGTCAACTGCAAGCGGCGGGAGCGACCGTTGATGCCGTCGGTGGCCGGAAGTCTGCGCGGCCTGCAGGCGTCCCCCGGAATGCAGTTGGGGCGCAGTGCGGCCTGACCATGGGGGGCGGGCGAGCGCTTGCAACCTGGGCGTGACGCTTTGACCATGCAGGCAGTGGAACTTGAACAGGTGGGCTGATGTCGAGTGTTGGACCGGTACCGATGCCGGTGGTGTTGATCCTGATGTGCTCGTTGCTGGCCATGACCGTTGCCCGTCTTTGGCCGCGCAGGGCAGTGGGAATGCCGCTGCCGTCGGCAGCAGGCATCGTGCTGGACATGCTGCTGATCGGCCTGCTGTGTGGTCGTGTCAGTTTTGTTGTGCTGAATTTCGCGCTCTATCGTTCGGAGCCCTGGAGCATTCTGCAGGTCACCGATGGTGGCTATCACCTGATGGTGGTGCTGGTGGCCGGGCTGTCGTGGGGATTATGGCGTCTGCGGCCGTGGCGTCAGTTGCGTGCACCGGTGCTGACGAGCGCACTGGTAGGCGTGTTGTTCTGGGTCGCTGGTGGCCAGTTGCTGTCGGCATGGCAGGGGCGGCAGATGCCATTGCCGGCGCTGCAGGTGGCGGACCTTCAAGGCGATCGTATCAATCTGCAGCAGTTCCGCGGCAAGCCGCTGGTGCTGAATCTGTGGGCCACATGGTGCGGGCCCTGCCGCCGTGAGATGCCGGTGCTGGCGACGGCACAACTGGCACATGATGACGTGCAGTTCGTATTCCTCAACCAGGGCGAAACCCTGGATGAGGTCCAGGGTTTCCTCGCCGGCGAACGACTGATGCTGGGCAACGTGCTGCTGGATGATGACGCTGCTGCTTCCACCGTGCTCGGCATTCAGGCGTATCCTTCCACGCTCTTTTTCGGTGCCGATGGGCGCCTGCGTGAACTGCACCTGGGCGAACTGACCGCAGCCGGCCTTGAACACAAACTGCGCCGGCTGCGGTAGCCTGCGCGGGCATCTCACTACGGAGTTCCCATGTTGTCGATTTCCCTGCGCACCGCCCCGGCGGTGCTCCTGCTGCCGGTCATGCTGGCATTGGCCGCCTGCAGCCAGGCACAGACGCCGCCGGGCAAGGCCGCTACGGCGTCGGCGACGACTGCTCCGGCATCTGCCGCCAAGGGCGACCGTCCAGCCGTGCTGAAGGGCATCGAGAAGCACGGCTTCGAGGTCGTTGCCGAATTCGATGCGCCGGACGGCCTGCGCGGTTTTGCTGGCGTGGTGGGAGGGCAGCAGCCTGCAGCGGCCTATGTCACGGCCGATGGCAAGCACGTACTGGTGGGCAGCCTGTTCGATGCCGAAGGTAATGATGTGGCTGCCGAAGCGGTCGAGAAGCTGGTTGCCGCACCGATGTCGGCCAAAATGTGGACCAAGCTCGAAGCCAGCGCCTGGGTACGTGATGGCAAGGCCGACGCGCCCCGTGTGGTCTATACCTTCAGCGATGCCAACTGCCCGTATTGCCACAAGTTCTGGGAGGCGGCCCGTCCGTGGGTCGACGCCGGCAAGGTACAGTTGCGCCACATCATGGTGGGTGTGATCCGCGAGGACAGTCCGGCCAAGGCCGCAGCCATCCTGTCCGCACGTGATCCGAGCGCGGCGCTGCTGGAGAACGAACACCAGTTCGACCGTGGCGGCATCAAAGCGCTGCCGAACATCAGCCGCGAGATCGCCGGCAAGCTCGACGCCAACCAGGTGTTGATGCTGGAAATGGGGTTCCAGGGCACCCCGGGCATCCTGTTCCAGGATGCACAGGGCCAGGTGCAGCGCCGGGCCGGATTGCCGCAGGGCGACGACCTGCAGACGGTGCTTGGTCCGCGCTGATCCACGCCTGCATGATGATGTAGACCACAGGCCCGCATGGTGACATGCGGGCCTGTTGCGTTCCTGCCCCAGGCGAACACAACCGCTTGCGCATTGTCTGTTCGTCGTCACGTCTGAATCGTGACTGAGATCAAGCATCGTGCCTTGATTCCAATCAAGGCCAAAAGCGACAAACAGACTAGCCTTTGACGCATGGAATACAGCGTCAATGCGCGATGGATGCCGCGCTCGCCACGCCCTGATCAGGGTCGGCCGGCACAGCCATTCACGACACTCTCACTCTGTGCTTGTTACCCAGTCCGCTGCGGTCGCCACCTCTCTGGCAGCGCGGCCTTGATGGAGTCGACATGGGTGCAGGCGGGGCAGTGTCATCGTCCTGTTGCCTGCCGTGCGCAGGCTGGCCAATGTCGTCGACGCAGTACCCGCATTTCCAGCAACGGCAACGCGAAGCCAGGGCGGCGCATGCATGCGCTCCGGAACCGTGATGCGAGTGTTCGTCAGGGGAGGATGCAATGCGTTTGGCCGTACTGAGTCTGGCATGCCTGGGGGCACTGGCGATCACGCCGGCGTACGCTCAACAGGGTGATGCAGAGGATGCGCAGGCATTGCGGCGCGAGATGGCCGCCATGCGCCAGGCGCTGGAAGGCATGCAGCAACGGCTGGACCGGCTTGAGCAGCGCGATGCTGCGCCTGCGCAGGCAACAGCCGCGCCTGCAATGGCGCCGATGGCCTCTGCCGCTCCTTCCGACGTGATCCATCGCACCCAGGTGCCGGGTGTGGCGCAGCCGGTACTGCCGCAGCGCGATTCGGTCGCTGATCCGTCCACTGCGGCATCGCGACCGGACAGTGCGGCGGGCCCGACCGACCCGGATCTGAAGGGGTTCTTTGCCATACCCGGCACTGATACGGTGATCCGCATCGGCGGTTACGCCAAGCTGGATGCCATCGCCGATTCGCGCGCGGCCGGCGACGAGGATCAGTTCATTCCCTCGTCGATGCCGGTGGGCGGCAGCCACCGCGATGTCTCCAACTTCAACATCCACGCCAAGCAGACCCGCTTCAGCTTCGAGGCGCGGCGTCCAACCACGCACGGCAACCTGCGCTTCTATGTGGAGAACGACTTCTTCGGCAGCAGCGATGGCTACGAGTTCCGCCTGCGGCATGCTTATGGACAGCTCGGCAATACCTATGCCGGCTATGGCTACTCCAGCTTCATGGACCCGGACAGCCTGCCCGACACGCTGGACTTCGCCGGGCCGGGCGGCGCCGGCTATCTGCTGGTGGCCGGCATCCACCACAGCTTCACGATGGGCAAGGGCAACACGCTGACCGTGGCGGCCGAAGACCCGAAGACTGAACTTGCCGGTGCCAGTGATGAGCGGGCTGCGGTGAACCGTCTGCCGGACGTAACCGTGACCGCGCGCATGGAGCGCGACTGGGGCCACCTGCAGGTGGGCGCGGTGGCGCGCAGCCTGGCCTATGACGGCGATGGCGAGCGCGACCGGCGAATGGCCGGCGGCCTGCAGCTGAGTGGCTCGGCCTCGGTGGGCGAGCGCGACCTGCTGCTGTTCGGTGCGCTGGGAGGACGCGGCCTCAGCCGCTATACCGCCGACCTGACCGGCTCCGGGCTGGACGCGGTGGTCGGTGCCGATGGCCGCCTCGACGCGTTGGACCTGCACGGCGGCTTCGTCGGCTATACCCACTACTGGTCCGAGTTGTGGCGATCGAACCTGATCTTCGGCCAGCTGACCCTGGAGCGGAACGCCGCACTGGCGGCCGATGCCTTCCGACAGAGCCGGTACGGCGTATTCAACCTGATCTGGAGCCCCGCGCCGTCGTGGACGATGGGCATGGAGCTGCTGTACGGCCGCCTGGAACAGCAGGGCGGCGCACGCGGCGACACGGTCCGGGTGCAGGGCAGCCTTCAATACAACTTCATCAAATAGGCGCCAGCGGTCGTACGCCAGCGCAACCGTCCCCACGCCCGGTGCTGCCGGGCTCATGCCAGTACCGGAGATCGTCATGGCAGAAGCAAAGAAAATCGGGGTGGTCGGAGCCACCTTCCTCGTCGCCGGCAACATGATGGGCTCAGGCGTGTTCCTGCTGCCATCGAGCCTGGCCAAGATTGGTACCGCCTCGATCTGGGGCTGGCTGATCACCACCGCCGGTGCGCTGTTGCTGGCCTTCGTGTTCGCCAAGCTGGGCAAGCTGGCACCCAAGGCGGGCGGCCCGTACGCCTATGCGCGCGACTGGTTCGGGCCGTACATGGGCTTCCAGACCAACACCATCTACTGGTTCGCCAACTGGATCGGCAACGTCGCCATTCCGATCGCCGCAGTGGGCTATTTCAGCTACTTCTTCCCGATCCTGTCCGAGCCGCTGGTGCGCTGCATCGCGGTGCTGATCCTGGTGTGGGCGCTGAGTTTCGCCAACGTGATCGGTCCGGCGTTCGTCAGCCGCGTGCAGACCGTCACCACCAGTTTTGCGCTGGTGCCGATCCTGGGCATCGCCATCTTCGGCTGGTTCTTCTTCGATGCCGACATTTTCAAGGGCGCCTACAACGTGTCCGGCGAATCGAACTTCGGCGCGATCTCCAGCGCCGCGGCGCTGACGCTGTGGGCCTTCATTGGCGTCGAGTCGGCCTCGGTCACCGCTGGTGTGGTCGAGAACCCGGAAAAGAACGTGGCCCGTGCCACCCTGGCCGGCGTGTTCCTGGCTGCCATCGCCTATATCGCCAGCTCCTCGGTGATCATGGGCATGGTGCCCAATGGCGAACTGCAGACCTCCGATGCGCCGTTCGCACTGGCTGCCGCCAAGGCCGTCGGTGGCTGGGGCGGTGCGCTGGTCAGCCTGTGTGCCTTCATCGGCGCTGCCGGTTCGCTGGGCGGCTGGATCCTGCTGACCGCGCAGAGCGCCAAGGCGGCCTCCGATGACGGCCTGTTCCCGAGCATCTTCAGCAAGACCAACAAGGACGACGTGCCGGTCAAGGGTGTGCTGATCGTGGCCGTGCTGATGACCCTGGCGGTGCTGGTCACTTCCACGTCGGAAACCGCGTCGGCACAGTTCGACGTGATCACATCGGCGGCGGTGGTGCTGACCCTGCTGCCCTACATCTACTCGTGCGTGGCCTGCTACTTCGTGGTCGAGCGCTCGCACACCCTGGTCCACACCGGGGCGTTCTGGACCCTGACCAGCCTGACCGTCGTTTACTGCCTGTGGGCGATCTACGGCTCGTCGGGAACCATCGTGCAGTACGCGTTCCTGTTCGTGCTGTTCATCACCGTGTTCTATCCCTTCTTCAGCGAGGAGCGCCGCCAGCAGCGGCAGCGCGCCCGCGAGGCCTCGGCGATCAGCGCCGGCGCCCGGCGTTCCTGAGTTAGACAAGGAGAATCAACGTGTACTTCAAGTCCCTGGACTACCCGGTCATTGTCATCGACAACGACTACGAGTCGCCGCGCATCGGCGGCATCCTGATCCGCGCCCTGGTGGAAGAGCTGCGCAGCAACGACCAGCGCGTGCTGTGCGGCCTGAACCTGGATGATGCCCGTGCCGGTGCCCGCACCTACGTGGCGGCGTCGGCGGTGCTGATCTCGATCGATGGCAGCGAAGAGGTGGATGGCGAGTTCCAGCGCCTGACCGCCTTCCTGCGCGAGCAGAGCGCGCGCCGCGCCAACCTGCCGGTGTTCCTGTACGGCGAGCGCCGCACCATCGAGAAGGTGCCGAGCAAGCTGCTCAAGTACATTCACGGCTTCATCTTCCTGTTCGAAGACACCAAGAGCTTCATCTCGCGGCAGCTGATGCGCGCGGCCGAAGACTACATGAAGAACCTGCTGCCGCCGTTCTTCAAGGCGCTGATCCATCACGCGGCCGAGTCGAACTATTCCTGGCATACGCCGGGCCATGCGGGCGGTGTGGCGTTCACCAAATCGCCGGTCGGCCGCGCGTTCCATCAGTTCTATGGCGAGAACACGCTGCGAAGCGATCTGTCGATCTCGGTGCCGGAACTGGGTTCGCTGCTTGACCATACTGGTCCGATCAAGGACGCCGAGAACGAGGCCGCACGCAACTTCGGTGCCGACCATACCTTCTTCGTCACCAACGGCACTTCCACCGCCAACAAGATCGTCTGGCACGGCACAGTGGCCCGCGGCGACGTGGTGTTCGTCGACCGCAACTGCCACAAGTCGCTGCTGCACGCGCTGATCATGACCGGCGCGGTGCCGGTGTATTTCACCCCCAGCCGCAACGCGCATGGCATCATCGGCCCGATCAGCCTGGACCAGTTCACGCCCGAGTCGCTGCAGCAGCGTATCGCCGCCAACCCGCTGGCCAGCAAGGCCTACAAGGCCGGCTCCAAGCCGCGCATCGCAGTGGTGACCAACTCCACCTACGATGGCCTGTGCTACAACGCCGAGAAGATCGCCGACGAGATCGGCAGCGCGGTGGACTTCCTGCATTTCGACGAAGCCTGGTACGCCTACGCTGCGTTCCATCCGTTCTACGAGAACCACTACGGCATGGCCAAGGGCAAGCCGCGCGAGCAGGATGCGATCATCTTCACCACGCATTCCACGCACAAGCTGCTGGCCGCGTTCTCGCAGGCCTCGATGATCCACGTGCGCAACTCGGCGCAGCGCGACCTGGATGCCGAGCGCTTCAACGAATCGTTCATGATGCACACCTCGACCAGCCCGCATTACGGGGTTATCGCGGCCTGCGATGTGGCGTCGAAGATGATGGAAGGCGATGCCGGCCGTTCGCTGGTACAGGAAATGCACGACGAGGCGATCGCCTTCCGCCGCGCGATGCTGCACGTCCGCGATGATCTCGGCCGCGACGACTGGTGGTTCAGCGTGTGGCAGCCGACCCAGGTCGAGCGCAGTCTGGACAAGGGCGATACGCCGGCACCGATGGTGGCCAAGCGCGAGGAGTGGTACCTGCAGCCGGATGCGCACTGGCACGGCTTCGAGAACCTGGTGGATGACTATGTTCTGATCGACCCGATCAAGGTGACCCTGCTGACCCCGGGCCTGGCGATGGACGGCAGCATGGGCAAGCTGGGCATTCCGGCGGCGGTGCTGAGCAAGTTCCTGTGGGGCCGCGGCATCACCGTGGAGAAGACCAACCTGTACTCGGTGCTGTTCCTGTTCTCGATGGGCATCACCAAGGGCAAGTGGAGCACCCTTGTCACCGAACTGATGGCTTTCAAGGAACTGTACGACCGCAATGCGCCGCTCAGCCAGGCACTGCCGACGCTGGCCGCCGACTATCCGAATGCCTACGCCGGTTGGGGCCTGCGTGACCTGTGCGACGCGCTGCATGCGTTCAACCAGGAGTTCGCGGTGGCCAAGGTGATGCGCGAGATGTACGTGGATCTGCCAACCCCGGTGATGACCCCGGCCGATGCCTACAACCACCTGGTGAAGGGCGAGATCGAGCGGGTCGACATCGAGCAGGTCAGTGGTCGCATCGCCGCGACCATGCTGGTGCCGTACCCGCCGGGCATTCCGACCATCATGCCGGGCGAGCGCTTTGGCGACAGCGATGAGCCGATCATCCAGTCGCTGCGCATCGCCCGTGAGCAGAATGCCCGCTTCCCGGGCTTCGAGTCGGACGTGCACGGGCTCATCATCGAGAACGAGGGCGATGTGACCTCGTACAAGGTGGAGGTACTGAAGGCCTGACCGGCGACGGTCGGCCCTTCGGCGAACGATGGATACCGCGCGCGAGCAACGCATCCTGAAGTTCTCGATCGGGGTCACCATCGCGGTCAGCGTGGTCGGCTTCAGCGGTGGCCTGCTGGTGGGATCGCAGGCCATCCTGTTCGACGGTGTGTACAGCCTGGTCGACGTTGCCCTGACCCTGGTGTCGTTGTCGGTGCTGCGGCTGGTGGCGCGGGAACAGAGCCCGCGCTTCCAGTACGGCTACTGGCACCTGGAGCCGATGGTCGAGGCGCTGGGCGGTGTGATCCTGTCGCTGGCCTGCGTGTATGCGCTGGCCAACGCGGTGATTGGTTTGACCACGGGCGGACACGAGGTGAGATTCGGGCCCGCGCTGTGGTGGGCGGCGCTGCTGAGTGCCAGCAACCTGGCGATGGCGGCGTTCGTCGCCCAGCGGGCGCGGCGCCTGCGCTCGGCGCTGTTGTGGCTGGATGTACGGGGCTGGCTGCTGGGTGGCTTGATGAGCCTGGCGGTAGTGCTGGCCTTCGTACTGGCACTGGTCCTGCATGGCGGTGAGTGGCACCACTGGGTGCCGTACCTGGATTCGATCGTGCTGGCATTGATCAGCCTGGCGGTACTGCCGGTACCGGCGCGCAGTGCGTGGAAGGCCATGCGCGAAGTACTCCAGGTGGCGCCGGATGATCTGGACCGGCGCGTGCAGCAGGTCATGCAGGCATTCGTGGCCGAGCGTGGCTATGCCGGTTTCACCAGCCACGTGGCGAAGATGGGGCGGATGCGCTTCATCGAGATCCATGTGCTGGCCGATCCGGCTACGCCCTTGGGCTCGGTGGGCGAGGTCGATGCGATGCGTGATGAGATCGCGGTCAGGCTGGATGCTCGGGGCAGCACGTTCTGGCTGACCATCGATTTCACCGCAGATCCGGCGTGGACGTGACCACGCTTCTGTAGAGTCGAGATAGCTCGACTGCTTTTCGTCAGCGGAAGTCGAGCAGGCTCGATTCCACGGGATCGC
>OJST01000366.1_pt1 | contig 10015 bp, 8 predicted proteins | sample 1599491 | NCBI WGS metagenome assembly OJST01 (sample SAMN04436635, study PRJEB24849) | human gut metagenome | biome: human gut; feature: NICU; material: stool | host: Homo sapiens | place: USA: Saint Louis, MO | collected 2010-02-10
GGAAGCCCGGCCGCTGCTGCAGTGCCTCGCGGGTGGCACGCAGGCGCTGTTCGATCTGCGGCTGCTGCTGCAGCTGCGCCTGCACGCGCTGCTCGCGCTCGCGCAGGGCGGCGACATCAGCATCGATTTCGCGCAGCGGCTGGGTGAACCAGGGGTGCACCAGCAGCAGGTAGGCCAGGCCCAGCACTGCCAGCAACAGTGCCAGTGCCAGCCAGCGGTCACGGCGTGCGCTTGGCATCGGCATCGGCCGCCTCCCGGTTCGGGGCTGCCGCCGGCAACGGCTGCAGTTCAGCGGTCATGGTGAAGCGGTCGCGGCCACTGGCGGCGCCATCGGCCTGCAGTACGCCGGTCAGGTTGACCTTGCGCCACTGCGGCGCATCCTGCAGCAGCTGCACCAGCTGCGAGGCCTCGCGGCTCAGGCCGATCAGCTGCAGGTTGTTGTTCTCGATGGCCAGTTTTTCCAGGTACGTTCCCTCCGGCAGGCGCCGGGTCAGTTCGTTCCAGATCTCCACCGTACCCGCGCGCTGGCCGCGCTGCTTTTCGAGGAACGCGGCACCGTCGATCAGCGCCTGCAGCTGGGCACGTTCGCTGGCCACGCCACGCGCACTGCGCGCGCTGCGCTCCACCTGGGCACGCAGTTCGTCGGCTGCCGCGCGGCGATTGTCCAGCACCTGCAGGCCAGACAGCACCAGCATCACCACCGCGGCCACGGCCAGCAGAAGGTTCCAGCGCCGCATCGGGTCGGCCTGCAGCTGACGCTGCGCGGGCGGCAGCAGGTTCACCTGCAGGATGTTGCCCTGCGCATCAATGGCATCGACGCCGGACAGTGCATCGGCCCATTGGCCCACGTTGCTGCGCCAGGCCTCGAGCTGCCGCAGCGGCCAGGCCACCAGTTCGACCTGCAGCTGGCCCTCGCCCGCCGCGCCACGTTCACGCACGTCATAGCTGACCTGGCTGGATTCAAAAGGCGTCTGCCGGTCGATCTCGAAACCGACCACCGCACGCAGGCGGTCAGCCGCCGCCGCCGGCAGGCGCAGCTGCCGGCGCAGCACATCGCTTGCCGGCAGCAGCCACACCCGCGGCAAGCTGCGCAGGCGGGCTTCCAGCACGCGATCCAGTTCGGCCGGGGACAGCGGCCACGGCAGCCGTACGACCGGTTCGCGGCGCTCCCCCGCCTCACGCCAGACCTGAAGGTGGTCGCCTTCGCGCTGCAGCAGCAGGCGCGCCTGTGCCCAGCCCAGTGCCCACTGCCAACGTGCCGGCACCCAGGCCAGCAGCGATTGCCGCCACCAGCGCAGGAAACGGCCGGCGCCAGGGCCGATCCGGCCCTGTACCTGCCGCACACTGTCCTGCCATGCCGTCATCTTGCTGTCATTCCCTGCTCCCAGCGAAGCACTGTGTAGGACCGCCCGGGAACCCCGCCCGAGCCATTGCGTACCACTGCCTGCAACACCGACCGGCGTCCACTGCCGTCGGTTGCACGAGACTCGATACTATAGGTGCCGCTGCTGCTGGCAAGCGTTGTCGCACCGCCAGCGGTATCTGCGTCACGCTCCTGCTGTGCGCGCTGCGCCAGCACGGTATCCGCATCCAGGCCCAGTGCGGTCAGCACCGGCGCGCTGGCAAAGTGGGGATCCGGGCGCGCCTGGCGGCTGTACAGGGTCAGGTGCGGCAGCATGGCCTGGTACAGCGGGCCGCGCATGCCGAGTACCCGCTGCAGCTCGCCCAGCGTCTCGAAACGCTTGTTGCGGGGGCCATAGGGCAGGCCTGCTGCGGCATAGTCGGGCGCTTCGGCACCGCCGCCGGGCTGCAGCAGGCTGTCTTCGTCGCGCCAGTCGACGATCGCGCCGGCCAGCTGGCGGGCCTGCGCTTCGTCTTCACCCAGCGCCTTGAGGAAGGCGCTCAGCAGGGCCACGTCTGCCAGGTTCAGGTTGATCTTGCCGTTCTCGTCCAGCACCTTGATCTCGATGCTGGCGTCATCGAACTGCCAACGATAGACACGGCCATCGGCGCGCCAGGGCGCCCGCTGCGGATCGGCGGACAGGCGCGTCAGCGCGTACTCAAGTCCCGCCCGTGCACGCTCCTGGCCACGCGCATCATCATCCAGCACCCGCTGCTGCAGGTGCTCGACCCGCGCGCTCAACGCGAACGCGCCCACCAACGCCGTCATCAGGGCGATCAGCCACAGGACCAGTACCAGCGCCGCGCCGTGCGCCCGGCTCATCGCGCTCCTCCACTGCCGCCCGCGCGCGGAGCGACGACCAGTGCAGGCCAGGGAGCGCCCTTGGCGGGCACGATCTGGATCTCCACCAGCATCGGCAGGCGCCGGGTGTCATCCCAGCGCGGCGTCCAATCAGTCACCTGCCCGGTGCTGGCATCGATGCCGCGATAGCGTAGTTGCACCGACTTGAGGTTCTCCACCAGCACCTCCGGTGGGCGCGGCGGAGTTTCGGCGATGCGCTCGCCCTCCTGCAGCAGCACCAGGTCGAGCAGGAGGCGTTGCTGGCCGCTGCGGCCATCCACCTGCAGTGCGTGCAGGTAGGCACCGCCACGGCCCAGATAGCCCGGTAGATCGGCCGCGAACAGCATGCGTTGCTCTTCGCCCTGGAAGAAGATCGGTTCGCGGGTGGGATCGGGCACTTCCAGCGGCGTGCGCAGCGCACCGGCCAGCTGCCGCCGCAGCAGAGCCTCGACCGCACGCATGCGTTCGCTCTCGGCGGCAATCTGCTCGCCACGCTGGCTCACCGCCATCGCCGAGCGCACGCTGGCAAAGGCCAACGCCAGGCCACCGGCCAACAGCACCGTGGCCAACATCACTTCCACCAGGGTAAATCCTGCGGCGCGTCGCTTCATCGCGCGCTCTCCAGGTCCGGCGGCAGCAGGCGCAGGCTGCGCCAGCGCAGTTGTTCGCGTTCGCCTTCGCCCCAGCGTACCTGAAGCTGCAGCTCGGCCAGCCAGGGAACCCCCGGCGATTGCGCCTGTGCCTGTACCGCGTTGGCGGCACGCGGCTCGACCCATGGCTGTACCTGCAGCTCCCAATGGTATCGGCCCTGTTCCCAGTCGCCCTGCTGGCTGCCCACCTGCAAGGGCGCGGCGACACCGGCTTCGGCCAGCAGCGATTGCGCATGCAGCACCGCACGCGTGCGCAGCTCGGCCTCTCGGACCTGTTTCGCGCCACCTGACAGGCTGCCCAGAAGCAGCGTCAGCGCCAGGCCCAGCAAGGCGAAGGCGATGATCACTTCCAGCAACGTAAAACCACGCGCCTGCCGCTTCATGGCGCCTGCCACGGGCCGGAGCGGACCTCGCCGGTCAGCCAGCCGACATCGATGCGCCATTCGGCGCCCTCACGTTGCAGGCGGATGCGGCCACCACTGGAGCCACCATCGGGATGGAACTCGATCACGCCCTGCCCCGGCGCGGTGGCCAGCTGCGCGGCACCTTCGAACTGCACCTGCAGCTGCGTCGGCACATCGCCCTGCCTCTGGTTGGCCCCCTGCCAACGGCGACGCGCCGGTTCGATCACGAAGCGCTGCGGCTCACCGCGCGCGATGGCCTGGGCGCGCACCATGCGCAGCTGGTTTGCGATGTCCTTGCCGGCGCTGCGCAGCTGCATGCCGGCAAAGCCGCGCGACAGACCCGCGGCGGTGATCAGGCCGATCGCGGCGATCAGCGCGATCACCAGCAGCATTTCCAGCAGCGACAGGCCCGCTGCGCGCCTGCCGTGCAGGCGCGGGCGAGGCAGCCGGCGCGGCAGGAAATGCGTCATGCCCGGTTACGGCTGGTAGCGGATGTCAGCGTCGACGCTGCTGCCGCCGGCCTTGCCGTCCTTGCCCAGGCTGATCAGTTCATACGGCTGGCCTTCGCCCGGCGCGCGGTACTCCAGCGCGTGGCCCCACGGGTCATTCAGGTCGGCCGGCTTGGCGTACGGGCCCAGCCAGCCGCCGACACCTGCCGGTGCGGTCACCAGATCGTTGAGCGAGCCAGGCAGCTTGCCGGTATCGATCTGGTAGTTGTCGACCTTGGAGGCAACGGTCTGCACCTGGGCCTTGGCGATGTTCGCCTTGCCACGGTCGGCACCGCCCAGCACGCGGCTGGCGACCAGGGTCAGCACCGCGCCGATCAGCACGATGACGATGATGATTTCCAGCAGGCTCATGCCCGACTGGTTGCGCGCGGCAGTGAAGGAAAGGCGGATCGGTCGACGGGAAGCAATCATGGTCGGTCCTTTCAGTTGCGGAGTGTCGGGGGTTGCGTAGGGAGCCATCATCAGCCGATGGCATTGGTCAGGTCGTACAACGGCACCAGCACGGCGACGATCACCGCACCGACCACCGAGGCCAGCACCAGGGTGATCGCCGGCACCATCGCGGCCAACAGGCGGTCGATGCGACGGGCGCTGTCCTGTTCAAACGTGTCGGCAGCTTTCAGCAGCATGGTATCGAGGGCACCGGATTCCTCGCCGACCTGGATCATCTGCAGGGCCAGGCGTGGGAAACGCTTGCCGCGCGACAGTGCCAGCGACAGGCCGGCGCCGTTCTTCACTTCGTCGGCGGCCGCTTCCACATCAGCGGCCAGCGCGCGGTTGCCCAGCACGTTGCGTGCGATGCCCAGCGCCCCGAGCAGCGGCACGCCATTGCGCAGCAGGGTGCCCAGCGTGCGCGCCAGCCGCGCGGTTTCCAGTTCGGCCAGCAGGCGGCCGATGCCGCGACGCTGCAGCAGCCATCCATCCAGCGCCAGCCGGAACGCCGGTTGCCGTACCTTGCGTTCGAAGAACAATGCCAGCAGTGCGGGCACCACCAGCAGCAGCACCCACCAGTCGCGCACGAACAGGCCCAGCTGCAGTACTGCATTGGTGAACCACGGCAGCGCCACGTCCAGGCTTTCGTACATCTGCGCGAACTGTGGCACCACGTAACCGAGCAGGAACAGCAGCGCACCGCCCACCACCACCAGCAGGATGGCCGGATAGACCAGTGCGTTGATCACCTTGCCCTGCAGCGCGCGGCTGCGTTCGAGGTAGTCTGCCAGCCGCTGCAGGGTCTCGTGCAGGCTGCCACCCGCCTCGCCGGCACGCACCATGTTCACGTACAGGCGCGAGAACAGGCCGTGCTGGCGCTCCAGCGCGGTCGACAGCGGCGCACCGCCGCGCACCACGTCGCGGATGTCGGTGATCGCACGCCGCGAGCGTTCGTCTTCCGGAAGCCCGAGCAGGATCGACAGTGCACGGTCCAGCGGCTGGCCGGCACCAAGCAGGGTCGCCAGCTGCTGGGTGAACTGCAGCAGCGCCGCGCCCTGCAACGGGCGCTGGCGCAGCAGCGTGCGCCAGCTGCTGCCGCCGACCACGCCGCCATCGGCCAGCTGGGTCTCCATCGGCAGATGGCCCTGATCCTGCAGGCGCGCGACCAGTTCGGCCTCGCTGGCGGCTTCCATCTGCCCGTCGAATATCTCGCCGTGCGAATTGAGCGCTTTGTAGCGGTAGTTCGGCATGTCAGCCCCGGCGTCCTGCGCGCATCAGCTTTCCTCGGTCACGCGCAGCACTTCCTCGATGGTGGTCTGGCCGCTGAGTGCTTTGGCCAGGCCATCCTCGTACATGGTGCGCATGCCGGCTTCACGGGCGATGCGTTCGATCTCGCCCATGCCATCGCGGCGCATCACCGCACGCCGCAGCGCGTCGTTCATCACCAGGAATTCCATGATGGTGGTGCGGCCCAGGTAACCAGTCGGCGCCAGTGCCGAAGGCTTCGGGCGGTATAGATGGATCGGCCCTTCCGGCTGCAGGCGGCGCAGCTCGAAACGCTCGATCTCCTCCGGCGAGGCTTCATAGCGCTCGGCGTGGGTCGGCTCCAGCCGACGCACCAGGCGCTGGGCCAGGATGCCGTTGATGGTGGACGTGAGTAGATAGTCCTCCACGCCCATGTCGAGCAGGCGGGTGATGCCGCCGGCCGCATTGTTGGTGTGCAGGGTGGACAGCACCAGGTGGCCGGTCAGCGCCGACTGGATCGCGATGCGCGCGGTTTCAAGGTCGCGCATTTCGCCGATCATGATGATGTCCGGGTCCTGGCGCACGATGCTGCGCAGTGCGTTGGCGAAGTCCAGGCCGATCTGCGGCTTGGCCTGGATCTGGTTGATGCCCTCGATCTGGTACTCGACCGGATCTTCCACCGTGATGATCTTGACGTCGGCGGTGTTGAGCTGGCTCAGCGCGGTGTACAGCGTGGTGGTCTTGCCCGAACCGGTCGGGCCTGTGACCAGCAGGATGCCGTGCGGTTGTTCCAGCACTTTGCGGAACTGCGGCAGGAACGCATCGGTAAAGCCGAGACGATGGAAATCGAACACCACCGTTTCGCGGTCGAGCAGGCGCATCACCACGCTCTCGCCGTGCGCGGTCGGCACCGTGCTCACGCGCAGGTCCAGCTCCTTGCCCTGCACGCGCAGCATGATGCGGCCATCCTGCGGCAGGCGGCGCTCGGCGATGTTGAGGCGGGCCATGATCTTGATGCGGCTGATCACCGCTGCGGTGAGGTTGGCCGGCGGGCTTTCGCCTTCCACCAGCACGCCGTCGACGCGGTAACGCACCTTCAGCCGGCTTTCGAACGGCTCGACGTGGATGTCCGAAGCGCGCAGTTCCACCGCACGCTGGATCACCAGGTTGACCAGGCGGATCACCGGCGCTTCCGAGGCCAGGTCGCGCAGGTGCTCGATATCGTCGACCGCGCCGCCCTCGCCGTCTGCGGTTTCAACAATCGCGCCCATCGCGCTGCGGCCCTGGCCGAACCAGCGCTCGACCAGATCATCGATCTCCGCACGCATGCCCAGCACCGGGGTCACCGGTACGCCAAGTGCCAGCTGCACAGCCTGCTGCGGATAGGGATCGTGGGCATCGGCCAGCCACAGCCGTACACCCTGTTCATCCAGCGCCAGCGGGCATACATGGAACTGTTTGAGGAAACGCAGGGACAGCGGCAGGCCCTCGGCCAGACCCTGGGGCGGTGAATCCGGCAGCTGCTTGCCATCCAGCAGCGGCAGGCCCAGCACCTCGGCGCTGGCCTGCGCCTGGTCACGTTCGGACACCAGCCCCAGCCGCACCAGCAGGCCAAGCAGGCTGCCGCCGGCCTCCGCGTGCAGCGGCCGTGCCCGTGCAAGATCGCTCTCCTTGAGGCGGCCACGCACCAACAACGCATCCAGGATGCGGCCTTCAGCGTCGTCGGCAGCGGTTGCAGCAAGGGCGTTCACGTGACTCTCCTGTCAATCGGCTCGACTTTAGCAGTTACGTCGTGATTTCCGTCGCCCCGCCGCCCGCTTTCGTAAAAAGACGAAGCCCGTCACATGCGGGTGACGGGCTTCGGCCATTCAACTACCGCACTGCGCGCTTACTGCGTGGCGAGAATGCTCACACCGCTGTAAGCCGCCTCGCCCACCACCTTGATGTAGTAGGTGCCGGCAGTCGGTGCCGTCACCCGCACCGTTTCCGAGGTGCCCGGACGGGTCGAGCGCGCATCGTTGTCGGTGGCACTCGGCTCGCGGCCCTTGGCCAGGTAGACCGACACGTTGCCGGTGCCACCATAGGTGATGACGCTGAGCTGCTTGCCTGCCGCAGCTTCGAAGCTGTAAAGCACGCTGCTGCCGGCGGCACCACTCAACCCGCCGATGGCCACCTTGTTGGTCAGCGGCTTGGCCACCGGCCCGCAGCTCTCGGTGCACGGCTCTTCCAGGGCCTTGTCCAGCGCGGCCTTGGCATCGACGATGCCGGTACCGATCGGGGTGGCGGACGGGATGCTGACCGGGAACGGACGTGCCGTTTCCTTCAGCAGGGTACGCATGCCCGCCGGCGCGAGCGGGTCGCGGTTGGCGGCGATCAGCGCGCTCTGCACCAGCGCGGCGACGGCAGCCACATGCGGTGCCGCCATCGACGTGCCGGCCTTGCCGCCAAGGGTGTAACCCTCGGTGGAACCGGCTGCCGGCGGCGACGTCTTGCTGCTGGACACCGCCTGCCATACATAGCCGTTCGGATTGCCGTCGGTGACGCCACCGCCCGGGCCGGACAGATCGATGCGGGTACCGAAGTTGGAGTAGTAGGCCATGGCGCCGGTGATGCCGGTCGCGCCGACCGAGACCACGCCATCGCAGTTGGCCGGGCGGGCGTTGGCGACATTCATCGAGTCGTTGCCGGCTGCCACCACCACCAGGGTACCGCGGTTGGTGGCACCGGTGATGGCCGCCTGGTAGGCCGGATCGCAGCTGCCGGAGCCGCCCAGGCTCATGTTGATGATCTCGGCCGGATTCTGGTTGGCAGGGATGCCGGCCACGGTACCGCCCGAGGCCCAGGTGATGGCGTCGGTGATGTCCGACAGGGTGCCACCGCAGTAGCCGAGCACGCGCACCGGCAACACCTTGGCCTTGTAGGCCAGGCCGGCGGTATGCAGGCCGTTGTTGGTGGCCTCGGCGATGGTGCCGGTCACATGGGTACCGTGCCAGCTGCTGTCGCGTACCGGCGAACCGTCGTAGCAGGCATTGGCGGTGGGCATCCAGTCACCGTAGTCGAGTGCACCCGGCACGCGGCCATCGGCGGCACGACGCGAGCGGCTGGCCTGGCTGATGAAGTCGTAGCCCTCCAGCAGGGTGCCGGCGGCGAAATCCGGGTGCTCGGGCAGGATGCCGGTATCGAGCACGGCCACCACGATGCCCTCGCCCTGCGAGACGTCCCATGCGGCCGGTGCGTTCACGCCACCGACCGGGTTGTGGAAGTGCCAGTTGTGGCTCTGGTAGTACGGATCGTTGGGCACGAAGCTGGGCGACGCATCGGACTTCGCGACGGCATCCGCACGCGACGACGACGCGGCATCGATCGGATACATGATGGCGTCGGCCACCGCATATTCGACGGTCGGGTCAGCCTTCAGTTCGCCCAGCACCTTGTCCAGTTCGGCGCGCGCGATCCCTCCCTGCAGGCGGATCAGATCGGCACCGATGCCCAGCTTGCGGGCCACCTGCGGGCGCAGCGCGGCACTGCGCGCAGCCGCGTTGGTACCTGCCGGCACGGCGCGGGCGATGGCCGAGTTGACCACGGCCAGCTTGGCGTTCGCATCGGCAGCTGCGGCGCTGCCAGCCCGGTACTTCACGATGATGCCATCAACCTGCTGCGTCTTCGGGCCGGACAACGGCGCATTTGCTTTCAGGTCGGCGGCCTGTGCCAGGCCAACACCGGTCAGCGACAGCACGGCGGCTGCCAACACATTGATGCGAAGGTTCTGCTTCTTGATCACGTCGAATTCCTCTTCTGGGTCATGGATCGAACCAACACTGCGGCCATCATTCCTTGACGACTCCCGGCCGGCCCAGCCGGGATTGCCGTGACCTCCCCCCAGGCCCTCGTTGCAGGTGCTGCGCCGGCGTGGGTGGCCGCCGGCGCGATGGAGTGGCTTACCAGCCGAAGCCGGCACCGACGCCGACCGAGCTGTCGTCGCTGCTGAAGGCGCCGCCGAACGTCACCGTGGCGCGATCGCTGATCGCACGCTGGTAACCCAGCGACAGTGCCGATTCGCCGCCCTGGAAGCCGATGCCGACGCCGACCCGGTTCTGGGTACGGATGCCGGCAGCACTGGTGGCCATGTTGAGCATCGCCGCGCTCATCGCGCCCTGGCGGTCGATGCGGCGATCCATGTGCCGCAGGCGCCCGTCGATCTCGCCCTTGAACACATCGAAGCTGTCGGCGACGGCCTGCACGCGGCTGTCGGTGTAGCTGTTGGCGGTGGCCATGCCACGATCGAGCTGGCCCTTGTTGACCGCATCGGTGGCGGTGGTACCGGCCGCAACGTTGGTGACCTGGCGTTCGTTGCCTTCGCTGCCCACCGAGACCGTGTTGGCACGATCAGCGACCGAGCCCTGGCCCAGCGCCACCGCGTTCGCAGCGGTTGCATTGGCACCCTGGCCGATGGCGGTGGACGAGGCGCCGCTGGCCACTGCGCCGTCGCCCATGGCAACCGCGTTGAGGCCCGATGCCGGGGTGCCCACCGGG
>OJST01000368.1_pt1 | contig 9984 bp, 8 predicted proteins | sample 1599491 | NCBI WGS metagenome assembly OJST01 (sample SAMN04436635, study PRJEB24849) | human gut metagenome | biome: human gut; feature: NICU; material: stool | host: Homo sapiens | place: USA: Saint Louis, MO | collected 2010-02-10
AGGGTCGCCGCGCCCTCGCCGGCCGGCTCACGCCGGACCAGGCGGGCCACCGGCTCGCGCAGGGTCCACAGGGGATTGAGCTGGCCCGCCCAGAAATCGAACAGCGACGGCGAGACCCAGCGGTACGGAGAGAACAGGGACGGACGGACGACAGCGCTCATGAGCGAACTATACGGGCGCACATACACCTGTGTATACACGTGTATATTGAACCGGATTGGGTATGATTCAGCCTCGCCCCACCGGAACCCCCATGGCCGCCGCCACCGCCTTGTCGACGCCCGAAGATGCCAACAGCCCGGCCCGCCGTACGGTGAGCCGCGAGGATCTGCTGGCCGCCGCCCTGAAACTGATCGGGCCGCACCGCAGCCTGTCCACGCTCAGCCTGCGCGAAGTGGCACGTGAGGCCGGCATCGCGCCGAACAGCTTCTACCGTCAGTTCCGCGACATGGATGAACTGGCCGTGGCGCTGATCGACGCCGCCGGCCGCTCGCTGCGCACCATCATCGGCGAGGCCCGCCAGCGCGCCACCTCTACCGCCACCAGCGTGGTGCGCGTTTCCGTGGAGACCTTCATGGAGCAGCTGCGCGCCGACGACAAGCTGCTGCACGTGCTGCTGCGCGAAGGCGCGGTCGGCTCGGACGACTTCAAGCACGCGGTCGAACGCGAGCTGCACTACTTCGAAGAAGAGCTGCAGCACGACCTGGTGCGCCTGGCCGCACTGGATGGCGCCGTACTGCATGCCCCGGAACTGGTGGCCAAGGCCATCACCCGGCTGGTGTTCGCGATGGGCGCCACCGCCATGGACCTGCCGCCGGAGAAAGATCCGGAACTGGTCGAGCAGATCTCCACGATGATCCGCATGATCATCGTCGGCGCCCGCACCCCCGCCGCGTTCCGCCGCGGCTGACGATCGGCCCCGGGGCCGGGTCGCTTTCCTCAGGAAAGGGCACTGCCCCCGTCTCCCTGCCCCAAACGGCAACTCCAACTTCCGGACATGACGACCGGCAGGGTTGCCGGTCTTTTATGTAATGTTATAACACCGGCATGATCTGACTCGACCAGCGCTCCACTCGGAATTGCTGTGGCTTCTTTGTATAGCACTTGCTATATTGATGAGCCGCTGCTTTCATATGCGTCAGCCAGGTCGCCCTCGCCGCCTTTCTTCCCCAAGGACGACGCCCTCATGCCCGTTGCCACCCCCTTCTTCCATCGGCTGCCCCTGGCCGCCGCCATCGCCCTGACCCTGCCGCTGCCCGCACTGGCCGCCACACCGAAGCCAACCGAGCTGGACCGCGTGCAGGTCAAGGTCAGCACCGCCACCCGCAGCGAACGCCTGCTGTCCGATGTCCCGATCCGCACCGAAGTGCTGCGCAAGGAAGACATCGCGCTGCGCGCGGCCACCGACTTCTCGCGTGCCGCCGAGCTGATCAACGGCCTGCGCGTGGAGAGCAACTGCCAGAACTGCAACACCAGCGAAGTACAGCTGCTGGGCCTGCCCGGCGCCTACAACCAGCTGTTGTTCGATGGCATCCCGCTGCTGTCCACGCTGGGCAGCGTGTACGGCCTGGAACAGATTCCTGCCGGATTCGTCGACCGCATCGAAGTGGTCAAGGGCGGTGGTTCGGCGCTGTATGGGCCGGGTGCGGTTGCCGGTGTGATCAACCTGATTCCGCCGCTGCCGCCGCGCAGCGGTGGGCATGCCCAGGCCGGCGTGGATGTACTGAAAGGCACGCCGCAGAAGAACGCCGATGTGCGGCTGGACCTGGTGGCCAAGGAAGCAGACGCCGGCCTGTCGGTGATTGCCCAGCGCAACTGGAACAGCGGCATCGACTACAACGGTGACGGCTACACCGAGATCACCCGCAAGAACCTCAAGGTCGGCGGGCTGCAGGCCTGGTATGCGCCCACGCCGGGCACGCGGCTGCGCCTGGACCTGCAGGTGACCGATGAAACCCGCCGCGGCGGCAACCGCCTGGACCAGCCAGAGTATCTGGCCAACATCGCCGAATCGCTGGATACGAAATATCGCCGAGGCAGCGTGTCGTGGGATCAGGAAGTCAACGCCGACGTCGATTTCCGCCTGGCCTACGCCTTCGCAGACATCGATCGCGACAGTTTCTATGGCGGTCTTGGCGACGTCGTTACCGATCCGTCCGCGCCCGGCTATGACCCGTCGCAGCTGGACCCGAACGTGGCTGGCAGCGCGGCCTCGCGTTCATGGCGCCAGTACGGTCGCACCCACAACCCGCTGCACTACATCGACAGCCAGCTGAACTGGCGGCTGGGCGCGCACGCGCTGGCCTTCGGCGTGCAGTACAAGCACGAGGCGCTGCGCGACGACAATCGCACCGGTGACGGCCAGCGTCTTGCGGTGCTGGAGGATGCGACCTTCCACAACCTGGGCGCCTTCATCCAGGACGAATGGAGCCTGCGTGACAACGTCGACCTGGTGGTGGGCGCCCGCGTGGACAAGAGCTCGGAGCTGGACAACGCGGTGTTCTCGCCGCGCATCGCGCTGGCCTGGCAGGCTACCCCGAACCTGAAATGGCGCGCCGGCATCGCTACCGGCTTCCGTGCTCCGGAGATCTTCGTCGAGGACGTGCACGTCGATACGCTCGGCGGCGAACAGGTACGCGTGCGCAATACCGATGGCCTGAAGGAAGAGCGCGCATTGACCACCCTGTTCGGCTTCGACTGGCGTTCGGACCCGGCCAATCCGGTGTGGAGCTGGGATGCTACGGCCTCCTATGCACGCATCCGCGATACCTTCGCGCTGGGCGAGATCCAGCGCGGCGATGACGGCCAGCTGAGCCAGCTGCGCTACAACGCTTCCGGCTCGAATGTGCTGGGCGCGGAAACCAACCTGGGCTGGCAACCCTCACCGCAATGGCGCCTGACCGCCGGTGCCTCGTGGTATCGCTCGCGCTTCCGCGAACCGCAGCGCATCTTCGACGACACCGGCGACGGTGGCGACACCGTGATCGAAAGCCGCGACTACCTGAAGACCCCGCGCTGGACCGGCCTGGCACAGCTCAGCTGGATGCCGGCCGAACCGTGGGAGACCTTCGTCGCGCTGCGCCATACCGGGCCGATGTCGGTGCTGAACAACCGGCTGGGCGAGCTGCACCGCACGCGGTCATTCCTGGTCACCGACCTCGGGGCGCGCTGGCACCGCCATCTGGGCGCGCAGGCGCAGCAGGAAGTGTCGGTAGCTGCGGGCGTCAAGAACGTATTCGACCAGCGCCAGAAGGATCTGGAAGTGGGCGCGCTGCGAGACAGCGACTATGTCTACGGGCCGCGTTTCGCACGTTCGTGGTACGTCAACCTGCGCTATGCGTTCTGAGCTGCAGCGAGCGTTGTTGCTGGCCTGTGCCGTGTTGCTGGCCGCACCGGCGATGGCTGCGGACCTGCACGCGCAGGTTTCGGCCTCGCTGATGCGGCCGGAACAGCGCTCGCTGCGACCGATGCAGTGGACGCCGCCGCCGAAACTGGTGGCGCTGTACTTCGGCGCCGACTGGTGTGCACCGTGCCACGCCTTCGTACCCACGTTGCGCAGCGTGCGCGACGCGTTGCGCGAGGCCGGCGCCGATACCGAAGTGGTGTACGTCAGCCTGGATGAGAGTGAGAGCGCGCTGCGCCGCTACATGCACGCGCAGAATATGCCGTGGCCGGTACTGGACCCACGCCGCGCCGCGCGCATGCCCGCACTGCAGGCCTTGGCCGGGCTGGCCCCGCCGAATCTGGTATTGATCGATGCCGACGGCACGGTGCTGGCCAATGGCTGGCAAGGCCGGCGCTATGAAGGCCTGCAAGCGGTGTTGAAGGAATGGACCAAACGGGCCTGCGCGCAGGAACAGGCGCGCTGCCCCAGCGGCGCCATCCAACCACGGTAGCGCCGGGCCATGCCCGGCGAAAGGCATGAACACGGCGACGCGCCCGCCGGGCATGGCCCGGCGCTACCGTTAAGGCGCCCCGCCCTCGGCCTTGCGCACGAACGCCTCGAACAACGCCAGCGTCTGTTCGCTCACGTGGTGCTCGATGCCCTCGGCATCGCGCCGTGCGGTATCCGGGTCCACGCCCAGCGCCAGCAGGAATCGCTCCACGGTCTGGTGGCGCTGGCGGCTGGCATGGGCCAGCGCCTCGCCTTCCGGAGTCAGGAACACGCCGCGGTACGGCCGCTGCACCACCCAGCCATCGCGGGCCAGGCGCCGCAGCATCTTCGCCACGGTGGGCTGGGCCACGCCCAGGCGGGTGGCGATGTCGACCTGGCGGGCCTCGCCGAGATCAGCTCGACATAGTCCTCCACCAGCTCCATCCGGTGCGCCTCGCGCACTTGCCGGAAGCTCTCGACCTGGCGCTCGGCCTCGATCAAGGGGGTGCTTTTCAGCGATGTCGAATCGTCGGTCTTGCCCACGCCTGCGCCTGTCCTTCCGGGGGATCCGGTGTTGAACCTGAATTCTGGACCAGTGACGCGATAAAGACGATTGTTTCACATTGCTAATGACTATAGCAGGAGCTATATTCGAATCCATGAACACCCTGGCGCCCCGCGACCCTTCGGCCTCCACTCCGGCCAGCCTGGGTGCGCTCAACGCCTCGGTCGCGGTGCCCGACAAGGGCCATTGGTGGTTCCGCCTGCTGGCCTTCCTCGGCCCCGGCTACATGATCTCGGTCGGCTACATGGACCCGGGCAACTGGGCCACCGACCTCGCCGGCGGTTCACGCTTCGGCTACCTGCTGCTGTCGGTCATCCTCGTCTCCAACCTGATGGCGGTGATCCTGCAGGCGCTGTCGGCTCGGCTCGGCATCGCCACCGGCATGGACCTGGCGCAGGCCTGCCGCGCGCGTTACCCCAAGCCGGTGAACCTGGCGCTGTGGGCGCTGTGCGAGGCGGCGATCATCGCCTGCGACCTGGCCGAGGTGATCGGCACCGCGATCGCACTGAAACTGCTGTTCGATCTGCCACTGCTGTGGGGCGCGGTGATCACCGCCCTGGACACGCTGCTGGTACTGCTGTTGATGAACCGCGGCTTCCGGGCGCTGGAAGCCTTCGTGATCGCGCTGCTGATGGTGATCTTCGGCTGCTTCATGGTGCAGATCGCGCTGGCCGCACCGCCGGTGATGGACGTGCTGGGCGGATTCATTCCGCGCGCGCAGGTAGTGACCGATCCGCACGCGCTGTATATCGCGATCGGCATCATTGGTGCCACGGTGATGCCACACAACCTGTACCTGCATTCGTCCATCGTGCAGACCCGCGCCTACCCGCGCACCGATGAGGGCCGTCGCAGCGCGCTGCGCTGGGCGGTGACCGACAGCACCCTTGCGCTGACCCTGGCACTGTTCATCAACGCCAGCATCCTGATCCTGGCGGCGGCGGTGTTCCATGCCAATGGCCGATTTGATGTGGAAGACATCGAACAGGCCCACCAGCTGCTGGCGCCGATGCTGGGGGTGGGCGCGGCGGCAACGTTGTTCGCAGTGGCCCTGCTGGCGTCGGGCCTGAATTCGACAGTGACCGCCACGCTGGCCGGCCAGATCGTGATGGAAGGTTTCCTGCACCTGCGCCTGCCGCCGTGGCTGCGGCGGCTGATCACGCGCGCACTGGCAATCATTCCGGTGGTGGTGGTGATCATGCTGTTCGGCGACCAGGGCGCGGTAAAGCTGCTGGTGCTGAGCCAGGTGGTGCTGTCGATGCAGCTGCCGTTCGCGATCATCCCACTGGTGCGGATCGTGACCGACAAGGTGACCATGGGCGCGTTGGTAGCCCCGCGCTGGCTGGGCGCGATTGCCTGGGTGATCGCGCTGGTGATCGTGGGGTTGAACGTGAAGCTGCTGGTCGACATCTTCAGCGGCGGGTAATGCCAGATCCAGGGGTTGGACCCAGTAGATCCACGCCATGCGTGGATGCCTTTACACGATGCGGGGTCAGAGCCCTTGCCTCTGGCAAGGGATCCGACCCCACCATCTCCACGCTACAGATGCAACGCGATCGCGGCCTCGATCTGTTGCGGCGACTGGAATCCGGCCAGGCGCGTACGTTCGTCACCGTCACGGAACAGCGACAGCGTCGGCGTCTGCCGCAGCCCCAGCTCCCTGAAGAACGCCTCACCCAGCACTTCCAGCTGCACGCGCAGCAGGGTCGTGCCCTGCCCCGCCACGCTGTTGGCCACCCGGTGCAACGACATCTCCAGCATCCGGCACCCCGGGCACTGGTCCTTGTGGAAATCCACCAGCACCCGCGGGTGCTCGGCCAGCAGCTGATGGAACTGCTCAGGCGTGGTGGCGTCGATGATCTGCATCGGTGTTGCTCCAATAGTGGGCCAGGACCGCGTCTGTCCAGGCCTCGATGGCCCCCGCATGGCGTTGACCATGCGGCATCTGTTCGATTTCCAGCGGCGGATAGTCGCTGCGGAAGTAGCGGATCAGGCGGTGCACGGCGCCGCAGTAATACTCCTGCCCCCACTGCGTTTCGCCGGTGCCGAACACCGCCAGCTGCCGCGGCCGCTCGCCGCGCTCGGCGATGCCGGCCACCCATGCCTTCATCTCCGACGGCGTGCGGCCGGCGTTGTCGGTCCAGCAACCCAGCAGCACCAGGTCGGCCTCGTCGGCCGCCAGCGGCGGCGCCTGGCGCAGGTCGTCAGCCTCCTGCCAGTGAACCGCATGGCCGGCAGCGCGGCAGCGCTCGGCGATCTGCCGGCCGAGTTCGCGGGTATTGCCGCTCAACGAGGCGACCACCACCAGGATGCTCAGCGCGGCGCCGGACTCACAGGTCGTCGAAGCCGTTGTCGACGTTGGTCTTCTTGTAACTTGCATTGCGCATCTCGAAGAAGTCGGTCTTGGTTTCGGTGAAGTTGTCGGCGTAGGCCTTGATCCACGGCATCACGTTGTCGGTGGTATCGCTGTACAGGCGCTCGATGCCGAGCATGCCGGCCATCTTGTTGGCGCGGTACTTCACGTAGCGCACCATCTCGTCCACGTCGATGCCGTCGATGCCATCCAGCACCTCCGACGACCACTGCGTCTCCAGCTCGATGGCATGCTCGAACGATTGGTGTACGTAGGCGGTCAGCTCATTGGTCTGCAGCTCCGGGTTCTCGCCGATGATGGCGCGGATCAGCTCGCTGATGAACTTGGTATGCGCCAGCTCGTCGCGGTTGATGAAGCTGATGATCTTGCCGGTGCCGTTCATGCGGTTCTGCCGCACCATGTTGTAGAAGTAGGCGAACCCGGAATAGAAATTGATGCCCTCCAGGATCGAGGACTGGATCAACGACTTGAGCAGGGTCTCGGCGGTCTTCTCGCGCATGAAATCGTCATACGCCCCCATGATCGGCGCATTGCGCTTGATGATGGTTGGATGGGTGCGGGCGATCTCGAAGATGCGGTTCTGGTTCGGCAGGTCGGTGATCGAGGCCAGCACGTAGCTGTAGCTCTCGTTGTGGATCACTTCCTGCTGCCCGATGATCGCCGCATTGGCGTGCGCGGCCGGGTCGGTGATGTACTCCGCCACGTTGTAGATGAAGCGGGTCTGCGGTGAATCCAGCGTGGCGAGCAGGCCGATGATCGAGTCGTAGGCGTTCTTCTCGCGTGCGTTCAGCTCGCCGTACTGGCGGGCGTCCAGCTTCATGTCGACCTCGTCGGGAATCCAGAAGTTGGTGGACAGCTCCTTGTAGGCCCGATAGAACGACGGGTACGGGATGTCGTTCCAGTTGAGGATGCCGCTGGTCTGGCCGTTGATGATGCCGGTGCTGCGGTTGGGATGGCGAGGTTCGAGGATCTTGATGCGGTCGAGGGGAGTTGCCATGGTTTTCTGCCTTCGTTCTCTTTCTATCGTGTTGCCGGCCAGCGGCCGGCACTACCGAAGATCGCGGGGTTGCCGGCCAGCGGCCGGCACTACCATTGATCAGCTGGAGCACCACTCGCATTCGCTGATGTCGATGTCGTTGGAGCGCACGTAGTAGGTGGTCTTCAGGCCCTCGCGCCAGGCGCTCAGGTGCAGCTCCAGCAACGTGCTGGCGCGGATGGTGCTGGGCACGTACAGGTTGAAGCTGATCGACTGGTCGACATGGCGCTGGCGGCGCGCGTTCTGGCGCACGCTGGCGAACTGGTCGACCTTGTAGGCCCCCTTCTCGTAGTACGGCCAGGTTTCCAGCGACAGGCCCGGCGCCGCCACCGGCCGCCGGAAGTCCTTCTTTTCCTCGTAGTAGAACGCGCTGTAGATCGGGTCGATCGAGGCCGTGGAGCCTGCAATCTGCGCGGTGCTCATGTTCGGCGCCACCGCCAGCAGCCAGCCGTTGCGCAGGCCGTGCGTGGCCACCTCGTGGGCCAGGCTGTCCCACGCGGCGCCACTGTAGTCGCGGTCACGGAAGTAACGCCCGTTGTGCCAGTCACTACCCGCGAACATCGGGTAGCTGCCCTTCTCCTTCGCCAGCTGCGCGCTGGCCTGGATGGTCAGGAAATTGATGCGTTCGTAGAGCCGGTCGGCCAACGCCTCGGCATCCGGTGATTCCCATTGGATTGCCTGCTGCGCCAGCAGGTGGTGCCAACCGAACGTGCCCAGGCCGATGGCGCGATACTTGCGATTGGTGATCGTGGCCTGCGGCACCGGCAACGCATTGAGGTCGATCACGTTGTCGAGCATGCGCACCTGGATCGGGATCAGGCGCTCCAGTACATCGGTGGCCAACAGGTCATCCGGTGCGCTGATCGCCCGGCCGAGGTTGATCGAGGACAGGTTGCAGACCACGAAATCACCGGCACGGCGTGTGGTGACGATCTGGTCGCCGCTGACGATCTCCTGGATCATCCGCGTCGGGCTCATGTTCTGCAGGATCTCGGTGCACAGGTTGCTGGAATAGATCATGCCCGCGTGCTTGTTCGGATTCCTGCGATTGACCTCGTCGCGGTAGAACAGGAACGGGTTGCCGGTTTCCAGCTGGCTGAGCATGATCCGCTTGAACAGATCGATGGCCTTCACCGTACGTCGGCTGATGCGCTCATCGGCCACCAGTTCGGCGTAGCGGTCGCGGAAGCTGCCCGCGCCGCGCTTCTCGTCGTAGACGTCCTGCAGGTACCAGCCCTTGGCCTGCTTCACCTCGTGCGGGTCGAACAGGTACCAGTCGGCGCGGCGCTCCACCGCCTCCATGAACAGGTCGGGCACGCACACCGAGGTGAACACATCGTGCGCGCGCAGGCGCTGGTCGCCGTTGTTGAGGCGCAGGTCCATGAACGCTTCGATGTCGCGGTGCCAGATGTCCAGGTACACCGCCACCGCGCCCTTGCGCTGGCCAAGCTGGTCGACCGACACTGCGGTGTTGTTGAGCTGCTTGATCCACGGCACCACGCCGCCAGAGGAATTGGCCACGCCACGGATCGGTGCGCCACTGCTGCGCACATAGCCCAGGTAGGCGCCAACGCCGCCGCCATGCTTGGACACACGGGCGATATCGGTGTTGGAGTCATAGATGCCCTGCAGGCTGTCATCCACCGTGTCGATGAAGCAACTGGACAGTTGCCCACCCACCTTGCCGGCATTGGCCAACGTTGGTGTGGCGACCGTCATGTACAGGTTGGACAGCGCCCAGTACGCCTCGCCGACCAGCTGCATGCGCCGCTCACGCGGTTTTTCTTCCTGCATGAGGTACAGCGCGATGGTCAGCCAACGCTCCTGCGGCAGCTCGTAGACCTCGCGGCTGCGATCGCTGGCCAGATAGCGCGTGGCCAGCAGGTACAGGCCGTTGTAGGCGAACAGTCGGTCGCGCTCCGGATCGATCATCTCGCCGGCCTGCTGCAGCTCTTCCTTGGAATAACAGCGCAGGATGTCGTTGCTGTAGATGCCACGGTCGGCCAGGCTCTCCTGCAGGCCGACATACGAACCGTACTTCAGGCTGACATCGTAGAAGCGGTTGCGGCTGGCGCGCTTATGATAAGGCAATGATTGAAGCTCCTTTGGGTAGTGGAAAGTCTCTTGCTTACCTG
>OJST01000369.1_pt1 | contig 9983 bp, 10 predicted proteins | sample 1599491 | NCBI WGS metagenome assembly OJST01 (sample SAMN04436635, study PRJEB24849) | human gut metagenome | biome: human gut; feature: NICU; material: stool | host: Homo sapiens | place: USA: Saint Louis, MO | collected 2010-02-10
GGTCCTGGGCCAGCGCCAGGGCCGGCTCGACGAAGGCCGCCAGCACCGGGCGCAGTTCACCCGGGTGCTCGGCGCGGGCGCGCTCGAGCTGCGACAGGCGGGCACCGGTCATCTCGTCCATGCGGCGGCGGAACACCTCGTTGACCAGGTTTTCCTTGGAGCCGAAGTGGTAGTTGACCGCGGCGATGTTGACGTCGGCCTGGCTGGTCACCTGGCGCAGCGAGGTGCCGGCGAAGCCGTGCTGGGCGAACAGCTCCTCGGCCGCGCCGAGAATCCGGTCCTTGGTCGAGAAGTGGGCGGGCTTGGCCATCGGTGGGCGGACCTTAATCAAACGATTGTTTGATACTAGGACCAGACGGTACCGTATGGCATTTTGCAGTGCAGCAAAATCGGCCGACCCGGTCAGATTTCACTCAGGTCGGTGAATGGGGTAGTGCCGGCCGCTGGCCGGCAGCCCCGAGGTTGAATGGCGCCCAATGCCGGCCAGCGGCCGGCACTACCACCCCGCCGCTTTATCTTTTACAATTCGCCTACGTTTATCAGGCTAAGCCCGCGTCCCGACGCGGGTTTTTTTCATGTTACCCTTCGGGCCATCAGCGGCCCGATTCCATTGGAGACATCCCATGGCGCTGGAGCGCACCCTTTCGATCATCAAGCCGGACGCCGTTGCCAAGAACGTCATCGGCGAAATCTACGCCCGCTTCGAGAAGGCTGGCCTGAAGGTCGTGGCCGCCAAGTACAAGCAGCTGTCGCGTCGTGAAGCCGAAGGCTTCTACGCCGTGCACCGCGAGCGTCCGTTCTTCAACGCGCTGGTCGAGTTCATGATCTCCGGCCCGGTGATGATCCAGGCCCTGGAAGGCGAGAACGCCGTCCTGGCCCACCGCGACCTGCTGGGCGCCACCAACCCGAAGGAAGCCGCGCCGGGCACCATCCGCGCCGACTTCGCCGAATCCATCGATGCCAACGCCGCCCACGGCTCGGACTCGGTCGAGAATGCCGCGATTGAAATCGCCTACTTCTTCGCCGCCACCGAAGTCGTTTCGCGCTGAGAGTAATGCCGTGAACGAGGTCGTACAGTCCCCCGCCATCCAGCCGCTGCCGAAGTCGGCACCCACGGCTGGCAAGCAGAACCTGCTCGACCTCGATCGCGCGGGCCTGGAGAAGTTCTTCGTCGAGGTTCTCGGCGAAAAGAAGTTCCGTGCCCATCAGGTGATGAAGTGGATCCACCATCGCTACGTCACCGACTTCGATGAAATGACCGACCTCGGCAAGGTCCTGCGCGCCAAGCTGCAGGCCCACGCCGAGGTGCTGGTTCCCAACATCGTGTTCGACAAGCCCTCCGCCGACGGCACCCACAAGTGGCTGCTGGCGATGGGCGTGGATGGCAAGAACGCCATCGAGACCGTGTACATCCCGGACAAGACCCGCGGCACGCTGTGCGTGTCCTCGCAGGTCGGTTGCGGCCTGAACTGCACGTTCTGCTCCACTGCTACCCAGGGCTTCAACCGCAACCTGACCACCGCCGAGATCATCGGCCAGGTGTGGGTTGCCGCGCGCCACCTGGGCAACGTGCCGCACCAGATGCGCCGCCTCACCAACGTGGTGATGATGGGCATGGGCGAGCCGCTGATGAATTTCGACAACGTCGTGCGCGCCATGAGCGTGATGCGCGACGACTTGGGCTACGGCCTGGCCAACAAGCGCGTGACCCTGTCGACCTCCGGCCTGGTGCCGCAGATCGACCGTCTGTCTGCCGAAAGCGACGTGTCGCTGGCGGTGTCGCTGCATGCGCCGAACGACGCGCTGCGCGAGACCCTGGTGCCGCTCAACAAGAAGTACCCGATCGCCGAACTGATGGCCTCGTGCGCACGCTACCTGCGCGCCAACAAGCGCCGCGAATCGGTCACCTTCGAATACACCCTGATGAAGGGCATCAACGACAAGCCCGAGCATGCCCGCGAGCTGGCACGCCTGATGCGCCAGTTTGACAACGCGGTGCAGGCCAAGGATTCGGGCAAGGTCAATCTGATCCCCTTCAACCCGTTCCCGGGTACCCGCTACGAGCGTTCGGAAGAGGCGCACATCCGCGCCTTCCAGAAGATCCTGCTCGACAGCAACGTGCTGACCATGGTCCGCCGTACCCGTGGCGACGACATCGACGCCGCCTGTGGCCAGCTCAAGGGCCAGGTGATGGACCGCACCCGCCGCCAGGCGGAGTTCAACAAGACGCTGCAGGCGGGGAAGGGGAGCGATGCCGCGGCCTGACCGCCTCTGGCTGGTTCTGCTCGCAGGCACGCTGGCCCTCGCGGTCGGCGGCTGCAAATCCCATCCCAAGGCCAAGCTTGGCCCGAGCGAGGCGCCGGTCTACTCCGTCCGTGATCCGGAAGGGGTGCGACAGCAGGTGCGCTGGCAGGAGTTGCTGACCCTGGCCGGCCGCGACATCCAGGGCGGCAATCTCGATGCTGCCGAGCGCAAGGCGCGCGAAGCCCAGAAGCTGGTGCCGACGGCCCCCGACGGCCTGGTCCTGCTTGCGGGCATCGACGAGCGTCGCGGTCGCAGCCAGCAGGCCGGGGAGAACTTCCGCAAGGCTGCCGAGCTGGCGCCGCAACGTGGCGACGTGCTCAACAACTATGGTGCCTGGCTGTGCCAGCAGGGCCAGGCGGCCGAATCGCTGGTGTGGTTCGATCGTGCCCAGCGGGCGCCGGGCAATCCCGCCGTCGCCGAAGCGCAGTCCAATGCCGGCAGCTGTGCGCTGGATGCAGGCCAGTTCGAGCGTGCCGAGCGCGACCTGCGCGCGGCGCTGTCGGCGCTGCCGGGAAACCCGGTCGCGCTGGAGGCCATGGCCCAGCTCAGCTTCCGCCAGGGCCGCTACATGGAGGCCCGGGCCTTCGCCGAACGTAGGATTGCGGCTGCACCCGCAACGCGTTCCGTGTTACAACTTGCGTCTCAAATCGAAGCGCGGCTGGGTGATCGGGCGGCATCTGACCGCTATCTTCAGCGCATTCGACAGGAATTTCCGCAGGAAGCGGGCTCCTAACTCCAGGGTTGATGCATTGTGATTGATGACCAGACTGTGAGCGCTCTCGAGACTGCGGCCGGCTGCGGCACCCGCCTGCGCCAGGCCCGTGAAGCGGCCGGACTGACCCTTGAGGATGTCGGCTCGCGCCTGCGCATGCCGGTCCAGGTGGTCAGGTCGCTGGAGGAAGAGCAGTGGCAGAAGCTGGGCGCGCCCGTCTTCGTGCGCGGCCAGTTGCGCAGCTACGCGCGCCTGCTCGACGTCGATGTGAGCCAGCTGCTGGAGCAGGCCCAGGTGGGTCCTGTCGTGCCGCCCACCCTGGTCAGCCATACCCATACCCCGCGTGCGCGCCGCATTGCCGAGAATCTCGGCCGGCGCGTGCTGTACGTCGGCATCACCGCCGTGCTGGCCGTGCCGGTGTGGTTCGCCACCCGCGGCCATTTCGATGGCAGCGCCACGCCGTCGCCGAACACGGCCTCGCTGGACGCGATCCCGGCCGCTGTGCCGGTGGCCCCGTCCGCTGCGGGTGTCGAGCCGGCAGCCCCGGCTGAAGTCGCGAGTGCCCCGGCCAGCAAGCCGGCCGCAACCCCGTATGTCGCTTCGCTGTCCCCGGTGCCGCGTTCGGCACCCGCTGCGCCCGCAGCCGCCAATACGCTGGAGATGCAGTTCAGCGGCGACAGCTGGGTCGATATCGGTGGTCCGGACGGCGCCACGGTCGAAAAGGCGCTGATCAAGTCCGGCGAGAGCCGCAGCTTCACGCCGGGCCAGGTGACCCGGGTGACCCTGGGCAACGCCTCGGCGGTCCAGGTTCAGCAGAACGGCGCTATCGTCGATCTGACCCCCTACCAGCGAGCCAACGTGGCACGCTTTCAGGTATCCTCTGAAGGCTCCGTAGTCCCGGTTTCGCACTGAGGCGCGGTTTCACCACCTTCGATTAAACCCAATGGTCCCTCCCGATGGGCGGGGCGAGAGTACGCATGGCGATCGACGATCTGCTCGACGAGCACGAACAAAGTGAACGCGTCCGCAGCTGGCTGCGGAAGAATGGCGCCAGCATCCTCGGTGGCGTAGCCATCGCGATCGGTGCCATTGCCGGCTGGCAGTGGTACCAGAAGGATCAGGGCGGCAAGCTGGCCTCGGCCAACGTGGAATACCAGAAGGCCCTGGTCGGTCTTCAGCAGAACAAGCTCGACGACGCTGCCAAGGCAGTGAAGGCGCTCGAAGCGGGCCCGTCCAGCATCTATGGCGACCTCGCGGCGCTGCAGCTGGCCAAGGCCCAGGTCGACGCCGGCAAGAACGAAGAAGCGCTGGCCACCCTGCGCGCCGTGAAGGTCGAAAGCGACCTGCAGCGCGTGGTCGACCAGCGTGTGGCCCGCCTGCTGGTGGCCACCGGCAAGAGCGACGAGGCGATCAAGCTGCTGGGCAGCGCCACCGACAGCAGCAGCCTGGAAATCCATGGCGATGCGCTGATGGCGCAGGGCAAGCGCGATGACGCCCGCGCACAGTACGAGAAGGCGCTGAAGTCGCTGGACGTGGCAGCGCCGCAGCGGCGCCTGCTGGAAACCAAGGTTATGGATGCCGGCGGCACGGTCGCCGCCCCTGCGGAGTCGGTTTGATGAGTCAGAAGGTCATGATCACCCGCGTCGCCACCGTGCTCCTGATGGGCATGGCCCTGACCGGCTGCAGCACCATGAAGGGCTGGTTCGCCGGCAAGGACGCGGCAGCGAAGAAGGCCCAGGAGCCGGCTGAGCTGGTCAAGTTCGAGCCGAGCGTCAAGGTCAACAAGGCCTGGTCGGTCAACCTCGGCAAGGGCGAGCGCCGCATCGGCGTGCGCCAGGGCCCGGCCGTTGCCAATGGCCACGTGTTCGCTGCGGCGATCACCGGCGGCGTGCACGCCATCGACCTGCAGACCGGCAAGAAGGTCTGGACCTGGGAGCCGCAGAAGGAAAAGAAGAAGCCGAAGCTGCGCCTGTCCGGCGGCCCGGGTGTCGGTGAGAACCTGGTCGTGATCGGCACGCTCGATGGCCAGGTCATCGCCCTGGACATCAATGACGGCAGCGAGAAGTGGCGCGCCCGTGTTCCGGGTGAGGTCATTGCCGCGCCGGCCGTGGCCCAGGGCCTGGTGTTCGTGCGCAGCAACGACGGCCGCGTCACCGCGTTCGATGCCGGCAACGGCACGCAGAAGTGGTTCAACCCGAGCGAACTGCCGGCGCTGACCGTGCGCGGCAACGCGCCGGTGGTCACCGGTCCGGGCGTGTTGTTCATCGGCAAGGACGAAGGCGCGGTTGCCGCGCTGGCCATGCAGGATGGGCGTACCCTGTGGGAACAGAACCTTGGCAACGGCGAAGGCCGTACCGAGCTGGACCGCATGGCCGATGTCGACGGTGCCCCGGTGCTGGAGGGCAACACCCTCTTCGTGAGCAGCTTCAAGAACCAGACCATGGCCATCGAAGGCCCGACCGGTCGCCCGCTGTGGGCGCGCGACCATGGCGGTGCAGGTGGCGTGGCGGTGTCGTCGGGTAATGTGTTCGTCACCGACAACAAGGGTGGCGTGTTCGGCCTGGACAAGGCGACCGGCGCTGCCATGTGGTCGCAGACCGAGCTGGCGCGTCGTTCGCTGACCGGCCCGGCGCTGCACGGTGATTACGTGGTCGTCGGCGACTACAAGGGATACGTGCACTGGTTGAAGACCTCCGATGGTGCGATGGCGGCACGGGCGAAGAGCGGCGGTGACGCCCTGCTGGCCCAGCCGGTCGTCGTCGACGGGGTGCTGCTGGTGCAGAACGTGGATGGCAAGCTGACCGCCTTCCGGTTGGCAAATTAAAAATTGGAGTAATCGCGATGCTGCCTTTGGTCGCCCTGGTTGGACGGCCGAATGTCGGCAAGTCGACTATTTTCAATGCGCTTACGCGCACCCGCGACGCGCTGGTCCATGACCAGCCCGGCGTCACCCGTGACCGCAACTACGGCGTCTGCCGCCTCGACGAGGACAACCATTTCCTCGTCGTGGATACCGGCGGTATTGCCGGGGAAGACGAAGGCCTGGCGGGTGCCACCACGCGCCAGGCCCGGGCTGCGGCGGCCGAAGCCGATCTGATCCTGTTCGTCGTCGACGCCCGCGAGGGCACCTCGGCGCTGGACGACGAGATCCTGGCCTGGCTGCGCAAGCTGTCGCGCCCGACGCTGCTGCTGATCAACAAGATCGACGGCACCGACGAGGACAGCGTGCGTTCGGAATTCGCCCGTTACGGCTTCGGCGAGATGCTGACCGTCTCGGCCGCGCATCGCCAGGGCCTGGACGACCTGCTGGACGAAGTGATCCAGCGCCTGCCGGAAGAAGGCAGCGGCGAAGAACTGGACAACGATCCGAACCGTATCCGCATCGCCTTCGTCGGACGTCCGAACGTGGGCAAGTCGACCCTGGTCAACCGCATCCTCGGCGAGGAGCGCATGATCGCCTCCGACGTGCCGGGCACCACCCGCGACTCGATCGCGGTGGACCTGGAGCGCGACGGCCGTGAGTACCGCCTGATCGACACCGCCGGCCTGCGCCGCCGTTCGCGCGTGGACGAGGTCGTCGAGAAGTTCTCGGTGGTCAAGACCATGCAGTCGATCGAGCAGTGCCAGGTCGCCGTGCTGATGCTGGACGCCACCGAAGGCGTGACCGACCAGGACGCCACCGTGCTCGGTGCCGTGCTCGACGCCGGCCGCGCGCTGGTGATCGCCATCAACAAGTGGGATGGCCTGACCGAGTACCAGCGCGAACAGGCTGAAACCATGCTGTCGCTGAAGCTGGGCTTCGTGCCGTGGGCCGAATCGGTGCGCATTTCGGCCAAGCACGGCTCGGGCCTGCGCGAGCTGTTCCGTGCGGTGCACCGCGCGCACGAATCGGCGAACAAGACCTTCACCACCAGCGAAGTGAACAAGGCGCTGGAAGTGGCGTACGAGACCAATCCGCCGCCGACCATCCGCGGCCACGTCTCCAAGCTGCGCTACGTGCACCCGGCCGGCGCAAACCCGCCGACCTTCATCGTGCACGGCACGCGCCTGAAGGAACTGCAGGAGTCGTACAAGCGCTACCTAGAGAACTTCTTCCGCAAGCGCTTCAAGCTGATCGGTACGCCGGTGAGCTTCATCTTCCGCGAGGGCACCAACCCGTACGAGGGCAAGAAGAACGTCCTCACCGAGCGGCAGGTCAAGGCCAAGCGGCGCTTGATGAAGCACGTCAAGGGCAAGTGATTCACGGGAAGGCGGCCGCAGGGCCGCCTTTCTTGTCTGTGGTAGTGCCGGCCGCTGGCCGGCAACCCGATGATGCCTGGTGTGTTCACGAGGTTGCCGGCCAGCGGCCGGCACTACCCCTACGTCTACAGTCCTCGATCATGGCGAACTGTTGCGACGGGCGCGGCAATGCGGCAACGCGCATGGGGCGCTGCGGGGCGCGGCCATCATCGATTCGGGCAGCTGCGCCTGCCCCGTGAGGCTTGCCCAGACCAGGGTGGTACCCAGTACCCCTGCCAGGTACGCCACCGACACCGCGCCGATCACCAGGCCCGCGGCATGCTCCAGCCACGGAAGCAATCGGCAACACCCCTGTGCCCAGCGCGGATGGCTGCCGAGCCACGCCATCAGCAGGCCGAGCGACAGCGCGACGCCGCCCAGGCAGGCCACGTAGGCGGCCTTGGTATCCATGTCGGCAACGAGGCCGCTGACCAGGGCTGCAACCGCGAACTGCAGCGTCCAGTTGTTGATGCTGGCGAGCGCCAACAGGCATCCAGCCTCGGCGTGCGGCCAACGGGAGCGGGCCTTCAGGCCCCAGGGCATCTGCAGGGAAAGCGGAGAGAGGGAGGTCAGCCCGGCATCGCGCAGGCACATGCCCGCCAGCCGCAGCAGCAGCAGGCAACCCGCGCACTCCATCGCCAGCGTCCACAGGCCGCGGTTTCCCAGCATGCCCGCCGCAACGAAGGCCGTGGCGCAGATGATGCCCGTAGCGATGGCGATACCGAACGATGCGGCCATGGCGGCGTGCCCGCCCGCGCCCATCGCGGTGCGCAGGATCTTCGCGTGATTCGACGCAGGCAGGAGCATGGCGAAGCCGTACAGCACCGCGACGATGAAGAACTGCTGCACGAAAACCTGCCACCAAATTACAGAAAGTGCCGAGTGTGGGCTGCGCTGGACGCGCCGTATTGAACGCTATTGCGACAGGCGCGAATTACCGGCATCAGGCCAGCCACAGCGACACGGCGATCCATAGCGCCAGCGCAATCATCAGCAGCCCTGCGGCCCGTTCCAGCCACGGCAGGGCACGCGCGAATCGACCCAGCACCCATGGGTGGCCGACCAGCGCGGCAACCAGCAGATCCCATAGCAGGACGATGCCGAACATCCACGCGCCATAGAAGAACTTCGTTGCGGCGCTGGCCTGCGGACCGTTGAGCATTGCCGCCAGCGTTGCGTAGAACAGCGCATTCTTCGGGTTCAGCAGCGCAGACAGGGCGCCCAGCCCAGCCGCCCTCCACCATCCGTGGGCACCGCCCGCTGGCGATCCATCGGCCGCTTCAGCTGCCTGCAACGTCGTCGAACCCGCATGGCGCAGGAACAGCGTGCCGAGGTACAGCAGGAACCCGCAGCCCGCCAACTGCACCGCGATGAACCCTGCGCTGCCTGCGCGCAGCATGGCCGTTCCGGTGAAAGCGGCCACGATGAAGACGCCATTGCCGAGGGCGATGCCTGCGCAGGCACCACTGGCAGTGCGCCAGCCCGAGGTGATCGCGGTGCGTGCAACGAGGAAGAAGTCGGGGCCGGGTGAGAGCAGGGCGAGAAAATGTACGGTGGCGATGACCAGGAACTGTTCCATCGGGTCCGGCGGCGGCTGGCTGGGGCGCCAGTCTGGGGATACGCCGCGCGACGGTATTGAACGTTATTGCAGGCTCAGCGCCGGTACTGGCCCGGGGTCGCACCGGCGTGGGCCTTGAAGACCCGCTGGAAATGGCTCTGGTCGGCAAAACCCAGCGCATGCGCGACCACGGCCAGTGCCTGCCCTTCGCACAGCCGCCGGCGGGCCTCCTGGATGCGCTGGTCGATCTGCCAGGCGTGCGGTGTCAGGCCCGTGGCGCGTCGGAAGGCGCGGATCAGCTGGTAGCGGCTCATGCCCGCCAGCGATGCCAGCTCCTGCAGGGCCGGGGTGTGTTCGAGCCGCTGGCGCAGAACGTCCATCACCGGCTGCAAGCGCTGCTGTAACGCGGCATCTTCAAGCGGGCCGGCGACGGCAACACCATCGTGTTCATCCAGATCGCCGACGAACGCGATCAGGGCCGCTTCCTTGACGCTGACTGGATCGTCGGAGAACAGCGTCTCGTTGAGCTGGCAGTACTGCTGGTAGCGCGGGCGATGGTTGGAAATCCGGATCGGTTCCTGCTGCCAGTCGGGTTCGGGCAGGTCGTCATACTCGGCGCGGACCTCGGCCATCCAGCGCGGGTCCAGATGCAGCATCTGGTAGCTCCAGACCTGGCCGGGCAGGGGGTTGCAGGCGTGCACACGGCCTACGGGTACGCCGACCAGACTGCCGGGCTGCAGCAGGCGCGGTCCTGCCGCAGCGCCGGTGAACAGGCTGCTGCCGGCGTCCACGGCGCCGATCGAGAAGGTGTCATGGCTGTGCGGGCGATGGCAGGCGCGGCTGTCGCACGCCCGTCGGCTTTCGACGAAGGGCATGCGCGGGTCACGCCAGAATTCGGTGGCAGAGCGCATGCAGCGGTTCCGGGATGCAGGGGCAACGCCCGCATGGTGCCATGTTCGGGGCAGGGCGCGTCGAGGGTGTCTGCGCGATAATGCCGCCATGAGCATCCAAGAGCTTTCCCCCGCGCAGGCACGCGAGCGCCTGGCCCATGGCGCGGTGCTGATCGATGTGCGCGAGGCGCACGAGCGGGCCGGCGGGATGGCCGAGGGCGCGCGCGGCGTGGCCAAGGGC
>OJST01000370.1_pt1 | contig 9975 bp, 9 predicted proteins | sample 1599491 | NCBI WGS metagenome assembly OJST01 (sample SAMN04436635, study PRJEB24849) | human gut metagenome | biome: human gut; feature: NICU; material: stool | host: Homo sapiens | place: USA: Saint Louis, MO | collected 2010-02-10
GGGTCGATACCGCCGGCGTTATCTTCCACCAGCAGGCACAACTGCCCGTGCTCGATGCGCTGGCCTACGCGGATGTGTGGGTGGGCAACGCGCCGTTCCAGCAAAGCGTCCCGCGCATTGACCACCAGGTTGATCAGCACCTGCTCGAGCTGGTCCTGATGGCCAAGCACGTGCGGGCACCGCTCGGGCGCCTCGATGGCCAGCGTCACGCCTTTGCCGCACAAACCCTCGGCCAGCAGCCCCTGCGCACCGAGCACCGCCACCCAGGCGGCGAACACCTGCTGTTCCACCTCGGACCGCCGCCCATGGGTGCGCAAATGCTCGACCAGGCGAATGGCGCGCTCCAGCTGGTTGTCGATGCGCTGCAGCTTGCCTGTGAGGTACGGAACATCGGCGGCACCGCTTTCCAGGCGTTTCAGCCCGTTGACCACCGCCAGGCGCATGGTGGTCAATGGCTGGTTGAGTTCATGCACCAGCCCCGTTGCCAGTTCGCCCAAGGTGGCCATCTTGGCTGCCTGCAGCAGTTGCTGCTGGCTATGGCGCACTGCCGTGTTGTCGCGGGCAACTGCCTGGATCTCCACCAGTTGCCCGTGCTCATCGAACAGGCCACGCTCGGCCCACACCCACCAGGCGTTGCGGCGCCCCGGTAATTGCAGGCAGACCTCGGCACTGCTCAACGGCTGCTGCGGGCTCAGCGTGGCGAGGCGCTGCACGAACGCCGTGCGTTGGCTGTCGCTCATCCACTGGCCCAGGTTCATTGCGCCGAGTTGCTGTGGCGGGCACTCCAGCAGCTCGGCCAGCGGCCGATTGCCGAACAGCAATTGCAGCGCAGGCGTGTAGCGGCAGATCAGCGCGGGCGAGTCTTCCACCAGCGCCCGGTAGCGCTCCTCGCTCTGGCGCACGCGTTCGGCAGCCTCGGTGGCCTCGCTGACATCCAGCCACAGGCCCACGACCTCCACCGGTTGCCCCAGGTCGTCACGTAGCAGGCGGGCCTCGTCCAGTATCCAGTGATAGCCGCCGCGCTCATCACGCAAGCGGTAGCGGCTGCGAACCTGGCCGTCGCGCAGTCGCGTACGTTCCAGCCATAGCGTGCGGTCGTCCGGGTGCACCGCCTGGCCGGGCTGCTGAGCCAATTCGCCGTCTTTGGGCCAGCCCAGTAGCGGTGTCAGGCTGGCGCTGAAAAAATCACTGTGCAGCGCCCCGTCGGCGTAGCGCTGGATGTAGATCACCGCTGGCGAGCTGGCGATCAGGTTTTCCAGCCGGGCGCGGGCCGCCCCGGCCTGTAGCTCCTGGGCTTTCAAGGCGCTGATATCGAGCACGAAGCCCTGAACCTGGCGCCCGCGCAGCTGGCCGACCCACTGCAGCCAGCGTGGGCCCGCCAGGTCGTCGGCGGGCAACAGGCGCAGGTTCAGGTTCAAGGCGATGCCGTCGCGCAGTTGCGCCAGCGCCATGCGTGCAGCTTCGCGGTCGGCCGGGTGCAAACGGCCGAACCATTGTTCGCAGGTGGCATCCCGCGGCAGGCCCAGGCGTGATGCCAGGGCTGGGTCGAATGCCAGTGGCCCCTGCAAGGGCCATGACCACCAGCCAGCGCCCAGTTGCTGCTGCAGTTCATCCAGGTGGCAGGCGCGCTGCTGCAGCTGCTGCTGGCGCAGGCGGCTGAGCAGCGGTTCGACCAGCGCGGGCACCAGGGTAGCCTGCGCTTGGGGTGTGGGTGGCCTTGGTGCCCCGGCACACAGTAACCAGGCCTGAACACAATGGCCGTGCTGGTAGGGCAGGGCGACCAGCGGCAGGCCGGCAGCCGACGACTGCAGCAGCGGGTGCTCGGCCGCCAGCTGCCGAGCGGCGGCTGGCAACGTATGCAGCCAGGCACGCAGGCGCTCGTCGTCTGCCCAGGGCCAAACGGCATCGCTGCTGGCGTAGCTGTACCAGCCGCTGTCACCTGGCAGCAGCAGGCGCAGGGCCCCCGCCTGCCAGTGCTCGGCCAAGTGTTGCAGTTGAGCGGTTGTGGTCGGCAGCAGGTGCTGTTCGTCGCAGTCACGCATGGCACGGCCAAGCGCCAAGGCCAGGTGGTGCTGCGCCAGGTCATGGGCGTGGTTTTCGCGCTCACCCAGCAGGTCGCCGATATCGAACACCTGCAGCAGCCACCCGTCAGCCTGGCGCAGGAGCCAGCCGCGCGTATGCAGAGCAGTGCCGTGCACGGTCACGAAGTCCAGGTCCAGCGGCTGCCCCTGCCAGTCCGCCGGGGCGCCTTCGAGTACCAGCCAGCTATGCCGTTGCAGGTAGTCATGCACCCGCGCGGCGTGGTGCGGGCTTGCCGGCAGCAGCCTGCGCAGCGGCCCGGCCAGGCGCAGCACGTGGCCTTGATCATCCAGCCACAATTGCAACCCGGTGGCTGGAGGGTGCTGTTCTGCCGGCAGCGGGGCCTGGCCGCCGAGCCAGCGTTCGAACAGGCCGTTCACAGTTGCAGGCTCGCTTCGGCACGCAGCCGGTCGGGTAGGCGCGGTACCTCGCCAATCAACGGCAGCACCAGCATGGGCAGCACATGGGTGAGTTTTGCCTTGGGATAATCGATGGCTACCGTCAGCAGCTTGTCGGTGCCCAAGGTAACCTGTGCGTCGCTGGCTGGCTGGAAGTCGAAGGCAGCAGGCAGCCACTGCAACTGCTGGCTGATGACCTGGCGGGCCAGGTTCTGCACATCGTTGGTGTAGCTGGGGCTGTCCGGGTCCAGCGCCACGCACCGGCGCACCGCCTCGGCGCTTGCCTGGTTGAACGATTGCAGCATGAGCATGGGCAGGGAATAGCTGACAAGGCCGTAGAACACGGCGAAGAAGATCATGAACACCGCGGCGAACTCGATGGCTGCCGCACCGTGCTGCCGTTTTGCCGGGCCTGCTTTCATGATTGCGTCTACCCTGACCATGTGTCCTGAACAACAGCATAGAACCGATCGACGAACAGGGATGGCCAATTGCCCATGCACAGCTTTGCATTGCTGGTCTGGCTAGCGTTGTGCGCCGGGCAGGATGCCCGCGAACGGCAGATAGCCAATGTACTGACGCTGGGTGCCGCAACCCTTGCGCTGGCCTGGTTGCTGGCCACAGGGCGCAGTTGGCTCGGTGCCCAGGGCAGTGATGCGGCGCTGGCGTTGTTCATCGTGCTGCTGCTCACGCTGCCGGGCTACGCGCTGGGGCAGTTCGGGGCCGGTGACGTCAAGCTGCTCGGTGCGTTGGCGCTGGCCAGCAGCGTTGCTCACGTGCTGGTCACTTTCATTGCTGCGGGGGTGGTGCTGGTGGCCTGGCAACTGGTTCGCCGAGGTGCGCGACAGCCGCGGCAAAAAAGGCCGTTCGCGCCCTGTCTGCTGGCAGGCTTTGCCGTCTCACTGGCCTGCCTGGGCTGAGCGTTGACGACACGGCAAGCCCCCGCTAATTGTTGCGCTCGGTCATCTTGGTCCAGCGGTAGAAGTCGGGGATCTCGTACTTGTAGGTATCCAGCCAGCGCTGCATGGACTGGTCGCGTTCCCGCGCCGTTTGTACCTGCAGGTGGCGCGAGGCCTGTGCGCCGCTGGACTGCACACGCAGCAGCCGCTCGGTGGCCGTTTCATCCTGAGGGCTCGGGCGCGGGTATTGCTCGGCGTGCAGCGCCGCGCTACCCATGCAGCAGGCCAGCACCATCATGTACCTGATCATGTTCACCTCCCAGTTTCAATTGACCATCGGCTGCGATGCCTGGGCCGAGGCGACCGGGCCTCGGCCACCGGCCTTGATCTGCCCGGCCCGCGCCTTGGCCGCGGCAAACTGCCGGGGCTCAAGCTGCAAGCGGCCGACCAGGTCGGTCGCCTGCTGCCAGTTGTCCTGGAGCAGCGCCAAGGTCACCAGGTTGATCGCAGGCAGGGGGTTGTCGTCTTTCAGCTCGATGGCCGTCAGCAACTCGAAGCGAGCCTGCTCGTAACGCCCCAGGTTCATCAGGACCACGCCCAGGTCATTGCGTACGCGTTCATCGGTAGGCGCCAGGCGTACTGCACGCTGCAGGTTCTGCAAGGCCTGGATGTCGTCGCCACGTGCCGCGGCCAGTTGGCCCAGGCCATGCTCGCCTTCGGCAGCCAGGCAGCCGCCCAGCAGGCTGCGGTACAAGGGTTCGGCCTCGCCAAGGCCAAGCAGCCGGGACACTTTGGCCTTGCGCAGGCGCACCTGGTCGAGGGTGTCCGGCAGTTGCTGCAGGTGCGCAAGGCTGGCATGCGGGCGGCCGTCATTGAGCATTTCGTCCGCCAGGTTCAGGGCCAGTTGCTGGTCGGCGTCCGGCTTGCTGCAACCGGAGGCGGTGAACAACGAGCGCAGGTCTTGCGGCTGTTGCCCGGCGCAGCCGCTCAGCAACACCAGGCATGCGCACAACACGACTGTCTTCATCCCGCTTTCCTCAGGGGCTCAACGCCCGCGCCAATGCAGAGAAGCCTGGCCCGGCAAGCACGATCAGCAGGGCCGGGAACAGGAATACCATCATTACCGCCGACATTTTTGCCGACATCATCGACACCCGTTCTTGCAGGCGGGTCAGGCGGCGGTCATCGAGCAAGGCTTTGAGGGCCAGCAACGACTTCATTGCGCCGCTGCCCTGGGCCAGCAACTGGCGCAGGATCACGCAGGTGTCGGTGAATTTCTCCACCGCCAGTACCTGTGCGGCCTTGTCCAGCTCCGGGCCCAGCCCCAGCCCCGAATCCACCCGCTGCAATACCTGGCGCAGTTCTTCACTGATGTTCGGAATCAGTGTTCGCCCTTCCTGGCTCAGCAGGCGCAGTGCCTGCTCGACCGCCAGCCCGGTTTCGAACAGAATTCGCAGCATGGGGATCATCAGGCCAACCTCTGCGGCAATGCGCTGTTGGCGCCGGGCGGCAGCCAGGGCCAGCAGGCGCTTGGGCAGCAGGTAGGCGGCGCCCAAGGCACACAATGGCCAGACCACCCAATGGGCGGCGGCAGCGCCTTTGAAGCCTTGCTGCAATAGCAGCGTCAGTACCACCGCCAGCAGTGGCAGGCCCAGTTGCACGGCGGCGAACAGCGCGCGCTGGCGGCTGCGACGCCAGCCTATACGCTCGAGCAGCGCCTGGCTTTCACCGTCGAACTTCTGCAGCCGCTGCCCCCAGGGGCTACTGCCCAGCCAGTGCAGCCAGCCCTCCAGGCGCTCGGCACGGGCCAGGCGCCCCTGTAGCCTTCGCGCCACCAGCACCCGGGCCCGCCATTGGCGAATGGCCTGCTGGGCAAACAGGCCGGCGGCGATCAGCAGGCACAGGGCGCAGATCAGCATGGCCATGTTCACAAGCTCCTCATCATGCGCCACAACACCAGGCAGCCGAGTACCTGCAAGGCGAAGGCCAGCAACAGCATCAGTTGGCCGCTGCTGTCACGCCACATGGCCAGCAGGTAGTGGGGGTTGGCCAGCAGGAAGTAACCGACCATCGCCAGTGGCAACGCCCCGAGAATGATGGCCGTGATGCGCGTTTCGCCGGTCATGGCCTTGAGCTGGCGGGCCCCTTGCTCGCGCTCGCGGATCAGCTTGATGAGGTTCTCCATCAGTTCGCTGGCGTTGCCGCCATGGCGCTGGTTGATGCGCAAGCCCAGGGCGAACAGCCGTAATTCGTCTTGCTGGTGCAACTCGGCCAGTTCGGTCATGGCGTCCTCCAGCGGCACGCCCAGTTGCACATTGCGCCGGACCCTCGCCAGCGTAGTGCGCAGTGGCTCGCGGCTGCTGTCGATAGCGCCCAGTACCGCATCATTGAGCGTGCGCCCGGCCTTGAGGCTGCGCACGCTGTAGTCCAGCAGGCCGGGCAGTTGCTCGACCACGTGCCGCATGTGCCGACGGCTCTGCCAGCTGATGAGCAGGTAGGCAATGGCCGGCAGACCGGTCAGCAGCATCAGCGCAGCGACCCAGCCAAGCGCGACCAGCGCCAACAGCGCCAGCCCCAGCCAGGCCAGCAGCCAGCGCTGGGGGTGCAGCTCGACAGTCGTCAAGCCGGCACGTTGCAGCAGCGGGTCGAGCCAGCTGCGCCGTGCCGTACCATTGCGCACAATGCTGAACGCGCGCCCGAGGCGTTGCAAGATGCGCTCTTCGTGCCGCTTGTACAGGCCGCGGCGCAACAGCAGCAGGGCCAGGCCCAGCAACAGCGGGCACAGCGCCAGCAGCAGCGGGCCGGTCACAGCAGGCCCTCTGCCTTGAGCTTGCTGCCGGCCGGGTGGAGCGCCTCGCGCAGGAAGCTGTCACCGCCCCGGCGGTCCAGGCGGAACAAGGTGTTGGTGACATACACCTCATCGCGCACGCCAACCACCTCCAGCACTTCGCTGACGCAGCGTCGGCCATCGGGCAGGCGGGTCAGCTGGATCACCACGTCCAGCGCTGCACAGACCATTTGCCGCAAGGTCTTTTCGGCAACTTGCCGGCCACTCAGGCCGACCAGTGTCTCCAGGCGCAAGAGTGCGTCCGCTGCGCTGTTGGCGTGAACGGTACTCATCGAGCCATCATGGCCCGTGTTCATCGCGGTCAGCACATCGAGCACTTCGCTGCCGCGGATTTCGCCGAGGATAATGCGGTCCGGGCGCATGCGCAGGGCGTTGCGGATCAGCTCGCTGGCCTTGATCTCGCCGTGCCCTTCGGCATTAGGCGGGCGGGTTTCCAGGCGCACCACGTGGGGGTGGTGCAGTTGCAGTTCGGCAACGTCTTCGATGGTGACCAGGCGCTCGCGAGGGGCGATCATCTGGCTGAGGATGTTCAGCAGGGTGGTCTTGCCGGTGCCGGTGCCGCCGCTGACCAGAATGTTGCAGCGCTTGCCCACGGCGCGTTCGAAAAAGTCGAAGATAGGCTGGTCGATAGCGCGGGTGGCCAGCAGGTCGGCACTCTTGAGCATGTCCTGGCGGAATTTGCGGATCGACAGGCACGGGCCGTCCAGCGCCACGGGCGGAATGATCGCATTGACCCGGCTGCCGTCGGGCATGCGGGCGTCGACCATGGGCGAGGACTCGTCCAGGCGTCGCCCGAGCGGGGCGAGGATGCGTTGCATCACCCGCTCTACATGGTGGGCGTCGATGAACCGCAGGTCGGTCTGCTGCAACAGGCCGGCCCGCTCGACGAACACCCGATGGGGGCCATTGACCAGAATTTCGGTGACGCTGGGGTCACGCAGCAATACTTCCAGCGGGCCGAAGCCGGTCAACTCGTCCACCAGCTCTTCGGCCAGCCGCTCCATTTCATACCGCGACAGCGCCAGGCGCAGGCGCGCAACGTAGTCACCAACCTGCTCCAGCACGAACTGGGTCAGCGCCGGCCGTGCGCCCTCCAGCAGGTTGCGGCCGCTGTCCTCGATGGCATCGATGGCAAAGCGGTGCAGTGCGCGCTTGAGCGCGTAGTGGTCGCCCGCGGCCGGTTGCGGGCCACCAAACGGTTGATCGTTGTTCATTTGCTGCCCCAAAGCCGGCGCAGCCAGGTGACGGCCGGCGGTGCGAGGTTTTCCGAGCGCCGGGCCAGGCGTTCGCCCAGGCTGCGCAAGGCTTGTGTAAGCTGCTCACGGGGGGCCAGTTCGAACAGGCTCAGGCCCTGGTTTTTCACGTTCAGGCGCACTTCAGGGCTATAGGGCAGGGCCCTGAGCAAAGGCAGCGCGTAGCGTTTGGCCAGGGTGTCGGCGTCGGGGGCCACGTTGTTCAGGTAGCGGTCCACCAACAGGCTGGCGTGTTCCAGCTTGATGCCGTGATCACGCCACAGGTCGAGCACCTCCAGGTTGCGCCGGCACTCGAGAATGTTCTGGTCGGTGTAGATGATCAGTTTGTCGCAGTGGCTGACCAACGTGCGCAGGGCCTCGCTGTCGGCATGCCCGGCGAGGTTGACGATGATGTGCTGGAAGTGCTGGCGCAGGGCGCTGAGCAGCATGTACAACTCGGCTGCGCTGGTGTGTTGCAATGGCTCGTCGGTTTCGGCATAGGTCAGCAGGCGCAGGCCTGTGTTGTCGCGGGTGAATGCGCTGTCGATCAGTGTGGTGTCGAGGCGGCGCAGGTGGCGCAGGGCGTCACCGAAGTAGAACGATGCCTCCAGGCCCAGCAGCGCCAGGCTGTCGCCACGCGGCAGGCCCAGATCCAGCAGCAGGGTTTGCTGGCCGCTCTGCTGTACCACACGGGCAAGGTGGGTAGTGAGCAATGCGCCGTCGGCACCGCTTTGCACCCCGAACAGCACCGTCAGCCCGCCCAGGCTGGGGTTGCTGGCCACCGCCGGCATGCGTTTGCCCAGGCGCCGCACCAGCCCGGCCACTTCGCTGGCGCGCGAGCCATAGGCGACGAAGTCGCGGGCGCCAGCGCGCATGGCATGCAGCACCAGCTGGTTATCCAGGCCATCGCCGAGGGCGACGATCGCCAGCATTGGCTTGGCCTCCAGCACGCCCTCGATCAAGGCGCACTGGTTGATCAGTTGCTCGCGGTCCAGGCCGATGAACATCAGGTTGCTGAAGGTGGCATTGACCAGGGCCAGCAGCTCGTCGAGGCTGCCACCGTTGGCGCCGATCACCTGGCCTTGCGGTGCCAAGGCGCCCTGCAGCCAGTGCAGGTCGTCTTCGGTGCGGGTGATGGCGAGGAAGGTCGGGTTCAGGCTCTCGTTCATTGCGACAGCCCGCCCTTGCCATCGAAGTTGCCGTTCTCCAGGAAGAACAGGCGGCCCCAGCTGGGGTCGTAGTTGCGCAGGTGCTCGCCCGGCAAGGGCGGCAGCTTTGCATTGACCGCCAAGGGTTGCACCAGGTGCGGGGTGACAATCATCAGCAGTTCGGTTTCGTCGCGGCGCATGGTCGAATTGCGGAAGAACGCCCCCAGTATCGGCAGGCTGCCCAGGCCGGGTAGCCGGTCTACCGCTGAACGGGTGTTGTTGCTGACCAGGCCGCTGATGATGAAGCTTTCGCCATCGGCCAGGGCGATGCTGGTGTCGGTGCGCCGTACAGTCAGCCCCGGGACCTGAGTACCGGCGATGGTCACCACGTTGCTGTAGTCCAGCTCGCTGACTTCGGGGGCAACCTTGAGGGTGATCCGGCCTTGGCTGATGACCGTCGGGGTCAGTGCCAGGCGCACGCCGAACTCCTTGTACTCGATCGAGACGTTGTCACTGCCGGCACTGGGCACCGGGATCGGAATTTCGCCACCGGCCAGGAAGCTGGCTGTTTGGCCACTGAGCACGGTCAGGCTCGGGCGCGCCAGGGTGTAGGCGAAACCGCTGTTCTCCAAGGCATTGATCATGGCCAGGAAGCGGCTGCTGCCACCGCCCCAGACGATGTTGAAGACGCTATTGTCGAGTGGAATACCGGGGCGCACATCCGCATATGCGATAGGGTTCTCACCTGTCTGAGCGCCAGGCACATAATCAGGGCGCACTACGGTATTTGGCACCGTACCTGGCGAGCCAATCAGGCTATTGTTCGACCCCTTGAAAAACAGCCGTGCCCCTGCCTCCTTGTATTTGCTGCGGCGCACTTCGACAAACCGGATATCGGCTTGCACCTGGCTGGGCAGTTGCGTGTCCTGCGACGGCAGGAAGCTGTCCTGGGCCATATCGGCGCTGGCCCGCCCGCGGACGAACACCATCGCCTTGTGCGGTGACGGCGTGCAGGCTGTCCACATCATCAGGCTGGTATTACCCTGGCCCACCGCGGTAATCACCACACCGCGCTCACCGCTGGCCTGGACATCGGCCACCTTCGGCTCGCCGACCGCAACCCGCTCGATCGCCACCGGCAAGCGCAGTTCCTGCTGCAGGCCCTGGTCGATCTCGATGATCGCAGGCAGTTGGCCGAACGCTTCGCAGCCTTTGGGTGCCGCCTGCGCCTGGGGCAACAGCGCGGCCAGCAGCCCGGTCCAACATGCTTGTCTGAAGAAGGAACTTCGCATCACTGCATCCTTGCCGATTCAGGGGTTGTTGGCGCTTGCTTCAGCCGTGGCACCACGGATGATGTGCATGGCGGGCGCG